>WBZS01000182.1_pt1 | contig 112808 bp, 109 predicted proteins | sample 5204201 | NCBI WGS metagenome assembly WBZS01 (sample SAMN12344357, study PRJNA552823) | activated sludge metagenome | biome: Activated sludge suspended growth; feature: Nitrification reactor; material: Wastewater; isolation source: activated sludge from nitrification reactor of wastewater... | reverse complement strand
TCAGCCCGCGCCGCCGTGCCTGCCAAAACTCCCACACCGGCACCGCTGGCATCCGCTGTCCACGTCTCCGCTCCACCACAACCCCATCTCACTCAGGGATGTTGCATCGATCCTCTGACACCGTCCGTCGAGTGGGCGCAAGTTCCCCGTCGAGTGGGCGCTATCGGGCGTCGAGTTCGGCCACTGCGCGGCGCGGTGCGACTTCGCGGAACGATGCGTCGAGCAGTTCGCCGACCTCGGTCCAGTCGGTGTCGTCGTCGAGACGCAAACCCACCCAGCCGTACGCGCCGACGTAGGCCGGCAGGAAGAACCGGGGATCGGCGAGCAGGGCCTCGCGCTCGGCGGGGTCGGCCACGACGAGCAGCGATTGGTCGTAGCGCACACCGCCCTTCACCCCGCCGCCGTACATGCCGAACATCTTCGGGCACCGGAACGTCGGGCGCCCGTGTGCGATTGCCTCGGTGACTCCCGGCAGGGCGAGCGCCATCGGACGGACCAGGTTCAGCAGGGGGTCGTTGTCGGCGAACATGATCGGATGGGGCATCGGTGATCAGGCTCGCTCGTCGGAGGTCGGGGTCGGCACGGGCGGCAGTTGGTGCATGAGACCCATTCTGCCTTCGCTGCCAGTCGGATCACTCGACTACGCTGCAGACCGTGGAGAACGCGGAGCCCCAGCGCCAGTGGACCGAGCTGGCCGAGCAGGTCCGCGACCACCAGTTCCGCTACTACGTGCGCGACTCGCCGATAGTGTCCGATGCCGAGTTCGATGATCTGTTCCGTCGCCTGCAGGCGCTGGAGGAGGCCCACCCCGAACTCGCGGTGCCCGATTCACCGACCAAGCTCGTGGGCGGCGGATTCGCCACCGAGTTCACCGCTGTCGACCACCTCGAGCGGATGCTGTCCCTGGACAACGTCTTCGACGACGACGAGATGCGTGCGTGGATCGAGCGGACCGACGCTGCGGCGGGCGCCCAAGTGCCGTTGCTGTGCGAGCTGAAGATCGACGGCGTCGCACTCAACCTCGTCTACGAGCAGGGCAAGCTGGTACGCGCCGCCACCCGGGGCGATGGACGCACGGGTGAGGACGTCACGCTCAATGCGCGCACGATCGCCGACATCCCCGACGTGCTGACCCCGTCGGCGAAGTACCCGGTCCCCGAGGTCCTCGAGGTGCGCGGCGAGGTGTTCTTCCGCCTCGTGGACTTCGAGGCGCTCAACGCCAGTCTCGTCGAGGCCGGCAAGCCGCCATTCGCCAATCCCCGCAACAGCGCGGCGGGTTCGCTGCGGCAGAAGAACCCGGCGATCACCGCGGCGCGCCGGCTCGGGATGATCTGCCACGGGGTCGGATTCACCCGGGGGTGGCGGCCGGACAGCCTGCACGACGCCTACCTCGCATTGGGCGAATGGGGGCTGCCCGTGTCCACCCACACCACCCGTGTCGATACGTCGGCCGAGGTACTCGAGCGAATCGCGTACTGGGGCGAGCACCGCCACGACGTCGAGCACGAGATCGACGGCGTCGTGGTCAAGGTCGACGACTTCGGCGTGCAGCGCCGCCTCGGCGCCACTTCGCGCGCGCCGCGGTGGGCGGTTGCCTACAAGTACCCGCCCGAAGAGGTGACGACGAAGCTCCTCGACATCCGCGTCGGCGTCGGCCGCACCGGCCGGGTCACCCCGTACGCATTCATGGAACCCGTGCTCGTCGCCGGGTCGACAGTGGCCCGCGCCACGCTGCACAACGAGTCAGAAGTCCGCCGCAAAGGTGTGTTGATCGGCGACACGGTCACCATTCGCAAGGCCGGCGACGTCATCCCGGAGGTGCTCGGACCGGTCGTCGACCTGCGCGACGGGTCTGAGCGTGCCTTTGTCATGCCGACGAATTGTCCCGAGTGCGGCGCCCCGTTGCGTCCCGAGAAGGATTCCGACGTCGACATCCGCTGCCCCAACGCGCAGAGTTGTCCGGCGCAGCTGCGGGAGCGTCTGTTCCACCTGGCCTCGCGCGGCGCCTTCGACATCGAGGCGCTGGGCTACGAGGCCGCCGCCGCACTGCTCTCCAGCAAGGTCATCACCAACGAGGGCGACTTGTTCGCGCTCACCGCAGCAGAGGTCGTCCGGGCCGACATGTTCGTCACCAAGGCCGGGGCGCTCTCGGCCAACGGCAAGCGGCTGCTGGACAACCTCGACAAGGCCAAGCACGTCCCGCTGTGGCGGGTGCTCGTGGCCTTGTCGATCCGCCATGTCGGGCCGACTGCGGCCCGGGCGCTGGCCACCGAGTTCGGCTCTCTCGAGGCGATCGAAGCGGCCGACGAGGATCAACTCGCCGCCACCGACGGGGTCGGGGCCATTCTGGCCAAGTCGATCCGCGACTGGTTCGCGCTCGATTGGCACCGTGACATCGTCGAAAAGTGGCGTGCGGCAGGGGTTTCCATGGTCGACGAGCGTGACGAGTCAATCGAACGGACACTCGAGGGCAAGACCGTCGTCGTCACCGGGTCGCTGGTCGACTTCTCCCGCGACGGCGCCAAGGAGGCGATCCTCGCGCGCGGCGGCAAGGCCTCGGGCTCGGTGTCGAAGAAGACTGACTACGTCGTCGTCGGCGAATCGCCCGGTTCCAAGGCGGACAAGGCCGAGCAACTCGGCGTGCCGATCCTCGACGAAGAGGGGTTCAAGCGACTGCTGGAGGCGGGCGGGGCGTAGTCGCTCGTCTCTCCACGATTCGCCGACGCGTGATAGTTTTGGTCGAGTTGCTACTCGCGTAGCCACCCGAGCCACACCCGGAAGTATCCGCGCAACTTCTGACCGTGGTGTTGAGGGCAAGGTCCGCCGGATCCGCGAACCCGATGATGTCAGGCTGTCTCATCCGACACGGTCCGCGCGCGGCAGTGCCGTAGGACGGATGGTTGAACTGCCATGACCAAGTTTTCAGCTCGCAAGCGCACGGCCCGGGAGTACGCGCAGGCTCACGGAGTGGCCTACCGGCAGGCCCTCGCGGTGATCAGGAATGAACGGCCCGCCCCCGACGAATCATGCTTCGACGACTTCGTCACCCGCCTCCTCATCGAAGCCGTCGAGGGATGCGGGATCCGACATTGGGCACTGATCCGGGAATGGGATGGCGCGAGCACCGCGGTGATCGCCGACCTCGGGGGAGAGGTCTTTGACCTGTCCGCCGACTCGCTCGGCGAATGCCTGCGCGACTATCTCGTGGAGGAACACCTGATCCGACCACTCGACATCGACAGCTTCCATGCCGACGACGTTGTTCAGCGGGCGCTGTTCGGCGGCACGATCTATCGTCCCGGGGTGCGCCGACGCCCACAGACGTCGGCCGCGTGATGAGCGGGCGGGCCTCGCGGAGGGTTATGCGCCTCCGCAATAGGGTTGCTGCTGGCCTCTACCGACGATCACGAGGTCGGATAGGTGGGACGGCGGTTGGACATCCGGTACTCGTCTTGACCGTTCGGGGCCGTCGGACGGGGATTCCGCATTCCACTCCGTTGATCTACCTCCACGACCGGGATGACGCACTGGTTGTCGTCGGATCCGGCTTCGGTGCCTCAGAGGATCCACAGTGGGCGGTGAATCTTGCCCATTGGGGGCAGGCCGAGGTGCTGACGGGGGACGTTAGGTTCTGCGTTGGGGCGGTGGTGGTCGTAGGTGCGGAGCGGGCAAGGGTGTGGCGGGATGTCATCGCGCCACACCTGCCTGATCTTGCCGGTCACGAAGCGGAATCGGGGAGGCGTTTCCCGGTCTATCGGCTGTGGCCGCTCCCCGGCGGTGAGTCGTGAGGGTGTGTCAGCTGCCAGCCGGACGGCCGATGCTCCCGATGATCCCGATCAGATAGCCCAGGCGCGCGACCTCGGCGGGGCGGAAATCGGGGCCGCCGACGCGACCGAGCAGCAGCGCGCGATGCGGGCCGTCGAGCGGTGCGGCGACGAGACTGGTGTCCGAGTCGCGCCACGACTGCGGGACTCCCTCGTCGTCGGGATCAATCGTCGTCGCCGCCGACAGGGGGAGCCACCCGGCCGATGCCAACGGCGTCTCCGGCGCCCCCGCGCTGCCGCATACCCTCACCGCCGTACCGGAATCCGTCGTCGTGACGATCGTCGCCCACGACGCGCGCAGGACGTGGGGTGCATCGTCGACGAGGATCTGCAGACGGTTGCGCCCAGCGGTGGCCACATGGTCGACCAGTTCGAGTTCGCGGTGGGTGTCGAGCACCCCGGCGTAGGGCCGAACCGAGTCGACATGGGCGCCGGCCGCGGCGGCGGCGGTGATCAGCGTGTCCGGCAGCGCTCCGATCGGCAGTTCCACGACGATGTCGTCGACGGCCCAGCCGCTCCCGCGCTCGATGACTTCCAAGGACACGATATCGGCGCCGACGCCGCCGAGCGCCATCGCGAGTTGGCCGAGGCTACCCGGGCGGTCGTCGACGGTCACGCGAAGCAGGTAGGACATTTGCCCCATTGTTCCACCCCGCCTCATGCCCGGCGCAGCGACCGCGCGGTGCGCCTCCGACGCCGCCCGGCGGGCCGGGGGATCGGGCGGCCGAATAGGCTGTCGCCATCACCTCCTGCTTGAAAGGACGAGGACTTGGCTGCCATCTCGCGCGACGAGGTCGCCCACCTGGCGCGGCTGTCGCGGCTCGCGTTGACCGAGGACGAACTCGACCATTACGCGACCCAGCTGGATTCGATTCTCAATCACGTCGCCTCGGTCTCCGAAGTCGCCGCCGACGATGTGCCGCCGACCGCGCACCCGGCCCAGTTGGACAACGTGCTGCGCAAGGATGTCGTCACCCCCGGACTGACCCGTGACGAAGCGCTCTCCGGGGCGCCCGCGGTCGAGCAGGACCGCTTCGCCGTTCCGCAGATCCTGGGGGAGGAGTAATCATGGCCGACAACACCGCTTACACCACCGTCGACGATGACATCCTCGGCGCAACCGCAGCCCACCTCGGCGAGCGGATCGCCGCACGGGAGGTGTCCTCGGTCGAAGTGACCCGGGTCTTCCTGGACCGCATCGGCGCAGTCGACGACACGATCGGGGCCTTCTTGCACGTCGGTGCCGACGCGGCGCTCGCGGCGGCCGAGCGGGCCGACCGGGCGATCGCCGCCGGGGAGGCCGCCTCGCCGCTGACCGGGGTGCCGATAGCGCTCAAGGATGTGCTCACCACCGTGGATGCGCCGACGACCTGCGGCTCCAAGATGTTGGAGGGTTGGGTCGCGCCCTATGACGCGGCGGTGACGGCCAAGCTTCGCGCCGCGGGCCTGCCGATCCTGGGCAAGACCAACATGGACGAGTTCGCGATGGGCTCCTCGACGGAGAACTCCGCCTACCAGGTCACCCGCAACCCCTGGGATACCGCGCGCATCCCCGGTGGCTCCGGCGGCGGCAGCGCGGCCGCGCTCGCCTCACACTCGGCACCGTTGGCCATCGGCACCGACACCGGCGGTTCCATCCGCCAGCCCGCGGCGGTCACCGCCACGGTCGGCGTCAAGCCCACCTACGGAACCGTGTCGCGCTACGGTCTGGTGGCCTGCGCGTCGTCACTGGACCAGGGCGGGCCCTGCGGGCGCACGGTCCTGGACACCGCACTGCTGCACGAGGTCATCGCCGGGCACGACCCGCGCGACTCGACGTCGATCGACGCCCCGGTGGGCGACCTGGCCGGGGCGGCGAGACTCGGCGCGGCGGGCGACCTGTCCGGGGTGCGCGTGGGCGTCGTCAAGGAGTTGCGCGGCGAGGGCTACCAGCCGGGTGTGCTGGCTTCGTTCGAAGCCGCGGTCGCAACGCTGGCCGACCGCGGGGCGACGGTCGTCGAGGTCGGCTGCCCGCATTTCACCTATGCGCTGGGCGCCTACTACCTGATCCTGCCGTCGGAGGTGTCGAGCAACCTCGCCCGCTTCGACGCCATGCGCTACGGGTTGCGGGTCGGCGACGACGGGACCCACAGCGCCGACGAGGTGATGGCGTTGACCCGCGATGCCGGATTCGGCGCAGAGGTCAAGCGCCGCATCATGATCGGCACCTACGCGCTGTCGGCCGGCTACTACGACGCCTACTACGGGCAGGCGCAGAAGGTGCGCACGCTCATCGCCCGCGACTTCGCCTCGGCCTTCGACGACGTCGACGTCCTGGTCTCGCCGGTCACCCCGACGACTGCGTTCAAGCTGGGGGAGAAGGTCGACGACCCGTTGGCCATGTACCTGTTCGACTTGTGCACGCTGCCGGCCAACCTGGCCGGCGTCGCAGCGATGTCGGTGCCGTCCGGGCTCTCCGACGGCCTGCCGGTGGGGCTCCAGATCATGGCGCCCGCGCTCGCCGACGACCGGCTGTACCGCGTCGGCGCTGCCTACGAAGCCGCCCGCGGGCCGGTCGCCTGATCAGGCCCAACGGAACCGATGGCAGCAGTCCGTCTGCCGTGTGATGACAGCACGACCTCGGTGTCGCGGCAGTCTCCGCCAGGACGCTTTGCCGTCGCCGACCCCTGAGCGAACCCGGCCCCGGTGTCTTAGATTGGACGCATCCGACTTCCCGGGCAGAAGGGTTCCACCATGGCCAAGCGGTTCGGCATTCTCACTTCGGGTGGGGATTGTCCCGGTTTGAATGCGGTGATCCGCGGCACGGTGCTGCAGGGCACAGCGGTGCACGGCCAGGAATTCGTCGGGTTTCTCGACGGCTACAAGGGCCTGGTGCACGGTGACATCAAGCTGCTCACCCGTTCGGCGGTGCGCGGTATCTCGCGCAACGGCGGCACCATCCTGCGGACCAGTCGCTATGGGCCCTACGAGCCCGACGCCGGGCCCGACGTCATCAAGAAGGTCCTCGAGGAACTGGAGGTGGAGGGCGTGATCGCGGTCGGCGGCGACGGCACGATGGCGGCCGCGAATCGGCTCCTGCGCGACGGCATCCCGATGGTCGGCGTGCCCAAGACCATCGACAACGACTTGGAGGCCACCGACTTCACCTTCGGCTTCTCCACCGCCGTCGAGATCGCCACCGAGGCCGCCGACCGGCTGCGGACCACCGGTGACTCGCACATGCGCTGCATGGTCCTGGAAGTGATGGGCCGCCACGCGGGCTGGATCGCGATGTACGCCGGGATCGCCTCCGGCGCGCACGCCACGTTGATCCCGGAAGCCCCCGAGACGCTCGACCAGATTTGCGAGTGGGTCATGGCCTGCAAGAACCGCCGCCGCGCGCCACTGGTCATCGTCGCCGAGGGATTCAAATTCCCCGAGATGGACGAGGCCTTCTCCGACAAGGGCCTCGACGAGTTCAACCGCCCCCGGCTCGGCGGCATCGGCGAGATCCTCGCTCCGCTCATCGAGGAGCGGACTGGCATCACCACCCGTGCCACGGCTCTGGGCCACATCCAGCGCGGTGGTGTGCCGACCGCGTTCGACCGCGTGCTGGGCACCCGCTTCGGGCAGGCGATCAGCGACGTCCTCGCCGACGGCGACTGGGGAAAGATGGTCGCCCTGCGTGGCACTCAAATCACCCGCGTGCCGTTTTCCGACGCGGTCGGGCACACCAAGAACGTGCCGATGGACTTCTACAACGGGACGCGGGCGCTGTTCGGGTAGGGGGATTGCCCCGATAGGATTGACCCCATGTCTGCGCCCACTTCCGAACTCATGGAGTTCGACGACGTCATCGCCGCCTACGACCCCGTCTTGGGGATGGAGGTGCACGTCGAACTGGGGACCGCGACGAAGATGTTCTGCGGCTGCCCCACCGCGTTCGGGGCGGAGCCCAACACCCAGGTCTGCCCGGTGTGCATCGGCCTGCCCGGCTCGCTGCCGGTGGCGAACGCCGCGGCGATCGAGTCCGCCATCCGCGTCGGCCTGGCGTTGAACTGCTCCATCCGACCGTCGAGCATCTTCGCGCGGAAGAACTACTTCTACCCGGACCAGCCGAAGAACTACCAGATCAGCCAGTACGACGAGCCGATCGCGTTCGACGGGCACCTCGACGTCATCCTGGCCGACGGCACGCCGTGGCGCGTGGAGATCGAGCGCGCCCACATGGAGGAGGACACCGGCAAGTCGCTGCACATCGGTGGGACCGGCCGTATCCACGGCGCCAGCCACTCGTTGCTCGACTACAACCGAGCCGGGGTGCCGCTGGTGGAGATCGTCACGCGGCCGATCACCGGGGCCGGCGAGCGAGCCCCGGAAGTCGCGCGCGCCTACGTGAGCGCACTGCGCGACCTCCTCAAGGCGTTGGAGGTGTCCGATGTCCGGATGGACCAGGGCTCGCTGCGCTGCGATGCCAACGTGTCGTTGATGCCCAAGGGTGCGGCCGAGTTCGGCACGCGGACCGAGACCAAGAACGTGAACTCGCTCAAGAGCGTCGAGATCGCGGTGCGCTATGAGATGCGCCGGCAGGGTGCGGTGCTGCGCGACGGCGGGGAGGTGGTCCAGGAGACCCGGCACTTCCAGGAGGGGGACGGCTCGACGTCGGCCGGTCGCCGCAAGGAGACTGCCGAGGACTATCGCTACTTCCCCGAGCCCGACCTGCCGCCGGTCAGCCCGGACCCGGCCTGGATCGAGGAGTTGCGCACGACGCTGCCCGAGCTGCCCTGGGTGCGCCGCGCCCGCATCCAGCAGGAGTGGGGCGTGTCTGACGAGGTCATGCGCGACCTGGTCAACGTCGGCGCCGTCGACCTCGTCATCGCCACCGCCGATGCCGGTGCCTCCCCGGAGGCCGCGCGCGGCTGGTGGGTGTCCTTCCTCGCCCAACAGGCCAACAGCCGCACCGTCGACTTGGCCGACCTCGCGATTACCCCGGTCCAGGTGGCCCGCATCATCTCGCTCGTCGACGAGGGCAAGCTCACCAACAAGCTCGCCCAGCAGGTCGTCACCGGCGTCCTCGACGGGGAGGGAGACCCCGACGAGGTCGTCGCCGCACGCGGGCTGGAGGTCGTGCGCGACGATTCAGCGTTGCAGCAGGCCGTCGACGTCGCACTCGCCGCGAACCCCGACATCGTCGAGAAGATCCGCGGCGGCAAGCTGGCTGCGGCGGGCAAGATCGTCGGCGACGTCATGAAGGCCACCCGCGGGCAGGCCGATCCGGCCCGTGTCAAAGAACTGGTGTTGGCGGCCTGCGGCTAGCCGGTCCCGATGACCGCCCGAGCGAGCGCCTACATGTTGCTCTCGGCGCCGCCGGCGGCGGGCACCAGGAAGCGCACGACGCGCTCGTCCTGGGATACGGCCTTCGGGCCGTACTGCTTGTTGACCGTGGCGAACTGGATCAGGCCGTTGCCGACCGGGCGCATCCTGCCGATGGCGCCATAGCGCTTCTCGAGCACCGTCGTCGGCTTGTCCACCCCGGGCTTCTCCGCGGTCGGCTCGACGAGCGTCTCGATCCGCTGCGTGCGGATCGTGGAGACGGCGATCGTGCCCGAGGTGACCGCGCAGCCGCCGAGTCCCGGTTTGTCGGGCCAGGACCACACCGTGCGCAGCGAGTTGCCGGAGACTTGGGAGAGCCGGTCGGCGGTCGCGGTGCCATCGGCGACGAAGATGGTGCTGCCCGAGGGGCACAGGGCCGGGTTGGACCCGACGCCGGAGGCGAGGATCTTTGGTGGCGGGTTGGCGCCGGAGGAGAACCCGGTCACCAGCAGGATCTTGCCCGCCAACGAGGCCGGGTTGTTGGCCGCCGCAGGGTTGCCCGCGTCACCGGTGGCGACGATGAGTTCCCCGGTGGACCGGAAGTACATCGAGCCGAGGTTCCCGGTGGCGCCCTTGGGGATGCCGGTCAGGATCGGCTTGGGCACGTCGCCCGCGGCGATGCGCACGATCCGATTATCGGTGGCGGTGGTGATGAAGGCGTAGACGAGCCGATCCTGCCGGTAGGTCGGCGACTCGGCGAAATCGATGAGGCCGCCGTCGCCGGAGGCGTCGATCCCCGGGATCGTCAACACGACCTTGTGCTTGGAGAAGCGCCGGGCGGCGATGATCTGGCCGGTGGTGCGCTCGGCCACGACGGTGACATCGCCGCGATCGTCGCCGGGCATGAGTCCGGCGGTGGACTGCAGGCAGGTGGTGATCACGTTCGGATCCGGGTCCACGCACGGGCCCGGCGGCGGCGTCGGCAGGCCCTGCGCCGGGGGCGGGGGCGTCTTCGGCGGTCGTTTGATCTCGAAGGACTCGTTGTTCTTCGAGAACGGTCCGGCATTGCGGTCACTGTCTTGCTTGCTGAAGTCGGCACAGCCGCTCAATCCGGCCGTCGCCAGCACGGCAACGGCGGCGCCGAGGGCCGCCACGGTGCGGAATCGGCGCGGACGGCGCCCCGGGCGCGCGGCGTCGGCATCGGTAACGGCGGGCATGGGCACCAGCCTAGCGAGTGGAGGGCCGAGGACGTCGGCGACACCACCGCGGCCGTCCCACGTTCGGGCGACCACCGCGCTAGCGTGGACCCATGGGTTCTCTTCGTGACGACGAGTCTGACAGCGCCGGTGCCGACCGCGACGACAAGCACCGCGTGGAGCAGTCACGGATCCCGGCGCCGCCGAGCGGGTACTCGCGCATCGACAGCCTCGACGACCTCGAGGATCGCGGTTCGGGCCCCGGCGCTCCTGCGGCCGCGACAGGTGGCGCCGAAGACCCCGGCCCCGATGGCGACAACGATCCGGGTTTCCCGGTGGATGAGGGGGCCGGGGATGAGGGCGCCCAGTCCGGTCCCGCGACCGACGTCGACCCGGCGACGTCCGACCGGCGCTCGCACCGGTGGAACCGCAAGCCGTCGATCGCCACCGACACCCCGGTGATCCTGGACGACTCCGGAGCGGGCGGGGAACTCGAGGAGCACCCGCCGCTGCCGGTCGCGGCGCTCGGTGCGCCGCCGCCGCTGCCCGAGACCGTGCCCACCGAGGCGGTGCGCGCGGCGGTGGCCGAGGACCGCGCGGTTGCAGCGGTGGTGGAGGAGGATCTCGTCGACCACCAGGTCGACCACCCGGTGCGCACCGGGGAGCCCTACGAGGAACACGGCGAGGCGCTGCGCAGCCGGCGTATCACCGACCTCGAAGACGACGTCGCCGAGTTGCGTGCGCTGGGCCGCCGCGGAACCCTCGACCTCGGACTGTTGTGGCTGCGCGTCGCCGTGGGCGCCTACCTCGCGGTCGACGGGGCCCGCCGATTGTTCGGGTGGCTCGACGGCCCTTCGCTCAACGGCTTCGAGACCGTGCTGCGCAACACCCCCAACCCGGCGATCGGATTCGACGAGCAGTCGGCCGGTGTCGTAGCGGTCGGGTGGTCGGTGACCGAGATCGTCGTCGGCATCGTGCTGATCGCGGGATTCCTGACCCCGCTCGTCGGCGCGCTGGGGCTGGCAGTCGCCTCCCTCGACCTGGCGTTCGGCGTCACCGTCGCGGGCGGGGTGCACCTGTTCGCCGATCAGCGCGGCTCGGTGGCCTTCCCGGCGGCCCTGGTGGCCATGCTCGTCGCGATCATCCTGTGCGGTCCCGGCCGGTATTCACTCGACGGGGCGCGCGGCTGGGCTCGCCGACCCCGCTTCGGCTCGATCGGGCTGCTGCTCGTCGGCGTCGCCGTGGCGGTGCTCGTGTGGGCGCTGTTCAACGGGACCAATCCGCTGGACTCGCCCGGCAACCCGCGCTGACCGCGGGGAGCGTTGAACACGTTCCCAGGTCGATGCGGGGATGCGGTGATACGGGTCGGGGGCAGTCCTAGTCGACCCGACGGACTGCACCCTTGTCGGCAGAGGTCGCCAGTGCGGCGTAGGCCCGCAGCGCGGTGGTGACCGGGCGATCACGGTTCGCCGGCTGCCACGGGCGCTCGGAGGACTCCATGGCGGCGCGGCGCTGCGCCAGGACCTCGTCGTCGACGAGGACCTTCAGCGTGCGGGAGGCGACGTCGATGAGGATCTGATCCCCGTCCTCGACGAGGCCGATGGTGCCGCCGGCCGCGGCCTCGGGGGAGACGTGGCCGATGACCAGGCCCGAGGACCCGCCGGAGAACCGGCCGTCGGTGACCAGGCCGCACTTGCGGCCCATCCCGGTGCCTTTCATGAAGGCCGTCGGGTGCAGCATCTCCTGCATGCCCGGGCCGCCGGCCGGTCCCTCGTAGCGGATGACGAGGACTTCGCCGGCCTGCAGCGTCTTGGACAGGATCGCCTGAACGGCGTCCTCTTGGCTCTCCACCACGCGCGCCGGGCCCTGGAAGTGCCACAGGTCCTCGTCGACACCGGCGGTCTTGAGCACCGCGCCGTCCTCGGCGAGGTTGCCGTGCAGTACGCACAGGCCGCCTTCGACCGTGTAGGCGTGGGCCACATCGCGGACGCAGCCGTCGGCCGCGTCGGTGTCCAGTGCGCTCCACCGGTTGTCGGTGGAGAACGGCTCGGTGGTCCGCACACCGCCCGGGGCGGCGTGGAACAGTTCGAGTGCCTCGTCGGTGGCCGTCCCCGAGCGGATGTCCCAGTCGTCGAGTGCGCGGCCCAGGGTCGGGGAGTGCACGGTGGACACCGAGTCGTCGATCAGCCCGGCGCGGCGCAACTCGCCGAGGATGGCGGGGATGCCGCCCGCGCGGTGCACGTCTTCCATGTGGTAGTCGGAGTTGGGCGCGACCTTCGACAGGCAGGGGACGTTGCGGCTGATCTCGTTGATGACGCGCAGGTCGAAGTCCTTGACCTCGCCCTCCTGGGCGGCGGCGAGGATGTGCAGCACGGTGTTGGTCGAGCCGCCCATCGCGACGTCGAGGGCCATCGCGTTGCGGAAGGCCGTCGTCGTGGCCACATTGCGGGGCAGCACCGAGTCGTCGTCGTCGCGGTAGTAGCGGGTCGCGGCATCCATCACCACGCGCCCGGCGCGCTCGAACAGCGCGCGTCGGGCGGTGTGGGTGGCCAGGGTCGACCCGTTCCCGGGCAGGGACAGGCCCAGCGCCTCGGTGAGGCAGTTCATCGAGTTGGCGGTGAACATGCCCGAACACGACCCGCAGGTCGGACAGGCGGAGCGCTCGACCTCGGTCAGGCCCGCCTCGTCGACGCCGTCGTTGGCGGACGCGGAGATCGCGGTGATCAGATCGGTGGGTGCCTGGGCGACGCCGTCGACGACGACCGCCTTGCCGGCCTCCATCGGGCCGCCGGAGACGAAGACGGTCGGGATGTTGAGGCGCATGGCGGCGTTGAGCATGCCCGGTGTGATCTTGTCGCAGTTGGAGATGCACACGAGTGCGTCCGCGGTGTGCGCGTTGACCATGTACTCGACCGAGTCGGCGATGATCTCGCGGCTGGGCAGTGAGTAGAGCATCCCGCCGTGACCCATGGCGATGCCGTCGTCGACGGCGATGGTGTGGAACTCGCGCGGCACCCCGCCAGCGTCGCGCACTGCGGCGGCCACAATCTCGCCGACGTCCTTGAGGTGGACGTGGCCCGGGACGAACTGGGTGTAGGAGTTCGCGATCGCGACGATCGGCTTGCCGAAGTCGTCGTCGGTCATCCCGGTGGCGCGCCACAGGGCGCGCGCTCCGGCCGCCTCGCGTCCGACGGTGGTGGTGCGGGACCGCAGGGCAGGCATGTTTCCTCGCTTGGCTGTACGGGTGAATCGGGCTGTACGGGTGAATCGGTACGAGACGAGTTTACGCGCCCGCGGCAGCCGTCAGATTCCCAGGACGGCCTTGGCGATCATGAAGTAGATGATCAGGCCGGTGGCGTCGCAGAACGTCGAGATGAACGGGGTGGAGAAGACCGCCGGATCCACGCGCACCGTCTTGGCGAGCAGTGGCATCATCCCGCCGACGGTGGCCGCCATGGTGCAGACCGAGATGATGGTCAGCCCGATGACGGTACCGATGTCGAGGCCGTAGACGGCTGCGGCGACGGTGAACCCGACGGCGCCCAGCGCAGCGCCCATGGTCAAGCCCACCCGGATCTCCTTGCCCGCGACGCGCGCCGCGTCGCCCGGCGCCACCTCGCCGACGGCCAGGGCGCGGGTCACGGTGGTCGCCGCCTGCGATCCGGTGTTGCCCCCGATGCCGGTGAGCAGCGGGATGAACAGGGCCAGCGCGACCCGCTGCTCGAGGGTGCCCTCGAAGAACTCCAGGACGTTGACCGTGAGGATGGCCGAGATGGCCAGGACGAACAGCCAGACGACGCGGGAGCGGGTGATCGCCAGGGTCGAGGCGTAGAGGTAGGACTCCTTGAGCGGCTCGCGCGCCCCGGCGCGGGCCTCGTCCTGGTCGCGGGCGGCGTCGACGATCTCGATGGCGTCGTCGAGGGTCAGCACGCCCACCAGGCGCTCTTCGCCGTCGACGACGGGCATCGCGGCGATCCCGCGGTCGACGCAGCGCTCGGCGGTGGTCTCGGCGTCGTCGTGGGCACGGGCGTAGATCGGGGTCTTCGCCAGTGGGCCGACCAGTTCGTCGGGGGCGGCGAGCAGCAGGTCGCGCAGGCTGACGACGCCCACCAGCCCGCGGGACCGGTCGACGACGGGCACGGTGTAGATGGCCGACACCTGGTGGCCGCGGGCTTTGACACGGTCCAGGACCGTGGTGGCGTCGTCGTCGACGAAGGCGTGGATGAACTCGGGGCTCATCCGGCGGCCCACCGACCCGCGTGGGAAGCCGAGTACGACGGCGGTCAGGTCCCGTTCCTCGGCGGAGAGGGTGCGCACCAATTCCTTGGCGATCTTGGCGGGCAGTTCGTCGAGGAGTTCCGCCCGATCGTCGGGGTCGAGGTTGTTGAAGGCGTCGGCGACCTCGGAGGTGCCGAGTTCCGCGATCAGCTCGGCCTGGGTGTCGGCGTCGAGGTCGTCGAACACCGCCAGAGCCTGGTCCTTGTGGAGCAGGCGGAAGCCGATGGAGCGCCGCCGGGGCGACATCTGTTCCAACAGCGCGGCGGCGTCCTGGGGCGGCAACGGTGTCAGGATCGCCGAGGCGAGCGCGAGCTGCCCGTCGCGCAGGGCGCGGTCGAGGTCGCGGGTGGTGGTGCTGGTGGCGGTGGGCATGAAGGAGATTGTCTCCCGCAGCTCAGATTTCGGCGCGCTATCGGCCTCTGGTGGTTAGTCGTCGAGGTCGTGGCGTGCGGCCTCGGCGGCCGCGAACGGGTCGGGGACCCGGCCCCCGCTGCGCTGCGCGATCGCCGGCAGGTCGTTGAAACCCACGGCGGGCAGGGGGATCCGATCCCCGAGCGTCGTGACCGCGCGGGTGGCCGACCACTTCGGGAACTGCAGTCCGGCCAAGTCGGTCCACGCGACCCGGTCGGTGCGGAAGGTGCGCACTGCGCTGATCCCGTCATCGTCGACCACCGTGCGCAGGCGCCGGATCCAGACGATGAGCGCCACCGGGGCGAGCAGTGTCCACCACAGGTAGGTGAAGTTGACCCCGGCGAAGATCAGGGCGATGACCAGCACGCCGATGGTGGCCAGGTGGGCGATCGGTGACAGCTTGATCACCAACGGGTCGCCCGATGCGTCTTGGGCGGGGTTCGCGGGGGAGTAGGGGTCGGCCACGGTGTCATTGTCGCACCACCGGGCGGGGGCCCTGCCGCGGCATCCGGTTCTGGCATCCGGTTGTGGCTGCCGGGCCGGTGCTCTGGAGCGCCGGTTTGACTAGGCGCGCCGCACAGTCCTAGGGTTGACGTGTGATCAACAACGGGATTCTCGTAGTACTCGGTCGGCGCGTCGCCTGACCGGTCATTTCGCAGACCCCGTCTCGATCGCCGCGCCCCTCGCACAGCCGAAGCTGTCGAGGGTTTTTTAATGCCCATACCCACGTCGAATGAAGACCCGGCCAAGAAGGAAGCACGCTCGTGAGCGCTCCGACACCAGACGCCATCGGCACCGACCCCGCGCAGACGTTCGACACGCTGCGCACCAAGTCTCCGGCCGGTGGCACGCTGCGCACCGCCCAGACCTCGACGGTGGCCCCCGAGCGGGTCAGCGGCGCCCAATCGGTCGTCCGTTCGCTCGAGGAACTCGGCGTCGACGTCGTCTTCGGCATCCCCGGCGGCGCGATCCTGCCCGCCTACGACCCGCTGCTGGACTCGCAGAAGGTGCGCCACGTCCTGGTCCGGCACGAGCAGGGCGCCGGACATGCCGCGACCGGCTACGCGCAGGTCTCGGGTCGGGCGGGGGTCATGATGGCGACGTCGGGCCCCGGCGCGACCAATTTGGTCACACCGCTGGCCGACGCGCAGATGGACTCGGTCCCGGTCGTCGCGATCACCGGGCAGGTCGGCCGCGCGCTGATCGGCACCGACGCCTTCCAGGAGGCCGACATCTCCGGCATCACCATGCCGATCACCAAGCACAACTTCTTGGTGGCCAACGCCGCCGACATCCCCCGGGTGATGGCCGAGGCCTTCTATCTGGCCGAGAGCGGTCGACCCGGCGCGGTTCTCGTCGACATCCCGAAGGACGTCCTGCAGGCCCAGACGACGTTCTCGTGGCCGCCGCAGATGGACCTGCCCGGCTACCGGCCGGTCACCAAGCCGCACGGCAAGCAGGTGCGAGAGGCGGCCCGGATGATCCTCGCGGCGAAGACGCCGGTGCTCTACGTCGGCGGCGGCGTCATCAAGGCGAATGCGTCCGCGCAGCTCAAGGAATTGGCCGAGCTGACCGGGATCCCCGTCGTCACCACGCTGATGGCGCGCGGCGCCTTTCCCGACAGCCACCGCCAGCACATCGGCATGCCCGGCATGCACGGGGCCGTCTCCGCGGTGGCCGGCCTGCAGCGCAGTGATCTGCTGATCACGCTCGGTGCGCGGTTCGACGACCGTGTCACCGGTCAGCTGGACTCCTTCGCCCCCGGCGCCAAGGTCATCCATGCCGACATCGATCCGGCCGAGATCGGCAAGAACCGTCACGCCGACGTGCCCATCGTCGGTGACTGTCAGGCGGTCATCGGTGACCTGATCGAGGCGCTGCGCGCGGAACTCGCCACCGGGAGCACGCTGCCCGACATGACTGCGTGGTGGGCTTACCTCGACCGGCTGCGCAAGACCTTCCCGCTCAGCTACGACGAGCAGTCCGACGGCTCGCTGTCGCCGGAGTTCGTGATCGAGCAGCTCGGCAAAGCTGCCGGGCCCGACGCGGTGTACGTCGCCGGCGTCGGCCAGCACCAGATGTGGGCCGCCCAGTTCATCTCCTATGAGAACCCGCGCACGTGGTTGAACTCCGGCGGATTGGGCACGATGGGCTATTCGATCCCGGCGGCGATGGGCGCCAAGATGGCCGATCCCGACCTCGAGGTGTGGGCCATCGACGGCGACGGTTGCTTCCAGATGACCAACCAGGAGCTGGCCACCTGCGCGATCGAGGGAGTTCCGATCAAAGTCGCGCTGATCAACAACGGCAACTTGGGCATGGTGCGCCAGTGGCAGACCCTCTTCTACGAGGAGCGCTACTCCAGCACCGACCTGGCCACCCATTCGCGGCGCATCCCGGATTTCGTGAAGCTCGCCGAGGCCCTCGGCTGCGTCGCCTTCCGGGTGGAGACCGAGGACGAGGTGGCCGAGGCAATCGCCAAGGCGCGCGAGATCAACGACCGCCCGGTCCTGATCGACTTCATCGTCGGCGCTGACGCGCAGGTCTGGCCGATGGTCGCCGCGGGCACCGGCAATGACCAGATCATGGCCGCCCGCGACATCCGGCCGCTGTTCGACGACGACGCGGCCGCCGAACCGGCCGTGATCCACGAGGCGATGGTCCTCGGCGAAGAAGCCGCGCAATCCGAGACGGAGGACGACAAGTGACCACGCATACGCTCTCAGTCCTGGTGGAGGACCGCCCGGGTGTTCTGGCCCGGGTGTCGGCCCTGTTCTCCCGGCGCGGCTTCAACATTGCCTCGCTGGCGGTGGGGCCGACCGAGATGAAGGGCATGTCCCGGATGACGATCATGGTCGAGGTGGAGGACTTTCCGCTCGAGCAGGTCACCAAGCAGCTCAACAAGCTGATCAACGTGATCAAGATCGTCGAGCAGGACCCGGACCACTCGGTCAGCCGCGAGCTGGTGATGATCAAGGTCCGCGCCGATGCGGCACAGCGCGGCGAGGTCCTCGAAGTGGTCAACCTGTTCCGCGCCCACATCATCGACGTCGCGCCGGAGTCGCTGACCGTCGAGGCCACCGGCACCAACGAGAAGCTGGGCGCATTGTTGCGGATGCTCGACCCGTATGGGATCCGTGAGATCGCCCAGTCCGGTGCGGTCACGCTGGGCCGCGGCCCGCGAAGCATGTCCACCAACCGCTAGCGATTGCCCACCTGGGACAATCGGAGTCAACCATCGGCCGGCGCTGCCGGCCACCACCTGGAGAAGGGAACCAACTGTGGCAGTCGAGATGTTCTACGACGACGATGCCGACCTGTCGATCATCCAAGGCCGCAAGGTCGCGGTGATCGGCTACGGCAGCCAGGGGCACGCGCATTCGCTGTCGCTGCGCGACTCGGGCGTCGACGTCGCCATCGGCCTGCGCGAGGGCTCGCCGTCGCGCGCCAAGGCGCAGGAGCAGGGTCTCAAGGTCATGACCGCGGCCGAGGCGGCGGCGTGGGCCGACGTCATCATGCTGCTCGCACCGGACACCAGCCAGGCGAAGATCTTCACCGAGGATATCGAGCCGAACCTGAAAGACGGCGACGCGCTGTTCTTCGGCCACGGCCTGAACATCCACTTCGGTCTCATCAAGCCGCCGGCGAACGTGACCGTCGGCATGGTCGCCCCGAAGGGGCCGGGCCACCTGGTGCGCCGCCAGTTCGTCGACGGCAAGGGCGTGCCCGCGCTGATCGCCGTCCACCAGGATCCCAAGGGCGAGGGTCAGGCACTGGCGCTGTCCTACGCCAAGGGGATCGGCGGCACCCGTGCCGGCGTCATCAAGACCGACTTCAAAGAAGAGACCGAGACCGACCTGTTCGGTGAGCAGGCCGTGCTCTGCGGTGGCACCGAGGAACTGGTCAAGACCGGCTTCGAGGTCCTGATCGAGGCGGGTTATGCGCCGGAGATGGCCTACTTCGAGTGCTTGCACGAGCTGAAGCTGATCGTCGACCTCATGTACGAGGGCGGCATCGCGCGGATGAACTACTCGGTCTCCGACACCGCCGAGTTCGGCGGCTACCTCTCGGGCCCGCGGGTCATCGACGCCGATACCAAGCAGCGCATGCGAGACATCCTGACCGACATCCAGGACGGGACCTTCGTCAAGCGCCTCGTCGCCAACGTCGAGGGTGGCAACTCCGAGCTCGAGGCGCTGCGCAAGGAGAACGCGGAGCACCCCATCGAGGTCACCGGGCAGAAGCTGCGCGACCTGATGAGCTGGGTGGACCGGCCGATCACCGAGACCGCCTAGCGGCCAGCCCCACACCACGAGGGCCTGGGTCCGGTATTGCACCGGACTCAGGCCCTCGAGTCGTTCCGAGGTAGCTGAGGTGAGGACAGACCCGTCCATAGGACAACTCCCCGGGAGTGGACTGATTTCTCAGTCCAACTCCCGGGGAGCAATCCACAACGATGTGGTGTTTGTCCGTATTTGTGGGGTCGCGCCCGTCGGTCAGATGAGTCGGAATCCGCCGTACTCCGTGCGCGAGATGCGCGCCATGATCGGGCCGATGTTGGTCCCGGTCTCCGGGCCGAAGCAGGCGGTGAAGTAGTAGGCGTTCACCATGCCGACCAGGCGCGAGCCGACGGTGACCGGTGCGCCCGAGTCGCCCTCGATGACGCACATCTGGGAGAAGTGCGTGTTCTTGTCAGAGGCCCAGACCACGCCGCACGTGCGGCCGGTGGTGCGACCGGTCTTGCACATGATCGTCGGGAAGCCGATCGGGCTGGTGTCGATGCCGGTGATGGTGCTGCCCTTGATCGTGCGCCGCGGCGACACGATGCCGTTGAACTCGATGATGGCCATGTCCAGGTCCGGCGTGGAGTACGTGATGGTGCCGATCTGGCCGCGGTTCTGGTAGGCCTCGGAGAACACGCGCTGCCCGGCCGTGCCGCAGTGACCGGCGGTGATGCCGATCAGCCGGTTGCCGTTGCGCGAGTGGCCGATTGCCGTCAGCGTGCACGCCGCCGCCGAGGAGCCGCCTTTGAGGACCAAGATCCCCGAGCCCCCCCCGACGGGTACGGACGGGTCGGCGCCCGCCGCACCCGAGCCCACCCCGCCGAAGGCGAGTGCAGCCAGGACCGCGAAGACGGCGGTCAGCTTCCGTGTCATCAAAAAAACTCCAGTTCATCGGTCATTGGAGGGGGATGTGAGCCCCCAGCGCCCCACGCGTACGGGCCGCGGATACACCCACAGTACCCAGGAACCGTCCCCGACAGCCGGATCCGGTGGGATCCCGAGATCCTACCGTGACTGGTGCGCGGGCGTGGGCGTGTGCGCGCTCACATCTTATCGGCGCACCACCGGCCGCCTGCAACCGGGAGTTGGTCGGCCACTAAACTCGTCGGGGTACCCGGTGGGATCTTCCCGGATGCCCCGTTCAATTCTCGCGACGCCGTCAGGAGACACCCGTGACCGCAGCTGGCCGCCCAGTTGTCCTTATCGCCGACAAGTTGGCCCCTTCGACCGTCGAGGCACTCGGCGACAACGTCGAAGTCCGGTGGGTTGACGGTCCCGATCGCCCGAAGCTGCTCGAGGCCGTCGGGGATGCCGATGCGCTGTTGGTGCGTTCGGCCACGACCGTTGACGAGGAGGTGCTGGCGGCGGCCACCAAGCTGAAGATCGTCGCGCGCGCCGGCGTCGGGTTGGACAACGTCGACGTCCCCGCCGCCACTGCCCGCGGAGTCATGGTCGTCAACGCCCCCACCTCGAACATCCACTCGGCGGCCGAGCATGCGATCGCGCTGCTCATGGCGACCGCTCGACAGGTACCCGCGGCCGACGCGACCTTGAAGGAGAACACCTGGAAGCGCTCGTCGTTCTCCGGTGTGGAGCTCTTCGACAAGACCGTCGGCGTGGTGGGGCTGGGCCGCATCGGCCAACTCGTCGCCGCCCGCCTGGCGGCCTTCGAGACGCAGGTCATCGCCTATGACCCCTACGTCTCGGCCGCACGGGCCGCGCAGCTCGGCATCGAGCTGGTCACCCTCGACGAGTTGCTCGAGCGGGCCGACTTCATCACCGTCCACCTGCCGAAGACGCCGGAGACGGCGGGGCTGATCGGCGCGGAGCAGCTGGCGCGCACCCGCAAGGGCGTCATCATCGTCAATGCCGCGCGCGGCGGGCTGATCGACGAGCAGGCGCTCGCCGATGCCATCACCGGCGGCCAGGTCCGTGGGGCCGGCCTCGACGTGTTCAACAGCGAGCCGTGCACCGACTCGCCGCTGTTCGCCCTCGACCAGGTCGTGGTGACCCCGCACTTGGGCGCCTCGACCGCCGAGGCGCAGGATCGGGCCGGTACAGATGTGGCCAAGAGCGTGCGATTGGCGCTGGCCGGGCAGTTCGTGCCCGACGCGGTCAACGTCACCGGTGGAGCGATCGACGACGAGGTCGCACCGTGGCTGGAGCTGGCGCGCAAGCTCGGGGTGATGGTCGGGGCGATCAGCGCCGATGTCCCGGCGTCGGTGACCGTCGACGTGCGCGGAGAGTTGGCCGCCTCCAAAGTGGCGGTACTCGGCCTGGCAGCCCTGCGCGGGGTGTTCTCGGCGACGACCGACGAGCCCGTCACCTTCGTCAACGCGCCGAGTGTGGCACAGACCCGTGGGGTGGACAGCGAGGTCACGACCGCGTCGGAGAGCCCGAACCACCGTAGCGTCGTCGATGTGCGGGCGGTGTTCGCCGACGGCTCGACGATCAACGTCGCCGGGACCCTCGACGGGCCGCACGAGGTCGAGAAGGTCGTCGCCATCAACGGACGGCATTTCGATCTGCGCGCGCAGGGCCACAACCTGCTCGTCAGCTATGCCGACAAGCCGGGGTCGCTCGGCAAGATCGGCACCGTGCTCGGTGACGCCGGGGTCGACATCCTGGCCGCGGGCCTGTCGCAGGACGTCGAGGGCCCGGGTGCCACGATGATGCTGCGCGTCGACCGCGAGTTGGCCGACGACCTCGTGGCGCGCGTCGGTGATGCGGTCGCGGCGACGCTGATCAAGCAGGTGGACCTGTCATGAAGCTCGCCGTGATTCCCGGGGACGGGATCGGTCCGGAGGTCGTCGCACAGGCATTGCGGGTCCTGGGCGAGCTCGATCCCGAGTTGACCACCACCGAGTACGACTTCGGTGCGCGTCGCTACCACGCGACCGGCGAATTGCTCACCGACGCCGACCTGGCGTCGCTGCGCGAGCACGACGCCATCCTGCTCGGTGCGATCGGCGACCCGAGCGTACCGTCCGGGGTACTGGAGCGCGGCTTCCTGCTCAAGCTGCGGTTCGCGATGGACCATCACGTCAACCTGCGGCCGTCGGTGCTGCTCGACGGTGTCTCCTCGCCGCTGGCTGGCAACCCGTCGATTGACTTCGTCGTCGTGCGCGAGGGCACCGAGGGGCCCTACACCGGCAACGGCGGCGCGATCCGCGTCGGAACCCCGCACGAGGTCGCGACCGAGGTGAGCGTGAACACGCGCTTCGGCATCGAGCGGGTCGTGCGCGATGCGTTCGCACGTGCGCAGGCGCGGCGCAAGAAGCTGACGCTGGTGCACAAGACCAATGTGCTCACCTTCGCCGGCGCGATGTGGCAGCGCACCGTCGACGAGGTCGGGGCGCAGTTCCCCGACGTCACCACTGACTATTGCCATGTCGACGCCGCCACGATCTATCTGGTCACCGACCCGGGCCGCTTCGATGTGATCGTCACCGACAACCTGTTCGGCGACATCATCACCGACATCGCCGCCGCGGTGTCCGGCGGCATCGGGCTGGCCGCGTCGGGGAACATCGATGCGACCGGCACCAACCCGTCGATGTTCGAACCGGTGCACGGCAGCGCCCCCGACATCGCCGGGCAGGGCAAAGCTGATCCGACGGCCGCGATCCTGTCGGTGGCGCTGTTGCTGCGCCACCTCGGCCGCGAGGCCGACGCCGTCCGCGTCGAACAGGCCGTGGCCGCCGACGTCGCCGGGCGCGACGGGGCGCCGATCAGCACCGTCGAGGTGGGCGACCGGATCGTCGCGCGGCTCTGACGCACGACGAGTAACGCCAGCGCCTGCAAGATCAAGCCTGGTTTCGCCGATCCCTCTTGGATCGAAGGAGGGTGGGCGAAGCCAAGTGGGATGAGCGCGGGATTGCCCATGGTGCGCCCTTGACTGGCGGCGTCCGGGGGAACCGGATGACGGGGCGGTGCGTCTAAACCGGCATGACTGGATTTCCTCTGGATGGTTTTGGGCTGGTTCGCCGCGGCAACGTCCTTGCGGTCGGCCACTCCGACGACGATCTCGCTGCGGCGATCCGGGCAGGACGCCTCATCCGTTTGACGCCGGGGGTGTACGCCGACTCCGACCGCGAGGACTACACGGGGGCGATCGGCGCCGAGCGACTGTTCCGAGCCCGCTCCATCGCCGTTGCCACCGCGACGATGCCGCAGCGATTCCCGTTGAGTCACACTTCTGCGGCGGTCGTCCACGCACTCCCGCTGTTGCACCCTCCGCTGCGGCACGTCCACCTGACCAGCGGTACGCAGCGCGGTGGCGGGATCCGTTCCGGTCGTCACCTGCATGCGACGGCATTGTCCGCCGACGACATCGTCGAAGTGGGCGGCGTGCATGTGACGGCGCTCGATCGAACTGCGGCCGATGTGGCGACTATGGGGAGCTTCGCGCAGGCGCTGACCGTGATCGACGGAGCCCTGCGCGCCGGAGCCGACGATGCGTTGATGGTTCGACACTTCGACCTCGCCCGACCGGGGATACGTCCCGCCCGCCGGGCGCTGGCCGCCGCTTCTTCCCGCTCGGAAAGCGTGGGCGAATCCTGGAGCCGTGCCCAGGTCATCGAAGCCGGGCTTCCGGTGCCAACACTTCAGCGAGAGGTTCGCGGACGGAGCGGCCGGACCTACCGGTGCGACTTCTGCTGGGGTGAGAAGCTGGTGGGGGAGTTCGACGGAATCGTGAAGTATGGCCGTCTGCTCCGAGTGGGTGAGGATGCGGCCGATGCCGTCATCCGTGAGAAGGCGCGCGAGGACGATCTGCGCGCCGCCGGATTGATGGTTGTGCGGTGGACGTGGAAGACACTGTGCGGCGGCGGGCTCAGTGAGCTGCTCATACCGTGGTTGCGTCACTACAACCTCGTCTGAGAGCTATTCCGGCCCGCACGGCTTCGTCCATCCCTGCTGGATCGGAGGGGGATAGACGGAACCCGGTGGGATCAGCGGCGGGTCGCGGGGCACCAGGGCCAGCGCCACCAGCGGCGGGAGGGCGCACAGGGCGTAGGCCCAGGCGTAACCGTGGCCGTCGATCACCGCGGCGACGATGGGGACGGCGGCAGCGCTCACGATGTATTGGCCGGTGTTCTGGATGGCCAGGCCGCGTCCGCTCCATGAGGGGCCGGCGTACTCGGCGATCGCGGTGAACGCTAGGCCGTTGTCGGCGACGACCACGATGGACGCCGCGGCCATCACCAGGACGGCAGCCGGGCTCCCGATCGCGTCGGTGGCGGCCAGTGCGGCCATCAGCAGCGCGGCCGCGGCGGCGATCACCCGAATGGGCCGCATCCGCGAGCCCCATACGTCCGACCACCGTCCTGCCGCGATCCGGCCCAGCGCGGCGAGCACCTGCGTCGCGGTCACCACGGCGCCGGCCTGCAGCGGTGGCCAGTGGCGGGCGATCATCAACCACGCCGGCACGAAGGTCCACAGCACAATCTGCGGGATCACCAACAGCATGCTGACCACGTGCACCATCGTCAGGTAGTGACCGCGGCGGTAGGGGCTCTGCTCGGCCGCACCGGTCGCGTCCGACCGGGGCGGGTGGGGCGGGTCGACGATCCACCGGGCGGTCGCGACCAAGGCGATCACCGCGACGGCGGTGAACACCGCGAAGCCCGCCGTCGCGCCGAAGCGGTGCGCGAGCACGGGCACGGTCAGCCCGGTGACCCCGACGCCGAGCGGTTGGGCCATCTGGCGGATTCCCATGGCGGTGCCGCGCTGGTCGGCCGGGAACCAGCCGACGACGATCCGACCGCTGGCCCCATTCGTGGATGCGGCGACCGCGCCGCCGGCGAACAGCCCGGCCCAGAGCGCCGCGGCCGGTGCGCCGAGCGCCGCCGCGATGGTCGTCGCCGCAGTCGCCACGACGGTGAGAGACAAGGAGAGCAGCAGGATGCGGCGCTCGCCGACGCGGTCGAGCGCCCAGCCCCAGGGGATCGTCGCGCACACCATGCCGACCATCGGCGCCGAGGCCAACAGAGAGGCGATGGGCAGGCTCATGCCGTCGCGGTGCAATCGGGGGATCAGGAAGGCCACACCGCTGGCCAGGCAGGTCGTGGCCATGGCGGCCAGCAGGGAGCTGGCGAGGATCACCCAGGGCCGAGCGGCGCCGGCGGTGGCAGAACCCGTCATGAACGACCTCCTTGTCTCACTAAGTGAGATGCTTGGTTCCAAAGTGTAGAACCGATGATCGGCAGCCGCGCAATCGCGCTCTCGGCCCGTGGGATAGGCTGGCGACCATGCGACTAGGACGAGTGGCCACTCGCGACGGGGTGGCTTTCGCGGCCATCGAAGGTGCGACCGGCGCCGAGACCGCGCGCGAGATTGCCGAGCACCCCTTCGGCACCCCGACGTTCACCGGCCGCAGCTGGCCGCTCGCCGATGTCCGGGTTCTCGCCCCGATCCTCGCGACGAAGATCATCTGCATCGGCAAGAACTACGCGGCCCACGCAGCGGAGATGGGGTCCACCGCGCCGGAGTCCCCGGTCATCTTCCTCAAGCCGAATACGGCGATCATCGGCCCCGAGGCCCCGATCGTCCGCCCGCCGTCGTCGCAGCGCGTCGACTTCGAAGGGGAACTCGCCGTCGTCATCGGCCGCCCATGCCGCGACGTCAAGGCCGGCGCGGCGAAGGACGCGATCCTCGGCTACACCGTGGCCAACGACGTCACGGCCCGTGACCAGCAGGCGCTCGACGGGCAGTGGACCCGGGCCAAGGGCTATGACACGTTCTGCCCGCTCGGCCCGTGGATCGACACCGAGTTCGACCCCGCCGATGCGGTGATCCGCACCGAGTTGACCGATCCCGACGGTGTGACGGAGGTCAAGCAGCAGTCGCGGACCTCCCTGATGCTGCACAGCGTCGGCGAGATCGTCGAGTGGGTCTCGGCGGTGATGACCCTGTTGCCCGGCGACGTCATCCTCACCGGCACCCCCGAGGGGGTGGGCCCGATGGTCGCCGGTGAGCGGGTATCGGTCACCGTCGTGGGGCTGGGCACCCTGAGCAACCCGGTGGTCGACAAGTGACCCGGCCCGCGGCCCCGACGCTCGTCGAACTCAACGGCGTCACCTTGGCCTACGAGGACGCCGGCCGCGGCGACCTCGTCGTCATGGTGATGGGGACCGGCAGCCCCGGCCGGGTGTGGAAGGCCAACCAGGTGCCCGCATTGCTGCGGGCCGGGTATCGCGTGGTCACCTTCGACAACCGCGGCATCGCACCATCCTCGGAATGCACCGAGGGTTTCACCGTCGACGACATGGTCGCCGATACCGCCGCACTGATCGAGCACCTCGGCGGTGGAGCGGCGCATGTCGTGGGAACATCCTTGGGGGCGCGGGTGACCCAGGAATTGGCATTGGCGCGCCCCGACCTCGTGCGCTCGGCGTCGATGCTGGCCACCTACGGTCGCACGACTCCCCTCGTCGCTGCCATCGGAGCGGGGGAGCGGGCGCTCTACGACTCGGGCATCGTCCTGCCCGAGGACTATGCCGCCGCCGTCACCGCGCACCTGAACTTGTCGCCGCACACGTTGGCCGACGACCGATCGGCGCGCGACTGGCTCGACATCATCAGGTTCTCCCCGCAGACGGTCACGCCCGGCGTGCGCGCCCAACTTGGGGTGCACGAGACCGAGGTGGACCGACTCGAGGCCTACCGCAGCATCACCCGGCCCGCGCTGGTCGTCGGGTTTGCCGACGACCGGACCCTGCCGGAGTTCTTGGCTCGTGAGGTCGCCCAGGCGATTCCGGGCGCGCGCTACGCCGTCGTGGAGAAGGCCGGCCATTTCGGCTACCTGGAGCAGCCTGCGGACGTCAACCGGCTGCTGCTGGAGTTCCTGGCCGAGCACTGATGCGGCGGCTGTGAAGCCGGTTGCCGGCGTTCGCTACGGTTGAGTCCATGACCAGCCCTGTTCGCGTCCGCTTCTGTCCGTCGCCCACCGGGACCCCGCATGTCGGGCTCATCCGCACCGCGCTGTTCAACTACGCGTACGCGCGGCACACCGGCGGCGACTTCGTGTTCCGCATCGAGGACACCGATGCTGCGCGAGACAGCGAGGAGAGCTATGCCGCGATCCTCGACGCGCTGCGCTGGCTGGGCCTGCAGTGGGACGAGGGGCCCGAGGTCGGCGGCCCCTACGGCCCCTACCGGCAATCGCAGCGGCGCGAGATCCATCGCGATGTCGTCGCGAAACTGCTCGAGGCCGGGGAGGCCTATGAGGCCTACTCGACACCGGAGGAGGTCGAGGCGCGGCACCGGGCGGCCGGGCGCGACCCGAAGCTGGGCTATGACAATTTCGACCGCGACTTGACCGACGAGCAGCGCGCGGCGCACCGGGCGCAGGGCCGTAGCCCGGTGGTGCGCCTGCGGATGCCCGACGAGGACATCGCCTGGACCGACCTCGTGCGCGGTGAGACGACGATCAAGGCGGGCACCGTGCCCGACTTCGCGCTCACACGGGGTACCGGCGACCCGCTCTACACGCTGGTCAACCCGGTCGACGACGCGATGATGAAGATCACCCACGTCCTGCGCGGCGAGGACCTGCTGTCGTCGACCCCGCGCCAGATCGCGCTGTACCGCGCGTTGGAGCGCATCGGGGTCGCCGACGGGGTGCCGGAGTTCGGGCACCTGCCGTTCGTGATGGGGGAGGGCAACAAGAAGCTGTCCAAGCGCGACCCCCAGTCGAGCCTGTTCCACCATCGCGACCGCGGCTTCCTCCCCGAGGGCCTGCTCAACTACCTGGCGTTGTTGGGGTGGGGGTTCAGCGGTGACACCGACGTGTTCACGCTGGCGCAGATGGTCGACGCCTTCGACGTGTGCGACGTGAACTCCAACCCGGCCCGGTTTGACGAGCGCAAGGCCGAGGCGATCAACGCCGAGCACATTCGGATGCTCGAGCCGGCCGACTTCGCCGACCGGCTCGGGGACTTCCTCGTGGCGCAGGGCCGGTTCGACGCCTCGCCGTCGGGGGACCCCGCATTTGCCGCGCTCGCCGAGCTGATCCAGACGCGCATCCAGGTCCTCGGTGACGCGTGGGGCCTGATCAAGTTCTACTACGTCGCCGACGCCGATTTCGAGGTCGACGAGGCCTCTGCCGCCAAGAATCTCGGCGACGATGCCGCACCGGTCGTGCAGGCGGCGATCGCTGCGTTGGAGGCGGTCGGGGTATGGGATGCCCCGACCATCGACGGGGCCTTGAAGGCGGCGCTGGTCGACGGATTGGAGCTCAAGCCGCGCAAGGCTTTCGGTCCGGTCCGGGTCGCGGTGACCGGCGCCGCGGTGAGCCCGCCGCTGTACGAGTCGATGGAGCTGTTGGGTCGGGATAGGTCGCTGGCCCGGCTGCGCGACGCCGCTGGCCGCTCCGCGAAATAGATACTCTGACCTCTACGTTTGTGCTATCGGGCCGCCATCCTGCTAACCTACTTCTCGGTCCATTCGCCGGGTGGTGACACCCGGGGATGGGAAACCCAATGGGGTATGGTGTAATTGGCAACACAGCTGATTCTGGTTCAGCCATTCTAGGTTCGAGTCCTGGTACCCCAGCGGACTTCACGGTCCGGCGGGTCCCGCTTGCGGGGCAGGTCGAGCCGAGGAGTTGTTCAGGCCCCCTTCGTCTAGCGGCCTAGGACGCCGCCCTCTCAAGGCGGTAGCGCGGGTTCAAATCCCGTAGGGGGTACAACCGAAGCGCCCTCCACCGATATTGGTGGGGGGCGCTTCGTCTTCCGCCGAGCGCCCAAACCCTCGGCTACTCCTGGCCGGGTGCGTGCAAGAACTGTGCGGTGGACCCGCCCAGCGGCATGGACGGGAGGCCGAGCTTGCGGTGATCCCAGCTGCGGGTGCGCTCGGCCCGGACGCGTACCGAGATCCGGTTGTGCATCATCTGGACGACGAAGGGGCGGACCTCCTCGGAGTAGGGGCCGTTGTACCGCTCCCAGACGCTGATGCCCGTCGCCAGGGCGTGCTCGGGGTCGTCATAGACCTCTGCATGCCCCTCGATGGCGACGCCGCGAAGCGTGTCGTAGGTCAGCCCGCTCTCGATCAGCAGCGAGCACTTCGGGTTGCGGCGCAGGTTGACGGCCTTCTGCGACTTGGCCTTCGTCTCGAACCACAACTCGCCGTCGATCACGCCGTACCACATGGCGACGAGGTGGATCGACCCGTCGGGGCCGGTGGTGGCGAGCGTGGCGGTGCGCTGCTGGTCGATGAACTCGGCGATCTGAGCGTCGGACATGACGATTTGGCCGCGTTGGTTGGTGCCCATTCCGCGACCCTATCGGTTGGCCGCGCCTGGCTCGACGGTATTCCTGAGGCGCTCCTGGAGCGCGTCGGCGGCGGCGAGGAGGTCCGCTGCCCAGCGCGCACCCGGCCGCCGGCCGATCCGCTCGATCGGGCCGGACACCGAGATCGCCGCGATGACCTCGCCGTCGACATCGCGGATCGGGGCCGAGACGCTGGCGACGCCGGCGGCCCGCTCTGCCACGCTTTGGGCCCAGCCCCGTTTGCGGACGTCGGCCAAGGATCGCTCGGCGAAGACGCTGTCGTCGAGGAGGGGGGTGCGGACGCCGTCGGGGGCCCAGGCGAGCAGCACCTTGGCCGCCGAGCCCGCGGTCATCGGCAGCCGACTTCCCACCGGCACCGTGTCGCGCAGGCCGCTGGGCGGCTCCAGTGCGGCGACGCAGATCCGTTCGGTTCCGTCGCGGCGGTAGACCTGCACGGACTCGCCGGTCAGCTCGCGCAGCCGGGGAAGGATGGTCAGGGCGGCGTCGGGGATCTGGTCGGCGTGCGAGCCGGACAGCTCGCGCAGGGCCGGTCCGGGCAGCCAGCGCCCGGTGGTGTCGCGCGCGACCAGCCGGTGCGCCTCAAGGCCGACGGCGAGGCGGTGCGCCGTGGCACGCGGCAGGTCGGTGGCCGCGCAGAGTTCGGCGAGGTTGCACGGCCGCGTGGCGACGGCGTGCAGCACCGTCACCGCCTTGTCGAGGACGCCGATTCCGCTGACCGGCTCAGATGCGGTACCATTTCCCATAGAACGATACTATCTGTCCAGATAGTGAGACTCCAACAGTTGCGGCCAATTGTTGGCGGACCCAGCGAGGAGCCATGAGTACCAGCCCGGCCAAGCCCCGCACGCTCGCCGAAAAAGTGTGGGACGACCACGTCGTCGTGCGCGGCGAGGTCGACGAGTCGGGGCAGCGCAACCCCGACCTCATCTACATCGACCTGCACCTGGTACACGAGGTGACCTCGCCGCAGGCCTTCGACGGCCTGCGGATGGCGGGTCGCCCGGTGCGCCGCACCGATCTCACCATCGCCACCGAGGACCACAACGTCCCGACCGTCGACATCGACCAGCCGATCGCCGATCCCGTCTCGCGGACCCAGGTCGAGACTCTGCGCCGCAACTGTGCGGAGTTCGGGGTCAAGCTCTACCCGATGGGCGACGCCGAGCAGGGGATCGTCCACGTCGTCGGACCGCAACTCGGCCTGACCCAGCCGGGGACGACCGTGGTGTGCGGCGACAGCCACACCTCGACGCACGGCGCCTTCGGGGCGCTGGCAATGGGGATCGGTACTTCCGAGGTCGAGCACGTGCTGGCCACCCAGACGCTGTCGCTGCGGCCGTTCAAGACCATGGCCGTCACTGTCGACGGCGAGCTGCCCTTGGGGGTGACCAGCAAGGACCTGATCCTGGCCGTCATCGCCAAGATCGGCACCGGGGGCGGCCAGGGCTACGTGCTGGAGTATCGCGGACCGGCGATCGAGAAGCTGTCGATGGACGCGCGCATGACCATCTGCAACATGTCCATCGAGGCCGGTGCCCGAGCCGGCATGATCGCCCCGGATGCGATCACCTACGAGTTCCTCAAGGGACGTCCGCATGCGCCGACCGGCGCGGAGTGGGATGCGGCGCTGCGGTATTGGGACAGCCTGCGGACCGACGACGGGGCCGAGTTCGACGCCGAGGTGCACATCGATGCCGCCGAGCTGACCCCGTTCGTCACGTGGGGGACCAATCCGGGACAAGGGGCCCCGTTGGGAGCGGCGGTGCCCGATCCAGAGGACTTCGGCGACGAGACCGAGAAGCTGGCGGCCGCACGTGCACTGGAGTACATGGACCTGACCCCGGGCACCCCGTTGCGCGAGGTACCCGTCGACGCCGTCTTCGTCGGATCCTGTACCAACGGCCGGATCGAGGACCTGCGCGCGGTGGCCGACGTGTTGCGCGGGCGGCGGGTCGCTGACGGCGTGCGGATGCTCATCGTGCCCGGGTCGATGAAGGTGCGCGCCCAGGCGGAGGCCGAGGGCCTCGGCGAGGTCTTCACCGCGGCCGGTGCGCAATGGCGCCAGGCCGGGTGCTCGATGTGCCTGGGGATGAACCCCGACCAGCTCGCCCCCGGGGAGCGCTGCGCATCGACGTCCAACCGCAATTTCGAGGGCCGTCAGGGCAAGGGTGGTCGGACCCATCTGGTTTCCCCGGCCGTTGCCGCCGCCACCGCGGTTCGCGGAACGCTCTGCGCCCCGGGCGATCTGTAGCTGTGAATCCCGACGCCGGGCAATACCTTTCGAAACCACCTGTCGAGGAGTTCACGATCATGGAATCGCTCACCACCCACACCGGCATCGGCGTGCCGTTTCGACGCAGCAACGTCGACACCGACCAGATCATTCCGGCGGTATACCTCAAGCGGGTCACGCGCACCGGATTCGAAGACGGACTCTTCGCCTCGTGGCGCACCGATCCGGACTTCATCCTCAACAACGAGCCCTATTGCAACGGCTCGGTACTGGTGGCCGGGCCCGATTTCGGCACGGGTTCGTCTCGCGAACACGCCGTGTGGGCGTTGATGGACTTCGGGTTCCGGGTCGTGCTCAGCTCGCGCTTCGCCGACATCTTCCGCGGCAACTCGGGCAAGGCGGGATTGCTTGCGGCACAGGTGGATCAGAGCGACATCGAACTGCTGTGGAAGCGGTTGGAGGCCGAGCCCGGCCTCGAGCTCACCGTCGATCTGGCCGACCGCACGGTGTCTGCTGCGGACCTGGTCGTCGGCTTCACGATCGACGATTACACCCGGTGGCGGCTGATGGAGGGACTCGACGACATCGGCCTCACCCTGCGCGAGGTGGAGGCCATCGACCGGTTCGAGCAGTCGCGGCCGGCGTTCAAACCGATCACCCGCTAGCGGACGGACGGCCGCGGCGCACGCAGCGGCAAGTGCTTGGGATTCAAAGGGATTGGGGTCGGCGATCACGACGCGCGCAGGCGCGTTGTGATGGACGTTTAAGAACTCGGCGTTTACCGTGTGGTGTTAGCCACGTCACATTTGCCATGTGTGATGCGGTCCACCCACCCGGATCAAGCATGCGGAGGCCGACATGAACAAGGCGGAACTCATCGATGAGCTGACCAAGCGACTCAAGGCGGATCGCCAGACCGCGACCGACGCCGTCGAGCAGTTCATCGACACCATTGTGCGGGCGGTGAACCGCGGCGAAAAGGTCACGATCACCGGGTTCGGTGTGTTCGAGAAGCGCCGACGCGCGCCCCGCGTCGCGCGCAACCCGCGGACCGGGGAGACGGTGAAAGTCCGCGCGGTCTCGGTGCCGTCGTTCCGACCGGGTGCACAGTTCAAGTCGGTGATCGCCGGTCGGCTGAAGTTGCCGGTCGGCGTTCTCGCGGTGAAACGTGGTGCGGCAGATGCGGCGCCGGCGAAGAAGGCGGCGCCGGCGAAGAAGGCGGCGCCGGCGAAGAAGGCGGCACCGGCGAAGAAGGCGGCGCCGGCGAAGAAGGCGGCACCGGCGAAGAAGGCGGCACCGGCGAAGAAGGCGGCACCCGCGAAGAAGGCCGCGCCGGCGAAGAAGGCGGCGCCGGTCAAGAAGGCGGCGCCGGCGAAGAAGGCGGCACCGGTCAAGAAGGCGGCGCCGGCGAAGAAGGCGGCACCGGTCAAGAAGGCGGCGCCGGCGAAGAAGGCGGCACCGGCGAAGAAGGCGGCACCCGCCAAGAAGGCGGCACCGGCGAAGAAGGCCGCACCCGCCAAGAAGGCGGCACCGGCGAAGAAGGCCGCACCCGCCAAGAAGTAGCGCGGCCCGCTATTCGAAAGTGGGCAGCGGGTCGTCGATGTGATCGGCGGCGACCACCCGGCCATCGGCGTCGATCGAGAGTACCCAGGTGCTCGCCTTGCGGTTCCGGTTCGCGGGCAGCACGAACCCGTCGTGGCGCGACCACCACTGCATCAACGGCGCGATGGCCTTGCCCTGGCTGCACACGACGTGGACGGCGTCGCGCTTGCCGGCGAGTTCGACCATCCTCCGGTGCGCCGCGGCCGGGTCATGCGAGTACGCCTCCTCGGTCAAGGAGTGCTCGATGCGAATCTTCTTGCCGCCGAGGCGCCTCGCCAACGGGACGAGGGTCTGGATGCACCTTTCGCGGTCCGCGGCATGCAGCCCTTGTGCGCCGAAGAGCGGCAGTAGGTCGGCCAGGGCTTCGGCCTGCAGTCGGCCCGTGCGCTCGAGCGGCCGCTGGGCGTCGGGGCCCGTGTAGCGTGCGCGTCGGCCGGCCTTCGCGTGGCGGACCAGCAACAGGGTGTGCAGGTCGGTCGGCAGCGCGAGGAATTCGTCGACGACCATCCGGTCCAGTGTGTAGGTCAGCGCCTCTTTCGCCGCTGCGGGCGGCAACCAACGTAGTTCGTCGACCTCCCGGTTGGGTGCGAACCTGCCGCCGGTCATCCGGGCCGACCAGTAGCGGACGTGCTTGCGTTTGGTGCCGTTGACCGCATAGGTCACCTGGCGCAGGTGACGGCCCAGGACGACCGAGTAGCCCGTTTCTTCGGTGATCTCGCGCGCCGCGGACGCACAAACCGTCTCCCGGCTCTCCGTCTTGCCCTTGGGCAGCGTCCAGTCGTCGTAGCGCGGGCGGTGGATCACTGCGATCTCCACCCCACCGATCTCCCCGGCACCGCTGTCGCAGCTCGGGCGCCACAGCACCCCGCCCCCGGCCCACACCGCGCGCACGCTCATCGAACGGGGCCCGGTCAGGCCGGGCCGGCGGCGGCGCGGCGGTAGCGCTGCATCAACTCGGTCTGATGGTCGCGCACCTCGACACCGGCGCCGGGCGACGCCACCCAGTTGCCGTCCTCGTGGAGCACCCAGCAGCGGGTCCGCGGGTCGAGCGTCGAGTCGAACATGTCGCGGAGCTGGCGGGCGAGGCGTTCGTCGCGGACCTGTACCAGTACCTCCACGCGCCGGTCGAGGTTGCGGTGCATCATGTCGGCGCTGCCGATCCAGAACTCGTCCTGGGCGCCGAATTCGAAGACCCGCGAGTGCTCGAGGAAGCGGCCGAGGATGGACCGCACCTCGATGTTGTCGCTGACGCCGGGGATGCCTGGGCGCAGCGCGCAGATGCCGCGGACCACGATCTCCACTGGGACACCGGCCTGCGAGGCACGGTAGAGCGCGTCGATGATCTGCTCGTCGACGAGGGCGTTGGCCTTCAAGCGGATGCGCGCCGACTCGTTTCCGGCGCGGCGCAACTCCATCTCGGTGCGGATCCGCTCGACAATGCCCGAGCGGATCCCGTCGGGGGCGACGAGCAGGTTGCGATAGGTGTGCTTGCGCGAGTAGCCGGTCAGGGTGTTGAACAGATCGGTGAGGTCTGCGCCGATCTCCGGGGCCGCGGTGAACAGGCCCACGTCCTCGTACATGCGGGCGGTCTTCGGGTTGTAGTTGCCGGTACCGATGTGGCAGTAGCGGCGGATGGTCGAGCCCTCGCGGCGCACGACCAGACAGGTCTTGCAGTGGGTCTTGAGCCCGACGAGGCCGTACACCACGTGCACCCCGGCCTGCTCGAGCTTGCGCGCCCACTTGATGTTCGCCCGCTCGTCGAAGCGGGCCTTGATCTCCACGAGCGCGACCACCTGCTTGCCCGCCTCGGCGGCGGTGATCAACGCGTCGACGATCGGTGAGTCGCCGGAGGTGCGGTACAGCGTCTGTTTGATCGCGAGGACTTGAGGGTCGGCCGCGGCCTGTTCGATGAATCGCTGCACGCTGGTCGAAAAGGACTCGTACGGATGGTGCACCAGGACATCGCCCTCGCGCAGCGTGGAGAACACGCTCTTGGGCGTCTCGCGCTCGCCGAAGGCCGGGTTGGTGACCGGGACGAACGGCGGATCCTTGAGGGCCGGACGGTCCACGTCGTAGATCTGGAACAGAGCCGACAGGTCCAGCGGGCCGGGCACGGCGATCACATCGGCCGGGTCGACGTCGAGTTCGCGCAGGAGCAGCTCGAGCATGTGCTCGCTCATCTCCCCTTCGATCTCCAGGCGCACCGGTGAACCGAAGCGCCGTCGGGCCAGTTCTCGCTCCAGCGCCTGCAGCAGGTCCTCGTCGCGGTCCTCGTCGACCTCGAAGTCGGCGTTGCGGGTGATCCGGAAGGCGTGGTGCTCGACGATGTCCATGCCGGGGAACAGCTGGCCCAGGTTGGCCGAGATCAGTTCCTCGAGGGGGAGGAAGACGATCTCGGGATGGTCGTCGGAAGCGGCGGCGCGGGTTTCGGGTGCGACGAGGCGGTCGACGCGCAGGAACCGCGAGACGTTGTCGGGCACCTTGACGCGGGCGAAGTGCTCCGCACCGTCGGTGCGGTCGCGCACGGTGACCGCCAGATTCAGGCTCAGGCCGCTGATGTAGGGGAACGGGTGGGCCGGGTCGACGGCGAGCGGGGTCAAGACGGGGAAGACCTGCTCGTCGAAGTAGGCGACGAGGCGCTTGCGTTCGACGTCGTCGAGATCGCCCCAGGGGACGATGCGGATCCCCTCGCCGTCGAGGGCGGGCTTCACCGACTCGTTGAAGACGCGGGCCTGGCGCGTGGCGATCGACTGGGTGCGCTGGGCGATCCGGTGCAGTTGCTCGCGGGGTGACAAGCCGTCGGCGGAGCGGACCGAGAGGCCGGTCTCGTCGCGGCGTTTGAGGCCTGCGACGCGGACCATGAAGAATTCGTCGAGATTCGAAGTGAAGATGGCCAGGAACTTGGCGCGTTCGAGCAGCGGCAGCGACACGTCCTCGGCCAGCGCCAGGACCCGAGCATTGAAGTCCAACCACGACAGTTCACGGTTCAGGTAGCGGTCGGCCGGGAGGTCGGCGGACTCATCGGGCTGCGCGGTCGCCGCGGGCGGTGCGCCGGGGCCCGAGTCAGCGGCGATCGGGTCGGCCGCACGGGGTTCGGTGGTGCCCGTCGCGGTCGGGGCTTCGGGGGCGTCGGCGCTCACCGCCCCATCATGCACCATGGCGCGGGAGGGTGCAGCGGATGCCTGTGACCGTGCGCGCAGCCACAACGCCGTGGCCGGGCCGACGCCGGTCTGGGCGGCGCGGGCCAGGTCGGCGAGTGTGTCGACGTCCAGGCGCAGACCGGCCCAGGGGTCCGCGGCACCGGGGGCCGGAATGTCGGCGAGCGGGCCGGAACCGCCGTCCGCCCCGGCGCGATCGTCGTCGGACGGGGTGATCTCTACGACGCCGGCACGGCGGTGGGCGGCAGCGGACTCCGGGCCGAATAGCGGCGGGGCGGTGACGAGGAGGGGGCGCAGGAGGGCCGCGGTTCCCGAACCCGACCTGTCGGCCACGAAGGACTGGACCCGGTGTGGACCGGTGGCCGACTCGTGGGCCGCGATAGCCGCGCGCAGGTGGGCGGCGGTGACTGCGGGCAGGTCGGCCTGTAGGAACACGACCGCGTCGATGGCGCGGTCGTGGGCGGCGAGTTCCCGCTGCCCGTGGGCGAATGCCGCGTTGAGGCCGCCGCCGGTCCCCCCCGGCTCGTCCGCGGTCAACGCCCCGGCGGCGCGCGCCGCCGCTGCGATGCGGTGATCAGGGGTCACGACCAGTGTGGTCAGACCGGCCGCGCGGGCCGCGGCCAGGGCGTCGGACAGCATGGCGAGGACGAGTTCGGCGCGATCGGGCACATGGCCGTCGAGCCGGGACTTCGCCTGTGGCAGCGGCTTGACCGCCAGTACTGCTCCCCACGTCACCGGTCCATCATGGCAGGGGCCGGGCGACGCGGGACTACCCTGGCGGTACGTAGGTGGCGCGGAGCCCGGGGCAGCGCCCAGTCGGCAGCGAGGAGCAGCACCCATGGCGAAGGACGACCCGGAGGAGATCGGGTTCACCGGTCTCGCGGAGCAGATCGGCGACCGGCTGGTGATCCGGCTTCCCGCATCGGCCAGCGCGCTCTTGCCCTCGCGCGGGCAGGTGGCGGCGACGATCGTCATCAACGGCCGCAGCAGCGCTGGGGTCGTCGAGCCCGATGGTCGGCGCGGCCACTGGATCGCGGTGGGTGAGGGCACTGGCCTCGTCGGTGGCGAGTCGGTGCCGGTGCTCGTCCGGCCGACCAGCCAATGGCCCGAACCGCAGGAGCCCGACGACTTCCGGGCGGCGCGCGACGCTGCACCCGACACCGCGGAACTGTGGCAGGCGATCACCCCGATGGCGAGGTGGGAGTGGGTGCGCTGGATCAGCGCGACGGCAAACCCCGCGACCCGGGCACGCCGGATCGAGGTCGCGATAGACAAGCTGCGGGCGGGCAAGCGTCGACCGTGCTGTTTCGACCTCTCGTCGTGCACCGACCCGGAGTTGGCGAGGAGCGGCAAGCTGATCGAGGCCTGAGCGCGCCTTCGACCGACTACGCTGGGCGCAACGCGGCGCGCTCGAGCCGCTGCATCCGCCGGAAAGGGGAGCGTCGTGCAGGCCGTCGTCATGGGAGCCGGGTCGTGGGGTACGACAGTGGCGAAGGTGCTCGTCGATGCTGGGACACCGACGAGGATTTGGGCACGTCGCCCCGAACTCGCCGTCGCGATCAATACTCAGCACGAGAACCCGGACTACCTGCCGGGTGTCAGGTTGCCGGCCGCGCTGCACGCGGTCAGCGATGTGGGTGAGGCCCTCGACGGTGCCGACATCGTCGTCCTCGGCGTCCCGTCGCAGTCGCTGCGCGCCAATCTCGAGGCGTGGGTCGACCATCTGACGCCCGAGATGACGTACGTGTCGTTGGCCAAGGGCGTCGAGACGTCGACGGTGATGCGCATGTCGGAGGTCATCGCCGATGTGACCGGTGCCGACCCCGACCACATCGCCGTGCTCTCCGGGCCGAATCTGGCCAAGGAGGTGGCGGCCGAGCAGCCGGCGGCCACCGTCATCGGGTGTCCCGACGAGCAGCGGGCCATCATGCTGCAGGAGGCGCTGTCGACGAGCTACTTCCGGCCGTACACGAACACCGATGTCATCGGCTGTGAGCTCGGCGGCGCGGTGAAGAACGTGATCGCGCTGGCCTGCGGCATGGCCGCGGGAGTCGGCTACGGGCAGAACACGCTCGCGACGATCATCACGCGCGGCCTGGCGGAGACGATCCGCCTGGGCATGGCCGCGGGTGCCGACGTCCAGACGATGGCCGGCCTGGCCGGTATCGGCGACTTGGTCGCCACCTGTTCCTCGCCACTGTCGCGCAACCGGACCTTCGGTTTCGCGCTCGGGGAGGGCAACACGCTGGAGCAGGCGCAGGCGGCGACCAACGGCCAGGTCGCCGAGGGCGTGAAGTCCTGTTCGTCGGTGCGGGCACTCGCCGAGCGCCACGGCGTCGACATGCCGTTGACCGATGCCGTGCACCAGGTGTGCCACGAGGGGCTGACCGTGCCGGATGCGATCGCGATGCTGCTCGGGCGGCCCCGCAAGCCGGAGATCCGCTAGCCCAGATCGAGGGGTGCGCGCTGCAGGTGTTTGTCGATGAGCGCGGTCACGTCGCTGATCGGCGTCGGGCCGGAATCCATCGGCAGCCACAGGGCGACGTAGGGGCGGTGGTCGACCGCGACGTAGGCGACCCCGGCATTGCGGTCGTCGGTGATGAACCACTGCGCGGAGTCGACGACCTGCAGCCGTGACGACGGCGCCAGCGCGGTCGGCCGCACCACACCACAACGCAGGTACACCGCATCGCCGTTGGCCCGGCCCCACCGGGCGGCCGAACCCGAGACCGACTTGTCGCCGTAGGCGCCGAGTCGCTCGGGCAGGGCGGCCATGAGTGGTGCGCATGCCTGGGCGGTGCCCGGTTCCGCCGACATCGAGTCCAGCGGGGTCGCGGCGTTGCTCCGCAGCATGGCGAAGGCGATGAAGCCGACGACGATCATCACCGGGACCGCGATCAGCGTGGCGAGAAAGGCGGGGGACAGTCGGCCGTCGGCACCGCGGATCGCGGTTGTGGACTTCGCCGTGGCGGCGCGGTCGGCGGGGCGTTCGGGGGACTCGGCCTGGTCGTCATCGTCGGACACGGGGACCAGCCTAGCGGCGCCCTACACTGGAGGGTTGTGACACCACAGCGAACCGTCGGCGAGGTCGGCGAACGCGCGCTGCTGACCGAGTTCGCCGCCGCCGCGCGCCGAGCGCCCGGGGCGCTGATCGGCCCCGGCGACGACGCTGCGGTCGTCGAGCCCGGCGTCACGGTCCTCAGCGTCGACACGGCGGTGGCCGGCCGGCACTTCCGCTTCGACTGGTCGACCCCCGGGCAGATCGGCGCGCGTGCCGTCGTCGCCGCGGCCGCCGACGTCGCCGCGATGGGCGGTCGCGTGACCGGCGTCCTGGTCGCCCTGTCCGCCCCGACCGACGCCCCGGCGGAGTTGCTGATCGGGATCAACGACGGTGTCGTCGCGCGGGCCGCGGTCTTGGGCGCGGCCGTGCTGGGCGGGGACCTGGTGGCGTCGGGCGAGATCGCGGTGTCGATCACCGCCGTCGGGGTCCTCGACGGGGTCGAGCCGGTGCGGCTGTCGGGGGCGAGGCCGGGGGATGTGCTGGCGGTGAGCGGGCCGTTGGGCGCATCGGCCGCCGGCTACGCGGTCCTGGCGCACGGTGACCCGGGACTGATCGGCGATGCGCGGGCCGAGACGGTTCTGGATGCCTTCCGTTGTCCCGCACCGGATCTCGGGCAGGGCCCGATCGCGGCTCGGGCCGGCGCGCGGGCGCTGACCGATGTCTCCGACGGGCTGGTCGAAGAGTTGGAGTTGCTGGCCTCGTCGTCGCGCGTCGGCGTCGACGTGGATTCTGCCGCGATCCCCGGGGGTGCCGCCCTCGTCGCGGTGGCCGAACTCCTGGGGGCCGATCCTGGCCGCTGGGCACTCGGCGGCGGGGAGGACCACGAACTGCTCGGGGCATTCGCCGACGCCGGGTCGGTGCCTGCGGGCTGGACGGTGATCGGCCGCGTCGTCGCACCGCGCGCACAGGCGGTGCTCGTCGACGGGGTGGCGCCGTCGGTGCGCGGGTGGCACAGCGTCTGAGCGATCGGGGGCTTCTGGGCGATCGGCGGCTTCTGGGCGATCGGCGGCTTCTGGGCGACCGGCGGCGGCCGCGAGGCCCACTGCCCGCTAGATTCGTTGCATGGCCATCTATGCACTCGGTGATCGCGAGCCCTCCCTCGGTGCCGACGTCTACGTCCACCCCGACGCGGTCGTCATCGGAGACGTGCGGCTGGCCGACGGGGTGTCGGTGTGGCCGCATGCGGTGCTGCGCGGCGACTACGGCACGATCACCATCGGCGCGCGGACCAATATCCAGGACGGGACCGTGGTGCACTGCACCACGATCCACCCGACGGTTCTCGGCGCGAACTGCGTCGTCGGGCACAACGCGCACATCGAGGGTGCCACCATCGGCGACGACGTGCTCATCGCATCCGGCTCGATCGTGCTCAACGGGTCGACGGTCGGGTCCGGCGCGATCGTCGGGGCGGGGGCAGTCGTCCCGTTCAACTTCGAGGTGCCCGCCCGGCGGATGGCGTTGGGCGTCCCGGCCAAGATCCGCGAGGGATACGAGGTGCCGGCCGGGCATGCCGACATCAACACGGCGATGTACTTCGAGAACGGCCGCTACTACCGCGAACACCTGCGGCGCCTGGACTGACGACGATGACTGCCCGCCCGTGGTCGGCCACGGTCGCGCCCGACTGGGCGCTGGCCCTGGAACCGGTCGCCCCGATCATCGCCGGACTCGGCGACTTCCTGCGCGCCGAGACCGCTGCGGGACGGCGCTACCTCCCGGCCGCCGACCACGTGCTGCGCGCTTTCGCCCGGCCGATGGCCGACGTGCGCGTGCTCATCGTCGGCCAGGACCCCTACCCGACGCCGGGCCACGCGATGGGGCTGAGCTTCTCGGTGGCTCCCGACGTGGCGCCGGTCCCGCGCTCGCTGGCCAACATCTACACCGAGTACTGCGCGGACCTCGGGTATCCGCGACCGGCCAACGGCGACCTCACCCCGTGGGCCGATGCCGGGGTGCTGCTGCTCAACCGGGTGTTGACGGTCGGGGCGCAGGACAGTGGCTCGCACCGGGGCAAAGGGTGGGAGGCGGTCACCGAGTGCGCCATCAGGGCGCTGGCCGCGCGCGAGGAGCCGCTGGTCGCGATCCTGTGGGGCCGCGATGCGGGCAAGCTCGGCGCCTGGTTGCCCGACGTGCCGACGATCGCCACGGCCCATCCGTCGCCGCTGTCGGCGTCGCGGGGCTTCTTCGGGTCCCGCCCGTTCAGCCGCGCCAACGCGGCGTTGGCGCAGATGGGGGCCGACCCGGTTGACTGGCGGCTGCCCGGTCCTTCGGAAAGTGGTGTCGATGGCCGGTGAAGCGATCCTCAGACTCGACGGGGTCGGGTTCGTCCGCGACTCCCGAGAGATTCTCACCGACGTCGATCTGACCGTCCGGACGGGCGAGCACTGGGCACTGCTGGGGCCCAACGGCGCTGGGAAGAGCACGATTCTCAGCCTGTGCGGAGCACTGAACCACCCGACGCGCGGCAGCGTGCACATCCTGGGCCGCGAATTGGGCCGCGTCGACATCCGGGAGCTGCGCCAATCGATCGGCCACGTCAATCCGAGGCACCCGTTGCGCTCGCCGCTGACGGTGCGCGAGGTCGTGTTGACCGGGGCGACGGGGACGACCGACCTCATGATCCGGTGGCGGCCGGATCCGGCGACCGCGGCCCGGGCGGACCGGTTGATCGAGTTGGTGGGGTTGAGCGAGTTGGGCGACGCCACCTGGCCGACGATGTCGCAGGGGGAGCGCGGGCGGGCGTTGATCGCGCGGGCGCTGCTGCCCGATCCGCCGCTGCTGCTGCTCGACGAGCCCTCGACGGGCCTGGACGTCGCGGCCCGCGAGCGACTGTTGTCGCTGGTCGACGACCTGCACCGCGAACACCGCGACCTCGCGACGGTCCTCGTGACACACCACCTGGAGGAACTGCCCGAGTCGACGACGCACGCAGTCCTGGTCAAGGCAGGCCGGATCCACGCACGCGGCACCGCGCAGCAGGTCTTGACCGGTGAAGCGGTCTCGGCGGCCTTCGACTACCCGATCCACATCGAGCATGTGGACGGGCGCTGGCATGCCCGCGCCGGGAGATAGCGGCCACTACCAGCGGGGCGAGCGCTTCCCGACGAAGGCATCGACCCCTTCGACGCCCTCCGGCGCCCCGGCCAGCCGGGCGATCGATTCGGCCTCCGCCGCGAGCTGGTCGCTCAACGACGCGGTCGGGGACGCGCGCAGCATTCGGGCGGTGGCCTGCAGTGCCGCGGCCGGGCCGGCCGCCAGTTCGACGGCGATCTCGCGGGCCCGCGCGTCGACCTGCTCGTCGTCGACGACTTCCGACAGCAGCCCGATCTCCAGTGCCTCGGGGGCGGCGATGATCCGGTTGGTCAGCATGATCGAGCGCGCCCGGCCGGCGCCGACCGTGCGGGGCAGGGTCCAGGTCAACCCCCCGTCGGGGCTCAGCCCGATGCCGCTGTAGGCGGGGCGCAGACGCGTCGACGGCCCGCCGACGACGACGTCGCCGTACAGGGTGAAGCTCATCCCCGCACCGGCGGCCCACCCCTTGGCGGCGACCACGACCGGACGGCCGGAGGCGACGAGCAGCTCCATCAAACGGTGCATCCGGTCGGCCAGGTCGGCGATGTGGGCGGAGCGGTCGGCGGCGGCGGCAAAGCCCGCGACGTTGCCGCCCGCGCAGAAGTTCTTGCCCGCTCCCACCAATAGAACCACCCGCTCGTCGCGGTCACCGGCGTTGAGCTCGGCCAACGCCTGCGCGCCGTCGTCGACGGCGTCGGGGTCCAACGCGGTCCCGTTGGCCGCGGTCGAGATGGCGATGGTCAGCACACCGCCGGCAGAGGAGACGGCAGAGGGGGAATCGGTCATGGCGCCAGGGTAACCGCAGATGCCAGCAACCCCCGACGGGCGGGTGCCCGTCGGGGGTCGCTGGTGATTGCGTGCTGTGGCTAGGCGGAGGCCTTGCCGGCCTTCAGGCAGGAGGTGCACACATTCTTGCGCTTGCGGTTACCCGGCGCGACCTCGACTCGCACGGACTGGATGTTGGGGTTCCAGCGGCGGTTGGTGCGCCGGTGCGAGTGCGAAACCGACTTGCCGAAGCCGGGGCCCTTGCTGCAGATGTCGCAGACGGCAGCCATATCGAACACTCCCTCAGATCAGTGAAACTTGCATGGTCGGTGGATGCGTGTCCGCCGGCCCCCGAGGGGGCGCAGAACGCAACCTGACAAGGATAGCCGCAGCGCGGGGCGGCCACCAAATCCGGCCGCTGGGCTAATCTCGACTCCAATGTCGGATTCCGCCCCCACCACAGCATCGCGCGGCGAGCGCCCGCCCAGGGTCAGCCCGCAGCTGCTGCGCGACTGGGCCCGGGCGGCAGCCGACGGACTCGCCGCGGCGCGCGCGGAGATCAACGAGCTCAACGTCTTCCCGATCCCCGATTCCGATACCGGGTCGAACATGGCGTTCACCATGACGGCCGCGGCCGACGCAGCCGAGGCGGCCGAGCCCGGCGCGGATGTGGCGGCGGTGACCCGTGCGATGGCCGACGCGGCCGTGGCCGGGGCCCGCGGGAACTCGGGGATCATCCTGTCGCAGGTGCTCGTGGGACTCGCCGATGCGGCGGCCCTGGCCGAGTCCGACGACGACCACTCCTTCTCCCGGCTGTTCGTCGGGGGCCTCAAGCTGGCCTCGTTGGCCGCGGTGCGTGCGGTGAGCGACCCCCGCGAGGGCACGGTGCTCACCGTCCTTCGGGTGGCGGCCCAGGCGGCGCACGACAACGCTGCCGCAGCACCGGCCGACCTGGCGCGATCGGCGGCCGAGGCCGCCGCCGACGCACTCGAGCACACCCCCGAGCAACTCGCCGAGCTCGCCTACGCCGGGGTCGTCGACGCCGGTGGGCGGGGCATGCTCGTGCTGCTCGACGCGATGGTGCTGGTCTTGACCGGGGTCGCGAACCGGCGCCGCAACTACCGTGGGCTCCTTCTTGATGGGAACCTCCCCGCACAGCGCGCCGACGAGGCGTGCTCGGGGAGCAGCGACATGGACTTCGAGGTCATGTACCTGCTCGACGGGATCGCCGACGGGCGCATCGGCCGGCTGCGCGACTATCTGGCCGAGATCGGCGATGCCGTGGTGATCGTCGGCGACAGCAGCGAGGGCGGCGAGCGCTTCTCGGTCCACGTGCACACCAACGAGCCGGGCAAGGCGGTGGAGGCCGGGGCCGTGGTCGGTGCGATCAGCGACGTGCGCGTCTCCTGCTTCGCGCTCGACGCTCTGCGCGCCGCCGGTCCCGAGGAGCCGTTGCCGCGCCACAAGCGGGCGGTCGTGGTCGTCGCCAAGGGCAGTGGTGCGCGGGAACTGTTCACCGAGGCGGGCGCGGCGGTGGTCAGCGCCGACGACGGGTTGTCGGCGCAGGCGGTGGCCGAGGCGATCCGCGCCACCGATGCCGCCCATGTGGTGGTGATGGTCAACGGCGAACTCGCCGCGCCGGAACTGGTCTCGGTCGCCGCGGGCGCCCGGTCGACCCACCGCACCCTCGTGTTCATCCCGACGCTGTCGATGGTGCAGTGCCTGTCGGCATTGGCGGTGCACGATCCGGGCGAGGTCCCCGATGTCGACGCCTATGCGATGGCCGAGGCGGCCGCGGGCACCCGGTGGGGATCGGTGCGCCGGGTGACCGAGCGGATGATGACCCTGGCCGGGACGAGCGAGCCCGGCGACATGCTCGGCTACATCGGCTCGGATGCGCTGGTCATCGGCCATGCCCCGCTCGAGGCGGCGACGGCGCTTCTCGACCTGATGCTCGCCACTGGCGGCGAGCTGATCACGGTGCTCGCCGGGGCGTTGCTCGACGACCATCCTGAAGTCCTCGCCGGACTCGAGGACCACGTCCGGCAGGTATACCCGGGCATCGAGCTGACCGTTTACCGGTGTGGACAGGCCGACTCGGTGCTGCAGGTCGGCGTTGAGTGATCGGGACGGCTCCCAGGCGTCGGGCGGTCCGGGATCGCTGACCCCGGCGATGCCGTTGGCCGAGGTCCTCGACGGCGACACCGCCGCCAAGCTGGCAGGCCTGGGCCTGCTGACCGTCGGCCAACTGCTCTTCTACGCGCCGCGGCGCTACGCGCAGGCAGGGGTCGTTGCCGCCGACGAGCTGCCCGAGCCCGGTGACTGGATCACCATCGTCGGGCGGATCACCAAGGCCGACCTGATCCGGATGAAGCGGCGCAACGGCCAATTCCTCAAGGTGCTGGTCGACGACGACGCTCGCGTCTACGAGGCGAGCTTCTTCAATCCGCGCTATATCCGCACCAAGCTGCTCCCCGGGGCCCGGGTGATGATGGCCGGGAAGGTGGGCCTGTACCAGGGGCGGGTGCAGTTGGCGCACCCGGAGTGGGCGGTGCTGCCCGATGGATCCGACCCGGACGTGGCAGCGGTGGGCAATTCCACGATGAGCAAGCTCTACGCGGTCGAACAGGAGGCCCGGGAAGCCGCCACCGGCGAGGAAGTCAGCCTCGACGAGGCCTTCGACCGGGCCATCCTGCCGGTCTACCCGGCGACCAAGGATGTGCAGACCTGGGTGATCTGGCGAGCCGTGCGACAGGTGCTGGGCGGCCTCGCGCCGGTGCCCGACGCGCTGAGCGGCCCGCAGCGCACCGAGCGCGGCCTGATGACCACCGAGCAGGCGTGGCGCACCATCCACCTGCCCGATGACCTGGCCGAGGTGCAGACCGCCCGCGAGCGGCTGCGCTTCGATGAGGCGTATGCGATGCAACTGATCCTGGCGCAGCGGGCACGGTTGGGCCGCGCGGAGACGGCGTGCGCGTTTCCGCCCGTCCCGGGCGGGTTGGCGGATTCGCTGCGGGAGCGGCTGCCGTTCACCCTGACGGCGGGCCAGGAGGCGGTGCTCGCCGAGATCGACGGTGAGCTGGGCCGGACCGTCCCGATGAGTCGGCTGCTGCAGGGCGAGGTGGGCTCGGGCAAGACGCTGGTCGCGCTGCTGGCCATGCTGCGCGTCGTCGACAACGGCGGCCAATGCGCGCTGCTGGCGCCCACCGAGGTCCTCGCCGCCCAGCACTACCGCACGATCAGGGCCGTCCTCGGCGACCTGGGCATCGGCGGTGAGCTCGGCGCCGCCGACCACGCCACGACGATCACGCTGGTCACCGGATCGCAGCGCACCGCCGAGAAGCGCCAGAATCTGCTCGACATCGTCACCGGGACTGCGGGAATCGTGATCGGCACCCACGCGCTGCTGCAGGAGAACGTTGAGTTCTTCGACCTGGGCCTCGTCGTCGTCGACGAGCAGCACCGGTTCGGCGTCGAGCAGCGCGACGTGCTGCGGTCCAAGGCCGCCGCGGGGCGGGTGCCGCACCACCTGGTGATGACGGCCACGCCCATCCCGCGCACCGTCGCGATGACGGTGTTCGGTGACCTGGAGACCTCGGTGCTCACCGAGTTGCCCAAGGGCCGCCAGGAGATCACCACCTCGGTTGTGCCGATGGGCAAGCCCGCGTGGATGAACCGGGTGTGGGAGCGGGCCGCCGAAGAGGTCGCGGCCGGTCGGCAGGTGTATGTCGTGTGTTCGCGCATCGGGGACGACGGCGGCGAGAAGGCGGCGGCCAAGTCCGAGGACGGCCGGCGTGAGGCGGTCGCCCTGGTCGACCTGCTCGACGAGGTGACCGCGCGCTTGCCGCACTGCCGAGTCGACATGCTCCACGGGCGGATGCCGGCCGAGGAGAAGGCGGCGGTGATGGATGCGTTCACCGCCGGCGAGCTCGACGTGCTGGTGTCGACGACGGTCATCGAGGTCGGCGTGGACGTGCCCAACGCGACGGTGATGGTGATCGTCGACGCCGACCGGTTCGGCATCTCCCAACTGCACCAGCTGCGCGGGCGCGTGGGCCGCGGCGGTTTGCCCGGACTGTGCTTGCTGGTGACGGCGGCGCCGGAGGGGTCGGGCGCGTGTCGCCGGTTGGCGGCGGTGGCCGCCACGACTGACGGTTTCGAGTTGGCGCGCCTGGATCTGGCCGAGCGGCGCGAGGGCGACGTGCTGGGCGAGTTGCAGTCGGGCGGGTCCTCGTCGTTGCGGTTCCTGTCGCTGCTCACCGACGCCGAGGTCATCGCCGATGCGCGTGCCCTCGCGCGGACGGTCGTCGACGATGGGTTCGCGCTGGCGCGCCATCCCGGTGCAGCGACGATCATCGACGCGGTGATCGCTTCGCGCGCGGACTTTCTCGACAAGTCCTGACCGAAAACCCCGCCGAGTGGGCACCCAAACCCCGCCGAGTGGGCAACCCGCGGGAACCGTTGGTCGGCGCGCTGCGTCCTAGTTCTCATGAGAATGAGACTTTCGCGCCCGGTGTGGGCGGTGTTGGTCGGCTGCACGGCGCTCGCAGTGTTCGCGGCGTCGTCGCTGATTGTCGACCAGTGGCATGCGCCGCCACCGCAGGCAATCGGGTGGCTCGCCGAATTGCAGCGGATCCCGCGAGTGGCGGCACGTCTGCCGCACCGGCCGGACTACCAGCGCTCGGCCTTCGGCGCGGCATGGGCGGATGCGACCGACGTTGCGGGTGGCAACAACGCCTGCGACACTCGCAACGACATCCTGCGCCGCGACCTCGACGAGGTCGTGACGACGATGGGGCCGCGCTGCGCCGAGACGGTGACCGCCGGGCGGTTGCGCAGCCCGTACACCGGGCGGGTGCTGGTGTTCCGCCGCAGCCGCGCCACCGCCGTGCAGATCGATCACATCGTCCCGTTGTCCTACGCCTGGGACCAAGGAGCCCACGGGTGGTCGTCGGCCCAGCGGCTGCGCTTTGCCAACGATCCGGCCAACCTGGTCGCCGTCGACGAGAGGTCGAATCAGGACAAGAAGGACCTCGAACCGGCCCGGTGGATGCCTCCGGCACGCAGCTTCCACTGCCAGTACGCCAGACAGTTCGTTGCCGTTCTGGCGGCATATCCGGTGCTGCTCGACGAGCCGTCGTTCACGACGTTGCAACGGGCGCTGTGGGGGTGCGGGTGACATCGGGCCGCCGCCCGGGGAGGGGGAGCCGGTGCGGCAGCGTTAACCTGGATCGAGCAGCCGTTCTGCAGTGAAGGAACCCGATGAGTGCACCCACCGTCGACGCGAGTGCCGTGAGCACCGAGGTCACGCGACAGGCCACCGCCGCCAAGTCTGCGTCGCGCGGCCTGGCGGGTCTGTCGACCGCGACGAAAGACACCGTGCTGGTCGCGGCCGCCGAGGCGGTCGAGGCTGCCGCCGAGACGATCCTGGCCGCCAACGCCGCCGACCTGGCCCGCGCCGAGGCCGCGGGCACGGAGACGAGCCTGCTCGACCGGTTGCGCCTGACCCGCGAGCGCGTCGGCGGAATCGCCGACGGTCTGCGCCAGGTCGCGGGCCTGCCCGACCCGATCGGGGAGGTGGTGGCGGGCAAGACGCTGCCCAACGGGCTCATCCTGCGCCAGGTCCGGGTGCCACTCGGGGTCGTGGGGATCGTGTACGAGGCCCGCCCGAACGTCACGGTCGATGCCTTCGGCATCTCGTTCAAGTCGGGCAATGCAGTACTGCTGCGCGGGTCCGGGTCGGCCGCCGACTCCAATGCCGCGCTGGTCGATGTCCTCCGCAAGGTGCTCGCCGCCCACGATCTGGATCCCGATGCGGTCGCGCTGCTGCCCGCCCACGACCGGGCGAGCGTGACGGCGCTGATCCAGGCGCGCGGCCTGGTCGACGTCGTCATCCCGCGCGGCGGCGCCGGGTTGATCAACGCCGTCGTCGCCAACGCCACCGTCCCGACGATCGAGACCGGCACCGGGAACTGCCATGTCTACGTCCACACCGCCGCCGACCTCGAGATGGCCGAAAGCGTCGTCGTCAACGCCAAGACGCGCCGGCCAAGCGTGTGCAACACCGCCGAGACCGTCCTGATCGACGACGCGATCGCCGGCGTCGCGCTGCCCCGCCTGACCGCGGCACTGCAGCGCGCGGGCGTCACCATCCACGGCGACGAGCCGGGCATGGAACCGGCCGATGAGCGCGACTGGAGCGAGGAGTACCTGTCCCTCGACATCGCGGTGCGCCGCGTCGCCGATCTCGACGAGGCGATCGAGCACATCGCGCGCTACGGGACCGGGCACACCGAGGCGATCATCACCGCCGACCTCGCCGCGGCCAACGAGTTCACGCGCCGCGTCGACGCGGCCGCCGTGATCGTCAACGCCTCCACGGCCTTCACCGACGGTGAGCAGTTCGGGTTCGGAGCCGAGATCGGGATCTCCACTCAGAAGCTGCACGCGCGCGGTCCGATGGGCCTGCCCGAGTTGACCTCCACCAAATGGGTCGTCTGGGGCGACGGTCAGATCAGGCCGGCCTGATGGACGCCACGATCACCCCGGCCTTCGATTCCGTCGACGATGTCGCCGCCCGGCTGACCGCTACCGGCTATCTGCCGGATTCGGCCACCGCGACGGCCGCCTACCTCGCCGACCGGCTCGGCAAACCGTTGCTCGTCGAGGGGCCCGCGGGCGTCGGCAAGACCGAACTCGCCAAGGCCATCGCCGCGGCCACCGGCGCGGAGCTGATCCGGCTGCAGTGCTACGAGGGCCTCGACGAGGCCCGTGCGCTCTACGAGTGGAATCACGCCAAGCAGATCCTGCACATCCAGTCCTCGGGCGCGCGGGAATGGGACGACACCAAGACCGACATCTTCTCCGAGGAGTTCCTGCTGCCCCGGCCGCTACTCAAGGCGATCTCGCGGACCGGGCCCACGGTGCTGCTCATCGACGAGGTCGACAAGGCAGACGTGGACATGGAGGGCCTCCTGCTGGAGGTGCTCTCCGATTTCGCCGTCTCGATCCCGGAGATGGGCACCGTGCGCGCGACGACGCGCCCCATCGTCATCCTCACCTCGAATGCCGCGCGCGAGTTGTCCGAAGCCCTCAAACGGCGTTGTCTGTACCTGCACATCGACTTCCCCGATGCGGCGCGCGAGAAGGAGATCCTGGCCAGCCGGGTCCCAGAGCTGCCCACCGTCCTCGCCGGCGAAGTGGTGCGGATCATCGGCGCGCTGCGCGGCCTGGACATCCGCAAGAAGCCGTCGGTGTCGGAGACGATCGACTGGGGCAACACCCTGCTCGCCCTGTCCGCCGGCGCGGCGGCGGGTTCGGCGGAGGCCAAGCTTGCCAAGGGTCGGATCGACGACTCGTTGATCTCGCGCACTCTCGGCGTCGTCCTCAAGCACCGCCCCGACCTGGCCACGGCGCGCAAAGAACTCAAGCTGAACCAGCCCTGATGTCCGTCCCGTTCATCGACCACCTCGTCGAATTCGTCGACGAGTTGCGGCGGCGCGGGATCGATATCGGGCCCGCAGCGTTGCTCGACGCCGGCCGGGCCGTGGGGGTGCTCGACCTGCTCGACCGCAAGTCGGTGCGCGAGGGGCTGGCCGCGACGCTGCTGTCCACGCACATGCACCGCGAGGTGTTCGACCGTGCCTTCGACCTGTGGTTCCCACTGGGCACGGGTGCGCGCAGCACCGGCGTCGACCTCCCCCGCGACGCCGACGGCACTATCGACGTCGAGGCCTTCCGGCAGATGGTCGCGGAGGTGATGGCCGACGACGCCGCGGCCGCCGACGGGCGCCAGGGCGAGATGGTCGCGATGATCGTCGAGGAGTTCGGCCGGTACGAGGGGGCGCGCGGGGAGGCGTTCTCGGCGTATCAGGCCACCTCCACGATCAATCCTCAGACGCTGATAGCGGCGATCGCCGCGGCCATGGCGGCCACCGGCGCCGCCGACGAGTCGGGTGGGCGGCCGGGCACCGCGCCGCGCTACCGGCGGGCCGCTGCGGACCGGGCAGCGGTGCTGCGCGCGGCGATCGATGCGGAGACGCAGCGCCGGATGGCCGGGCGCCACGGGCGCGACCGGGTTGCCGATTACGCGGTGCCCAAGCTCCCCGAGCACATGAGCTTCCTCCATTCCAGCGCTCGCGATCTGGCGCAGATCCGCCGCACCGTCGAACCGCTGGCCCGCCTGCTCGCGGCACGCCTGGAGATCCGCCGGCGGCGTTCGCGCCACGGCCCGGTAGACGTGCGCCGCACGCTGCGGGCCTCGATGTCGACCGGCGGTGTGCCGATCACGCTGACGCACCGCCGGCCGCGGCCGGGGCGTCCCGAACTGGTGGTCATCTGTGATGTGTCCGGTTCGGTGTCGGGGTTCTCCCGGTTCACCCTGCAGTTGGTTTATGCGCTGCGCCAACAGTTTTCGAAGGTCCGGGTCTTCGCCTTCGTCGACACCGTCGACGAGGTGACCGACTTTTTCGATCGCGGCCAGGCCGATGAGTCTTTCGGCGAGGTCATGCACGAGATGATCACGACGGCCCGGGTCTCCACGCGCGACGGGCATTCCGACTACGGCCACATGCTCTCCGGGTTCGAGCGCGACTACCTCGACTCGCTGACCCATCGCGGAGCCCTGCTGATCCTCGGCGACGCGCGCAACAATTACCACTGGACCGAGGCCGACTCCTTGCGCGCGCTGACCGAGCGGGTGCGCCACTCCTATTGGCTCAACCCCGAGCGCCGCGAGGACTGGGGGAGCGGCGATTCAGACGCCGATGCCTACGCCGAGGTGATCGAGATGCACGAGTGCCGCAACGCCGAACAACTCGCCAAGGTGATTGGTGACCTGTTGCCGGTCTGAGCGTAAGCTTTGGCGCCATGTCAGCAGATGGCTCGTCGGTCACGCCGGGGCGCCGCCGCAAAGTGGGCGTCATGGGCGGCACCTTCGATCCGATCCACAACGGGCACTTGGTCGCCGGCAGCGAGGTCGCCCACCGGTTCGGTCTCGACGAGGTGATTTTCGTGCCGACCGGGCAGCCCTGGCAGAAGACCGGGGACGAGCGGCACAATGCCGCGCCGGTCGTCTCGGCCCGCGATGTGAGCCCCGCCGAGGACCGCTACCTCATGACGGTGATCGCCACCGCCTCCAATCCGCAGTTCGCGGTGAGTCGCGTCGATATCGACCGCGAGGGCAACACCTATACCGTGGACACGCTGCGCGACCTGCGGCGGCTGTTGCCCGATGCGGAGCTGTACTTCATCACCGGGGCCGACGCGTTGGAGTCGATCCTGTCGTGGCAGGACTTCGACGAGGTGTTCTCGCTGGCCCGGTTCATCGGGGTGAGCCGTCCGGGCTACGAGTTGTCGGCCACGCACCTGGCCAAGCACCTGCGCGAGTTGCCGCACGACACGCTGCAGATGCTCGAGATCCCGGCGCTGGCCATCTCCTCCACGGAGTGCCGGGCGCGCGCTGCCGCCGGACAGCCGGTCTGGTACCTCGTCCCCGACGGGGTGGTGCAATATATTGCCAAGCGCGGCTTGTACCGCCGCTGGCCGCATTCGGGCCCGCGCGTCTCGGCGCCAGGCTGAGGGTCGGCCGCGATGACCATCGAAGGAGTTCGCCCGTGACAGTGACACAGCCGGTGCCCCCGGGCCCGCACGCCGTGACCGTCGACACCGACCAGGGCTACCGACGCGGACTCAACACGCGCACGGTGCAGATGATCGCCATCGGCGGCGCCATCGGCACCGGCCTGTTCTACGGTTCGGGCGCCGCCATCGAGATGGCCGGGCCGGCGCTGTTGCTGGCCTACGCGGTCGCCGGCCTGGCGGTGTTCATCATGATGCGCGCACTCGGCGAGTTGCTGCTGTACCGCCCAGTGGCGGGCGGCATCTCCGAGTACGCCGACGAGTTCCTCGGCCGCTTCGCCGGGTTCAGCCAGGGCTGGACGTACTGGGCGGTCTGGGTGACGACATGCATGGCCGAGATCACCGTCGCGGGCAAGTACGTCAACTACTGGTGGCCGGTGATCCCGGTCTGGGTGACCGCACTGGTCTCGCTGGGCGTGCTGTTCAGCGCCAACCTGATCTCCGTCGGGGTGTTCGGCACCGCCGAGTTCTGGTTCTCCAGCATCAAGATCGTGACGATCTTCGGGATGATCATCATCGGCCTCGGGATTCTGCTGCCGATCGCCGGCTTCGGCCCCGAGCACGGCCCGTCGCTGACCAACCTGTGGAACGACGGCGGGTTCTTCCCGACCGGTCACTGGAACGCCGTGCTGGTGCTGCAGATCGTCATGTTCGCCTATGTCGGCGTCGAACTCGTCGGCGTGACTGCCGGTGAGGCGCAGAACCCCAGGGTGACCCTGCGGCGGGCGATCAACTCGGTGCCGTTCCGGATCGGGATCTTCTACCTCGGTGCGTTGTTCGTCATCCTGTGCGTCAAGGGGTGGCGCAACTTTCACGAGGGCACCAGCCCCTTCGTGCAGGTTTTCACCGACGTCGGCATCCCCGGTGCGGCCGGCATTATCAACTTCGTGCTGCTGACCGCGGCCCTGTCGTCGTGCAACTCCGGCATCTACTCGACCGGCCGGATGCTCCGGTCGCTGTCGATGCGCGGCGATGCGCCCCGTCGTCTGTCGACGTTGTCCTCCCGCCACGTGCCGGTCGCCGGCATCGTGCTGTCGGCGGCCGTCATGGTCATCGGCGTTGTGATCAATTTGATCGACACCAAGCGGGCCTTCCTCTGGATCACCTCGGTGTCCACGGTGGGGATCCTCGTCGTGTGGTCGACGATCATCGTCTGTCACCTCGTCTACCGCAGTCGCATCCGCAAGGGCCTGTTGCCGCCGTCGGAGTACACGGTGCCCGGTGCGCCGTACACGTCGTATCTCACGCTCGCGTTCTTCGTGGGCGTCCTGGTGCTGCTGGGGTTCACCAGTTCTGGGCGGACCGCGCTGGTCGTCGGTGCGGTGTGGTTCGCCCTGGTGGTCATCGGCTACCAGGTGTGGCGCGCGATCATGACCACCCGGACCCACCAGTGGGCGGCGGACGACGCGCCTGCTGCCGTCACGCCGGCGGGCGGACCGTCGGTCGTGCCCGCGTCGGTCGTCCCCACGTCGGTCGTCCCCACCGCGGCGCCGACTCCGCCGCCCGTGCCGCGGCTCACCCCGGAACAGGCCGGTCCCGAGCCGAAGGACCACTTCGCGTGGGCGGTGGCCTCGTGTGCGCTGTTCTGGCCGATCGGCTTGTTCGCGGTCTTCAAGGCCGCCGCGGTCCGGCCGCAGTGGCGGGCCGGGGAGTATGCGCTGGCTCACCGCTCGGCGGCGGCGGCGCGGACCGCGGCCATCGTCGCAGCCGTCGTGGGTGTCGTGGTGATCCTCGCCGCCCTGGCCTGGTTGATCATCAGCACCCGATAGTCCGCACCCGGTAGTCCGCACCCGGTAGTCACCGGCACCGTATCGGCGTGAGACGCTGTAACCCATGACTGCTGCACCCGAATCGGTGGCGCTGGCCCGGATCGCCGCCGCCGCTGCCGCCGAGAAGCTCGCGACCGAAGTCGTCGCCATCGATGTGTCCGAGCAGCTGGTGATCACCGACGTGTTCGTGATCGCGTCGGCCGACAACGAGCGGCAGGTGAACGCCATCGTCGAAGAGGTCGAGGACAAGATGCGCGAGGCGGGCCACAAGCCCGCGCGCCGCGAAGGCGCCCGCGAGGGCCGCTGGGCGCTGCTGGACTACACCGACGTCGTGGTGCACCTCCTGCACGCCGATGAGCGCGAGTACTACGCACTCGAGCGGTTGTGGAAGGACTGTCCGCAGATCGATCTCGGCCTGCCGGCCGACGAGGCACCCGGGTCGCCGACCCCGTGATCGTGGGCCCCGATTCCCACGACACCAGCGTCGAACGGCTCACGCCGGTGGTGCGGCGGCTGTTGCTGTGGCGCCACGGTGAGACGTATTTCAACGCCGCCAGCCGCATGCAGGGACAGCTCGACACCGACCTGTCCGAGCGCGGGCGGCGCCAGGCAGTCGCCGCGGCCGCCGTGCTGGCGCAGCGCGACCCGTTGGTGGTCCGGTCCTCGGACCTGCGGCGCGCCGCGGAGACCGCCGATGAACTCGCGCTCCGAACGGGGCTGACTGTCGCCCGCGACCCGCGCCTGCGGGAGACGAATCTGGGCCGGTGGCAGGGGCTGACCCACTCCGAGGTCGACGACCGGGCGCCCGGCGCCCGGCGCATCTGGCGCGACGACGCGACGTGGTCGCCACCGGGCGGTGAGTCGCGCGTGGCGGTGGCCGCCCGGATCACCCCCGTCGTCGACGACCTGCTCGTGCAGTTGCCGGAATGGGGGAGCGGGGACCGCCCGGAGTCGCCGGTGGTGCTCGTCGCCCACGGCGGGTGCATTGCGGCGCTCACGGCTTCCCTGCTGGCGCTGCCGGTCGCGAATTGGCCGTCACTGGGTGGCCTGGCCAACGCCGCATGGGTCCAGCTGTCCGGACACGAACTCGGCGCGGGCCGGCCGACGTGGCGGCTGGACGTCTGGAACAGCGGAGTCGACGAGTCGTGAGCACGGGTACGCAACCGGGCACGGTGGTGGTGTTGTCGGACTCGCTGGCCTACTACGGACCGGCGGGTGGGCTGCCCGCCGACGACGAGCGAATCTGGCCCAACCTGGTCGGTCAGGCAGTGGGCCGTCGCGTCGAACTCTTCGGCCGCATCGGCTGGACCAGCCGCGACATCTGGTGGGCCCTGACGCAGGACCCGCGGATCTGGGCGGCGCTGCCGCACGCCGATGTCCTGGTGCTGGCCTATGGCGGGATGGACAGCCTGCCGTCACCGTTGCCGACGGCGCTGCGCGAACAGATCAGATATGTGCGCCCGCATCAGCTGCGGCAGGTGGTCCGCGACGGCTATGCCTGGGTCCAGCCGCGGGCGGCGCGGTTGGGCTGGCCCTTGGCGCTGCCGCCCCGGGTGACCGTCGAGTACCTGGAGAAGGTGCGCGACGCGGTCGCGCAACTGCGACCGGAACTGCCGATCGTCGTGTGCCTGCCGTCGACGCACACGAGCCCGTACTACGGCCGGGTGCACGGCGGCCGGGTGCCGACCACGGCCGCCGTGCGCGCGTGGGCCGCCGCGAACGACGTGCCGACGGTGGACTTCTACCCGGTCACCCGCGACGAGTTCACCGACCACCCGCAGGACATGAACCCCGACGGAATCCATTGGGGGTTCCGCTGCCACGCCGGGATCGCCGACGCCGTGGTGCCGGTGGTGCGGGCGGCGTTCGGCCGGGGCGACGGTGCGGAAGCCGACCGGCTAACGTAGACCCGTGCCCGTCGTCGTCGTCACCGATTCGTCGTGTTGCCTGCCGTCCGAGATCGCCGAGCGCTATCACATCCGCCAGGTGCCGCTGCACGTCGCGTTCGAGGGCACCGACTACCGCGAGAACATCGATGAGATGCCCGACGGGCTGATCACCACGCCGGGCGTCACCACCTCCGGAGCGACCCCGGCCGACTTGGAGAAGGCGTTCGCCAAGGCACTCAAGGACTCCAAGGGTGACGGCGTCGTCGCGGTGCACATGTCGCGCAAGTTGTCGAGCACCTGGAGTGCTGCCCGGGTCATGGCCGACGCGTACGACGGGGCGGTTCGGGTCGTCGACTCGCGCTCGGTCGGCCTCGCCGTCGGGTTCACCGCTCTGGTGGCGGCGCAGGCGGCCGCGCGCGGCGGGGACCGCGACCGCGTCTACGAGGCGGCGGTCCGCGAGGCCGCGACCATCGAGTCGATGATCTGCGTGTCGGACCTGGACAACTTGCGCGCCAGTGGCCGGATCAGTGCGGCGAGCCGCATGCTCGGGTCGGCACTGTCGATCAAGCCGATCCTGCACATGGTCGACGGCTCGCTGGCGCTGCGCGAGCGGCACCGGACCTTTTCCAAGGCGATTGCCAAGATGGTCGACGCCGCGTGCGAGATCTCCGGGGCGCGACCGGTGTCGATCGGGGTCCAGCACTGCGGCGCGCCCGAGATCGCCGAGCAGGTGATGGGCGAGCTGCGCAACCGCATCCCCGACGTCGTGACGTCGATGATCACCCCGCTGGGCCCGGTGTTGAGCGTGCACGTGGGCGCCGGCGCCGTCGGCGTGACGATCGGGTCGACGCTGACGCCGCTGGATTAGACCGGCCAAAGGGGGATCGCGATGGTAGACCCGGGCGCGCCGGCGACGGCGACGCGCAACGGACGGTTGACCAGGTTGTGCGCGGCGGTGTCGAGGGTGTTGGCACCGCAGTCGCCGCGGGGAATCGACCTGCCCGACCCGAAAGTCGAGCTGCTGCTGACCTCGACCGCGCCCGGCTCGGCGACCGGTCTCGCGGCGCGCATCGAGTTCCCGACCGCCGACAACGGGCGGCCGTATTCGATCCGTGAGATCGGGATCGAGTTCCCCGACGGCTTCACCGTCGACTTCGACGCTGTGCCGACCTGCCGTCCGTCGCGGTGGCGGATGTTCGTGAGCCGGGCGCCCTACCGTGCGCCGAGCCTGGTCGGATCGGGTACGGCCCGCGTCGACTTCGGGATCCCCGGGCTCGACCGGATCGGCAGCCCCTTGCACGAGATCGTCCTCGGCGACGGCTGCTTCTTCTCCTACGAGCACAATCGGATTCGGCTGGGGGGAGTGACGTTCACCGTGTTCCCGCTGGTCTTCCGGACGCCGCTGGACTCCTCGGGCTTCCTGTGGGAGATCGGCGAGGCGCCCAGCTTCCGCCGCCCCGACGGCCTCGACGCACTCATCGAGGTGACCGTCGAGTTCGACGACACCGGTCTGTTCACGCTGCCCGCGGGAGCACCGGACGCGGGGGCGTGGGAGTTCGTGATGAACTTCCGGTACTACAACGAATCCCGGTCCCGGGTGGTCGTGCCGGTCCCGGTGGGCGGCCGATGACGGCCGGAACGGTGCGCGTGGCGGCGGCCGCGGTGCGCGGGGGCGCGATGACGGTGGCACGTGCGGTGACCGGGCGCGGTCGGTGGCCCGTCGGCGTCAACGACTGGTCGGGGGCGCGAGTCGGCGGAACCCCGGTGGTGCTGGTGCCCGGATCGTTCGTGCCCGGCGAGTTCTATTGGCATCGGTTATCGGCCGGCCTGATTGCCGACGGGAGCCGCGTGTTCGCCTGCAACCTGCCCGGCCTGGGCACCCGCGGTCCGACGGTCCTGGTCGGTGCCCTCGAGGAGTTCCTGGCCCGGGTGCGCGCGGCCACCGGCACGTCCCGGGTGGTCCTGGTCGGACAGTCCTTCGGCGGCGTCATCATCCGCGACCTGGTGCGCACCACCTCCGCCGATGTGGGCGGCGCCGTGCTGATCAGCGCGCAGAACCATGGCTTTCGGCGCGGCTGGGCGGTGGTGTTCGCCGCACCCGGGATGCGCCGCGCGGTGGCCGTCGTGTGCCCGATGGCCCTGCGGTTGCTGCCCGGTTCGGCCTACCTGGCCGGCCTCGGCGCGGTGCCGCCCGCGGTCGCCACGACGACCGTCACGAGCACCCGCGATGCCTTCGCGGCACCCGAATCGGTCGCGCTCGCCGGCGCGCACAACATCGTCGTGCAGGACCTCGACCCCCGCATCCGCAGTGGGCACCTTCTGATCGGGTTCGATCCGGTCGCGGTCGATCTCGTCCGCGCCGCGGTGGCGGACGCGAGCTGACCGCTTTCCACAGTTCGCGGTCGTCCACAGGTGACGCGCGGCCGGACCCCTTGCGGGCCTGGGCGGCCGCGCAGCGACCCTATCGTCGGGGCCATGGGGAGAGCGCGATCGGTTGAACCGGCGGCCGTGCGGCGGCGGTTGGAACGGCTGGCCGCACCGGCGGAGCCGACGGTGCTGCTGGGCGATGGCGGGGTGGGCGATGGCGGCGACCAGTCCGGCGATTCTTCGACGTCGGCCAACCCGGCTGGCGCGATCAGCATGCCCCGCTGGTTGGACCCGCAGGGGTGGGGCGGGGTCGGGTCGGGGGGTGCCGAGGAGTTCGCGCTCGCCGACTTGGACACCGACGAGGACGGCGGGTATGGGGAGTATGGGAGGGGTGTCGAGACCGAAGGCCGCCGCACCCGGCATCGCGTGCGCCCGATCCCGCCCGCCGCCGTCGCGCTGGTCGGAGTCGGAGTCGTCGCGACGATGATCGCCGCCTATCTGGCGCTGCGGGCCCCGGCTCAGCCGGTACCGGTCGTGGACTTCCCGGCCTCGGCGGGGCCGACGGTATCGCGACCAGCGGGGCCGGTGCCGAGTGCGCCGGGGCGGGCCGTGCCGAGCGCGGGCCGCGGGCAACCCGCGCCGCGGGCAGGGGAGGAGTCCGGTGCGCCCACCCGCATCGTCATCAGCGTCGTCGGGCTGGTGCACCGGCCCGGGTTGGTCCGACTGGCACCGCAGTCGCGTGTCGCCGACGCGGTGACGGCCGCCGGGGGGCCCAGGCCCGGTGCCGATCTGATATCGCTGAACCTCGCCCGCCCGCTGCGCGACGGGGACCAGGTGGTGGTCGGCCTCGCCGATGCTCCCGGTCGCGCCGCGCTGCGCAGCGCGGTCATCGGGGTCGACGGCATCGCCGGTGGACGACCCGCACCCGGTGCCGGTGAGCGCCCTTCGGACACCGGTGGCGCGCCGAGCAGCGGCGGCAGGGTCGACCTGAACACGGCCACGATCGAGCAGCTTGATGCACTGCCCGGCGTGGGGCCGGTCACCGCGAAGGCGATCATCGACTGGCGGTCGGCGCACGGTCGGTTCACCTCGGTGGACCAACTCGGCGAGGTCGACGGCATCGGCCCCGCCCGCCTGCAACGGTTGCGCGCGCTGGTGACCGTCGGCGAGCGGTGAACCGGTGCCGGGGATGGACCTGCGACTCGCCGTGCCGGCCGGTACCTGCTGGTTGGTCACCTGGTTGGGCCTGACCGGCTCGCGCGGGCTGCTGGTCGCCGCCGTTCTCGTTTCGGCCGGCCTCGCGGTGGCCGCCGCGTCGTTCGATCTGTGTCGACCGTTGGCGGATCGGGTGTGGCGGGGTGCCCCGGTAGTCGTGGGCGCGGCCGGGCTCGCCTTCGGCGCGGCAGTGGCCCTGTTGGTTCGCCTCGACCGGGTCGAAGCGCACCCGCTGCGCCAACTCGACGGTGGCACCGCCGTCGTGACCATCAGTGCGACCGAGGATCCACGGGTCAGCGCCGCCGACCCGGATGTGGTGTGGGTGCGCGCCCGCCTGCACACCGTCGACGGGCGGACGGTGCCGGGGGCGGATCTCCTGCTGTTCGCCTCGAACGGCCAGCGCGCCGCCGGGGCGGGTTCCACCGGGTCGCAGTGGCTCGACTTGCGTGTGGGTCAGCGGGTGCGCGTCGCGGTGACCGTGCGGGTCCCCGCCGGACGCGGCCTGCTCGTCGCGCGGGTGACCGCTCGCGGTTCACCGGTGCCGGTTGCGCCGGCTCCCGTGCCACTGCGGATCGCCGAGATGGCGCGGGCACGGTTCCGGGAGGTATGTGCGAATGCCGTCGGACACCGGGAGGCCGGGTTGCTCCCGGGACTGGTCGTCGGCGACACAAGTCTGGGCGAACCGCTCGTCGACGAGCAGTTCCGGCGATCGGGTTTGACGCACCTGTCGGCCGTGTCAGGGGCCAATTTCGCCCTCATCGTGGGCGCCGTCGTCCTGCTGGTCGGTGTGATCGGCGGATCGGTCCGCGTCACGGTCGGTGCCGGTCTGGTGGCGACGATCGGGTTCGCAGTACTGGTGCAGCTGTCCCCGAGCGTGATCCGGGCAGCAGCCATGGGTGGGATCGGCCTGCTGGCGATGGCGGTGTCGCGGCACCGCGACGCCATGCCGGCACTGGCCGGCGCGGTCGTCTTCGCGCTTCTGGTATGGCCCGGGCTGGCGATCGACGCGGGGTTCGCGATGTCGGTGGCGGCGACGGCGGCGCTCATCGCCTGGTCGCCCTCGATGCGCGATCGGCTGGTCGGTCGCGGGATGCCGCGGGGGGTGGCCGATGCGCTGGCGATGGCGATCGTCGCCTATCTGGTCACGGCGCCGTTGGTCGCGGCGATCTCGGGCCGGCTGAGCGTGACCGCGGTCCTGGCGAACCTGGTGGTGGCGCCGGCGGTGCCGGTGGCGACGCTGCTCGGGGCCCTGGCGATGGCGCTGGCCGCACCGGGCCTGCCGGTGCCGACCGCACTCGCGCACGTCCTGGTCGCGGCGACCGAGCCGGCGCTCTGGTGGATCCTCGCCGTCGCACGGTTGCTGGGCGGGCCCTGGGCGACGATCCCGGCCCCACCGGCGTGGTTGTTCGCGGTCGGCGCGGGGGCCGTAGTCCTGGGTCGCCGATTTCGTCGGCGTCGTCGAACCGGATCGGCCGACGACCGCAGAGGTCTGGCACGATTGGGGCCGTGAGCCATTCCCTCTACCTGCTGCTCGGGGACAACGAGTTCCTCATCGAGCGCGCGGTCGGCCAGGTCGTCGGCCAGGTCGGCGCCGACCGCGCGGAACCGGTGCCCGTCACCCGCATCCGCGCCGGCGAGGTCACCGCGGCCGAACTCGCCGAACTGCTGAGCCCGTCGCTGTTCGGCGATGCGCGGGTGATCGTGGTCGAGGCGGCCGCGGAGGCGGGCAAGGAGCCGGCGGCGATCATCACCGCGACGCTCGACGACATCCCCGACGGGATCACCCTGGCCGTCGCGCATTCCGGGGGCGGTCGGGCCAAGGCCATGGTCGGTGCGCTGCAACGCGCCGGTGCGACCGAGATCGACTGTGCGACACCGCGGTGGCCGTCGGACCGCGCGGACTTCGTCCGGCGCGAATTCCAACAGACCGGGGTGCGGGTGTCGCGCGACGTCGTCGAGTTGATGCTCGCCAACGTCGGCTCGGATCTGCGCGAACTCGCCGCGGCGGCCAGCCAGTTGGTCGCCGATACCGGCGGCAAGGTCACCGAGGCGGCCGTCGAGACCTACTACTCGGGCCGCGCGGAAGTGAAGGGGTTCGAGATCGCCGACAGGGCGGTGACCGGCGATCTGGCCGGGGCGTTGGAGGCGCTGGCCTGGGCGATGCACCACGGCGCGCCGCGGGTCGTCCTCGCCGATGCGTTGGCCGAGGCCGTTCACGGGATAGCCCGGGTACGCGGACTCGGCTCGACCAACCCGCAGTCCGCGGCGTCGGAGCTGGGTATGCCGCCGGCGCGGGTGAAGAAGCTACAGGCCCAGGCACAAGCCTGGGATGCCGCATCGATCGGCGCCGCGGCGGTGGTCGTGGCGAAGCTCAACGGTGACGTCAAGGGCCAGGCGGCCGACGCCGACTACAGTCTCGAGCACGCTGTCGCCACGGTGGCCGGGCTGCGCCCGTCCCGCGGGCGCGCCAGATAGCCAGATCGCCCGCGGCCGGACAGGTCACCAGCCGACGCAAATCACCCCGGTGACCGCGTGGTCATCACCGGGGTGACATGGCGAAAGCGCGCTTGGCGGGCTGTCGTCAGAGCTTGTTGACGGCCAGTGCCATGGCCGACTTCTTGTTGGCCGCCTGGTTGGCGTGGATCACGCCTTTGGTGGCGGCCTTGTCGAGCTCCCGGCTGGTCGCGGCCAGCATTTCGCCGGCCTTGCCCTTGTCGCCGGCTTCGACCGCTGCACGGAAGTTGCGGATCGAGGTGCGCAATGCCGAGCGGACCGACTGGTTGCGACGACGCGCCTTTTCATTGGTCTTGATGCGCTTGACCTGCGATTTGATGTTTGCCACGCGAGTTTGTCCTCTTCATAGATCTGGGATGACAACGACCTTCGACTTTACCAGCCGCCTGCGCGGCCGCCCAAATCGTGCGGCCCGGCCGTTGGCTAGGGTGGGCGCTATGTCTGTCGTGTTCGTCCACATCGGTCTACCCAAGACCGGGACCACCTACCTGCAGGACCGGCTGTGGCGAAACCGCGATCTGGCGCTGAAGGCGGGGCTGTGCTATCCGGGCGACGTGATCGACGACCACTTCCACGCCGCTGCGCACCTCCAGCCGCAGCGCTACTTGGACTGGGTGGACCCCGACCATGCGCAGGCCTGGCCGACCATGGTCGCGCAGATGCGCTCGTGGCCCGGGACGAGTCTGGTGTCGCACGAGCTGTTCGCCACGGCGACACACGAGCAGATCATCCGCCTCGTGGCCGATCTGGGCTTCGCCGACGAGGTGCACGTCATCGCAACGGTGCGCGATCTGGCGCGGCAGCTGCCCTCGGCGTGGCAGGAGAACGTGAAGAATCAGCGCCGCGGCACTTTCGACGAGTTCGTGGCGGCGGTGGCTGCACGCGCGGGAGCCGCTGACCTCGGACACGGCGAGGAAGGTCCGTTCTGGGAGTTCCAGGACTGCGTCCGTATCCTCGACACCTGGTCCGCAGTCGTGCCCGAGGAACGGATCCACGTCGTCACCGTCCCTGCGCCCGGAGCGTCCGGCAGCGGACTGTGGGAGCGGTTCATCGGGGTGCTGGGCATCGATCCCGCCCGGTTGTCGGCACCGATCGAGAGTGCCAACTCCTCCCTGTCGGCCGCGCAGGCCGAGTTCTTGCGCCAACTCAACGAGCGGCTGCAGCCGACCGACGTCGAATGGACGCGGTATGAGCGCATCGTCAAGGGCGAACTGATCGGCGAGGTGTTGTTCGCCGGCGAGCGGGGGACACCGCAGGGTTTGTCGGCGCAGCAGCGCGAGTGGGCCGCGCAGCAGGCCGAACAGATGGCCGCGGCGCTGGCGGCACGGGCCTACGACATCGTCGGCTCGCTCGACGAGCTCGCGGTGGGCACCACGGCGGGGGCCGATGCCCGGCCGCCGACCGACCAGGAAGTCCTCGACGCGGCGCTCGACACGCTGGCCGGTTGGGTGAAGATCGCCCCGGTGCCCGCCGGCCTGCCCCGGTGGGAGGCCGCCGCCCGCAACGTCGTGCGCAAAGCCCGCCGCCGGGCGGTGGGGGCGCGCAACCGGATCCGGCAGCGCCGCGCCGGTCGCTAGTCGAATCTTGTCGACGACGACCGCGGAGCGGACTGCTCAGCTCCAGCGGGTGGTGCAGGCCCAGGCGCGGACAAAGGAGCCGGGGCCGGCCTGACGACGCGCGCCGTTGATGGCTGCTGCCGGCGACGCCGCGCCGCGCGCGGTCCCGATGATCGTCCGGCGGTAGCGATATCCGTAGATGTAGCGGTACGCGACCGCACCGCAGGAGTTGTAGAAGCTGATGAAGCCGCACTGAGGACCGCACCGCGCCTTCACCGCGCGCACGGCCGCACCCGCGGTGGGGTAGTCGCCGCGGGAGTACCCGACCCGCCCGCTGTAGTCGTAGGCGATCGCACCCCAATTGGTGGCGTAGGCATGCGCGCTGGGCGTGCTGGCGGGTAGCAATGTGGCGCCGGTGGCGATGACGGCAGCGATGCCGAAGGTGGCGAACCATTTCCGAGCGATCATGAGAGGAACACTAGCGACAAGCACGGCGGCGCGGGGTGAGTAGTTCGGCCGGTCGACCGACACCGCACCGACTCCGCGGAGCCTGGTGTGACTCTTAGCGGGTGGTGCATGCGTAAGTCGCGAGATACCCCGCGTAGGGCAGTCCACGCACCGCTGCGCCAGCCGCGTCGTCAGGCGTGCGGTAGCCCCACACCCGGTTGTAGTGGGCAAGATCGGACGTGTAGGCGATGGCCGCACAGGAGTTGGCGAAGGTGAAGTAGCCGCAGTCTGACCCGCACTTGCCCATCACCGCCGACGCCGCCGAGTACGAGTCGGCGAAGTCGACAACCCACGTGGCCTGTCCGGCACTGTTGTGTGCAATCGCTCCCCAGTAGGTCGCCGCGTGTGCCGGGGCGGCCGGCGCGAGCACGCCGCCGGTGGCAGCGCTGGCGGCAATGACTCCGAAAATGGCGATGACACGGCGCAAAGTGGTCATTGACTAAGCCTAGAGGTAGCACATCTCTGTGTGCATCTCGGTGCGCATCCTTGTTCAGTCATTTGGCCGACCTCACCGGCGAGGGCAGGTCAATTCCATGACGGCGGCGGCGGCGAGCGCGGCCACCCCGGTGCGCGCGGGGTTGAGGGCGTGCGGTGCGGCGACGGTCACGATCTGCGTCGGGGCGTCGATGAGGGCGACGGCGGCGGCCAACTCGTCGGGCGCGGCGAACGGGTCGGTGCGCCCGTGTACGACGACGGTCGGGACGGTGATCGCCGGCAGGTGCTCGGTGCGCGGTTGTTCGGGCTTGCCGGGCGGGTGCAGGGGATAGGAGCTCAGGAACAGCCCGGCGGCGAGGTCGGGCCGCTCGGCGACGAGCATCGATGCCTGCCGCCCGCCGTAGGAGTGGCCGCCGACGATCAGCGGGGCACTGGTCAGCGCCAGGACCGCGGCGCAGGCCGCAGCGATCCCGTCGCGGTCAGCGGCGGCACCGGCCCGGCCGGGCGGACCCTTGGGTCGTCGCTGCCGATACGGCAGGTCGATCCGGGCGACCAGCAGGCCGCGCGAACAGAACTCCTCGGCGTAGGCGACGAGGATCCCCGCGTGGCGGTCGCCGCCGGCGCCGTGGGCGAGGACCACCGCGGCGACGGGGTCGCACTCGGGTTCGTGCAGGTCGGCGACGACGCCGGGGGCGGTGAGTGTGCGCACGCCACTACCGTAGGCCGCGCACCCCGGATCGACCACGGCATGACAGACTGAGGGTTGACCTTTCGACGAGGAGCGGTTCCCATTTCCAGCTTTGCCGACATCACCTTCACCGATCCGGCGCGCATCCGGAACTTCTGCATCATCGCCCACATCGACCACGGGAAATCGACCCTGGCCGACCGCATGCTGCAGTTGACCGGCGTCGTCGAGGAGCGGCAGATGCGCGCCCAGTACCTCGACCGGATGGATATCGAGCGCGAACGCGGCATCACCATCAAGGCGCAGAACGTGCGCTTACCGTGGCAGGTCACCGACGACGACGGCACCACGACCGACTACGTCATCCACCTCATCGACACCCCCGGCCACGTCGACTTCACCTACGAGGTGAGCCGCGCGCTGGAAGCCTGTGAGGGTGCGGTGCTGCTCGTCGACGCCGCGCAGGGGATCGAGGCGCAGACGCTGGCCAACCTGTACCTCGCGATGGAAAACGATCTGGAGATCATTCCGGTCCTCAACAAGATCGATCTGCCCGCTGCCGACCCGGAGCGCTACGCCGCCGAACTCGCCCACATCGTCGGCTGTGAGCCCGACGAGGTGCTGCGTGTGTCGGGCAAGACCGGTGTCGGCGTCCCCGAACTGCTCGACCGGGTCATCGAGCGGGTGCCCGCCCCGATCGGCGACCCCGACGCCCCGGCCCGCGCGATGATCTTCGACTCGGTCTACGACACCTACCGTGGCGTGGTCACCTATGTCCGCGTCGTCGACGGCCGGATCGTGCCGCGCGAGAAGATCGCGATGATGTCGACCGGCGCGACCCACGAGCTGCTCGAAGTCGGCATCGTCTCGCCCGAGCCGAAGCCGACCAAGGGGTTGGGCGTCGGCGAGGTCGGCTATCTCATCACCGGTGTGAAGGATGTCCGCCAGTCCAAGGTCGGCGACACCGTGACCACGGCCCGCCACGGGGCCACCGAGGCACTCACCGGCTACCGCGAACCCGTCCCGATGGTCTATTCCGGCCTGTACCCGGTCGACGGCTCCGACTATCCGGTGCTGCGCGAGGCGCTGGAGAAGCTTCAGCTCAACGACGCCGCGCTCACCTTCGAGCCGGAGACCTCGGTCGCCCTGGGGTTCGGGTTCCGCTGCGGCTTCCTGGGACTGCTGCACATGGAGATCACCCGGGAGCGGCTCGAGCGCGAGTTCGACCTCAACCTCATCTCCACCGCGCCCAACGTCGTGTACCGGGTCGTCTTGGACGACGGCACCGAGCACATCGTGACCAATCCGTCGGATTGGCCGTCGGGCAAGACCAAGGAGATCTTCGAGCCGATCACCAAGACGACGATCATCGCGCCCAGCGAGTTCATCGGCGCCATCATGGAGTTGTGCCAGGCGCGGCGCGGCGAGCTCGGCGGGATGGACTACCTGTCGGAGACGCGTGTGGAGATCCGCTACACACTGCCGATGGCCGAGATCATCTTCGACTTCTTCGATTCGCTGAAATCGCGCACGCGCGGTTACGCCAGCCTGGACTACGAGGAATCAGGCGAGGCCGCGGCGGACTTGGTCAAGGTCGACATCCTCCTGCAGGGCGAGGCGGTCGACGCCTTCAGCGCCATCGTGCACCGCGACGCTGCTTACGCCTATGGCAACAGGATGGCGCTCAAGCTCAAAGAACTCATCCCGCGCCAGCAGTTCGAAGTGCCGATCCAGGCCGCGATCGGCTCGAAGATCATCGCCCGGGAGAACATTCGGGCGATCCGCAAGGACGTGCTCGCCAAGTGCTACGGCGGTGACATCAGCCGCAAGCGCAAGCTGCTCGAGAAGCAGAAAGAGGGCAAGAAGCGGATGAAGACCATCGGCCGGGTCGAGGTGCCGCAGGAGGCATTCGTCGCCGCCCTGTCCTCCGACGCGGCCGGGGACAAGCCGAAGGGGAAGTAGTCGGTGTTCGCTCCCAGCACTTTGCCCTACGGGCTGCCCGACTTCGCCGCGATCTCCGACGACGACGTCGAGCCGGCCGTCACGGCGGCGATCGCCGCCCATCGGGCCGAGATCGAGGCGATCACCACGGACCCGCAGGCGCCCTCCTTCTCCAATACCGTTGTGGCCCTGGAGAACTCGGGGCGGGCACTGGGCCGGGTGCTGCGGTACTTCTACGGCGTCCTCGGCCCGGATGCGACCCCGGCGCGCAACGATATCGCCGCCCGCCTGGCACCGCGGTTGGCCGACCACACCAGTGCGATCCGCAGCGACCCGGTGCTGTTCGCCCGCATCGCCGCGGTGTGGGAGGGGCGCGACGGACTGGGGTTGGCACTCGACGAGCGCCGATTGCTCGAGCAGCAGTACCGCGACGGCGTTCGCGCCGGGGCGCGTCTGGACGAGGACGCCCGGGAGGAGATGCGGCGCATCACCGCACGACTGGCCGACCTCACCACCGAGTTCGGCCGCCTGGTCCTCGAGGAGGCCAACGCGTCGGCGGTGCACTTCGACGACGAACGGCAACTCGACGGGTTGTCGGCGGGGGAGCTGTCCGCGGCCCGGGCCCGCGCGGCGCAGGACGGCCGGGACGGATTCCTGATCGCGCTGGAACTGCCCTCGAGCCAGAGCAGCGTCGCCGAGCTCACCGACCCCGGGGCGCGCAAACGCGTCTTCGACGCCTCGCTGGCGCGCGGGTCGCGCGGCACCGGATTCGACACCACCGCCCTCATCGCCGAGATCGTCGGCTTGCGCGCCCGGCGCGCACAACTGCTCGGCTATCCCGATCACGCCGCCTATGTCATCGACGAGGAGACGGCGCCGAGCGTGGATGCCGTTGAGGAACTGCTCGCCGAGGTGGTGCGGGCGGTTCGCCCGGCCGCGGCTGCCGAGGAGCGGGCACTGCGCGACCGCTCCGGCGGCGGCCTCGAGGCCTGGGACTACACGTTTTGGCTCGCCAGGCATCAGCGGGCACGGGCCGACGCCGACATCGAGAGCTATTCGCAGTACTGCGAATTGGACCGGGTGTTGCGCGACGGGGTCTTCTTCGCCGCCGGGCAGCTCTACGGCCTGACCTTCATCGAGCGCACCGATCTGCAGGGGTACCACCCGGAGGTGCGCGTCTTCGAGGTCTTCGACGAAGCGAGCGGGCCGAATCTGCCCGGCGCCGGGAGCGAAGCGAGCGGGCCGAATCTGCCCGGCGCCGGGAGCGAAGCGAGCGGGCCGAATCCGCCAGGCGCCGGAATCGGGCTCTACCTGGCCGACTTCTACGCGCGGCCGACCAAGCGCGGCGGCGCCTGGATGACCTCCTTCGTCGACCAGTCCCACGAGCTGGACGAGAAGCCGGTCGTGGTGAACGTGCTCAATATCGGCAAGCCCGCGGACGGGGAGCCGACCCTGCTGAGCATCGACCAGCTGATGACCCTGTTCCACGAGTTCGGCCACGCACTGCACGGGCTGCTGTCCGACGTGCGGTTCGCCTCGCAATCGGGAACGTCGGTGCCCCGCGACTTCGTCGAGTTCCCGTCGCAGGTCAACGAACACTGGGCGCTGCACCCGGAGGTCGTGGCGAACTATGCGCGGCATGTGCGGACCGGCGAGCCGGCGCCCGCCGGGCTGATCGAACAGGTGCGGGCGACGGGGGCCACCGAGCCGGCCCACGCCACTGTCGAATACCTCGGCGCCGCCCTCATCGACCTCGGCTGGCACCGGTTGGGCGTCGAACAGGCCGCCGACCCCGGCCCGTGGTCCCAGGTCGAGGAGCGGGCACTGGCCCGGGCGGGGGCGGCGAACGCCCTTGTCCCGCCGCGCTATGCGGGCCCGTACTTCAACCACGTCTTCGCCGGCGGCTATTCGGCGGCGTACTACGCCTACCTCTGGTCGGAGGTGCTCGACGCGGCGACCCGCGAGTGGTTCGACGCCCACGGCGGCCTCGACCGCGGGCTCGGCAGGAGGTTCGTCGAGACGATCCTGTCCAAGGGCGACAGCGTCGATCCGCTTGCCGCGCACCGAGATCTGATCGGCGGGACGGCCGACGCCGCTCCGCTGCTGCGGCGCCGGGGACTGGCCTGACCCGCAGGCGGGAGGCGGCCGTTATGCTCGGAGGGGCGTGCCGGCGCGCTTTTCAATCACGCTGATTCCTAAGAAGGTGGCAATGGTGACGGGTTTCCTCGCCTGGTGGGACGGAGTGGAGGAGTGGCTGATCCGGCTGCCCTTCGTGCCGCAACTATTGGTCACCCTGATCGTCGTGGTGCCGCTGGCCGTGGTCGCGGCGTTGGTGCTCTCGCAGGCCGTGGAAGTGGTCACCGGCATCGCTGCGAGCCTCGGCGCCATCGTCTCGTCGACGTGGAAGTCGCAGGTAGTCGGCCGATTGACGTCCGGATCGGGATCGGCGCGCGACGCTGCCGGGTCGGCCGCGGCCACCGGTGGCCCGACGACGGGAGGCGCGTCGTGAAGCGCTCACCGGTCACCTGGGCGCTGCTGGGGCTGCTGGTCCTCGTCGTCGTCGCCTGGATCATCCTCGGCTAGCACGCCGGCAGTGTCGGGGCCGTGCGCGCAGCCGCAGGCGCGGTGCGGTGCCCCGGGCCTTGTTAGGTTGTGCCTGGTCAGGTTGTCCCGCTCTCCGGTGGGACGGCCGATGAGGAATGAGGAGGCCCGGTGACGACGATCCGCCGACGTATGCGTGTGGCGACCGCGGCCGTGGTCGTGGTCGCGGCGAGTGCCGTGGCGCTCGCCGGATGCGGTGGCGGGGCCTCCGACGAGCCCGGTGGAGCCGACATCTCCACCGGCAGCCGGCATCTGAAGCTAGTCGCGTACGCGGTGCCCAAGCCGGGGTTCGACACGATCATCCCGGCCTTCCGGGCGACGCCAGAGGGGCGCGGCATCGGCTTCTCGCAGAGCTACGGCGCCTCGGGCGACCAATCGCGCAAGGTCGCGCGGCGCGTCCCCGCCGACGTCGTCAACTTCTCCGTCGAGCCCGATATCACGCGCCTCGTCAAGGAGGGCATCGTCGACGAGGACTGGAAGTCGCAGGCGCCCAACCACTCGACGCCGTTCGGGTCGGTGGTCGCCCTCGTGGTGCGCAAGGGCAACCCCAAGAACATCCGGGACTGGGACGACCTTCTCAGACCCGGCGTTCAGGTGATCACGCCGAACCCGGGGAGCTCGGGGTCGGCCAAGTGGAACCTGCTGGCCCCTTTCGCCGCGAAGAGCGACGGTGGGCGCAACCCGCAGGCGGGGCTCGACTTCATCGCCGCCTTGGTCCGCGACCACGTCACCGTGGCGCCCAAATCGGGCCGCGAGGCGACCACGGCGTTCGAGCAGGGGCAGGGCGATGTCCTGATCAGCTACGAGAACGAAGCGATCATGCTCGACCGGGCCAACCTGCACACCGGTGGTCAGCAGGTGGACTATGTGATCCCGCGCCAGACGTTCAAGATCGAGAACCCCGTGGCCGTCGTCAACACCAGCACCGACAAGGCCGCGGCGCGGGCCTTCGTCGGGTTCCTGTTCACCCCGCAGGCGCAGCGGCTCTGGGCGCAGGCCGGGTTCCGGCCCGTCGTCGAGCCGGTGATCGCGCAGACCGCCGCCCTGTTCCCCGGGCGGATCGACCGGCTGTGGACCATCGCCGAACTGGGCCGGGTCCTCGGTGAGGGCACTGCGGAGAAGAACGACGGCAAAGACCTGACCGGCTGGAAGGCGGTCGATGCCGCGTTGTTCGGCGCGAAGGGTGCCGTCACCGCGGTCTACAACTCGGGAGGCCGCAAATGACGACCGATGTGGCGGCCGACGCACCCCCGCGCGGTTTCCTCGGCCGGCGCAGCACGTTCACCGGCGCGTCACCGGCCGGGATCGGGATCGCCTGGCTCTGGCTGAGCGTCATCGTGCTGCTGCCGTTGGCCGCGATCGCCGTGCAGTCGTTCGGGAACGGGTGGGGTGGGTTCTGGGGTGCGATCACCGAGCCCAACGCCATCGACGCGCTGCTGATCACCGTCGGCGTCTCCGTCGTCGTCGCGCTCATCAACGTCGTGTTCGGAACGCTGATCGCCTGGGTCCTGGTCCGCGATGAGTTCCCGGGAAAGGGCGTCGTCAATGCGATCATCGACCTGCCGTTCGCCCTGCCGACCATCGTCGCGAGCCTGGTGCTGCTGTCCCTGTACGGCCCGAACTCACCGATCGACGTCCAGCTGAACGCGACGCGGCCGGCGCTGGTCGTCGCGCTGACCTTCGTGACCCTGCCGTTCGTCGTGCGCCAGGTACAGCCGGTGCTGCTCGAGATCGACACCGACGTCGAGGAGGCCGCGGCGGTACTCGGCGCGAGCAACCGCGTCACTTTCGCCAAGGTCGTGTTACCGGCATTGCTGCCAGCGGTCCTGACCGGTGCCGGGCTGGCCTTCACCCGCGCGATCGGGGAGTTCGGATCCGTCGTCCTGATCGGCGGCAACATCCCCGGCCGGACCCAGGTCGCCTCCCAGTACATCCAGCAGCAGATCGAGATCGACGAACCGGTCAACGCCGCCGCCGTCTCGGTGGTCCTCCTGCTGATCGCGTTCGTGGTGCTCTTCGCGCTGCGCATCGTCGGTCGGCGGCAGTCGGTGCGAGAGGACGACGACCGATGAAGGTTTCCCCGCTGACCCGCTACACGCTGCGCACGGTCGCGCTGGTGTACCTGTTCGCGCTGCTCGTCGTGCCCGTGGGACTGATCTTCTGGCGGTCGTTCGAGCACGGGTTGGGCCAGTTCTGGGAGTGGATCACCACCCCGGCCGCCATCTCGGCGCTGCAGTTGAGCGTGCTGATCGTCGCGATCGTCGTTCCGCTCAACGTCGTCTTCGGTGTCGCTGTCGCCCTGGCGCTGACCCGGGGAGAATTCCCCGGGAAGGGGCTCCTGCAATCGGTGGTCGACCTGCCGTTCGCGGTGTCCCCGGTGGTCGCCGGTGTGGCACTGATCCTGTTGTGGGGCCATGGCGGGTGGTTCGGCGGGATCGAGGGCCTCGGCTTCAAGGTGATCTTCGGGTTCCCCGGACTGGTGCTCGCAACGCTGTTCGTGACCCTGCCGTTCGTCGTGCGCGAGGTGGAGCCGGTGCTGCGCGAGATCGGCACGGAGCAGGAGCAGGCGGCCGCCACGCTAGGCGCGAGCGGGTGGCAGACGTTTCGCCGGATCACCCTCCCGGCGATCCGCTGGGGCCTGACCTACGGCATCGTGTTGACGATCGCTCGATCGCTGGGCGAATACGGCGCGGTGACCATGGTGTCGTCGAACTTCCCGGGAGTCTCACAAACCCTCACCCTGCTCGTCCATTCGCGCTACACCGATGACTACAACGAATTCGGCGCCTATGCGGCCGCCACGCTGCTGATGGGAGTCGCGATCCTCGTACTCGTGGCGATGACGTTGATCGAGCGGCGCGTGCGGCTCCGCCATGCCCAAGCCAGCGGGGCGACGACGGCCACCGGGGGCGTCCCGCCCGAACCTGATGGGTCGGCCGCCGTCGAACCGAAACTGCTCAAGGAAGGCGTGTGACATGTCCATCTCGGTGATCGGCGCCAACAAGCGCTACGGCGACTTCGCGGCGCTCGACAATGTGTCCATCGACATCCCCGAGGGATCGCTGACCTCGCTGCTCGGGCCGTCGGGCTCCGGCAAGTCGACGCTGCTGCGCGCGATCGCCGGCCTGGACGCGCTGGACTCGGGAACCGTGATGATCAACGGCACCGACGTGTCGGCGACATCGCCGCAGAAGCGCGACATCGGCTTCGTGTTCCAGCACTACGCCGCGTTCAAGCACCTCAACGTGCGCGACAACATCGCCTTCGGGCTCAAGATCCGCAAGCGCCCGAAGGCCGAGATCGCCCGGAAGGTCGACGACCTGCTCGAGATCGTCGGGTTGGAATTCGTGCAGAAGCGGTTTCCTTCGCAGCTATCCGGCGGGCAGCGCCAGCGGATGGCATTGGCGCGGTCGCTGGCCGTGGATCCCAAGGTGCTGCTGCTCGACGAGCCGTTCGGCGCACTCGATGCCAAGGTGCGCGAGGACCTGCGCAAATGGCTGCGCCGGTTGCACGACGAGGTCCACGTCACGACCGTGCTGGTCACCCACGACCAGGCCGAGGCGCTGGACGTGTCGGACCGGATCGCGGTGCTCAACCAGGGGCGGATCGAACAGGTCGGCTCGCCCGACGACCTCTACGACCGTCCGGCGAACCCCTTCGTCGCCTCCTTCCTGGGCTCGACCGTGCGCGTCAACGGCGAGCTCGTCCGGCCGCACGACATCCGGATCGGGCGCAGCCCGCGGATCGCGCTGCCCGGTGGCGACGCCGCCCTGGACACCGGCATCGTGAAAGCGACGGTGGTGCGCGTGGTGAACTTGGGTTTCGAGACCCGTGTCGAACTGGTGTCGGCCGCCAACGGCGAGGAGTTCTCCGCCCAGATCACCCGCGGCGACCAGAATGCGCTGCACCTGCAGCCGGGGGAGACGGTCTACGCCCGGGCCACGAAGGTCGCCGCTTTCGACCACTAGTCTGTCGGCCACCAGGTCTGTCGGCCACCAGGTCTGTCGGCCACCTGGCCCCGCGACGTTGCCGTTGCGTTGCAGCCGCGGCCGGATCGGCCCCGGATTGCTGCTTTTGTGCCGGGAACGCGGTAGGACTGTCTGAGTGGATGTCCGCGCGCGTGCGGGCGCGAAGATTCTGACAGGCGAGGGATAGACACGTGAGCGCTTCTGCACCGACGGCCTCTGCACCGACGGCCTCTGCACCGACGGCCTCGGCACCGACGGCCTCGGGGCTGGACACGCCCCTGACCCCGATGCGGTTCCTGGACCGTGCGGCGCGGGTGCATCCGGATCATCCGGCGGTCATCGACGGCGGTCGGCGGCTGACCTACGGCGAACTCGCCGCCGATGTCACCCGGCTGGCCGGGGCGCTGCGGGCGTCGGGGGTCGGCGTCGGCGATCGGGTGGCGCTGCTGGCCACCAATTCCCTGGAGATGCTCGCCGCCCACTTCGCGGTCCCGCTGATCGGCGGGGTCGTCGTCGCCGTGAACACCCGGCTCGCACCCGACGAGGTGCGCTACATCTGCGACCACTCGCAATCGGTCCTGCTGATCGGGGACGGCCCGTTGCTCGATGCGGTCACCGGGGTCGGGTTGGCGACTGTGCGCGAGCGCGTCGAGGCGCCCAGCCAGGACGGCGAGTACGAGGGTGCGGGAATCCGCTACGACGAGTTCGTGGCGCGGGCCGGCGGAGACGAGGACTTCGAGTGGACCGTCGACGACGAGAATGCCGTGATCGCCATCAACTACACCTCGGGCACCACCGGGCGGCCGAAGGGGGTCATGTACACCCACCGCGGCGCCTACCTGGCGTCGTTGGGATCGGTGATCACCCAAGGGTTCTCCATCGACGCGCGGTACCTGTGGTCGTTGCCGATGTTCCACTGCAACGGCTGGTGCGGGGTGTGGGCGCTGACCGCCGTCGCCGGTACGCACGTCTGCCTGCGGGCGGTCCGCGGCGAGGACATGTGGCGGCTGATCGACGCCGAAGGGGTCACCCACATGAGTGGCGCACCCACGGTGCTGACCACGTTGGCGACGGCACCCGAAGCGCACCCGATCGAGCGGCCGCTCACGATTGCCACCGCCGGTGCGCCGCCGAGTCCGACGATCATCGCCGCGATCCGCCACCTCGGCATCGACCTGGTCCACGTCTACGGCCTGACCGAGACCTACGGCCCCTACTCGGTCTGTGAGCCCGACCCGAGTTGGTCGGCGCTGTCGGGCGAGGAGTTGTCGGTGCGGATGGCCCGGCAGGGTGTCGGCATGCTGACCGCCGAGCGCTTGCGCGTGGTGCGCGAACAGCCTGATCCGACCGGCGGCCTGGTCGACGTCGTGTCCGACGGCGTCGAGATGGGCGAGATCGTGATGTGCGGCAACATCGTGATGAAGGGCTACTTCCAGGACGAGGAGCGCACCGCGGCGGCGTTCGCCGGAGGTTGGTTCCACTCCGGCGACCTCGGGGTCATGCACCCCGACGGGTATGTCCAGCTGCTCGACCGCGCCAAGGACGTGGTGATCTCCGGCGGGGAGAACATCTCGACGGTCGAGGTCGAGCAGGCGGTGGTCAGCCATCCGGCGGTGCTCGACGTGGCGGTGATCGGGGTCCCCGACGAGAAGTGGGGCGAGCGGCCCAAAGCCCTCGTCGTCCTGGCCGCCGACGCCCAGGCCACCGCCGCGGAGATCATTGCCCACGTCAAGACCCGGATCGCGTCGTACAAGGCGCCCCGCGAGGTCGCCTTCCTCGACGAACTGCCCAAGACGTCGACCGGCAAGATCCGCAAGAACGAGTTGCGCGACGCCGAGTGGGGCGAGGGGCGCGCCCGGATCCAGGGCTAGCGCTGTGCCAAGGCGCGCTCGGCGGTCATAGCGCCCTCGGCGATCCCCGTTTCGGGCGACGCCGTCGACGCCGTCGACCCCAGGCGAGTCAGCGCCACGATCGCGTCGACGACCCGGGGGTGGCTGCCGAGCGCGGCGGCCACCGGCCCGGCACCGGCCTCCCCGAGCAGTGCGTCCACCCGCTCGGTGAGCAATCCCGGCGACAGGAAGTAGGGCAGGCCGACGATGCGGCGGGCGCCGGCCGCGTGCAGGCGGTCGAGGGCCGATCGGAGTACCCGGGCGCCGGGGCCGAGCTTCGTCGCGAAGACGACCTCGACGTGATGGCCGATCTGCCGGGACAACTCCGCGCCGCGCTGTCGGGCGGCGTCGTCGGCACGCTCGTCGGAGGAGCCGACCGCATACATGAGGACTCCGTCCCCGGCGCGCAGCCCCGCTTCGGACAACCGGTCCGCGAGTGCGTCGACGAGGCTGATCGACCCCAGCACGGGAGTCTGCACCAGGTCGGCGTCCGGCCGTCGTCGCCGGGCCGCGTCGAGCAGCACCGGCAGATCGAATCGGCTGTGGTAGCCGTCGCCCAACAGCAGGGGTACCACGGTAACGGTGTCGTCGCGCGCCCACCGGGCCTCGAGTGCATGGCCGACCAGGGGTCGGCTCAGGTCGAGGAAGCCCAGTTCGACCCGTTCGTCGGGCACCGCGGCAACGACCGCGCCGCAGATGCCGGTGACCGTCCGGGCGAACCGCGGATCGCGGCTGCCGTGCGCGACAAGGAGGATGCTCACGACCGTGACTAGGCAGGAACCGGGTGGGTCAGGTGCAACTGCTCCAGCGCGTCGCCGACGAGCCCGGCCGCCAGGGTGTTGCCGCCGGCCGGATCGATCAGCAGGAAGCTGCCCGATTCGCGGCTGTGGCTGTAGTCGTCGGCCACGATCGGCTCGGCGGTCTGCACGCGGACGCGGCCGATCGCGTTGAGCTCCAACGATTCCGGTGCGTCCACCAGTACCAGCCCCTGTTCGTCGAACAGCACGTCGATCGCACCGACGATCGCCTGGGTGGTGCGGGTGCCGTGCTTGAGCAGGAGCCGCGTGCCGGGCAGCAGCGCTTTGTCGCCGAGCCAGCACACCGTCGCGGTGAACTGCCCGATCGGCTCGGGCGCATCGGAGACCGCGGCGATGACGTCACCCCTCGAGACGTCGACGTCGTCGGTCAGCAGCAGCGTGACGCTGTGCCCGGCGTGGGCGGTGGCAAGTCGGCCGTCGGCGGTGTCGATGGCCTCGATCGTGGTACGGGTGCCGGAGGGGAGGATGACGACCTCCTCACCGACTGACACGGTCCCGGTCGCGATCTGACCGGCATAGCCGCGGTAATCGGGGAATTCCGCGGTGCGCGGGCGGATCACGTACTGCACCGGGAACCGCAGCCCGACGGGGTCGCCGTCGCGCTCGTGCACGTTGGGGACGGTCTCGAGGTGCTCGATGAGGGTGGGACCGTCGTAGTAGGGGGTCCGCTCCGAGCGCACCGCCACGTTGTCGCCGTGCAGCGCCGACACCGGGATCGCCAGCACCTGGTCGTCGCGCCAGCCCAGCGAGCGGGTCAGGTCCGCGAAGTCGTCGGTGATCGCGGCGAACCGGCCCGCCGGATCGTCGGCGAGGTCGATCTTGTTCACCGCGAGGACCAACTGCGGGACGCCCAGCAGCGCCATGACCGCAGCATGGCGGCGGGTCTGCGCGACGACGCCGCTGCGGGCATCGACGAGCAGGATGACCAGTTGGGCCGTGGACGCGCCGGACACCGTGTTGCGCGTGTACTGGACGTGACCGGGGGTGTCGGCCAGCACGAAGGAGCGGGCGCCGGTCGCGAAGTACCGGTAGGCGACGTCGATCGTGATGCCCTGCTCGCGCTCGGCGCGCAGGCCGTCGACGAGCAGCGACAGGTCCGGGCCGTCGAGGCCGCGGGCCTCCGAGGCGCGGTGCACGGCGTCGATCTGGTCGGCGAGCACCGATTTCGTGTCGTAGAGCAGGCGGCCGACGAGGGTCGACTTCCCGTCGTCGACGCTTCCGGCGGTCGCGATGCGCAACAGGTCGGGGTGATGTGACCCGCTCGCTACGCTCCCGGCGTCAGTGGAGTGCTTCATCAGAAATATCCTTCGCGCTTGCGGTCTTCCATCGCGGCCTCGGACACCCGGTCGTCGCCGCGGGTGGCACCGCGCTCGGTCAACCGGGAGGTGGCCACCTCGGCGAGCACTGACTCGTTGTCGGCTGCTTCGGACAGCACGGCACCGGTGGTGGATCCGTCGCCGACGGTCCGGTAGCGCACCGAGCGGGTCGTGACGTCCTCGTCCTCGCGGGGGCCGCCCCACGACCCGGCGGTCATCCACATGCCGTCGCGCTCGAAGACCTCCCGCTCGTGGGCGTAGTACAGCGGCGCGAGCAGGACCTGCTCACGGGCGATGTATCGCCACACGTCGAGTTCGGTCCAGTTGCTCAACGGGAACACCCGGACGTGCTCGCCGGGCGCGTGGCGGCCGTTGTACAGGTTCCACAGCTCGGGCCGCTGGCGTTTGGGATCCCACTGGCCGAAGGCGTTGCGCAGCGAGAAGATGCGCTCCTTGGCGCGGGCGCGCTCCTCGTCGCGGCGGGCGCCGCCGAACACCGCGTCGAAGCGGTTCTCGGTGATCGCGTCGAGCAGCGGGATCGTCTGCAGCGGGTTGCGGATGCCGTCGGGGCGCTCGGTGAGCCGACCGTCGGCCAGGTACTCCTCGACGCTCGCGATGTGCAGCCGCAGGTTGTGCCGAGCGACGATCTCGTCGCGGAAGGTGATGATCTCCGGCAGGTTGTGTCCGGTGTCGACGTGCAGCAGCGAGAAGGGCAGTGGCGCCGGCCAAAAGGCCTTGAGCGCCAGGTGCAGCAACAGTGTGGAGTCCTTGCCGCCGGAGAAGAGGATCACCGGGCGCTCGAACTCCCCGGCCACCTCGCGGAAGATGTGGATGGACTCCGACTCCAGCGCGTCGAGCGTGTCGAACTCGCCGTCGACCTTGTCGACGAGCAGGGCGGAGGCGTGGGTATCGATGGTCATGAGGCGTGCAACCCGCATTCTGTCTTGGCGCGCCCGGCCCAACGGCCGCTGCGCGGATCGGCTCCCAGTGCCGGCTTGACGGTGCACGGTGCGCACCCGATCGAGGGATACCCCTCGTCGACCAGCGGATTGACCAGGACTCCGTGCTCGGAGATGTAGGTCTGGAATTCTTCGTCGGTCCAAGCGGCGAGCGGGTTGACCTTCACCAGCCCGAAGCCCTCGTCGAAGGAGATGAGCGGCGAGTCCGCCCGCGTGGGTGCCTCGACGCGGCGGATGCCGGTCACCCACGCGGAGAAACCGGCCAGCGACGAGCGCAGCGGCACCACTTTGCGCAGGCGGCAGCATTCGGCAGGGTCCCGGGCGAACAGGTCCTTGCCCGCGAGCTCGTCCTGCTCGGCGACCGTGCGCTCGGGAGTCACGTTGATCAGGTCGAGGTCGTAGACCTGGGCGACGGCGTCGCGGGTGCCGATCGTCTCGGCGAAGTGGTAGCCGGTGTCGAGGAACAGGGTCTTGAGCCGGTCGGCGGATCCGGCACCGGGCCCGACGGCCTTGTCGGCGACATCGATGAGTACCGCGTCCTGCATGTTCGCCGCGATGACGAAGTCGGTGCCGAAGGTTTGCGCGGTCCAGCGCAGCAGTTCGGCGGCGGTGGCGTCGGGGCCCAGCTCGGCGGCGCCGCGCGCGGCGATGTCGCGCAACCGGTGGGTGTCCAGCGTGGTGGTCATGTCAGCCCTTTCTCACTGCAGTTCGGCGTCGTCGGCGCGGGCCGCCCACTGCGCGAACCGCTCGCCGGGCTCGCGGCCGGCGATGAAGTTGCGCACCAGGCGCTCGATGTAGGTGGATGCCTCGTCGGCGTAGATCTTGTGCTGTCGCAGCTTGCGGCCGAAGCCGCTGTCGAAGCCGAGCGCACCGCCGAGATGGACCTGGAAGCCCTCCACCGGCCGGCCCGACCCGTCGTCGATCAGCTGGCCCTTGAGGCCGATGTCGGCGACCTGGACCCGCGCGCAGGAGTTCGGGCAGCCGTTGAAGTTGATCGTGATCGGCACGTCGAGCTGCTCGTTGAGCGCGGCCAGGCGCGACTCCATCTCCGGGACCAGGGCCTGGCTGCGGCTGCGCGTCTCGGTGAACGACAGCTTGCAGAACTCCAGCCCGGTGCAGGCGATCAGGTTGCGCCGCCAGCGCGACGGGCGCGAGGTCAGCCCGACGGCCTCCAGGGCGGTGTCGAGGCCGGCGATCTGGTCGTCGGGGACGTTGACGACGACCAGCTTCTGGTAGGGGGTGAGTCGGACGGTCGCGGCACCGGCCGCCTGCGCGGCATCGGCGACCGCGTCGAGAATGTCGGCCGACAAGCGCCCGGACACCGCCGAGTAGCCGACGGCGTTGAGGCCGTTGGTCAGGGGGGTGACCCCGACGTGGTCGATGGGATGCACGGGCTGTTCGGGCGCCGGGCCGTCGACCAGCTTGCGTTCCAGGTATTCATCTTCGAGCACCTGGCGGAACTTCTCGACGCCCCAGTCCTTGATGAGGAACTTGAGCCGGGCCTTGGACCGCAGACGGCGATAGCCGTAGTCCCGGAAGACCGAGACGACGCCGGCCCACACGTCGGGCACCTCGTCGAGCGGGACCCAGGCCCCGAGGCGCTGGGCGAGCATCGGGTTGGTCGAGAGCCCACCGCCGACCCACAGGTCGAAGCCGGGGCCGTGTTCGGGGTGCTCGACGCCGACGAAGGAGATGTCGTTGATCTCGTGCACGACGTCGGGCTGCCCGGAGATCGCCGTCTTGAACTTGCGCGGCAGGTTGGAGAACTCTGGGTTGCCGATGTAGCGGCGCACGATCTCCTCGAGGGCGGGGGTGCCGTCGAGGACCTCGTCGGCCGACAGGCCCGCCAGCGGCGAGCCGAGCATGCCGCGCGGGCAGTCGCCGCAGGCCTCGATGGTCTGCAGACCGACCTCCTCGAGGCGCCGCCAGATCTCCGGGACGTTCTCGATCTCGATCCAGTGGTACTGGATGTTCTGCCGGTCGCTGATGTCGGCGGTGCCGCGTGCGAAGTCGCGCGAGATGCCGGCCAGCGCGCGGACCTGGGCGAGATCGAGGCGGCCGCCGTCGGTGCGGACCCGCATCATGAAGTACGGGGCCTCGAGGTAGTCGATGTTGTCGTCGTGGGTGTGGCTGCCGTCGTAGCCGGCGGCGCGCTGCGTGTACAAGCCCATCCAGCGGAAGCGGCCGCGCAGATCGGCCTTGTCGATGCCGTCGAAGCCGACCTTCGAGTAGATGTTCTCGATGCGGGCGCGGACGTTGAGGGGGTTGTCGTCCTTCTTGGACTGCTCGTTGGGGTTCAGCGGCTCGCGATAGCCCAGGGCCCACTGGCCCTCGGCGCGGCGCTTCACCGGGCGTGCGCGGCGTGCGGGCGCATCGGTGGCAGCCCGCGCGGGCCTCTCGGTCGCCGGTTCCCGGCGGGCGCGAGCACGGCCGACGTTGTCGTCGACCGACTCCGGGGTGGTGAGCGTCATGGAAATCTCCTCGCGCATGCGCGCAGCGGCGCAGCGCCATGGGGGCTGGCATGGCAGGAAGAACGCGGATTCGGCATCCGGGGATCGGTGCGCAGCACTGCGCAACCGGAAAGGGGACTACTCGCTGGCCGAATCCGGCTAACGCATACAGGATGCGCTGTCGCAGCGCATGAGGTCGATGTGGCGCCGTTGGATCAGGCGCACTCCTCGTGTAGTCACGCGGTACATACTGCCATGGACCGACGCGCCGCGTCTACTTGGGAATACTTCCACTCACGATGAGTAGAAGTGGGGTTGTTGCCATCGTGGGCCACGGCTGGGCGCTCACCTCGGGAGATGGGCGATGGGCGATGGGCGATGATGGATCCATGACGTCGACCGCTGCCCGATGGAACGAGTTGCCCGAGGCGGTCGCCGCACGGCTGGCCGCCGGGGACTCCAGCGGCGGGGACTCCTGCGGCGTCGGCCTGTACCTGCACGTCCCGTTCTGTGCGACGCGGTGCGGCTATTGCGACTTCAACACCTACACCGCGGGCGAACTCGGCTCATCCTCGTCGCCGGAGTCCTGGTTCGCGGCGGTCCGCAGGGAACTCGATGGGGCGGCGCGACTGTTGGGCTCCCGCCCGGTGACGACGGTGTTCGTCGGCGGCGGGACTCCGTCGCTGCTCGGGGAGGAGGGGCTGGCCGACCTGCTGGCCGCGGTGCGGGAGCGCTTCGAGCTGGCCCCGGGTGCGGAGGTGACCACCGAGTCGAATCCGGAATCGACCTCGCCGCGGTTCTTCGAGCAGATCCGGGCCGCGGGGTACACGCGCGTGTCGTTGGGCATGCAATCGGGGGCGGCGCACGTGCTGGCGATCCTGGATCGGGCGCACACCCCCGGGCGGGCGGTCGCGGCGGCCAGGGAGGCGGCCGCCGCTGGGTTCGAGCACGTCAACCTCGACGTCATCTACGGCACGCCCGGGGAGACCGACGCCGACCTCGAGGCGACCCTCGACGCGGTCCTGGGCGCCCCGGTCGACCACGTCTCCGCCTACGCCCTCATCGTCGAAGACGGCACCGCCTTCGCGCGCAAGGTCCGGCGCGGCGAGCTGCCCGCTCCCGACGACGACGTGCTCGCCGCCCGCTACGAGCGGATCGACGCCCGGCTGTCGCAGGCCGGATTCGACTGGTACGAGGTGTCCAATTGGGCGCGCGGGCCCGAGGCCGCCTGTCGCCACAACGAGGCCTACTGGCGCAGCGATGACTGGTGGGGCATCGGCCCGGGCGCCCACTCGCATGTGGGCGGCGCACGCTGGTGGAACCGCAAGCATCCCGCCGCCTATGCGGCGGCCCTGACCGCCGACACGTGGCCGGCCGACGGCTTCGAGGTCGTCGACGGGACCGACGCGCACACCGAGGCGGTGATGCTGCGGCTGCGGATGCGGGCGGGGTTGGCTCGCGCGCTCCTCGACGCGGGTGAACGGGCTCGGGCCGACGGCGCCGTCGCCGATGAGCTGCTGGCGGTGGCCGGCGACGCCTACGTGCTCACCGACCGCGGACGGCTGCTGGCCGACGGTGTGGTCCGGCGAATCCTGCGTTGACCGGCCGCGAGCAGTACCGTCCCTGGGCCGTACACCTAGTCGGCCCGGTGCCGCGCGGCAGACGGGCGCGGGTCGGCCGCGGCGAGTTGTTCCTCGATCGGCGGCGCGCCCGGGGAGAAGTCGACGGCGTCGAGGTCGAGCAGGCGGGCGTGGATGATCGGGCGGTTGCGCAGGGCGCTGCGCACGGCTCGGTGCAGGCCGTCCTCGAGGTAGATCTCGTCGCGCCACTTGACGACGTGGGAGAACAGGTCGCCGTAGAAGGTGGAGTCCTCGCTGAGCAGTTTGTCCAGCGCCAGCACCGTGGTCACGGTGGTCAGCTGGTCGAGCCGGAACTGTCGCGGCGGGATCTGTGCCCAAGCGCGGGCGGAGAGCCTGTGCTCGGGGTAGGGCTTCCCGTCCTGCACCGCCTTGAAGATCATCGCCCCGCCGTCCGCCTAAGATGGATGTGTCCACCATATTGCACGCTCGGCACATTGACGCTCGGCACATTGCACGCTCGGCGCAGCGCGGGGCGTGCAACGGCACGGAGGGAGGCTCGAGTGACGTCCACCGATGACCGGCGTTTCGAAGTCCTGCGCGCCATCGTGACCGACTATGTGGCGACGCAGGAGCCGATCGGGTCCAAGGCTCTGGTGGAGCGCCACCAACTCGGTGTGTCCAGCGCGACGGTCCGCAACGACATGGCGGTGCTGGAGGCGGAGGGCTACATCGCCCAGCCGCACACGAGTTCTGGGCGCGTGCCCACCGACAAGGGCTACCGCCTGTTCGTCGACCGCATCAGCGAGATCAAACCACTGTCCCAGGCCGAGCGCCGCGCCATTCTGTCGGTCCTCGACTCCAGCGTCGACCTCGACGACGTGCTGCGCCGATCGGTCAAGCTCCTCGCCGAGTTGACCCGCCAGGTCGCGGTCATCCAGTACCCGGTGCTGTCGTCGGCGACGGTGCGCCACCTCGAACTCGTCGCGCTCACCGCGTCGCGCCTGTTGCTGGTGGTGATCACCGACAGCGGCCGCGTCGAACAGCGGATGGTGGCGCTGAGCCGCGACGTCTCCGACGAGCAGGTGACGGCGCTGCGCGACATCTTCGCCGGTGCCCTGGACGGCAAACGGCTCGCCGCGGCCTCCGCGGCCGTCGCCGACGTGGCCAACGACGCACCCCGCGAGTTGGCAGACTTGGTCATCGCCGTCGCCGCGGTGCTGGTGCAGACGCTCGTCGAGCGGGAGGAGGACCGGCTCGTGCTCGGCGGGACGTCGAACCTGGCGCGCGCCGCCTCGGACTTCTCGGCCGACCTCGGTGGAATGGACTCGGTCCTCGAGGCGTTGGAGGAGCAGGTCGTGGTCCTCAAGCTGTTGGCCCGCACCCAGCGCGCCGGGCGGGTGACCGTGCAGATCGGCCGGGAGACCAAGAACGACAACCTGCGCGGGGCGTCAGTGGTGTCCACCGCGTATGGCGCCAGCGGCACCGTGTTCGGCAGTGTCGGCGTGCTCGGGCCCACCCGGATGGACTATCCGAGCACCATTGCATCGGTGGCCGCGGTCGCCAAGTACGTTGGAGAGGTGCTCGCCGAGCGCTGAGCCCGCAGATTCGGAAGCGGGATGCGCCGCCGGTGAACGGAAACGATCGAGGATAGAAGCAGCAAGTGGCACGTGACTATTACGGCATTCTGGGGGTGTCCCGCGGGGCCGACGACCAGGAGATCAAGCGCGCCTACCGCCAGTTGGCGCGCGAACTGCACCCGGATCTGAACCCCAGCGAGGAGGACCGGTTCAAGGAGGTGACCACCGCCTACGAGGTGCTCAGCGATCCGGAGAAGCGTCGGATCGTCGACGCCGGCGGCGACCCGCTGGGCCGTCCGGGGGCGGGTGGGTTCGGCTCGGGCGGGCTCGGCGACATCTTCGAGCAGTTCTTCAACGGTGCGAGTTTCGGTGGATCGGGCTTCGGCGGCGGGCGGGGCCCGCGCAGCCGTGTCCAGCCCGGCGAGCCCGCGCTGGTACACGTGACCCTCGACCTCGCCGAGTGTGCGGCCGGTGTCAACAAGGAGATCACCGTCGACACCGCGATCCTGTGCGACGAATGCGCGGGGGCGGGCACCAACGGCGATTCGGAGCCGGTGGCTTGCGAGACCTGTCACGGCGCCGGGGAGATCCAGGCGGTGCAGCGGTCCTTCCTCGGCCAGGTGATGACGGTGCGCCAGTGCCCGACCTGCGCCGGGACCGGACAGATCATCCCCGACCCCTGCCGCAAGTGCGGTGGCGACGGCCGCGTCCGGACCCGGCGCACCGTCACGGTGAAGATCCCGGCCGGCGTCGAGGCGGGCATGCGGGTGCGATTGTCCGGTCAGGGCGAGGTGGGCCCCGGCGGTGGTGCGGCCGGCGACTTGTACGTCGAGATCAAGGAGAGCCGCCACGAGGTCTTCGTGCGCGACAAGGAAGACCTGCACGTCACCGTGAACGTCCCGTTCGCCGACGCGGCGCTCGGCGGAGAGCTGACCATCGACGGCATCCTGGAGGGTGAGCGCATCGACATCGCCATCCCGCCGGGGACCCAACCGGGCCAGATCGCGACCATCCGCGGCCGCGGTATGCCGCATGTCAACAACGGGGTGCGGGGCAACCTGCACGCCCACCTCGACGTGAGCGTGCCGACCAAGGTCGACGCCCGCGCGCGGGAACTGCTGACTCAGTACCGCGACCACATGGGGGACCAGATCGAGCTGGCGTCGGCGAATTCGACCGGTACGAGCAGCGGGCTGTTCTCCCGGCTGCGCAACGCCTTCGCCGGGCGCTGAGCGCCGATGAGCCCGCCGCTGTTCTGGACTGACCACGCACCGGCCGCGGGCGCCGAGGTGGAGTTGTCGGGGCCGGAGGGGCGGCACGCGGTGACCGTTGCGCGGATCGGCGTCGGGCAGACCGTCGTGCTCGGCGACGGGGCTGGCGCCTCGTCGATCTGCGAGGTACTCGCGACGCGGGGCAAGGAGACGCTGCGGGTCCGGGCGCTGGAGTACCGGTTCGCCGACCGGCTGCGGCCGGTGGTCACGGTGGTGCAGGCACTGCCGAAGTCCGAGCGCTCCGAACTGTTCGTCGAGCTCGCCACCGAGGCCGGCGCCGACGTGATCGTGCCGTGGCAGAGTTCGCGCGCAGTGGCGCGGTGGGTCGGCGCCAAGGCGGACAAGGGGGTGGCCAAGTGGCGCGCCACCGCCGCCGCCGCCGCCAAGCAGAGCCGCCGCCCGTGGATCCCCGAAGTCGCCGACCTGGCGTCGACGACGGGCGTGCGGGCCCGCTGCGCCCAGGTCATCGCCGACGGCGGGATCGTCGTCGTGCTGCACGAGAGCGGGCGGGCCGGCTTCGGCGGCCTCGACTTCGCCGGGGCGGGGCAGGTGCTGCTCGTCGTCGGCCCCGAGGGCGGGCTGTCCGACGAGGAGCTGACGGACCTGTCGGCGCTCGGGGCGCACATCGCGGTGCTCGGGCCGCAGGTGCTGCGGACCTCGACCGCGGCGGCCGTCGCACTCGGGGCGCTCGGTGTGCTCACCGACCGGTGGGATCGTGACCGGGGCCAGTCCTGAAGCGGCACAAGGTCTCCTACGGCCCGCACGAATCGCAGTTCGGACACTGCTACGAACCGGCCGGTGACCGGGCCGCCGAGGGGCGGATCCCCCTGGTCGTGCTCATCCACGGCGGCTTCTTCTCCACCCGGTTCGCACTGACCATCCAGAGCGCGGTCGCCCGGCTCCTCGCACAGCGCGGCGCGGTCGTCTGGAACATCGAGTACCGGCGGGTCGAGGAGGCCGGCGGCGGGTGGCCGGGCACCGGGGCCGATGCCCTCGCGGCGCTGCGCGCACTCGACGACGCGGTGCCCGCGGTGCTCCCGGCCGACGTCGTCGAGCGGATCGCCTTCGACGACGTCGCGGTCGTCGGACATTCCGCCGGCGGGCTGCTGGCGGTCTGGGCCACGGCCCGACTCGGCGCCGCAACGGCACGGACCCGCATCACCCGGGTCATCGCCCAGTCCGCGGTCCTGGATCTGACCAGTGAATTCGCCCGCCACCGCCCGACACCGCGGGCCCTGATGGGGGCGCCCTACGACACGATCCCCCAGCGTTACCGGGAGGCGTCGCCGATCTGGGCGCCGGTCTTCGACGCCCATGTCGTCGCCCTCAACGCCGGCGCCGACACGGCGGTCCCCGTCGAGCTCAGCCGGCGCTACGTCGAGGCGGTGACCGCACGCGGGCAGTCCGCCGAACTGGTAGTCGTACCCGGCGAGGGCCACGACGCCTTCGTCGACCCGCGCAGCGGGTGTACCCGACAGACGTTGCGCTTGCTGGGACTCTGATCGCACGACCCGGATACACTGGACGGGTCCGTCTCGGCGGGCCCCCGGACACAAAGGAGTGATGTCGCACGTGACACAAGCCGATCAACCACATGCCGAAACGGTGGTGGAGGTCGCGCCCGAGCGGATCATCGGTCTGCTCGGCACCGGCGATGTGAACCTGCGGGTGCTAGAGGAGCTCCTCGATGCCGACATCCACGCCCGGGGCAACCGAATCACCCTGTCGGGCACCCCCGCGCAGGTGGCGACGGCGGACCGCGTCGTCGCCGAGCTGCTCGACGTCGTGGGCCGGGGTGCGCCGCTGACACCCGACGCGGTGCGCCGGTCGGTGGCGATGCTGGACGACCCGACCGCCGAATCGCCCGCGCAGGTGCTGAGCCTGGACATCATCTCCCGCCGCGGCAAGACCATCCGGCCCAAGACGCTGAACCAGAAGCGCTACGTCGACGCGATCGACGAGCACACCATCGTCTTCGGCCTGGGGCCCGCCGGCACCGGCAAGACCTACTTGGCGATGGCCAAGGCGGTGGCCGCCCTACAGGCCAAGGAGGTCACCCGCATCATCCTGACCCGCCCGGCCGTGGAGGCCGGCGAGCGTCTCGGCTTCCTGCCGGGCACCCTGAGCGAGAAGATCGACCCGTATTTGCGGCCGCTCTACGACGCATTGCACGACATGATGGACCCCGAGGCGATTCCCAAGCTGCTCGACGCCGGGGTCATCGAGGTGGCGCCCCTGGCGTTCATGCGCGGTCGCTCGTTGAACGACTCGTTCATCATCCTCGACGAGGCGCAGAACACGACCGGCGAGCAGATGAAGATGTTCCTCACCCGACTGGGCTTCGGGTCGAAAATCGTCGTGACCGGTGACATCAGCCAGGTCGACCTGCCCGGTGGCGCCGAGAGCGGACTCAATGCGGCGGCGCGCATCCTCGAGGGGATTGACGACATCCACTTCTCCCGCCTGACCAGTGCCGACGTCGTGCGCCACCGCCTGGTTGCGAACATCGTCGACGCCTATGACCGCGACGAGCACGGCGGCGGCAACCGCGCGGCGCGCCGTGCCGGCCGGGAGCGGCGCCCGTGAGCATCGAAGTGGCCAACGAGTCGGGCATCGACGTCCCAATCGAACTCGTCCTCGACGCCGCGCGCTTCGCCATCGCGCGGATGGACGTGCACCCCGCCGCGGAGTTGTCGGTGATCTTCGTCGACCTCGACACCATGGCCGATCTGCACCTGAAGTGGATGAACCTGCCCGGGCCCACCGACGTGATGAGCTTCCCGATGGACGAGCTGACCCCCGGGTCGGGGCACTCCGAGGACGAGCCGGGGCCGGCGACCCTGGGCGACATCGTGCTGTGCCCGGAGTTCGCCAGGGAGCAGGCGAAGCAGGCGCGGCACTCCTTCGACCACGAACTGGCGGTGCTCACCGTCCACGGTGTGCTGCACCTGCTCGGCTACGACCACGCCGAGCCCGAGGAGGAGCGCGAGATGTTCGGCCTGCAGGGCGCCGTCCTCGACGAGTGGTACGAGGACCGCCGCCACCGCGACCGGTCGGCTCGGCAGTCCCGGCGCGACGCCGACCTGTTGCGCAAGACCGGCTTCGCCGACGCCGACGCATTCCCCGATCCGGACAAGGCCTGATCGCGGTGCCGCACGAAGTCGTCTACCTCGTGGTGGCGGCGGCGCTCATACCCTTCGGCGGGGTGTTCGCCGCCGTCGACGCCGCCCTCACCACTGCGTCACAGGCGCGCGTGGCCGACCTGGTGGCCCAGGGCCGGGCCGGTGCCCGACGGCTGGAGACCGTGCTGGAGCAGCGCTCGACCTATGTCGCCCTCGTGGTGTTCCTGCGCGTCATCTGCGAGACCGCGGCCATCGCCTTCGCCGCCGTCGCGCTGGTCAGCCTGTGGGGGACGGGATGGGGGCTGGGTGCGGCGGTGGCCATCATGACCGTCGTGTCCTTCGTGGCCGTCGGCGTCGGCCCGCGGACCTTGGGCCGCCAACATGCCTACACGTTGGGGATCATCAGCGCGCCCGTGCTCTGGGCCGTCGGCATCCTGCTGACGCCGCTGACCCGCCTGCTCATCCTGATCGGCAACGCCGTCACCCCCGGCAAGGGCTTCCGCAACGGGCCGTTCTCCACCGAGATCGAGTTGCGCGAGGTCGTCGACCTGGCGACCGAGCGCGGTGTGGTGGAGGACGACGAGCGCCGGATGATCCAGTCGGTCATCGACCTGGCCGACACGCATGTGCGCGAGGTGATGGTGCCGCGCCCGGAGATGGTGTGGATCGAGCAGGACAAGAGCGCGGCCCAGGCCGCCACCCTCGCCATCCGGTCGGGGCACTCGCGGCTGCCGGTGATCGGGGAGAATCCCGACGATATCCGCGGGGTCGTCTACCTCAAGGACGTCACCGATCGGGCCATCGCCGGGCTCGCGGCGTCGGTGCGGGTCGCCGAGGTGATGCGCCCGGCGCAGTTCATCCCCGATTCCAAGACGCTCGACAAGGTGCTGGCCGACATGCAGCGCACCCGCAACCACATGGCGATGCTCGTCGACGAGTACGGCGGCATCGCCGGGCTGGTGACGATCGAGGACGCGCTCGAGGAGATCGTCGGCGAGATCACCGATGAGTACGATCGCGACGAGGTCGCGCCGGTCACCGACCTGGGAGACGGCCGCTACCGGGTGTCCTCGCGGCTGCCCGTCGAGGACCTCGGCGAGCTCTTCGGGATCGATATCGACGACGACGAGGTCGAGACCGTCGGCGGGCTCGTCGCATTGGTGCTCGGCCGCGTGCCGCTGCCCGGCGCGCAGGTGCAGTGCCACGGGTTGTCGCTCGTCGCCGAGGGCGGGCCCAACCGGCAGGGCCGCCAGCGGATCACCTCGGTGTTGGTCACCAGAATCGACGACGGAGAGTCCGCGGGCGACGCGGAGATGAGACGGGGGGTCGACAATGGTGCGGCATGAGGGGGACGGGTCCGCCGGCGGGGAGTTCCGTTCCGGGTTCGTGTGTTTCGTCGGTCGGCCCAACACCGGCAAGTCGACGCTGACCAACGCGCTGGTCGGGGAGAAGATCGCGATCACGTCGAATCGCCCGCAGACCACCCGGCACACGATCCGCGGCATCGTCAACCGGCCCGATGCGCAGCTGATCCTGGTCGACACCCCCGGCCTGCACCGGCCGCGCACCCTGCTGGGCCAGCGGCTCAACGACCTGGTGCGCGACACCTACTCCGAGGTCGACGTCATCTGCGTGTGTATCCCCGCCGACGAGGCGATCGGCCCGGGGGACCGGTGGATCATCGAGCAGGTGCGCACGATGGCGCCGAAGACGACCGTCGTCGGCGTCGTCACCAAGATCGACCGGGTGACGCCGGACAAGGTCGCCGAACAGTTGCTGGCGCTATCGCGGGTATTGGGGCCCGACAGTGAGGTCGTGCCGGTGTCGGCGAAAAAGGAGCAGCAGCTCGATGTGCTCGCCGACCTCCTCGTGTCGTTGATGGAGCCCGGTCCCGCGTTCTATCCCGACGGTGAGCTCACCGACGAGCCCGAGCAGGTCCTGATGGCCGAGTTCATCCGGGAGGCAGCGCTGGAGGGGGTGCGCGACGAGTTGCCGCACTCGCTGGCGGTGGTCATCGACGAGGTGATTGCGCGTGAGGGCTCCGACCCGCCCATCGTCGACGTGTACGCGATCATCTACGTCGAGCGCGACAGCCAGAAGGGGATCATCATCGGGCACCGGGGCTCGCGGCTCAAGGCCGTCGGCACGCAGGCGCGCCAGCAGATCGAACGCCTGCTCGGCTGCAAGGTCTATCTCGACATGCGGGTGAAGGTCGCCAAGGATTGGCAGCGCGACCCGAAGCAGTTGCGCCGGATGGGGTTCTAGCCCACTTCGCCCCCGGCGCTGCCGGCAGTGCGAGAATGGCCCGATGACTCGCGGCATCGAATCGGACGCACGCAACGACGAGCAGGCGCGGGAGGCGATCGGCGACGTTATCGGGCACCCCCGGTTCTGGATCGCCCCGGTGGCGGTGGTGATCGCGTTGATGAGCCTGATGGCGGCGGTGTACATGGGCGCGGTGGTCAACACCCGGGCAAACCTCCACGACTTCCACGTCGCACTGGTCAACGAGGACGCCGGTGGGCGCGCGACGCCGGACCAACCGGAGATGAACGTCGGCAAACAGATCGTTGCGCAGCTCGTGCCGACGACTGCCAAGCAGGGCATCGTCCTGCAGCCGATGGGTCGCGCCGAGGCGATGCGCAAGCTCTACACCGGCAAGGTCTACGGCGTGATCGCGATCGATCCGAACTTCACCAACCTGATGCTGGGCCTCGGCCGCTCGGCGGTCCTGCCGAACCAACCAATCCGGCCGACGATCAACGTGATGATCCACCGCGGATCGGGGACGTTCGCCTCGTCGATCACCACGATCATGGCCGAGGAGATGAACGTCCAGGTCAACAAGCAGGCCGGGGCGCAACTGGTCGACACCGTGCGCAAGCAGGTCGGTAGCGGCTTCACCCTCACCGGGGCCACCAAGCTGGCGCTGTCGGCGCCGATCGACGTCGCCGTGTCCGAGCCGCAACCCCTGCCCGACGGCGCCGCCAACGGGCTCAGCGCCTTCTACTTCACGCTGCTGCTGATCCTGGCCGGGTTCACCGGCGCGATGATCGTGTCGATCATCGTCGACGGCCAGCTCGGCCAGATGCCCATCGAATTCGGTCCGCTGTTCCTGTTGCGCAAGCGGCTGCCGGTGTCGCGGTGGGGGACCCTCGCAGCGAAGTGGGCGATCATGGTGATCGTCGCCGCCGTGCAGGCCGGGCTGTACCTGCTCGTCTGTACCTGGGTGGGCACCGCTCTGCCCAATTCTTTCATCTTGTGGGCGTATTCGACGCTGGTGATCACCGCCGTCGGGGTCACGGCGGGTTCGATGATGGCAGCCTTCGGCAACCCCGGGCTGCTGGCGAACCTGATCTTCTTCGTGATCCTCGGCCTGCCGTCGTCGGGGGGAACGGTGCCGTTGGAGGCGAGCCCGCGGATCTTCTCTTGGATCGCGGCGGTCGAGCCGATGCACCTGGTCTACTACGGGGTGCGGTCGATCCTGTACTTCGACGCCGACCCCGCGTCGGGGCTGATGCGGTCGGTGGTGATGACGGTCGCCGGGCTGGTGTTCGGCCTGCTGCTGGGGGTTCTCGCCACCAAGTACTACGACGGCAAGGGCTGGTTCCGGCGGCCCAACGCGTTCACGGTGCCCCCGTGGCTGGCGCGGCTCGTCGACGCCGATCCGGATGCCGCGGTGACGGCGACCGAGATCGGGGAGCCGGCGGCCGGGGCGGTGCCCGTGTCCCAGCGCGGCGCGGAACGACATCGGTGACAGAATGACGCGGTGAGGTTCTACCGCGACGAGGCCGTCGTCTTGCGCCAGCACAAGCTGGGCGAGGCCGACCGCATCATCACCCTGCTGACCCGGGAGCACGGGTTGGTGCGCGCGGTGGCCAAGGGCGTGCGGCGCACCCGGTCGAAGTTCGGGGCGCGCCTGGAGCCCTTCGCACATATCGACGTCTGCCTCTACCCGGGCCGCAACCTCGACACGATCACCCAGGTGCAGAGCCTCGACGTCCTCGCCGACGCCATCGTCGCCGACTATGCGCGCTACACCACGGCGTGTGCGGTCCTCGAGACCGCCGAGCGCCTCGCCGGCGAGGAGCGTGCGCCCGCGCCCGACCTGCACCGGCTCACCGTCGGCGCGTTGCGGGCCTTGGCGGCTCAGACGCGAGACAACCAGTTGATCCTCGACGCCTTCCTGCTGCGGGCGATGCACAGCGCCGGGTGGATGCCGGCGTTGGAGGTCTGCGCGCGCTGCGCCACCCCTGGGCCGCACCGTGCCTTCCACGTCGCCGCCGGGGGTGCGGTCTGCGTGCACTGCCGCCCGGCGGGAGCGGCGTTGCCGTCGCCGGGGGTGCTGGACCTGATGGAGGCGATGTTCCACGGGCAGTGGACGGGCACCGTCGACGCGTCGGAGTCGTTGCGGCGCCAGGCGAGCGGGCTGATCGCCGCGCATCTGCAGTGGCATTTGGAGCGGCAGCTGCGGACCCTTCCGCTCATCGAGCGCGGCGATCCCAATAGGGTGGCCCTGTGAAGCCCGTCCGCCAGCCCGACCCCCACCCCTCCGGCGCTCGGCCGCCGGCGATCCCGGCACAGTTCGTGCCCCGCCACGTCGCGCTGGTGATGGACGGCAACGGCCGGTGGGCCACCGAGCGCGGGCTGCCGCGCACCGAGGGGCACAAGCGCGGCGAGGCCGTCTTGATGGACACCGTCTGCGGGTGCATCGAGATCGGCGTGACCTGGCTGTCGGCTTACGCGTTCTCCACCGAGAACTGGGCGCGCAGCCCCGAGGAGGTGCGCTTCCTCATGGGGTTCAACCGGGACGTCATCCGGCGCCGGCGCGACGAGATGAACGAGATGGGTGTGCGCGTGCGGTGGGCCGGGCGCCGACCGCGACTGTGGCGCAGCGTGATCCGCGAACTCGAGGTCGCGCAGGAGCTGACCAAGGACAACACTGTGATGACGCTGACGATGTGCGTCAACTACGGCGGGCGGGCGGAGATCGTCGACGCCGCGCGCGAGATCGCGATGCGCGCCGCGCGCGGCGAGATCGACCCGAAGCGGATCAACGAGTCCACCTTCGCGCGCTACCTCGACGAGCCCGACATGCCCGACGTCGATCTGTTCCTGCGGCCCTCGGGGGAGCGGCGGATCTCCAACTTCCTGCTGTGGCAGTCGGCGTATGCCGAGATGGTCTACCAGGAGAAGTTGTTCCCCGATTTCGACCGCCGCGACCTGTGGGCCGCCTGCCTGGAGTACGCGCAGCGCGACCGCCGCTTCGGCGGGGTCAAGTGAGTCCGGTCGTGGGCGAGATCAACCGGATCGCCGGCCTGCTCGCCGGGCTGGGCACGGTCGAGGAGGCCGACGAGGAGTCGGTGCTCGTGCACGTCGGCACCACCCGCGCTTCGGTGCGGGTGCTGGACCTGGCACCCGAACTCGAGGTCGTGTCGGTGACCCAGCTCGTCGGGCGAGCGGTGACCAACGACGAGCGCCTGCGCGACCTGATCGAGGAGCGCGGTGCGCAGTTGAGCTTCGGGTCGCTGCGCCGCTCCGCCCCCGGGGACCGGCACACCGACGTGCTGCTGGCCTACGCGTTCCCGTTGGGGGACCTTGCCGACGTGGCGCTGCTGACGGTGCTGCACCTCGTGCTGGCGGGTGGGTCGGCGCTGGCGGCGGACCTGGCCTGAGGGCGGTTGGCCGCAACGGCGTTGGCGTGTGCGAGACGCCGTCAGGCGCGGCAGTCCGCGCAGGTGCCGAAGATCTCCACGGTGTGGCTGATGTCGCTGAAGTCGTGGGACTTCGCCACCTTCGACGCCCAGTCCTCCACCTCGTCGGCGTGGATCTCGACGGTGGTGCCGCAGGTGCGGCACACCAGGTGGTGGTGGTGGGAGGTCGAGCAGTGCCGATAGCGCATCTCGCCGGAGCCGTCCCACAGCACGTCGACGAGGCCGGACTGTGCGAGCGCCTGGAGGTTGCGGTAGACGGTGGTCAGGCCGATCGATTCCCCGCGGGCCACCAACTCGTCGTGGAGTTGCTGGGCCGAGCGGAAGTCTTCGGTGTCTGCCAGGGCGGCGGCGATCGCCTCGCGCTGGCGCGTGTTGCGCTGACCGGCGACCGGCGGCTTGGGCCGGTCGGTCACGAGGCGGTCGGCGAGACGGGGTGTGGGCGCGACGGCTTCGCCGGCAGCCCGCAGGTCTCGTCGACGTGCTCGCAGGCGTGGACGATCGCGTCGGTGGCGATGTGGGCGACGTGGTCGTCGACCAGGGCGTACTCGACTTCGCGGCCGCGCCGGTGGCCGTCGACTAGCCCGAGATCACGCAAGATGCGCAGGTGCTGGCTGACCTGAGGCTGGTTCAGCCCGAGTTCGGCGACGAGTTGGTGCACGCAGCGGGGGGAGTCGGCGAGGAGCATGACGATGGCGATCCGGGTCGGTGCGGCCAGGGCGCGCAGCAGATCGCTCGCGGCGTCGAGGGCCTTGGTATCGGTCCAGACGCCGGCACGGTGGGGGATCGGGCCGGTCACGCGAGCCTCCTCTGGTGTTGACAACACCCCCACCTTATCGGAATCCGTTTTCATTTGGCTTGTGCACCACGCCGCGATACGCACCCGGTGTGAAGCCCAGCGCCGAGCGGAAGTCGTTGGTCAGATGAGCCTGGTCGGAATAGCCGAGGCGCGCGGCGATCGACGCCAGGTCGGCGGCCGGGTCGGCGCGGATCTGCTGGGCGGCTTCTTGCAGGCGGCGCCGCCGGATCATCGCCATCGGGCTGACGCCGACGTAGCGGCGCGCGAGTCGCTGCAGGGTGCGCGGGGAGACCGCGAGCACGTCCGCGGCGTCGTCGAGGATCAGGATCGCCGGGTCGCTCATCAGCAGCTCGGCCATCGTGTTGGCCAGGCGCCCCTCGTCGGACAGCTCGGGTACGCGGCGGGCGAGCCAGTCGCTGACCGCCCCGACCGCGCGCCACTGGCGCCGCGGATCGTCGGCGTCGGCCATCGCCGCGCACACGGCCCCGACCAGGTCGGGCGCGTCGAACGCGGTGAGCGAATCGACATGCGCACCCGGATCGTCGACCAGGCCGCCGACGGCGGCCGGGCGCAGCAGGGCACCGACGGTCCACCCGGTGCCGACCAGGTCGCGGTGGGAGACGCGCGTGGTGGGCCCGGCGAGACCCACGGCACCCGCGTCGACGACCAGGTTCGATGCGGTGTAGGAGGCGAGTTCCTGGCGCGAGGTGCGGCCCGGCGCGATATCCCACTCGGGGATCCAGAACCAGCCCACGAGGTGTGCCACGCGCGCGGGCGCATCCACCCGCGTGAAGGCGGGCAGGCGCGTCGGGTACAGCACGCCCCGCGAGCGATCGACCATCATCACAGGGTAGACCCGTGCACCGGATGGCTGAACCTGTCGCGAATCTGCAATCCCGACGCCGCCGGGGCTCCTAGCGTGGAGGGATGAGCGAAGCGACCAAGGCCGCGACCGGCCACTACACCACCAACGGGACCCCGATCGGGGCCACGAGCCTGACCCCCTTCCTGGCGATCGCCGACGCCAAGTCCGCGATCGCCTACTACTGCGACGTCTTCGGTGCGCGCCTGCTCGGGATCACCGAGTCCGACGGCGTCGTCCACCATGCCGAGCTCGACTTCGGGACCGGCCGTCTGCAATTGGGCGAACCGGCCGCGGAGTACGCCCTCGTCGCGGCCCCCGCAGGAGAGGCGGACTGCTATTCCATCGGCTTCTACTGCCCAGACGTCGACGCGGTGACCGCACGCGCGCAGGCCGCGGGGGCGACGGTGCGGGAGGCGCCGTCGACCTTCGTCTCCGGCGACCGGTTCGCCAGCATTCGCGACCCGTTCGGGGTGCGCTGGTCGATCATGACCCGCGTCGAAGACCTCTCGCCCGAGGAGTCCGACGCCCGGGTCGCGGAATGGGCCAAGGGGCTCTCCCAGGGGGGATAGCACACCTGAAACGGGCCTGGCGCGCTGCGCTTACCTGCACCGACTAGGCTGGGAGGCCAGTCCGAATCACCCCGTTCGAGTGGAGAACCCAGCCGTGGCCGTGCAGTCCAACGTCGATGCCGTCGTCAACCTCGCCAAGCGGCGCGGTCTGGTGTTTCCCTGCGGGGAGATCTACGGCGGCACCCGCTCGGCTTGGGACTACGGGCCGCTCGGGATCGAGCTGAAGAACAACATCAAGGACCAGTGGTGGCGCACGATGGTCACCTCGCGCGACGACGTCGTCGGCCTGGACTCGTCGGTCATCCTGCCGCGCCAGGTGTGGGTGGCCTCCGGGCACGTCGAGGTGTTCACCGATCCGCTGATCGAGTGCACCAACTGTCACAAGCGCCACCGCCAGGACCACCTGCAGGAGGCCTACGCGCTGAAGAAGGGCCTGGACAACCCGGACGACGCGCCGATGAGCGAGATCGTCTGCCCCGACTGCGGGACCAAGGGCGCGTGGACCGAGCCGAAGGCATTCTCCGGCCTGCTGAAGACCTTCCTGGGCCCGGTCGACGACGAAGCGGGACTGCACTACCTGCGCCCGGAGACCGCGCAGGGCATCTTCATCAACTTCAAGAATGTGATGACGACCGCGCGCAAGAAGCCGCCGTTCGGGATCGCCCAGATCGGCAAGAGCTTCCGCAACGAGATCACCCCGGGCAACTTCATCTTCCGCACCCGTGAGTTCGAGCAGATGGAGATGGAGTTCTTCGTCAAGCCCGACGAGGACGAGCACTGGCACCGGTACTGGATCGATGCGCGGTTCGACTGGTACACCGACTTGGGGATCGACCCGGAGAACCTGCGCCGCTACGAGCACCCGGCGCAGAAGCTGTCGCACTACTCCAAGGGCACCACCGATATCGAGTACCGCTTCGGCTTCTCCGGCAATCCGTGGGGCGAGCTCGAGGGGATCGCCAACCGCACCGACTACGACCTGTCGACCCACAGCAAGGCCTCCGGGGAGGACTTGAGCTTCTTCGACCAGGCCACCGGCGAGCGATACACGCCGTACGTGATCGAGCCGGCCGCCGGCTTGGGCCGGTCGATGATGGCCTTCCTGTGCGACGCCTACACCGACGAGCAGGTCCCCAACGCCAAGGGCGGCACCGACACCCGCACCGTGCTGAAGCTGGACCGCCGGCTTGCGCCGGTGAAGGCCGCAGTGCTGCCGCTGTCGCGCAACGAGGCGCTCTCGCCCAAGGCGCGCGACCTCGCCGCACAACTGCGCAAGCACTGGACCATCGACTTCGATGACGCGCAGGGGATCGGCAAGCGCTACCGGCGCCAGGACGAGATCGGTACCCCGTTCTGCGTCACCGTCGATTTCGACACTCTCGAGGACCAGGCCGTCACCATCCGCGAGCGCGACTCGATGGCGCAGGAGCGCGTGGCCCTCGACAAGGTCGTGGAGTACCTCGGCGGCAAGCTCCTCGGCGCCTGATTCCCCGATCGCTGTGGTGTTCGGCGCGGAAGGGGATCGAACACAGACCTGACCGCCGGACAGCGCTCGATCGGCCCGGCACAATGGGGTCGTGCCCGAATTGCAGGCGGCGCTTCCCCCACGGGCTCGCCGTCGGGGATGCGGGGTGGACGACGGCCGGCGCGCTGCCGGCCCGATGGGTGATCCACACCGTCGGGCCGAATTACACGGCCGGGCAGCAGGATCGGAGCCTGCTGGTCTCCTGCTATCAGCGTTCCCTGGCTGTCGCCGACGAACTCGGCGTGCAACGGATCGCCTTTCCGTTGATCAGCGCGGGCATCTATGGCTGGCCGCTCGACGATGCCGTGGCGGTGGCGGTGGCGGTGGACACGGTCGCAGCCGCAGACACCGGGGTGCGCGAAGCGGTCTTCGTGGCATTCAGCGATGACATCCATGCACGGCTCCTCGATCGCTTGTGATCGGAACTGATCCGTTGCTCCACCTTCCCACCCGGCCACGATCTGCCAAGATGGAGGGGTCGTGCTGCCGATCCGGCCGCGGCGCCGTTGTTTGAGTGTGGAAGTGGGTAAGGGTTGTGGCTGTCACTGGGAAGATCGTGCATTTCGACACGAACAAGGGGTTCGGGTTCCTCGCCCCGGACGAGGGTGGCGCGGATGTGTTCATCCACATCAACGACCTCGACGTGGATGAGTCGCAGTTGCGGGCCGGCGCACTCGTCGAATTCGACATCGAGGACACCGACCGCGGTGCGAAGGCCGCCAACCTCGTCATCACCCAGGAGGCGCCGCCCGGAGGCTTCGACGCTGATGCGCGTGCCGAGCGCCGCGAACACCGTCGTGACGACCGACGCGACGACCGACGCGACGACCGCCGTTCCGACCGGGATCGGGACCGCCCTCGGCGCCCTCGCGGCGGGCAGGGCGCGATGGATGCGGCAGCGTTCACCGAGGAGATCACCGAATTGTTGCTCGACGCCTCGGGTGCGTTGACCGCGGCGCAGATCGTCGCGATCCGCCAGCGCGTCACCGATTTCGCCGTCGGCCGGGGTTGGGTGCTTGACTGAACCCATCGGTGCGGCCGACTACTCCGAGGCCGACTTGGCGCGGCAGGTGTGCGAGGGGGAGAAGGTCGCCGGTTTGCCGGGCAGCAGCACCGAGCACCGTAGCGTCTTCTCCCGGGACCGAGCGCGCGTCCTGCACAGCGCGGCGCTGCGCCGCCTCGCCGACAAGACCCAGGTCGTCGGCCCGCGCGAGGGCGACACCCCGCGCACGCGGCTCACGCATTCGCTGGAGGTCGGGCAGATCGGGCGCGGGATCGCCGTCGGCCTCGGGTGCGACCCTGACCTGGTGGAACTCGCCGGGCTGGCCCATGACATCGGCCACCCGCCCTACGGGCACAACGGGGAGCGTGCACTCGACGAGGTGGCAGTTGACATCGGCGGCTTCGAGGGCAATGCGCAGAACCTGCGCATCCTCACCCGGCTGGAGCCGAAAATCCTTGACGCACAGGGCAACAGCGCCGGACTGAATCTGACGCGGGCCTCGCTCGACGCCACACTGAAGTATCCGTGGCCGCGGCAGCGCCCGGGTGGGAAGTTCGGTGCGTACGACGATGACACGGCCGCGCTGGACTGGATTCGCGAGGGTGCGCCGCCGGGCCACCAGAGTCTCGAGTCGCAGGCGATGGACTGGGCCGACGACATCGCCTATTCGGTGCACGACGTCGAGGACGGAGTCATTTCGCAGCGCCTCGACTTGCGGGCGCTGTCCGACGCCGCCGAGCGACGGACGCTGGCCAGGCTGGCGGTCACCCACTTCCAGGGCCTTGACGAGGGGGAACTGGTCGAGGCGGCGCAGCGGCTGTCGCAGATGGACGTCGTCCTCGCGGTCGGGCGGTACGACGGCACGCTGGCCGGATCGGTGGCGCTCAAGCGGATGACCTCGGAGCTGATCGGACGCTTTGCCACCGCCGCGGTGATGGCCACCCGCGCAGGGATCGGCGACCGGCCGGTTGCGCGGTATGCGACCGACCTGGTGATCCCACCGCTGGTGGCCGCCGAGGTCGCGGTGCTCAAGACGATGGCGCTGCAGTTCATTTTCTCCGATCAGCGCCACCTCGCCGTGCAGGACCGCCAGCGCGAGCGCATCCACCGGGTCGCTGCCTGGATGGTGCAGGCCGGACCCGGCGGGCTCGACCCGCTGTTCGTGCCCGACTGGGAGGCGGCCGACGACGACGGGGGGCGCCTGCGCGTCATCGTCGATCAGATCGCGTCGATGACCGAGGGCCGCCTCGAGCGCACCGACAAGCGCAACTCCGACATCCAGGCGCATCTGGGCTGACCGACGCCGCTGCCACCGACAGCCTCCGCGGGTTTGGAAGGGCGCCTACCGCCTTCTTATCCACAGTTCTGAACTATCTACAGGTCGCTGCGATACTTGCGCCAATGGTCGCGCGCTGACCCGCGGCGACCTCGACAACATGCCCGATGACGGCCACCGGTACGAGTTGCTCGACGGGATCCTCGTCGCGAGTCCGGCGCCGCGTCGAAGCCACCAACGGGCAGTTGCGAATCTGCACCTGAAGCTCCATGCGGCGTGCCCTCCTGATCTCGAGGTGAATCTGTTGGTCGCCGCGCGTGAGCCCTTCGTCGACCGTGAGTTGCCGGCCCGCCGATGCTGGCTGTCGAAGTCCTCTCCCCGTCGACACGCAGTGTGGACTGTTGCTGAAGAAGAAGCGGTTGCAGCGCGCCGGGTGCGCCCACTATTGGGTCGTCGATCACCGCGGAGCCGTCGATCACCGCGGAGCCGTCGATCACCGCGGAGCCGTCGATCACCGCGGAGCCGTCGATCACCGCGGAGCCGTCGATCACCGCGGAGCCGTCGATCACTGCGTGGGCACTCCGCGACAGCGAGTACCAGCAGGCCGGTCGAGCCGTCGACGACCAGGAGTTGATCCTCGCCGAGCCGTTTGAGATCTCGCTGGTGCCGTCTGCGCTGTTGGCGTGATGTCAGCCGATCTCCACATTTGACCTTGACGCGACGTCAACTTTTACGGTGTGTTTGTCGACGTCGAAACGCGTCGACGACGACACCCCGATACGGGTGGGACCAGGGCGGAGACCATGGAGCGCGACTACTCGATCCAACAGGTGGCACAGCTCGCCGGCACGACCAGCCGGACGCTGCGCTACTACGACGACATCGGCTTGCTGACGCCGTCGCGGATCGCGTCCAACGGCTACCGGCACTACGACCAGGCGTGCCTGGTCCGGCTGCAGCAGATCCTGTTGCTCCGGGAGTTGGGCCTGAGCCTCGCGCAAATCACCGAGATCCTCGACCGTCGTGAACGAGACCTCGCGTCGGAGATCACTGCCCTGCAGTCGCACCTGGGGTTGCTGCACGACGAGCAGCATCGGCTGGCGCGAAAGATCGCGGCAGTCGAGTCGACCATCAACGCCCTGAATGGAGAGGAGAAGGTCATGGCGGAGAACATGTTTGACGGATTCGACCACACGCAATACCGCGAAGACGTCGAAGAACGGTGGGGTGCAAAGGCTTACGCCGACGCCGACAAGTGGTGGCGCGGAATGTCCGACGACGAGCGTGCGCGATGGCAGAGTCGGTTCACCGACCTCACCAACGATTGGATCGCGGCGGCACGCGCCGATATCTCACCGTCGTCGGAAGAAGGTCAGGCGCTCGCGCGGCGCCACGTCGACTGGCTCGGCCGCCAGGGTGGCGCGGGGTCTGCCGGCGGCAGCGACATCAAGGCCTACGTCTCCGGCCTGGCCGACATGTACGTGACCGACCCGCGCTTCAGTGCTGTCTACGCCATCAGCGACGGAGACACCGTCGGTGCGGAGTTCGTCCGCGACGCTTTGCGCGCGTTCGCCGACGCGGAGCTGTAGTGGCCGACCGACGACGGGGCGGGTGCCGATGGGCATCCGCCCCGTTACGGTGGCAGGTCCCCCATAGTCAAGCCCGGGGCTAGGGTTGGACTATGTCGGACTCCGTGCATGACATCAAACCCCGCAGCCGCGACGTCACCGAGGGACTGGAGAAGACCGCCGCGCGGGGCATGCTCCGCGCGGTGGGGATGGGCGACGACGACTGGGGCAAGTCCCAGATCGGCGTCGGCTCGTCGTGGAACGAGATCACCCCGTGCAACCTGTCGTTGGACCGGTTGGCCAAGGCCGTGAAGACGGGGGTCAGTGAGGCCGGCGGCTATCCGCTGGAGTTCGGCACGATCTCGGTGTCCGACGGGATTTCGATGGGCCACGAGGGAATGCACTTCTCCCTGGTGTCGCGCGATGTGATCGCCGACAGTGTCGAGACGGTGATGAGCGCCGAGCGCCTCGACGGGTCGGTGCTGCTGGCCGGGTGCGACAAGTCGCTGCCCGGCATGCTCATGGCGGCGGCGCGGCTGGACCTGGCGAACGTCTTCCTCTATGCCGGCTCGACGCTGCCCGGCTACGCGAAGCTGTCCGACGGGACCGAGAAGCAGGTCACCATCATCGATGCCTTCGAGGCGGTGGGGGCGTGTGCGCGCGGGTTGATGAGCCCTGCCGACGTCGACACCATCGAGCGCAGCATTTGTCCTGGCGAGGGCGCCTGTGGCGGCATGTACACCGCGAACACGATGGCCAGTGCGGCCGAGGCGCTGGGGATGTCGCTGCCCGGCAGCGCATCGCCGCCGGCCCCGGACCGTCGTCGCGACGGCTTCGCCAAGGCGAGCGGGGCGGCGGTCGTGGAGTTGCTGCGCCGCGGCATCACCGCCCGCGACATCATGACCAAGGAGGCCTTCGAGAACGCGATCGCCGTCGTGATGGCCTTCGGCGGTTCCACCAATGCGGTGCTGCACCTGTTGGCGATCGCCCGGGAGGCCGAGGTGGCGCTGACCCTCGACGACTTCCGCAGCGTCGGCGCACGCGTCCCGCACCTTGCCGACGTCAAACCCTTCGGCAGCCACGTGATGACCGACGTCGACGCCATCGGCGGGGTACCGGTGGTGATGAAGGCACTGCTCGACGCCGGGATGCTGCACGGCGACTGTCTGACGGTCACCGGGCAGACAGTGGCCCAGAACCTCGCCCACATCGCCCCGCCCGACCCCGACGGCAAGGTGCTGCGCGCCATGGACGCCCCGATCCACCCGACCGGCGGGATCACCATCCTGCGCGGATCACTGGCGCCGGAGGGTGCGGTGGTCAAGTCCGCCGGGTTCGACTCCGACGTCTTCGTCGGCACGGCACGGGTTTTCGAGCGGGAGCGCGCGGCGATGGATGCACTCGAGGATGGCACCATCACCGGCGGCGACGTCGTGGTGATCCGCTACGAGGGGCCCAAGGGCGGCCCGGGGATGCGCGAGATGCTGGCGATCACCGGCGCGATCAAGGGCGCCGGCCTGGGCAAGGACGTGCTGCTGCTCACCGATGGCCGGTTCTCCGGTGGCACGACCGGCCTGTGCGTGGGCCACATCGCGCCGGAGGCCGTCGACGCCGGGCCGATCGCCTTCGTCCGCGACGGCGACCGGATCCGCCTCGATGTGGCGGCCGGGACGCTGGACCTGCTCGTCGACGACGCCGATCTGGCCGCCCGCAAACACGGCTGGGAGCCGCTGCCGCCGCGCTACACCCGAGGGGTGCTCGGCAAATACATCAAGCTGGTCGGTTCCGCCTCGACCGGGGCCGTGCTCGGGTAGGCGCCCCCGCTCACGGTTCGTGGGTGTGGAAGGCCACCATCGCGGCCGGGTGCTCGCGCCGACCACCGTCGACGGAGAGGAACTCGACCGCCTCCTGGTGGGCGCGTGCGATCAAGGTGCCGGCCCGGCTGAAGTCCAACGGGCTCACCGACAGCGGGCAGGGAGCGGGTACCACCACCAGGTCGACCTTGCCGGTATAGAGCTCGATGTCGTGCAACAGCCGTTGGTGCACCAGCAGTGTCATCGCCTGCATCACCGTCCCCAGCGCGCTGCGCGGCGGTGTGCTCAACGTGCACGGATAGCCGCACGGCAACACGTACACCTCGTCGGCGCCGGCGCGCACGGCCCGCGAGATGGCGGTGTTGTCGGCCAGTCCGCCGTCGACGAGGGTGCGGTCGCCCCAGGGCACCGGGGGCAGCATCCCGGGGATCGCGCTGGAGGCGAGGATCGCCTCTATCGCCGACCCGGAGTCGAGCGCGACCTCGGCGCCGGAGAGCAGGTCCGAGGCGATCACGGTCAGCGGGATGTCGGCGTCGGCGAGGTCGGCGAAGGTGAGATGGCGCGACATCAGCGCGCGCAGCCCGCCGTCGCCGAAGAGGGCATCGGAGCGGCCCAGCAGGGTCTCGATGGCGCGGCGCGGATTCGGCGGGAAGAGTTTCCACGTGTGCAGGCCGTGCCAGACGTCGGCGAGACCGTCCACGACACCCGGGCCGGTACCGTGGCCGGCCAGATAGCTCGCGTTCAGCGCACCCGCCGACGTGCCGATCAGCAGATCCGGCGCGACGCCGCGCTCGGCGAGCGCGGCGAGCATGCCCACCTGGATCGCCCCGAGGCTGGCGCCGCCGGACAACACATACGCAGTAGTCATCATCGATCACCTCACCTACGACGGTAGCCCCGTCGCCGGTCTGGCAACCACTACACTGAACGCCGTGCCAGGCCGAATCTCCGATCGCGACATCACGGCCATCCGTGAACAAGTCCGCATCGAGGACGTCATCGGCGACTACGTCGCACTGCGCCGCGCCGGCGCGGACCGGTTGACCGGGCTGTGTCCCTTCCACGACGAGAAGACGCCCTCGTTCCACGTGCGGCCCAACCACGGGCATTTCCACTGCTTCGGCTGCGGTGAGGGCGGCGACGTCTACACCTTCCTGCAGAAGCAGGAGCACATCAGCTTCGTCGAGGCCGTCGAACAGCTCGCCGACAAGGTCGGCTACCGCATCAACTATGAGGGCGGCGGTCCCAGTGTCCAGCGCGACCGCGGGACGCGGGCGCGCTTGGTGGCGGCGAACGCGGCGGCACAGAAGTTCTATGCCGAGCAGTTGCGCACTCCCGAGGCCCAGATCGCCCGGGACTACCTCACCGAGCGGGATTTCGACGGTCAGGCGGCCCTGATGTTCGGCTGCGGCTACGCGCCGGCCGGTTGGGACACGATGACCAAGGCCTTGTTATCGCAGGGGTTCGAGTTCGCCGAACTCGAGGCCGCCGGCCTGTCCAAGCAGGGCCGGAAGGGGCCGATCGACCGGTTCCACCGGCGGCTGCTGTGGCCGATCCGCAACCTCGGCGGTGACGTCATCGGGTTCGGGGCGCGCAAGCTCTTCGACGACGACAATCTCGGCAAGTACATGAACACCCCCGAGACGATGCTCTACAAGAAGTCGCAGGTGCTCTTCGGCCTCGACCATGCGAAGAAGAACATCGCTAAGGGGCACCAGGTCGTCGTCGTCGAGGGCTACACCGACGTCATGGCGATGCACTGTGCGGGAGTGACCACCGCCGTCGCCAGCTGTGGCACGGCATTCGGCGACGACCACCTGTCGCTCATCCGACGGCTGATGATGGACGACTCCTACTACCGCGGCGAGGTGATCTACACCTTCGACGGCGACGAGGCCGGGCAGGCCGCTGCGATGAAGGCCTTCGAGGGCGAACAGGCGATCGCGGGGCAGACGTTCGTCGCCATCGCTCCCGACGGGATGGATCCCTGCGAGTTGCGCCAGCAACAGGGGGAGCCGGCGGTGCGCGATCTCGTCGCCCGGCGCATCCCGATGTTCGAGTTCGCCATCAAGACGGTGCTGCGCAAGCACGACCTCGACACCGCCGAGGGTCGGGTGGCCGCACTGCGCGAGACCGTCCCGGTCGTCGCGCGGATCCGGGATGTGGCGCTCCGCGACGAATACGCCCGCCAACTCGCCGGCTGGGTCGGCTGGGAGGAGGTGGCCCAGGTGCTGCACCGCGTCCGCGAGGAGGCCGCGCGCAATGCGCGCCGGCGCGGACGCCCCCAGCAGTCGGATCGTCCCCGGGCGCGGCCCGAGGCGACCTCGACGCCGCCGCCGACGGCCAAACCGTTGCCCGGCGATCCTCGGCTGTGGCCGCAGCGCGAGGCGCTCAAGGCAGCACTGCAGTACCCGGCGATCGCCGGCACCGTTTTCGACTCGCTGCCGTCAGAGTGCTTCACCGAGCCCGCGTACGCCTCGATCCGTGCGGCCATGCGGTCGGTCGGGGACACCGCGTCGGGCATGGGCGGAGCCCAATGGGTTGACGCCGTGCACCACGCGGTCGACGACCCGCTGACCGGCCCGCTGGTCACCGAGCTCGCCGTCGAGCCGATGCGGGTGGAGGATGATGCGGTGCCCCGCTACATCGGGTCGGTGCTCGCCCGGCTGCAGGAGGTGTGGGTGGGACGGCAGATTGCCGACATCAAGTCGAAGCTGCGCCGGATGTCGCCCAGCGAGGACGGCGACGCCTACAACGGTGTCTTCGGGGACCTCGTCGCGCTCGAAGCCTACCGCCGCAGCCTGCTCGAGCAGGCCGTCGACCCGGTGGTCGAGGTCCCATAGCGGGTCGGTTCGGGCGCCCCCGCGCCGTGGGTTCGGGCGCCCCCGCGCCGTGGGTTCGGGCGCCCCCGCGCCGTGCCTGTGGTGCAATGGCGGTATGCGCAGGTGGGCCGCGGTGCTGTTGGCGGTCGTCGTGGCGACCGGGTGCGGCCGTGCCGACGAGCGTCCCGCTGACTCTGCGGCGGACCGGTCTGTGGTGCGGTCGGTGGACCGGGGTCCGCGGATCGAGGTGAATCTGGCCGGTCTGCGCGGCGAGATCACCCCGGGGAGCATGCAGAAGTGGGCGGACGACGTGAGCGCGGGCGATGTGCCCACCGTGACGGCCAAGTGTTGGACGATCGCGCCGGAGTACATCGCGGAGCGCTACTTCGCCGATCGTGGCATCCTCGCATCGATCTTCACGCAGGTGCCGGTCTCGGGGCAGGCGGGGGTGGCTTGGGGGAGATACGGCGGCGCCTACGGTCACGTGCCGTGGGAGGAGGCGAAGTCGGGGTACCCGTGCCCGCGGGTGACGCTGCACGCCGGGCAGCCACAGTACTCCGACGCCTATGTCGCCCACATCGCCCGCCGGTTCATCCGGCGCGCCCAGGGGCACCCGATCAACCCGGCGGACACCGATGCCGCCTATCCCCTCGTATGCGCGTTCGGGCGCGGGTCGATCACCGGGGTGGGGCGCGGTAATCCCGACGACGTCGCGGTGACGCGTGAGGCCCTCCCGCACGGGGATACCCGCTGGACGGTGCGTGCCGGGCTGCTGACCATGCAGATGGCCGTCAAGCTGGGCGGGGTGTGTGTGCGGGAAGCGTCGTAGTGGCACTGTCGGGGGTATGCGCGACACTGGTGCGATGATATCGACCCTTGTGTGGCGGCTGGGAGCTGGAGCGCTGGTGTGGTCGGCGCTGACCGCGTGTTCGGTGGCCCCGGTACCGGGCGAAGCCGATACCTCCGCTGTGGCGGCCCCGGGTTCGACCGCGCGCACCGCCCCGTCGCTGAGCCCAACAACGGTTGACCGTCCCACTGCCGGTGAGGTGGCCGCCGCATTGGCCCGGCTCGACCGCTTGCCGGTGAAGGGTCGCGCGCCCAAGACCGGCTACCGGCGCTCGCAATTCGGGCGCGCGTGGGATGACGACGTCTCGGTTGCCATGGGGCGCAACGGTTGTCGTACCCGTGATGACATCCTGCGCCGCGACCTGCGCGATGTGCGGATGAACGGCCGCTGCCGGGTCATGAGCGGCTGGCTCGATGACCCGTTCACCGCGCAACGGCTGCGCTTCGAGCGCGGTGTGGACGTGGGGCGGATCCAGATCGACCACGTCGTGGCCCTTGCCGACGCCTGGCAGACCGGGGCGCAACAATTGAGCGCCCAGCGCCGACTGGAGTTCGCCAACGACCCGCGCAACCTGCAGGCCACCGCCGGGTGGGCGAACCAGCAGAAGGGCTCGTCCAACGCGGCATCGTGGCTGCCGCCGAACAAGGCCTACCGGTGCACCTATGTCGCGCGCCAGATCGAGGTCAAGGACGCCTACGGGCTGTGGGTGGTTCCGCCCGAGCGTGACGCCATGCGACGGGTGCTGAGCGGGTGCTGAGGCCTGGCGACCAGGCTAGACCCCCACGCAGGCGGGGCCGATGATCTGCCCGCCGCTCACCGGGAACGGCGCGGTCTGCATGCGGACCCCGTTCTGGATGGCGACTGCGCGCACGTTCCCGGGGCGGGCGGGGACCCAGTCGCTTTCGACCACCCGCTTCTCGTCGACGCGCCGCTCGTCGCGGGTGGCCAGGCGCCTGATGAGCCGGCCGCGGGGATCGACGATCAGCAGTTGCACCGGCGCCCGGTGGTCGGTCACCCGGACCGACACGTTGTAGGAGCATCCGGTGCCCCACTTCCCGGTGAACATCGATGCCTGGACGACGGGGGCGGTCACGGGGTCGGCGTGCGCGGCAGGGACCTGCGCGGGGGCGATGGTGGCGGCGCCGCACGCGAATGCGGCCGCAGCGGTCAGTAGGACTCGGTTCATAGCATGAAGGATGGCGGGCTTCGGGCGCGGCCGCTGCCGAATCCTCAATGTCGCAGCCATGCCCGGCAGCGTTCTCCCGGTCGCTCTCACGAAAAGACCTCCGTCCAGGGGCGCCGGAGGCCGCGGAGGGAGGAGGGCCGAGCGTCGACCCGAACGCGGCCAACTCGGCGCAGCTTGCACACCCTTACAGCTCCCACACCTGGTCGGGGTCGTCGAGTGCGGCGCGGATCCTTGTCAGGTCACCGAGGTCGGCCAGCGGCGAACTCTTCGCGATATCCACAATGGCGTTGACCATCTGGTTGACGACCTGCGGGTCGCCGGAGTCGAGGGCCCGGTCGAGTTTGTTGAACAAGCCGTCGATGTTGGCCCGGCGTTCGGCGAAGACGTTATCGAAGTACTTCTTGAGGATGGACTCGGCGGTTTTGATCTTGGCGACCTCGGTGTCGCGATAGGCCGTCAGTCTCGTCTGCTTGGTCTTCTCCTGCGCCATTGTGACGACGCAGTCGTGGGCCGCGCCGACGAGCTCCGTCAGCGCCTGGAGTCCGGTCGCGCCGGAGACGGCGCTGCCGCCCTTGCCTAGGGCCTTCTTCGCCGCGGCTCCCAGCAACTCGCCGGTGAGTACCTTGTCGTCAGCCATTCTCGGCTTCCTCGTGCGCGTTCTTCCATCGCGTGACGATGGTGTGGCTCTCTGTCGTGGGAGTGCCCTCGTCGTCCATCAGTGGAGTGCTGACCACGTCCTTCACCGCCTTGGCGAGGACGAAGGCCCGCTGGAACCGATCGGCGTGCAGCGCCGGTTCGAACGGCTCCGACTCGAGCTCGTCGAGCGCTGCGGTGCCCCGCGTCGTCAGATCGCCGAGGATTCCACTCAGCTCAGTGCAGCGACACAGGACTGCGCGGAGGTTCTCGTCGAACAGGTCCAGCTCGGCTATCGCCACGTCGACTGCCGTCTCGGCTTCGCAGGCCTTCGTCGTGGCCTTGGCCGCTTGCTTGCCGATGACGAAACCGGTCACGAGCAGGGCGGGACCGGCGATCGCCGCGTTCATGACCATCGCGCCGGCGGCCATCCCGCCGCCACCCGCGGACAGGGCGCCGCCGCCCAGCCAAGCCATCGTCGCATTGGTCGCCGCGGCACCGGACAGCCCGGAGATCGCCGCACCGGTGCTGGCAGTTCCCAACCCGGCTAGTGCGCCGGTCGCGGCGCCGGCTCCCGCCCCGGCTGCGGCGCCGCCGGCGATTCCACTCAGGATGCCGAGGCCTTCGACCAGGCCGGGGCCGGTGACGTCGCCCATCCGCTCGGCCCGCGCATCAAGGCCGTCGATCAGGAGTGCCTGGTTCTCTTTGACCTTCTTCTCGTTTCGGATCATGAAATCGACCATGCGCTTGACCACGAGGTCGACCGCTTCGCCCTGCTGCTCGCCGTAGCCGGCGAGCCGTTGGTTCGCCTGCTCAGTCAGGTGATCGGTGGCCTCGCGGCGCGTCTCATACTTGGCGACCGCGGCGTCGACGCGCGCTTTCGCCCGCTTGATCTCGACGGCGCCCTTACCGCCGAGTGCGAGTCCGCCGCCGCCGGCTGCGGCGCCCGCGGCGATAGCCGCCGCGACGATGATTGGAATCGGCATGCCCGGACCTTTCAGAATGGTTTCAGAACACAGTATCCGTTCTATCGGACATTCCGCGCATCCGGCCGAAGTCGTCGCCCCATCGCCAGCCAGCGATTCGCGAGGATTCTCGCCCGGTGACACCGGCTGCCGCAGTGGGTGCGAGGCGCACGCGGACCACGAGCCGAGCCCGCAGGGCCGCGCCCATAGAATTGTGGTAGTCCCACCACGAAAGCAGGCATTCAGATGGTCATGGCCGACCGCCCCGGCGTGAAGACCGCCTCCACTCCGGTCACCGCCCTCGCAGTGACCGGTTTGGTCAGCACGATGATCACGGGCCTCGCGCGGGTCCCGTTCTCCAAGCCCCTGTCGGGCCCGTTCGGGCTCCTCGACAATGTCGGGCAGGCAACCACCCGGTTGGCCGTGAGGTCCTTCCTCGGCTACGCGATGAGCCTGCAGATCGACGAGTTCCGGTCGTTGGAGAAGGTCATCGACAGTCTTTGCGGAGTGGTGCTTCCGCCGGTGGTCAGCAACATCGGCCAGGTCGAGCTGGAGACGGAGACGATCGGCGGCGTCGAGGGGATCTGGTGTCGCAGCAAGCGAGACGGGAAGATCGAGGGCGACGCTCCGGTCGGTCAACCTGTCCGGGCCACGATTCTCTATCTCCACGGCGGCGGCTATATTGCGACGACACCGATGATGTACGTGGCGTTCGCGGCCGCGCTGGTCCGTATCACCGGGTGCGAGATCTTCATCCCCGACTACCGGATGGCGCCGGAGTTCCCCTACCCGGCAGGCATGTTGGACGCCGCTGACGTCTACCAGGACATGATCGCCAAAGGTATCCCCGCCGAGCACATCATCGTCGCCGGCGACTCCGGCGGAGGCGGCCTGGCGACATCGCTCCTGGCGTACCTGCGCGACCAAGGCCTGCCGCGCCCGGCCGCCATTGCGTTGTTCTCCCCGGAAGTCAGCCTTCAACTGGACAGTCCGTCGGTCACCGAGAACGCGTCGAGTGACGTCTTGCCGTGGAGCATTCCCGTCACGCCCTATCTCCAGGGCGTCTCTCCCTCCGACGGCCGTGTTTCGGCAGTCAACGCGACTCCCGAGCAAGCCTGGTGGCCGCCGACGTTCGTGTGCTGGGGCGACAAAGAGATGTTCCGCGACGGCGTTCGCGAGTTCGCCGCGCATTTGATCGAGTCGGACGTGAAGGTGAAGGCGATGGAGGAACCGGGGATGTTCCACGTCTTCCCGATCCTGATGCCCTGGGCCGAATCCTCCAGGCGCGTCTTCGCCACGCTGAGGGAGCTCGCCGACGAGCATGTCGTCCCACGGATGGGCTGACGACTGGCAGGTCGTGATCGTGCAGTGGGGCGACCGGGGCTCGAACCCGGGACCTACGGATTATGAGTCCGCGGCTCTAACCAGCTGAGCTACCGCCCCCTCGGGCATAATGCCCGTCGAGAAGGTTACCGGCCGCCCCGGGAGTCGGCCCCGGCGAGGCGTGCCTCCCTCGCCGCGACCGCGCCGAGTGGGCACCGAATTTCGCCGAGTGGGCACTGAATTTCGCGGCGGAGGCTGGGGGTCGACGCAACACCCGGTTGGTTAGTGGGGTGAGGCTAGCAGTTCGGTGAAGGCTTCGGTGGGGGTGCGGTATTCGAGGACTGCTCGTGGCCGGTTGTTG
>WBZS01000180.1_pt1 | contig 113064 bp, 103 predicted proteins | sample 5204201 | NCBI WGS metagenome assembly WBZS01 (sample SAMN12344357, study PRJNA552823) | activated sludge metagenome | biome: Activated sludge suspended growth; feature: Nitrification reactor; material: Wastewater; isolation source: activated sludge from nitrification reactor of wastewater... | reverse complement strand
AACCAAACATCATTGATCCTGCCGGGATAAGTATCCATCGGTACTTCTTTGATTAAATTGAAGGAGCCATCGTAGATCCTTAAGTACATCTTTGTATTCGTGGAATCTATCCTCAGGAAGACAATACTGTCTACTGAAATCTGCCGCATATTGATAAAACGCTGGTTTGTACCAAAATCTATCGTGTCGGTTTCTGATATTTTTTGCCCTTTCTTATTGATCCTGATATTAGTCATATATTGATTTGAAAAAGGATAAATATTAGGATTAACAACTTGTAAAAACTGGTATTCCCCTTCTACCTGAGTGTTAAATAAATATACATAATGACCTTTACCAGCAAGAACTACAGCATCACTGTCGTCTTCATCAGGTGTTATAGCTTCCAATAATTCACCGGTGGTAATATCAAATGTTCTGTGCATCAGTCTGCAGTTGGGATCAAACTTATTCCATAAGCCTGAACCTGGGATATATGGTTTGACTTGTCTGATGCTTAAAACTACAAGTTGATCGGCATCATTGATATACATGTTCTCAAATACTTCGTCTCTGTCCAGATCGGAGCGATCATACTTTTGCTGCCAAATCAACTGGCCTGTCAAAGCGTGCCGTTTTTCCAAGTATATACCATAGTCTGATTTAGGGACAATATCATAAATCGAATAAATATAATTATCCTTGATTATTGGTTGGAAAAAAGCAGTAAAAAATTTATTTCGTCCGTCGCAATATTCATTCACCATTGCCGGGTGAAAGGCCGTCTCATACCAAAGTGGTGGTGTGCCGGATATGAGCTGCAATGGCTCATAGGGGACTAAAGGCAATGTTTGAGCGTGGAGGAGTGCGGTGGTTAGAAAAAGGAGGGTGTATGTCAGTGATCTCATTAATTTTAGTTTTTTTAGTTTTATTGAATAGTGGTTGCCTGTATTACAAAGATATATGTTTTTTCCAATGTAAAACATTGATTCAGGCAGTTTTTACAAAAGTTATTGTAAACAACCATATGGCGCGATCATGGCAATTATTTGTAAAATTTTGCAGGAAAAAGCTGGCTGTAAGCCTAGTTCTTTACTACCAAATTAAGATTACACAAAAACTTAATAACCTGTCTGTTTATCCCGGTGATACTAAGTGGTGATCGTTATTCTACTTTAATTATTTTTTTGGTTTTATATCCAATTTTGCCTTTTCCGTCTGTCAGGGATAGCTGATACATGCCGGGCTGCAGCGACGATATATCGACGGCAATGGTTGATGCATTCGTTTCATATTGAAAATGAACTTGTCTTCCTGTAATATCAGTTACTGTCACTTTTCCAAAAAACATCGCGCCTTCAGCCATTTGGATTGTGATTTCATCCCTTGCCGGATTGGGGTAAACGCCATAATCTGCGCCATTGAACCGGTTAATTTCGGAGGTTGAAGACGCAATACCTGTTTCTGACAAATTAAACAGCATCATGCTTTTTGCGCGTGCCTGCCTGTCAAAATCTAATTTCGGATGATCGGGATTGCTTCTGATTTCTCCAAATCTGAATAATATTTTATCTTCCCCTATGCTACCTATATAATTCGGAACAGCAGCTCTAAGACTGTCGCCTAACAGCCATTCGCTTTTGTTGGTCAGGCCGCCCTGGCCATCTGATTCATAATAATGAATGAGGGGCTTCAATCCGGTATTTCGATAATCAATCGTACACAACATAGCCAGTTTTTTATACTTTTTAAGGTAAGCGGGTTTTGAAGTGGTATCTGTGTAAGGTTTAGGTACGATGATGTAGTCTAACAGGCGCCCTTCATAGTCATAGACCAGGTATGTCGGCTTGTAAAAAAAGCCAATTGAGGTATCCCAGTCGTACACTATAAAATAATCTTTGTGCACACTTTCCAACCAAACATCATTGATCCTGCCGGGATAAGTATCCATCGGTACTTCTTTGATTAAATTGAAGGAGCCATCGTAGATCCTTAAGTACATCTTTGTATTCGTGGAATCTATCCTCAGGAAGACGATACTGTCAATTGAAATCTGGCGCATATTGATAAAACGCTGGTTTGTACCAAAATCTATTGTGTCTACATTTGATATTTTCTGACCATATTTATTAATCCTAACTTTGATCATCCTTTGATTTGTAGAATTAGGAACACCCGGGCTAGCATCCTGCAGATATTGGTACTCCCCTGATACATCCGTGTTAAATAAATATACATAAAATGAATTTCCCGGCAAGACCACTGCTACAGAATCATCCGCTGAAGGTGTGACAGCTTCCAATAATTCACCGGTGGTAATATCAAATGTTCTGTGCATTAGTCTGCAGTCGCGATCAAACTTCTCCTGTAAACCCGAGCCGGGCGTGTATGGCTTGACCTGTCTGATGCTTAAGACCACAAGCTGGTCGGCATCATTGATGTACATTGATTCAAATAATTCATCTCTGTCCAGATCTGACCGGTCATACTTTTGCTGCCAAATCAGCTGGCCTGTCAAAGCGTGCCTTTTTTCCAGGTATATGCCATAGTCTGATTTAGGGACAATATCATAAATCGAATAAATAAAATTATCTTTTATAATAGGTCGAAAATTAGCATTAAAAAATTTATTCCTTCCGTCACAATATTCATTCACCATTGCCGGGTGAAAGGCCGTCTCATACCAGATGGGTTCCGTGCCGGATATGAGCTGCAATGGCTCATAGGGGACTAAAGGCAGTGTTTGAGCGTGGAGAAGTGAGGTAGTTAGAAACAGGAGGGTGTAAAATATATTTTTCATTATTATTTAATTGATTAAATTGATATAATTCTAATTTTTAAAATAATAAAAAGACAGGAAAGCCAGTACCAAAACTTTCCTGCCTATAACTAAGGACAGTTATAGCCTATCGCAAACTGCATTGCAAGGATTTGTACCTGTAACACATTCATTGGCAATTGGGTCACAAACACCTCCCGGTGTGATGGTAGGTGTGCCGGGAATAGGTTCATTTCCTGTACCGACAGTATATGTTGTCCTTCTAAAACAACAGCCTGCGCCACACAATTCCTGTATCAATATCGGAGTGCCATCTTCGTCTACTCCATCCTGACAAAAAGTAATACAGCCTGATTCTATCCAATCAAGAGTAAAAAGACATCCCTCTGGGTTTCCTCCGTTGGTTATAAAATCCTGCATGACAATCAACTCAATCTGTTGCGTCATTGATTTATAAAAAACATTAAATGCGGCATAGTATGATGCCCAATCGCCCACAAGGACAAATGCACCGAAGTCGGCTTTTAATTTTTTACATGCTGTGGATGTGCCATAAGTCCAACTAAAATCACTTATATTTACTCTTATACAATTATTTGTCAATGTACAAGTTGTAACTCTATAACTGGCATAAACGATACAACCTTTATATGAAATTGGCGTATTATAGACATATGTATCATTACAAGTTTCCTGATCTGCAGGAAAACACGGATTGCTTTCTCTGTTTTCAGTCATTCCTTTCTCATGGCGTGGTAAAGGAATAGTTTCATTCTTCTGGCATGAGCCCAGAAAAAATACAAATAACATTGACATAATAAGGCTCCTTAAATTTGGAACTCCATAAAATAAGGGCTTAGGAAGGTGTGCAGGTGTGCAGGTGTGCAGGTGTGCTTTTAATTTTTTCATTACTTTTAGTTTTAATATTGTAATTTTTAAATAGGTACTTTCTATACAAAAATACATTATTTTTATGAAAAGTCAATAGTAAACCATCATTTATTTTACAATTTGTTAACAATAAAAGTAGGGTGTAATCATGGCAATTATTTGTAAAATTTTCCAGGAAAAAGCGGATTATAAGCCGAGTTTAAGTAGAATTTCGGCAATTTGTTATTCCGGTATTTGGATACCAGTCCAATTTACTTTAAAAATCAAAATATACAAGAAAGAAACCGATGATTTAACTAAGTCACATTAAGTTATTGTAGGCTTTAAAGGCCTCATTGAGCAGTTTATAATCAATATTTCCTTTATTGGCTGTCAAGTGGTCTGCTATGGCCAATGCTTTCCTGATTCTACTATCCGAGCTTTTCACTTTACCCACAAGATAAATCAAACTTCTTTGTTTTCCGGGGGTTAAATTATGAAAATAAACGTCAGCGTCGGGGTCCTGATCCAGCACTTCTCTAAATTCGTCCGGCATTGGCATACCATATTCCGATTCATCTTTTATCATTTTTACTTCGATAACGGAATTCAATGGCAGGTTTAGCTTTTTAAAAACCTGTTTATTTAACATCACAAACCAGTTTTCCTTATTTGGCATTAACGCACAATGCAATGATATTGTATCATTCAATGTGCAGATGACTCTTCTGTTGTTTCCATTAATAAATAAGGATGCGATTTCATTTGAAACCGGGAAATAATAACCCCAAAGCGGGGAGGATATAAAATGTGTTATTGTAGTGGAAAATGTGACCGGATTCATTTCATACTTAAATTATGCCAAAATACGCATCAGAAATATACTGCGACAAAATAAAAAATTATATTTGATTCCATACTGCAATTTTTGACCTGCAAGTCGCTGATGCTGTACCTGCGGGTAAAAATTTCCGTGCTTCACCATTCTATTGTCCTGATTTCTCCCGTAACAAAAGTCAAATGAGCAATTTGGGTTTAAGCTCGGGTGGTAAAACAAAATCTCCCTTCGTTTTTTGCTTATGCCATAACATTCATGACAAAACAAAAAAAACGGTAATAGTGTGCTCTTGATTTAATTCCTCACTTTGCTCTACCATTTTTATCCACCATAAATCTGAGTTTGCTATTTAATTGGTCGACTTTCAATAAATCTTCCAAACAGATATGAAACCTGAATCGCCAGTAATGTTTAGGATTGCTTGGTTCATTAATTTGTTCAGACGATGCCACTGGATTTCTTAATTCTTCGTCTAAAGCAACCAGATCCTGAATCGGGAAGATTGCCAGCATACTTGGGGAAGCCAAGTGATCTTCTACAATAGCCTGCACAATGTCCGGAGAACATTCCATTGGCGTTAAACCATACCATTTTAAATAATTATAATAATAATCTTTGGCATTATTGTGGTCAGCCTCCCACCATCCGCGAATGGTAGACATATCGTGGCATGAAGGGCTACACACTGAGAAATAGGGGTATGAGGCAACTGCGCCAAACTTAGTATTGCCTTTTGGCATACGTTGAATTTCAAGCGAAATGATATTCAGATCTTTCATTACTCCAGGTACGGACTTAGGTATCATGCCCAGGTCTTCTCCACAAATAAGCATATCGCTTGCATCAAGAATGGCCGGGAGTTTCCACAATGCCTGTTGTTTCCAGTATTCATCATGTCGTCTAAAGTAGTAATCATTATACAGGTTATCAAACCTGAATTTTACATTCTGGTCCAGCTGACTGTAAAAATTTGTTGTGGATAACGTTATCCTCGGGTTATATAGCTGACCGTTGCTGCCAGGCTCTTCGATTAAGAGGACTTCGGTGAGCAAGTGTAAAAGATCCTTTTCGAATTTTGCAAATTTCGGATTTTGAGCGATAAAAGTGCTTATTTCCCTTTGCCTTACAAAAGAGGACTTAAAGGTTATCCGGCTATTTGCTCCTTCATTAAAAAAAATATCAAAGATGTCTTCGAGGTTATTTCCGAAAATGCTTTCCAATATACTCCTGTTCATATAGGGTGTTGAAAAGTAGGACAAATCGCCAGTAATTCCATAAGCAGCGATTTCATCGCGGGAGAAGGGGAGTCTTGGATTGAACAAGCCCATGGTGCCTTCAATCTGATCCGCCGGTATCTGCCATATTCGGAAAAAGCCTAAAATGTGGTCAATTCTCAATGCATCAAAATACATATTGAGTTGTTGCATACGTTTTCGCCACCATTTAAATCCATCTTTGGCCATCACTTCCCAATTATAGGTGGGGAAGCCCCAGTTTTGGCCTAATACCGCATAATCATCCGGTGGTGCGCCAGCCTGCTCATCCATATTATACAATTCCGGAGCTACCCAGGCATCACAACTATATCTATAAATTCCAATGGGTAAATCCCCTTTAAGGACTACACCTTTTGATCTGGCATATTCTTTCGCCTCGTGAAGTTGTTTATCCGCATGATACTGGATAAAATAATAAAATTCAACTTCTTTGATACCCTGGTACGAATCATCGCACAATTCTTTAGTCACATCCGGAGAGTACACCCGATAAGATGGCCAAAGACTATAATTACAGCTGCCAAATTTATCTCTCAGGTGGCAAAAAACGGCATATGGCAGAACCCAATCCTTATTTCTATCAATAAAGGAAATTGCTTCGGGGTCGTTTTTAAAACTATTATATTCCTGATCAAAGAGGATTCTTAGGTATTTAAACTTAGTTTCCAAAACCTGTTCAAAATCGACAGTTTGATAACTATTCAATTTTTCCTGGTCTTTGACAAAGTCCTGTTTATCGCTTTTCTTTTTAAAACCGGCTATATTCTGAATATTAATGTACAGGGGGTGTAAAGCAAACACAGAAATGGCGGCATACGGGTAACTATCCACCCATGTTTTATTGGCAATCGTATCATTGACCGGCAAAACCTGAATGAAGTTCATGTTTATGCTGCTCGTCCAATCTGCCAGCAACTTCAGGTCACTAAACTCACCAATACCCAAACCTGCTTTGCTGCGCAAAGAAAAAACCGGAATTGCTACTCCACTACCTTTCCATCTGGCATCGTTGTATCGAAAATTTTCATCCGTAATGACCACCTGATTTTGGGAATTGCCAATAAAGTGGTGGCTATACGTTCTGTCGTTGCCATGTTCCCAAATAAGAACCCGGCCATCAGCCGGATCAATAACTACAAATTTGTAGGCTATATTCATTTCATTGCCCTGAATTGGGACTGTTACCTCCCATGTCGGATAGTTGGTTTCATCCATCATCAGCACTTGTTTCCAACTACCCAGTTCGGAGGAACTTCCGGTAATTCCAAACTTTAGGTGTGGCTGAATGTTTGCGGCATGCAATTTGAAAGTGATAAAATTGCCGGATTTAACAGTTTTTTTTGAAGGTATATTTCCGATGGAATCATTACGTCTAAAGATGGCCTGTGTAAATGCTGTTGAGAAAAAAGCATTATTTTCATCAGACCGCGACCTCCATTTATCTTCAATAAAAATATTGGAGGACTGCCTGACATGTAGCTGGCGAGACTTGCCCCATTCTTTTTCGATTATTTTTTCCTCCTGAAATACAGCATAATTATATTCAAAGGCATCGTTTGATTTTAAATCCAGGATGCCTGTCCAGTTTTCACCATCGTAGGTTTGAAAAATAATTATTTTATTATTTATATCCTTGCTGTTACGAAATTCAATACCAATCTGCCGGCCAAAAACTGTCCTGAAATGCAGATGAAAATGTACAAACATAGTGCGTAAATTATTATGGCTTTAATAAACTAAAAGACCACTAAAATTGCTTAGTGGTCTTATTAGTGACAAATATACACTAAGTCCTTTATTTTCTTCCCAAAATATTGCCAAAAATAGATTTAAAACCCATTTCTGCCAGATCATCTACCATACTTCCATCGCCATCTTTGTCCATCATTTTGGAGAAAAAGCCCTGATTAGTGGGTTGCTGGTTGACTGTTTTGGTCGCTCCTGTAATTATATCCATTAAGCTACCACCCTGTTCCGGCTGGCTTTGCTGTGCGGATTTAGCTTTGCCCAGGTAGCCTAAAACTATTGGTGCCAAAGTAGTCATGATCTGAATTATTTTGCCAGAGTCAATGCCACTGGCTTTGGAGATCGAAGCTGCGGCGGCGTCTTTATTATCACCCAAAATATGGTTCAGGATACCTGATCCATTGGCCGTGTTTGGGTTTTGAGGCTGAACCATGCCGGATAAAAAGCCACCCACATCGTTCAATATGCTACCGTCGTGATCTCTGTCCAATGCCGATAATAATGAATTCTGACCTTCGGGTGTGGAAGCATTATTTGCTACTGCATTGAGTAACGTTGCAAAAACGCCATCTACGGCAGTGTTTGTCTGCGTAGCATCTCCCAAACCTAACTGTGCTCCCATCTGATTTATGATCACCTCCTTCATGGGTCCCTGTAATAAATCTGTTATGTCCATAATTATATAATTTTATACTATCGAATATCCGATATGCAATAGTAACAATAATTTTGTAAAAAAATTCATTATAAAACAGACAGAAACGCGATATAAAAATTTCGGAATGGTATTTGCATTATTAAATTATAATAATATGTAATATGTATGCTGCTTAAATCAATAAGAAATATATGCTTTGTTGCGCTTTGTTTCAGCTTAAGTTATACCAGTTTTGCCAACAGGAAATTAACAGAAAATTATATTTCAACATTTAAAAATATAGCCATTTCCGAAATGAGGCGCACCGGAATACCGGCAAGTATCAAGTTGGCTCAAGGTATGCTGGAATCCGATTTAGGCAGAAGTCCGCTGGCCAGTAAGGCAAATAATCATTTTGGTATAAAATGCGGAAAAGACTGGTCCGGGCAGACATATCAAAAGCTGGATGATGAAACCGACAGTATTGGGGTTTCCGTTGAAAGTTGTTTTCGGGTTTTCAGTTCAGCAGAAGAATCCTACCTGGCGCACTCAACATTTCTAAGGAACCCGGCTAAAAAATCGAGGTATGGTTTTTTATTTGAACTGGCTACTACCGATTATGTTGGCTGGGCAAACGGGTTAAAATTTGCAGGATATGCCAGTGATCCATCCTATCCTTCAAAACTGATCAAAATTATCGAAAATTATCAGTTATATAAATATGACGAGCTTGTTGAACTGCCCATTCTGAAAACAGAAGACAAACTTTCAGAGTTGGTCAATGCGGAGGAAAAAACAAATAAAGAATATACAAAATCGAATACAGCGGGTGTAAAGCCCGTACGTAATGACAATAAACCTGGGATTGAAGGATCCAAAAAAAGACCGAACGCAAAAAAGTATGCCATTTCTACAATTAATGACTTGCAGATGGTGTATGTTGACGGGGGAGAAACCATATCGGATGTAGCCCGGATTGCCAATAAAGACGTTTTTGATCTGATGGAATACAATGAAGGGGTATATAGTCAGGATCAACTCTTACAAACGGGCGACATTATATTTCTGCAAAAAAAGAAAAAGGCATTTCAGGATGAAGATATGCCCTACCACATTGTTAAAGATGGGGAATCCATGTATACCATTGCACAGCAATACGGAATCCGGTTGGAGAGTCTGTTATCAAAAAATAATATGCCCGAGGATGCTGTACCGCTGAAGGGTCAAAAAATAAGTCTGCACAAAAATATATCTAAAAAGGACACCCCAGCATTCAGGATTGCCGAAAAATTTGATTCCTTTGTGGATTTGGGTACATTAAAATAATGGAAAAGGAACATATCAGCCTCAATAAATATATCAGCGAAACCGGACTGTGTTCCCGCCGCGATGCAGACAAGCTCATTGAAGCCGGCAGGGTAAAAATCAATGATGTGGTGGCACGCAAAGGGAATCGGGTCAACCCGGAGGATCATGTATATTTAGATGATCAACTTTTAGTAAAAAAAACAACTCCGGTTTATATTGCCTTAAATAAACCGGTTGGTATCGTATGTACTACGGATCAAAAAGAGCCGGATAATATCATCAGTTACCTCAATTTTAAAGAAAGGATCTTCCCAATCGGCAGGTTAGATAAAATGTCGCAGGGTTTAATACTTTTAACGAATGACGGAGATATTGTCAATAAAATATTAAGGGCCGGCAATTATCATGAAAAGGAATATATAGTCACTGTAAATAAGCCAATAGATTCATCGTTCCTTAAGAGTATGGCTACAGGAGTGCCAATTCTTGACACTGTGACCCGTCCGTGTAAAATTAAAAAGCTGGATGACTATACGTTTAATATTATTCTGACACAAGGTTTAAACCGTCAAATAAGACGAATGTGTGAATATTTAGGGTATAATGTAAAATCGCTGACCCGGGTCAGGATTATGGACATAACGCTGGATGGGATACCCTATGACAGCTGGCGATACCTCACCGAAGCCGAAATAGCCTGGCTTATGGAAATGGTCAAGGACTCCAGAAAATAGAACATTACTTTTTAAATATAAAATAGACTGCAAGTATCAGAAAAATAAAACCTATGAGGTGATTTGCCCTGAATGTTTCCGTCTTAAAAGCCAGAATGGTAAATCCGGAAAAAACAAGGAGAGTAATCACTTCCTGCAAGACTTTCAGTTGCCATAGATTAAATGGTCCGCCATTCCCTGTAAATCCAATTTTATTCGCGGGTACCTGAAAACAATATTCAAAAAAAGCCACCGACCAGCTTATCATAATAATTGAAAATAGTCCCAGTTTTGATGCCCATTTCCATTCCGCAAATTTAAGGTGTCCGTACCATGCCAGGGTCATAAAAATATTAGAAATAACCAGTAATCCAATGGTGTAAAACTGTTTCATTATCTGAAATTGTATGGTGTAAAATTATAAAAGGGAATACATATAAAGCAGGTATATGAGCGGATTTCACTTTACAAACAGCTGCATGTCTTTCGCTGCCCACAGATACCTGCAAGCATATGTGCGATACGGCCTCCATTCTTCCGCAATTTCTGTTAAAACTTTGTACAGTTCTTTTTTTTGTGCGGTGACGTTGTATAAATTTATCATGTTGTTCCTGATAATGAGATCGTCGAGTGGAAGCACATCTTCTCTAAATAAAGAAAACATGAGGATCATTTCAACTGTCCAACGCCCTACGCCTTTAATTTTTGTCAATTCTGTGATAATATCTTCATCAGTCCAGGAATCCCAATTCATGTCGTGCAGATTAAACGTATCAAAGTGGTTTGCTACATTTTTAATGTAAGCCACTTTCTGGAAGGATATACCACAAGCCCTCAACTCCTCAGGATTTTTTTGGAGAATTTGTTCCTGACTGGGGTATTCCGAATCCAAAGATTGGATAAATCTATTGTATATTGTGCTGGCAGCTGCCGTCGATAATTGTTGGGAAATAATAGACCTGATCAGGTCATCAAAAACTTTAACCGGTTCTTTATGTATGTTTATGGTACACTGATCGACTAAGACGGCGAGTTTTTTGTCCTTTTTAAGGTGGTTTAAAATGTCTGGTCGTATATTTGTATTCATTTATTTAAAATTTTTAAGGATAAAAGTAATCATATCTTATGTGTGCCAAGTTCTATTTTACTATAATGTTGTGCCTTTATTTTACATTCGGGCAAGGTCAGGCTTTCAACATGAAAAAGAAAGCGAATATTACGGATATGCCAGGTACCGGATATAGTGCTGTTTTTGGGTATACCGATGCCAATAATAATGAATACGCCATTATTGGCAGCAGTATGGCCATCAATATTTTTAATGTCAATAATTGCAGTAGTCCAGTTTCTGTATTGACCCATCTGGATGGATACAATACTTCATGGAGAGAATTCGCATCGTACCAGAATTACGTATATTCTGTATGTGATATCAATTGCGCCAGTGGTTTAAAAATTATCAATATGAATAATTTGACCGTTACCAATCAAACCAATGTTTTTACCAAAGCGCACACCATATATGTAGAAGCTGCTCAAGGGAGGTTATATGTGATGGGCTCCAAAAATACTTCCAATCAGGACAGGTTATTAATATATACGCTGGATACGGAAATCGTTGATGGCATTACGTATAATGGTACGCCCGGAAATCCAGTACTCATTAAAAGTTTTGCCACTACTTACATTCATGATATGTATGTAAAAGATAACCTAGGATATGCATCGCATATTTACGATTATAAAATGCGGGTCTGGAATCTGGCCAATGTCAACAGTATTACTGAGGTGAACTTTTATAATTATGATTCCGGAAAATACAATCACAGCAGCTGGTTACATTCCGATGGTGTTACGCTGTTTGAAGCCACTGAATTACCCAGAGGTGAGCCGATCACCATTCTAAAAAAAGTTACCGGTAATAATGCGTTACAGTTTGTGGGTACATTAAAGGAGCCACTTGAATTCCCTACTTCGTCCAATAACAGACCTCATAATCCCCACCTCAAAGGCAATTATCTTTATGTTTCTTATTACGAAGATGGGGTACAGGTTTTTGATGTTTCGGACGTCACCAACCAGAATACCATAAAAAGAATTGCGTATTACGACACCTATCCTGAAAACAACGGGAGCGGATACCCATCCAATTTTTTTGGATGCTGGGGTGTATACCCTTTTCTTGCATCGGGTTGTATCCTTGCTTCTGATTTAAATAACGGATTATTTACATTACAATTAGACTTGCCCGTGAACGACGGGACCAGCCCCGGAAAGGTAACTTTATCGGAGAATGCGGATATTATGTTTGAAAACAACAATAACGGTATCGTACTTCGTTCGGACAAAGGATATTGTTTCAGAATCAAAGCGGATAATACCGGCATGGTTTATACGGAAAGGATTGTGTGTCATGAAAACAACATTCCGGCCACAAGACTTGAAAAAAATGATATCGCTTTCAATAATTCAGATCATGGTGTCATAATAAAGGACCCGGACGGGTTTTGTAAAAAGATACAGGTCAGTTCCACAGGGAGTGTTGTGACAGAAGCGGTGAGTTGTCTGACCAACCCGCGTCATATAAAAATGCACAATAGCGACCTGATTGTAGAAACATACACTAAAGGGCTGATATTAAAAGGAAGTAATGGAACGTGTTACCGAATCACAGTCAATAATACCGGCAATTTACAGGTTTTAGCATTAACTACTTGTCCGTAACCTAAAATTGTTTCATCTTTGGCACGACATTTGAAACTAACATAGTATAATTTTTTGCAATATGTCTATCGGAAGAGTATTAGTGCTTGTTATTTGTGCAGGATTATTATCGTTTGATTTTAATCCGGAGGTTGCCGCATCAGAATATATTGAGGCTTACAAAGATCTTGCTGTAGTAGAAATGTACCGGACCGGAATCCCTGCCAGTATCACCTTAGCCCAGGGGCTTCATGAATCCAATTACGGGAAAAGTAAACTTGCCACTGAAGCGAATAATCATTTTGGAATTAAATGCAAAAATTACTGGACCGGAAAAACCTATTATTACAAAGATGATGATTTTAACCGTAAAGGTCAATTAATAGAGTCGTGTTTCCGTGCCTATGACTCTGATATAGATTCTTACATAGACCGGTCTAATTTCCTTTCGCAAACGGAGAGGTATAGTCCGCTTTTTAATTTTGACAAAACAGATTATACTGCCTGGGCTTACGGGTTGAAGTTTTGTGGTTATGCTACGGATGATAATTATGCTCAAAAGCTCATAGATAAAATTGAAAAGTATCATCTTTTTATACACGATACTTCTGAAGACCCATTCAGACAACTGATCAAGCACTGATTTATATCAGTAAGATAAAAGCATAAATCAGTAAATAAATAAAAGAATAAAATCATTACCTTCGCGCTCAGAAACGAGAAAGAAGTATGATCATAGGCATTTTAAAAGAACAACAATTTAACAGGGTTTCTATAGTTCCATCGTCGGCTAAAAAGTTAAAAGCCCTAAAACTGGAGATAATTACCGAGTCTGGCGCTGGTTTACAGTCGGGATTCGGAGATCATTTGTATGATGAAAATGAAATAAAAGCGGTTTCCAGAGACACTGTACTGACCACCTCAGATATCGTTGTCAGCATTGCGCCGATATCTGATGAGGAAATGCAGAAATTGAAAAAAGGAGCGCTGTATATCTCCATGTTTGCACCATACCAGGACCCAGAGGTGGTTTCCAAATTACAAAAATATCCGATCAATGTGGTCAGTATGGATATGATTCCACGAACCACATTAGCGCAGTCCATGGATATTTTATCGTCTATGGCTTCCCTGGCCGGATACAAAGCTGTACTTAAAGCAGCAGATCATTATAACAATATGTTTCCGATGATGATGACGGCCGCCGGTACTATTCCGCCCACCAAAGTTATGGTATTGGGGGCTGGTGTTGCAGGTCTGCAGGCCATTGCAACTGCCAAAAGGTTAGGTGCCGTTGTTGAAGCGTTTGACACCCGGGCTGCGGCAAAAGAAGAAGTCATGAGTTTGGGGGCTTCCTTTGTTGAAGTGGAGGGTGCTGCAGACGATCGTGGTGCAGGCGGTTATGCTGTACAACAATCCGAAGAATATCTTGCTAAACAACGGGCATTAGTACAGGAACGTGCTTTGAAATCGAATATCATTATTGCTACGGCTCAGGTCCGGGGCAGAAAAGCACCTTTACTGGTTACGGAAGAAACCATCAATCACATGAAACCCGGTTCGGTCATTGTTGACTTAGCTGCATCGACGGGCGGAAATTGTGCATATACAGAAAATGCCAAAACTATAGTTAAAAATGGTATTACTATAGTTGGCAATTCCGACTTATCGGATGAACTCAGTGGTGTGGCCAGCACCTTATTTTCAAATAATATCATCAATTTTTTGCAAATCCTTGTCAAGGAAGGCAATATTGAATTGAATGAAGAAAACGAAATCATTAAATCAGCTCTCATTTCAAAAGCAAATTAACATGGAAGTAATTCTTAATTTTTTTACTGAAAACTTTGATTTTCTATTTTTACTGATTCTCATGATTATCCTTGGATTTGAAGTAATTTCCAGAGTACCTGCTGTATTGCATACACCGCTGATGAGTGGGGCCAATGCGATACATGGTGTCGTAATTATAGGCGCTATCATTGTGATGGGACAAGCTGAAAGTGATAATTACCTGGCTTTAATTTTAGGCTTTCTGGCTGTTATATTGGGTACATTAAATGTGGTAGGCGGTTTTGTTGTGACGGACAGAATGCTGGAAATGTTTAAAAAACGCAAAAAAAATTAATTTCAAAGGCAATTTGAATCAAAATTCTGAACATTGAATATCAATTAATATTATGTCAAACGGACTTTTATCTCTAAGTTATCTCATAGGAAGTGTTTCTTTTATCATCGGGCTTAAAATGTTATCGCATCCAGATACGGCCCGAAAAGGCAATCTGTATGCTGCAGCAGGTATGACGATAGCTATACTGGCTACTATTTTTCTTTACACAGATAAAACGGGAGCTGGTCTTGGAAACCATCTCTGGATATTTGGAGGTTTGGTTATCGGAGCAATAGTAGGGACTATGGCAGCCAAAAAAGTTCAGATGACGGCGATGCCTCAAATGGTCAGTTTGTTCAATGGGATGGGTGGTGCCTGTGCAGCGATCATCTCTATCGTAGAATTTAAACATTTAGTTCATCAGGGCATTGATATTACTTCAGAACCGGTGTTAACCATTACCATACTTGCAGGCTTAGTCATTGGAACCGTTTCATTTGCAGGCAGTATGATCGCCTTTGGCAAACTGAACGGTAATGTTGGCGATAAAACTTTGCCACTTCAACAGATGGTAAACATTGGCCTGTTGCTGGTGATCATCGTCATGGTTGTGCTTATTGTCAGCGGCGGTTTGAATATGGAACCGATGACCATGATGTATTTATTGCTCTTCATTTCTGCCTTGTATGGTGTACTTTTTGTTATGCCGATCGGGGGTGCCGATATGCCTGTCGTAATTTCCCTGCTTAACTCATTTACAGGTGTAGCTGCCGCATTCGGAGGGTTTCTGTATGACAATTCCGTGATGCTTACCGGTGGAATACTGGTCGGAAGTGCGGGTACTGTGCTTACTGTATTGATGTGCAAAGCCATGAACAGGTCGCTTACCAATGTGATTGTCGGGTCATTTGGCGGTAATAAAACTGGGGGGCCAGCTTCTTCATCAGGAGGTACATATAAAGAAATTTCAATGAGCGATACGGCTGTGTTGATGATGTATTCTAAAAAAGTAATTATTGTTCCGGGTTACGGGTTGGCTGTTGCCCAGGCGCAGCATACCTGCCATGAATTGGAAAAAGTACTGGAGAGCAATGGCGTGGAAGTCAAATATGCCATTCACCCTGTTGCAGGTCGTATGCCCGGACACATGAATGTATTGCTTGCCGAAGCAGATGTTTCCTATGATAAACTGATGGATATGGATGAAATCAATCCTGAGTTTGCCCATACTGATGTGGTTCTTGTTTTGGGCGCAAATGATGTAGTTAACCCAGCAGCAAAAACTGATCCGGCATCGCCTATTTATGGTATGCCTATTCTGGATGTTGAAGACGCAGCACATGTTATTGTAAACAAAAGGAGTATGAAGCCAGGATATGCCGGGATAGAAAACGAATTGTTTTTCAAACCAAAAACCTCCATGCTTTTCGGAGATGCCAAGGATGCATTAACAAAACTGGTTTCAGAGATTAAAAGTATGGCTTAAAGGTATATCTTTAATTAATTTAATACGGCTTTCATCCGTTACTGCTTCATTCAAATAAGGTACAGCATCAAATAAAAAGGGGGGTTCAATACACGCTCTCGCCGGTGTTTCAATATAAAACCGGTGAAAAAGAAATTGACATAATCCATATCATATACCTCTGCCGCTTTGGCAGTTCCTGCCGGAAGCAGATTCTATTCCACACCCATGTTCAACTTTAAATGATTGCTTTAGAAATCTGTAATGGTGGTTTATTATAACCCGGTTCTAGCTGTGCGCATTACTCTACTAAGGTAATAGAAAATCAATTATTTGAATATCTATCTTTTAGCCTAAAATTCGCGGTAGTTGTCCTCTAAAACGACGTAAAATTAAGCTTGCTGATTCGTATTGTTGTAGCCGATCGGGTTGAAGCCGATAGTTGCCAATTTTTGTTCTTCGTCGTCATAATCTTCCCATTCTGTAATGTCTTTTAAAAATGCTTCCATATGCCTTATAATAAATGGAACTTTAAGTTCATCGGGCCTTAAAATTTCCAATGTTAAGGGCGGTTTAGGTTCACCATAACCTTCGATATAAGGGCTAACCAGCATTACCATAATTTTACCATTAAACAGCTGCTGGTAGATAATAGACCCGTTTGATTTTATCATGGTACGTTTGACGCCCGAACCTTCCACATTTTCAGAAATTCCACTGCCAGTGCGACCGAGATCCAGAACAACTGCTTCCAGGTTTTCAATATTTTCCCTGATGACCACTTCCCCTTTAGGTAGTTCTGCCTGTTTCAGGATTTCTTCCAATGTTTGTTTTAACATGGGCTTGACATCCGAATGCCAAGCAATACGATATTTCTCAGTATTTTCAAGAACTTGTTTATATTTATTGATTTTGGAGATGAGCGTTGCGGTATCCATTCTATTAATTTATGATTAAAGCGGAAAAAATTGGTTTGTTTGCAGAACCCTAAAATGTTTTTACAGTTTACTGGTCATTAAAAGATCAAGGCTGGTATATTTAAGTCCAAAGCGTTTGCTCAAATATTCATTGGTGATGCAGCCCTTATAGGTATAACAACCGTGCCTGATGCCATGGTGTTCGTACAAAATATTATCAAAATGCAGGCCAGTGCCCATTTTTAAAAGCAACGGTGTAATAATGTTGCTTACGGCGAGTGAGGCAGTCCGGCTTACTTTGGAGGCAATATTAGGGACACAATAGTGAATAACCCCGTGTTTTATAAAGCTCGGTGTTTCCAGGGTGGTCATTCGAGAAGTTTCTATACAACCGCCCTGATCTATGCTTACATCAATAATTATTGCTCCATTTTTCATTTTGGTAACCATCTCTTCCGTTACTAAAATCGGCGCTCTACCACTTTTAGAATGAATAGCTCCAATAACAACATCTGCACTTGTAAGCTGATATGCGAGATAAACCGGATTAAAAGAAGATGTGTGCAAGTGTCTGCCCACCGCATTCTGAAGACGCATCAGCTTGGTAATGTCGTTATCAAAGACCCTGATTGAAGCACCCAGTCCAATTGCGACCTTAATAGCGGATTCCGCCACAACACCGGCTCCAAGGATAACTATTTTAGCAGGCGGAACACCGGAAATGCCGCCCAGCAGCATGCCTCTTCCACCTTCCCTTGTATTATTTAAATATTCAGCTGCGGTAAGTATGGCGCAAGAACCCGCAATTTCACTCATGATCCTGACGATGGGATAATTTCCATCTTCGGACTGAAGGTATTCCATTGCCAGGGCAGTAATTCTTTTTTTCTTTAATTTTTCCAGGTAGTCATCATTCAGCACCGGAAGCTGAAGCGGGGAGATTAATATCTGGTCCGGTTGCATCAGTTCAATTTCTTCAGAAGTTGGCGGTGCTATTTTGACCAGAACCTGAGACTTAAACACTTCTTCCTTACTTGTGGAAATTTGTGCTCCTGCCTCAGAATAATGATGATCAGAAAAATTTGATTTCGTTCCCGCTCCGGATTCAATCAAGATTTTGTGTCCATAACCTACAAGCGTACGAATGGAATGGGGTACCAGGGCTACCCTGTGCTCACTCAGAATTATTTCTTTAGGTACACCAATTGTCAGGCTTTTAGATTTGTCTCCTATTGCAAGTGTTTCAACCTCAGTTTCGTATTGGCCTTTTGTAAAAAAATCTGAAAAAATAATAGGGTTATTCGGTTTACTCATTTTTTAAAATAACAGTTAACAAAACTAAGTTAAATAAATCTATCCAGGGATAAATATTACTTCTATTTTTCTTTTCTGGTCCTCCTTTACTTCAATGTTTACTTTATAATGAGGCATCGTTAAAATTTCATTTATAATTTCAGGCCACTCAATAAAGCAATACTGGTTGCTGTAAAGATACTCTTCAATACCGATATCGAAGGCTTCTTCCAGGCTTTTAAGTCTATATAAGTCCATATGGTATATATCCTGACCCTGAGTATGATACACATTTACCAATGAAAAAGTAGGGCTGGTAACCTCATCATTAAAATCCAATATCCGGCACATTTCTTTAATCAGCGTGGTTTTTCCTGCTCCCAAATCTCCCGAAAAAACAAATACAAATGATTTATTACAATTCTGAATTAATGATTTAGCTACATCTTGCAGTTCCTTTGCCTGTGTTACGGTAAATTCAAATGACATAGATTCTGATTCCATGGATTAAAGCAGGTTTCCTGTATCGTCCCATTGAGCCAATTTTTGCTGATCTTCAATTTTCAGGTACCGGTTCATATATTTTTCATCGTAGCTTAGACCAAACTTATCTAAAACCTCTTCGGGTACGCCGTCCCACTGATTAGGCCTGTTTCCCGCGTAACCGATATCTTTTATACCCATTTGAGAAGTAAAAAAGCCTGTACAGGTGAGATTTCGCAATAAATTAAAAAAATTCACGCCGTATTTCATATCGTCAGAAGCTTTATCCGGCCATGCAATTTTATCTACGAGAGCCAGTTGTTGTTCTTTACTTAGATTGATAAAAGGCTTTTCGTAGTCAGCCAGGGATTGATTTTCCAACCACATCAGTCCGCCCCGAACCGGTAACTGGAATGCGGGATAATCTTTCATCATAAATTCAATAAAATCCGGAACGCCAGCTTCGGTTGCGCTGCCCGAAATTTCATCCGCCGGTATAATAATATCGGAAAGCAAGGCAACCATTTCCTTTTCCTTTGGTGTAAAAAAGGTATCTTCAAAAAGCTTTTTATCTTTTGCCATTTCTTCGGCTGTCCTGCCGTACAGGCCGGCGACACTGCTTTCTCCTGATGTTACAGAGCCATCAGGATTACATCCAAAGCTGAATAAAAAGCCTGTTGTAATGGAACCCGTCAACAGCATTTTCAAATTTTCTCTTCTGTCCATAATCAAAGATTTTGCTTTTTAAGTTGATCGATAATATACTCTGAAGTTCTCCACGATAATGCCAAAATCGTCCAGGTTGGATTTTTGTCGGCTTGTGAAACAAATGAACCTGCATCCACAACAAATACATTTTTACAATCATGGGCCTGGGCATATTTATTTAATGCCGAAGTTTTCGGATCGTCCCCCATCCTAGAGGTACCTACTTCATGAATAATACGTCCCGGAGCAGCCAGGCCAAACTGGGTGGATTCGTCTGGTTTGTTACCAAGCAGGACCGCTCCCATACCTGTCAGAATTTCTTCAAAAGTATTGTGCATGTGTTTTGCCTGTCTGGTTTCATGATCGGTCCAATTGTAGTGAAAACGAAGCACCGGAATTCCATATTTATCCACCGTATCGGGATCAATTTCACAATAATTATCGAACTGTGGGATACTTTCTCCCCTACCAGACATTCCAACCATAGTTCCGTATAAACGCCGGATATCCTTTTTTAAGCCGACACCATAGCCGCCGTTTTCGGCAGGTTTTCCGAATTCATCGGTCAGGTGTTTTCGTATGGTATCCATTCCGAATCCAAAGCCATATGAAGGCATACCCATGCCCCCCCAGTATTCAATATGATAACCGCGAGGAAAGTCCAGTTTTTTATTGTCCAGCCACCACGGAGAATATACGTGCAGTCCACCTACTCCATCTTCATTATATCTTGGACGATCAACCAAAGCAGGCATAAACGCCATCCTGTCAGTACCTGTTGAGTCGTGCAAATATCTGCCAACCACACCTGAACTGTTTGATAAGCCATTGGGGTGCGCCTTTGATCTGGAGTTGAGCATAATTCTGGCAGTTTCGCAGGCAGAAGCTGCCAGAACTACCACTTTTGCGCCAATACGTTTTTCCTTTAAGTCTTTTTTATCAATATACAAGATGCCTGTTGCCAGCCCTTCGTCATTGGTGATCACTTCTCTGACCATAGCGTGGGTATAAAGATCCACTTTCCCTTTTTGCATTGCCGGTTTTACCAAACAGGTGCCTGATGAAAAATCGGCATATACCTGGCAGGCGCGATTGCATTGTGCGCAAAAAAAACAAACGCCCCTTTCGTTATTTATTTTCCGTGTCAGGATTGACAATCTGGAAGGTATTACCGGTACATTTGCCTTTGAAGCTCCTTTTTTTACAAAAAGTTCGTGTAAACGCGGTTTAGGAGGAGGCAGAAAAAAACCATCCGGGTCGTTGGGCAAACCCTCATTGGTTCCGAAAACACCGATCAGTTTGTCGACTTTGTCATAATATGGTTTTACATCGTCATAGGAAATTGGCCAATTTTCACCCAATCCATCCTGATCTTTACGTTTGAAATCCTTCGGACCAAATCGCAGAGAAATTCTACCCCAGTGGTTCGTTCGTCCTCCCAGCATTCGGGATCTAAACCAGTCAAATTTTGTTCCATCTTTTCGGGTATATGGTTCACCTTCGATGTCCCATCCTCCCCAAGCTGCATCAAAATCGCCAAATGCCCTTTGTGTGTTCGCCCCTCTGCGCGGCGATTCCCAGGGCCATTTTAACTGAGTCCGGTATTCTTCTTTGGCAGGATCAAAATCACCCCCGGCTTCCATCACAGCGACAGACAAACCCGCCTCTGAAAGAATTTTTGCTGCCATGCCGCCCCCGGCACCTGAACCCACGATACAAATGTCATATTTTTTATCCTGTTCTTTAATCTGAAAACCCATATAAATTAGTGATTTGCATGGTAAATATACTTGAATTTGTGAAAGAGCAGAACTAATAAAGATATATTTCAATTATACTATTATTTTTGCCATTTGAAGATGAATACCACAAAAATGACCATATCCTGTATTGTTGCTACGGCGCATGAAGGCGTCATTGGAAATGATAATGATATACCATGGTATCTGCCTGCAGATCTGCAATATTTTAAAAAAATTACAACAGGCCATGCCGTAATTATGGGCCGAAACTGTTATACATCTATTGGCAGGCCATTACCAAAACGTACAAATATTATTATTACCAAAGACCCTTATTTTATTTCAAGCAACTGTTTAATAGCCAGATCTATACCAGAAGCGCTTAAAATGGCTCATGACCTCCATGAATCAGAAGTATTTATCATCGGAGGAGGGCAGATATACGAACAAACCAAGGAGTTTTGGGACAAAGTTTATCTCACAGAAGTAGATTTGGAAGTCAAAGGCGATGTTTATTTTCCAAAGATAGATTACAAAAGCTGGAAATTAGTGTCTGAAGATCGCCATGAAAAAGATGAAAAAAATGAATTTAATTATACCTTTAAAATATATGAAAAAATATGAGCTATGAACATTTCACCAATAAAAGAAGATTTTCTTCATTTCCTATGGAGGACTAAAAAAGTACCAACAGAACAATTGCAGACCCACGATGCCAAGTCTCTTGAAATTCTGGATTTTGGCAGGTATAATACGGATTCGGGTCCCGATTTTTTTAATGCCCGAATAAAACTCGACGGTACTGTTTGGGCGGGTAATATTGAAATGCACGTATATAGTTCCGACTGGAACAAACACGGGCATCATCACGACCGGGCCTATGAAAATGTCATCCTGCATGTGGTTTATGAGCATGATAAAGAAGTAGCACTTTCTGATAACGGGATGTCTATTCCTACTTTAGCATTAAAAGGTATAATTCCAAAAATATATCTTGAAAATTACCTGTCTCTGGTTCAATCCAAGAGTTACATACCCTGTGAAAACATGGTTGGGAAAATTAACCCAGAAAAAATATCACTTTGGAAATATGGTTTGACCGTTGAAAGGTTACATCATAAATCAGAACAAGTTGCCACATTGATGCAGTTTACCGGAAATGACTGGGAAGAAACCTTATATATTATGCTTTCCAGGTATTTTGGAGCTAAAGTAAATATGGAGCCATTTGAGGTGCTGGCCAGAAGTCTCCCCTTGTCTATTATACATAAAAACAAAGACAAAAGGCTAACCGTAGAAGCTCTTTTATTTGGTCAGGCCGGAATGCTGTCTGCCAATTATACAGATGCATATTTCAAACAGCTTAAAAAGGAGTATCAGTTTCAACAGCAAAAATATGCTTTGAAGCCCATAAATCCGGTGATGTGGAAATTCAGTAAATTAAGGCCAATGAATTTCCCTACGATCAGAATCGCTCAGTTTGCCGGTTTGTTATGTTCGGTAAACTCATTATTTAGTTTTATTAAAGAAGTACACGATATAAAAGAAATCAGGGGCATTTTAAAAACTGAAGTTAGTGACTATTGGCTCGAACATTTCAGATTTGGAATTGAGGCGGCTCCTTTACCGAAGTCAGCGGGTGATAATTTTATCGATATATTACTTATCAATGCTGTGGCGCCCGTATTGTATCATTACGGAAAGATGAATGACGACCAAAAATACATAGACAAAGCTATAAGCATACTGGAGCAGGTGAAATCTGAAAAAAACCATATTATTTCCTATTTGGAAAGTTTAGGGTTTAGTTCAAAAACCGCTTTTGACTCTCAGGCTTTAATTCATTTAAAAACCACTTATTGTGACACATTCCGGTGTTTATCATGCCAGATCGGGAATGAAATTATGAATCAAAAAGTTTAAATGCCCCTTAACGTTTTTCAAAATACTGCGTTTACCTAAAACTAAACAATACGGGAAATAAAAAAGTCACGATTATGGTCCAAAGTATATATACAGGCAAATATGAGGCAATAGAAAATTCTACATCTTCCATCTTGTTTTTATTTGTCAATACGCCAAATAATCTATAAACAACTAACATCAGGTTTATTAAAATTAAGACATTTCCACCTAAAACAGCAAGGCGGTTGGGCGTTATTCCCCATTCTGATATTCTGAACAAAATGGCTGAAAGTGCGATACCGTTGACAATTATTGTCAATACAGAAAGTCCGAATAAAATAAATTTTCCAATGCCAAAATTTTCGTCTTTTGAATATTCAGAAGTCGAAAACAAAATAATTGCCATGATCCCTACCAATAAAATGTTAAAGATCAAAAGAAATTCTCTGTCACCGTATGGATCTTTTCCCGTATAAATTATTGCTGCCAGGTAGATTATCAGTACCACAAAAACCAGTGGCGTAAAAAGTTTGGCAATAACAGGAGAAATTTTATTTACTAAATTTGGATTTTTATACACAAGATAAGTTCCAATAATTGGCGCTGAAGGAATAAGCCAAAAGACGACATAACTATTAAAAAAGGATTCAATATTTATTTCAATCAAAGAAAAAAGGGCAAAGGTTACAGCAGTAAGAATTGCACCGGAAATTACCATAATTGTACCCATAATAACCAAGTCGCCATTAAATTTCAGGAAGTCCAGCCTTTTTATAATGTCACTTCTGTTATTTCCCAAAAAAGAATATCCTAAAATGGCCCATAAAAAAAACAATAGGTGTAAACAAGCCAACATCAAAGTATCGCTGTGGGCCATATCCGGAAGTATATTAATATAGATCAGGGAAAATAAAAAAGCAAAACCAATAAGGGCAATTTGTTTCATTGGAAGATTTTGTTTCCACGAGAAAAAACCAACGAGGAATGGGAACACTATAAAGCCTATATTTCTGGTAAAAAAGTGATCATGGTCCAAAGCAAAAAAATCTGGGATTTTTGCCAAAAAACCTGCAATCAAAATCGAAAAAATTAAAAAAGTATAATCAAATCGATTTTCAGTTGGATTGGTCGAATGGCGAAAGTTTAAACGAACATTCCATATATTGGCAATTGTATTTTGATGGATATCCGGATAGAGTAATAAAAAGGCGCGTTTAAAAAGTGCGGTATTATTTTGATATAAATATTCCAGGTTTTCCGGGTTTTCTAAGTTGTTTAGAATATCCGCTTTCATTTGTTCCATTTTTGATTCCATTTTTAATTTATTTTAATATTTAAATTTATGTTTAAGTTAAGGCTGAATTCCTGGTTTATCCGATATAAAAAATGTTTTATAAAATTCATCGTTCTTTAACGAGTGGCTAATAAATCAGCATTTCTGATTTAGAAGTACTTTGCATTTCAAAGTTAAAAAATAAAAAAAATCAGGAAGAATTTCTGATTAATTTTTCAAGCGCATCCAGGTGCTGGCTAAATGCCAACTTGCCTTCAGCTGTCGCTACGTAAGAAGTATTCGGCTTTTTACCGAAGAACTGCTTTTTAATTTCAATATAATTTATTTTTTCCAGTGCGTTTATATGGCTTGCCAGGTTACCATCCGTGATTTCCAGATGTTCCTTCAGCATGGCAAAATCGACAAAGTCATTGACCATAAGCAAAGACATTATGCCTAATCTTACTCTGCTTTCAAAGGCTTTATTTAACTGGGCGATTACTTTTTTCACTTGTCGTATCTTAAATATAGGGTGATGCCGTAAACTATATGCAGGATTCCAAAACCAAGTGCCCAATAAAGCAGGCTAAAGTCCAAATGAAAAGCAGCAAGCAGTCCGATTATGATTTCAAAAAATCCAAGAACCCTGATCTCGTTCAGTGTATATTTACTTGCATTTATAAGGCCCATTCCGTAAAATATTAAGGAAACCGCGGGTATCATTTCCATTTGATTATGAAACAAAAGAATCAGACCATAAATAGCGCCAGTAATCATGGGGATAAGCAAATTCAATAACAGTCGTTTAATGGTGCCGTTCCAGACAGGGTGGTTTTGTGTTTCCGCCTTTCTTCTGGTTAAAAAAACTGCTATTAAAACAGAAAGAATGAACACCAGGATGCCATCTGCAAAAACGAAGGAATAATAAGCCGTGTCAGAAATATTGGATGCTCCGGCAGTATCCTTAACAAAAGCCAACTGGCCGGGAGGTAAACCGAGGTAAAAATATATTGCTAAAACCCCTACAATGGCAATCAGTCCGACCAGGATGCCCGTTAAGCCACTTTGTGCGGTAAATCTGGAAGATCTGTCCATTAGTACCCTAATTTCACGAAGTGTCTCTAAATGTTCTTCTTTATTATCCATAACTGTGTATTTTAAAGTACTTTGTAATGCAAAGTTAAATTAAATTCATTAAATCCTATATAATATTCTCTTTTTTTTAAAAAAATATTTTTAACATCAATAGAATACATAATATATACGATTAGCAACAATGATGGTAGTTACCGGAAATTTTATTACACAGCCTGGCGTGTTTAAAATTTATAATTAAATTTCCGGATTGATAGTGCCTGTCCTACATCAATTGGCCTGGGGAGATCAGCCTTTAAACAAAAAATCCCTAATCAATGATGATTAAGGATTCTTTATATGGGTGGGCCCACCAGGACTTGAACCTGGGACCACCTGATTATGAGTCAGGTGCTCTAACCGACTGAGCTATAGGCCCTGCTTTAGAAAGCGAGTGCAAAAATAAGAAGTTTTATTATTTCCGCAAGATATAAGTTTAAAAATACTAAAATATATTTCAATAATAAAAATACCTGTTAAAAACCGGGGGATCTAATCCGCTGTCAGTCCTTCACGCCACCCACCATATTTGAGGTATAAAAAGCTTGGGATAAATAACATGATCCAATACACCCATTCACTCATCCAGGCCACTTCCAGGGGTAGATGCATAATTTCAATGACTGTCCATACATATATTAAATAGGTAAGAATGCCCCAGAATTCTATCCAGAAAACCACTTTGGTTTTGCCGGTAGCCACAACGGCATTTAGCCAGACCACGCCTACACACAAAATGACCATAGCCGCGCTTACAACACGCAACGGCCCCAGCCCCGACATAATAAAATCATCCGACTGTCCGAAAATATTTAAAAATACACCCGGAAAAATGTTTAATATTAAAACCAAAACACTCATACCCAGCGTACTAATCAACACCAGTTTTCTGATGATAGCAAATATTTCTTCCTGTCTTCCCTGTCCAATAAGGTTACTTATTATTGTATTGGCTGAAGAACCGAAAGCCCAGGAAAAAACACCTCCCAAACCAAAAAGATTGCGCATTGTCTGTGAAACTGCCTGTTCTTCATAGGTGTAATTGCGACTCACAAGAATAAAAAATGCCCACCAGGAAGCTGTACTTATTGCAAGTTGACTCATGAGCGGAAACCCTTTTTGCAAGACATGTTGTAATTTCACCATAGAAATGCTGAATACGGGACGAATATTAAATCGTTGATTCACTCTAAGAAAAACGATGATTAATGAAACTGTAACCAGTCCAATCAATTCGGACATAACCGAGGCATACGCGGCCCCGTTGAAACCCAATTCCGGCATTCCCAAACGCCCAAAAATAAGCCCATAATCAAGGATAAGGTTGGTGCATGACTGAATCAGGGCAATCAGTATCAATAAACGGGTTTGTTGTATACTGATTAAAAAGGCATTTTGCATTTGCAGGCTGTATAAAAAAAACAGACCCACAATTCTGATATCGAGAAAATTTACTGCCATTTTCACTCCTTCGCTATCAATGCCTGCCCATACCATTAGCGGTTCCATAAAGAACCAGGTTACTAATACAAATACTGCTGCCAGTATTAAGCCCAATATTAATCCATGCCATAAAGTCGAAAATATTTCATTCCGGTTATCTTCACCGGCTCTTCGCGACATGATAGAGAGGAGTGCATTGTTAAGGCCATAGCCAATAGCCGAAAAAATCAGATAGTATACCCCTGTGATACCGGCCAATGCCAACTCTTTACCTCCCAAATGACCCAGAAAGGCAGCATTAAAAAGGTAATTTAGTTCGGGGATTAGTTTGGCCAGACTTATAGGCAAGGTTAGGAGAATAATGCCTTTAAAGGAAGTATCAACTTTTAGGGATGCAATATTCGACATATCAATTTTTAATATTCAAACATGCCGGACTCACCGCCAACACATAGTTTTTTACAATCTCCAGTTGTTCTGCCGTTTTATCACCTAAAAAGCCGGTAATGTGTTTATTTGTCAAATTTTTTTCAGCCAAAATTGTGAGTTTTGAAGATATTGGTACATAAGTCCAGTGCCATTTTTCGAGAAAAAAACCACTTTCTCTATCGCTTCCAATGGCTGTATATGGCTGGCAGAATCCGTATTCATGGGCATGTTGCTTCAGCCAGTTGTAAATTTCTAGCCCTTCACCGGTTTCAAACCATTCATTTTCAAAAGCATTCAAATCGATATCTGTTCCCCAATGATGACGGGATGTGCCAGGCATGGAGCTATATTCCAATATTTTTTTTGCGCGTTCAACATCATCCTTTATTTCTGTAGCAGCATTTAGCTTATTTTCAATCAAGGTTTTACCTGTCCATTTATTTTCCCAAATAGTTTTCTGACTGGTAAAGTTACGCGTTGCTGACTTAATTTTAAGTTTAATATTTTCAAGTAAAGCGGCGTTAAACATTTTAACAAAGGCTTCCAGCACGTCTTTTCTCAAATATCTACCCTCCTGGTCTGTATATTTTAATGGAATCGTGTCAAAATCAGGATGATTTTTGGGATCAAATTTTCCTGTCAGGTAGTTCAAATCAAACACAGCAGAATCGATTACTTCAGCAATATTTTGCACAGATGAGGTTGGATTTGCTGATGTCTGCTTTTGTGCATTACAAGATACAAAGCTCCAAGCAACACCTATAATAAAAATTGTTCGTATGATAATCACCGTCCTAAATTAAATTTTTTATTAATTAACCTTTCGCCCTCCTTCCTTTGAGCAAATAAATACTTGCAACCGCAGAAGAACATAACATGAAAACTGTCTTTAGAATTGCCTGGTCATTATCACTTTTTAAAACTGAAAATAGTTGTACTACTAAAATGATTACAATAACCAGTGAAAAAAAAGTAGCAGCACGACATTGTGACTTAATTGAATATAAAACTCCGTTGTTAAGCGATAACAAAATCACCCCAAAAATCAGGGGAATAAAAACCGTAATCGAAGGATGAGCTGCACTAAGGTATTCCCAGATACTGCCAAAGATCAAAACTATAGCACTGATTAAATTTGCTTTATGTGCATTCATCGAACTTCTTTTATTAATAACTGCACAATTAACGATACAGCTGTAAATTGCTCATTTAATATTTTTATTATTCGGTGTACCTTAATTCGGAATAAAACGTTATTCCATACCTATTTTATCCTTAATCCAAATTCTTTATTTTTAAAAAATAAAGAATTGTCTGTCAAAATAAAATATTGATACCGCCTTTTCTTAAAATCACACAATACATCCAATTTGGACAATAACAAATAAAACCCAGATAAAGTCTGATAAGCCTAAGCTGTTTAACATTATACTTTAACCCTACAGGCTTTTTTAAAGATACAAAAATAGTGTTTATTTTACGACAACCCGAATACAACTTTAATTTATACAAGGAGATTTGTAGAATCCGATTACTTTAGTCATTCAGGCAAATTAAAATTAATTTAAATGCCGCTTACCAATACGGTACACTTAAAATATATAAAGAATAAAAAAGGTAGCTTTAAAAGTCTGTTTTAAAGCCGTTGAAGTGCTTACTCTTTTTTCATCACTGTATTTCAGGCTTAAACATCATTCAAAAACCATGCTCTAATTCTACTTAGTCACTTTTTCTGCGGCTATTAAGCGCAATACATTGTTTCGGTTGAAATAAATAATACATGCGTCATTAAAACATGGATTAAACAATTTTTTTACCATGTAAATAATGTACACCGGTTTTTTCCAAAACTTCTTTATAATTGGCCTGGGTAATTTTTCCTGCTGCTATAATTTCAATTTTATTGCCCGATGCTTTTTTCATTTTAAACAGCATACCAGCTCCAGAGATAGCATCAGGTGCGCCTCCTGAAGATAAAATAAAATGAACGTTGGCAATATTTTTAAGTTTGTCGATTTCATTTAAGATTTCATCGCATTGGTCAATCGCCTTATGAATGGTCACCGGAAAAGGATATGCTGCCTTACAAAACTGATATAAAGCACTATAGTCGAGCGTGATTTTTCCATTGCTTTCAGTAAACAGGGCTCCAAAAACAAATCCCTGAATCCGTTTAGCTTTAAACTGACTCACCGAATTTACCATTATTTTAATTTCTTCACCGGTATAAAAAAAATCACCGGCACGAGACCTGATCATCACTTTGCAAGGCAAATGGGTTGAGTTTAGAATACTATTAAGCGTTTCTTCGTCAGGAGTAAGCCCATCAAGTTCCAGGTGGCTGCAAACTTCCAGTTGATGTGCCCCGTTTTTTGTTGCATAGATGGCTTCACTGACAGTTGAGATACAAGCCTCCAATACAGGTTTGGCGTCCATGTTGTTTATAAATTAATAAAAAAAAATGAGGTAACACGACTGTATTACCTCAACCCTAACCAAATGAAACCAAATTGTTTTACTTATTGTAAAAGTTACACAAAGGTAATGATTAAAAATTATTTAGCAAGTATTTTTATAATTTTATTTAAAATAATACCATGAAACAGGACAATCATAGATTTTAAATAAATAAAATGATACAAAATGCCAAATAAATAGTCAATAAACAAAATCACATTTAAAAACATAATTTATCAAATCAGCTTTCTGTGAGTAAAATATTTCCGGAATATAAATTTATATAATAGTTTATTTCGAATCTTGCCACAAATGCAGACACACTGCTTAAAGCCGGAACAGTTTACCATACAGATAGTAAGCGGATAAAAATAGTATTTGTAATTAATTTGGTGAAGACGCAAATTTTAACGGTTCGATTCGGTATACCTTTTCTAAAATTAACTTTTAATAAGACCAATGGCCTTTTCTTTAATTGTTAAAGAAACTTTAAATATTATATCGCTATTCCTAATTAGCCTATTTTTGCGAAGAATGTAATTTTGATTTTTTTTATAAATTAGTTTTAAATTTTGTGCCATTTTAAAACTACAACGTCTTAACAAGAAGAAACAATGGTTTTTTTGTTTTCAATAAAATGTAATTTTTAACTTTTTAAACCAAATAAATATGAAAATATCAGCAAATTTTAAGTCATTTTTTGGCATTTTAGCCATGACATTAATGATAGCCTCTTGTGGTGATGACACTATTATCCCATCGGAGGTAAAAAATCCGGATATTAGTTTTGTCTCCGGATTTGGAATCATAACAGAAAATTCAAATATTCCACTGGGACAGAGTTTTACTGTAAATTTAAAAGGCACTAAAGGAGACAATCCTATGAATGCTGTTACTATTCAGGAAGCAGGCACCAAAGTAGCTTTGGATCGTATTGAAATTGCCGGATTAACCAGTTATGGGAATCCCATCGCTCTTTCGCTGGATCTTAAGTCTTCGTTTGATTTTAAAATCACTATCAAGGCGCATAGTGAGCTTTCAGCTAAAACATATGACTTTATAGTAACAGATGATAAAGGAAACTCCAGTAAAAAATCTATAACCATTACGGTTACAGGCACGGATGTTTCAAAATTGGAAGGCATCCTTCTCAATCAGGCAAGTGCCGGAAACACGGGAGGATTAGACCTGGACACCGGTGCCAGTACGGGAACATTGCCATCCAATCCCACTTCTGCTTCAGCGGAAATCAGAGATGAAGGCATTGTTAATGATCTTACCGATCAAACCTGGAAACAGCAAATTTCAGGTATGAATGGTTCGGAAGTTAAATATTTGATCAAAGGTAGCAGTGGGCTTTCAGAATCTTATAATTTTGACAACATTAAATATAAAGAAGAAATTGCGTCCCTCTGGACTAATGGGGTGGCATTCACTGCTACAAGTACGGACAATTTGAGGTCGGTATCCAATAAAGTGGCCACAGGAGATAACTTTATTGTAAAAAAAGGAGAAAAGTATTATCTGCTAATAGTAAAAGACATCAAAATCACTACTACAGATAATAAAGATCAATACACTTTTGATGTAAAACTTTAAAATTTGTTTCATTAATAAAAAAGGCCCGTACTTTACCATATGCGTTAAGTACGGGCCTTTTTTTACTTATTCACGTTGCTTACATCCATCTCATTGCTTTAACAAAGTAGGTGCAAAAAGGAGGGAGCATTACCCAAAACCATTCCGGCTTAAACATAAAAAATAGAATAATACCCACCACTGATAAAAGCGTATAAATCCAATATAATCTTACTGATTCAGATGAAGTTGTCATATCGTTTATTATTTTTGTTTTTTATTATACTAAATCCGGCACAAAAGTAATGGTTTCAATATGTAATAAACAAAATTTGAGTCAATAACTTTGAAAGAATCCATTTATTATCATTCCAAGATTTTACTTTTTGGCGAGTATACTGTTACTATGGGTTCGGGTGCACTTGCCGCGCCTTATTCCAGATTCAAAGGCTGCTGGGCATTTAAAAATAACCGGGAAGAGGAGGATTCAGGTCTTAATAAAATCAAACAATTTTTATATTCAAATCCTCAAATTGCAGAATCCTATCATTTTGAAGCGTTTATTTCCGATCTGAAAGATGGCCTGTTTTTTAATTCTGACATTCCAGTCGGATACGGCCTGGGTAGTAGTGGCGCTGTAATCGCGGCATTTTACAGCAAATATGCTAAAGTCAGATCATCAAATCCCTATCAATTAAAAAACATTCTTTCCACTCTGGAGGCTGTATTTCATGGTGCCAGTTCAGGTATTGATCCTTTAGTCTCCTTTCTTAACGTTCCTGTTTTGATTAAAAAATCAGGAAACATTGAAATGCCTGAATTAAAAAATAATACAACACAAATATTTCTTGTAGACACAGGTATAAAAAGGGAAACTTCGCCTTTGGTTTCTATTTTTAAAACCAAACTTAAAAACAACGTTTCGTTTTCAAAAGCGATAAATGATCTGGTTACATACAATGATAAAGCCATTGAAGCTTATATTGCAGGTAATAATGATGCACTAATGGCTTGTTTTAAACAAATAAGTCAAATACAGTATCACCATTTTAATGAAATGATACCTGAGAGTATACAAGAAATGTGGGAAATGGGGTTGAATTCAAAAGATTTCAGTTTGAAACTCTGTGGAGCCGGCGGAGGCGGGATGATAATGGGCATGACCAACAACCGGGTAAACATCACCGGACAATTTTCTGATTTCCCAATTTCATATTTAAATGCTTAAAACAAATCATTATACAATTTCGTTTTATACCATATTATTCTGACTTTTACATCTAAACTTAAGTTTTATGAAATACATCCAGATAGTTTTAATGCTTTTAATTTTCGCTACTGTAAATACATCCTGCAGTAAAGACGATACCGCTCCGGAGATAGTCATTACCTCACCGACGGAAGGGGCAATACTTGAAAAAGGAAAAACTTATCCTATTACAGGCAAAGTAACGGATGATACAGAATTGGCAGAAATTGATGCTGCCGGTGTCAAGATTACTACATTTGATTCCAAAACAAGCCATACTTTAGCCAATATCAATTTACCAATTCCAGCCAATGCAACAACCGGAAATGGATCAATTACGGTTACAGCAACAGACAAGGAAGGAAATAAAAGTACTAAAACCGTTACTTTTAAAATACAGTGACGCCAGTTTAATTCAGTATGCTGGAAAATGATATTTCTGAAATTGAAAGTATCCTTAAAATTGCAGGTGATGCTGTAATGGCTTATTACCGAGCCGACAATAGTACAGATTATCATATTGAGTTGAAGCCGGATAACAGTCCGATAACATTAGCGGATATTGCTTCCAATAACATCCTATTATCATTTTTATCAAAAAAATATCCGCACATTCCTGTAATATCTGAGGAGTCTTCAATTGCGGACTATGAATTCCGAAAAAATTATGACTATGTCTGGCTACTTGACCCATTAGATGGTACTAAAGAATTCATCAACAAATCCGATGAATTCAGTATAAATCTGGCTTTAATTCAAAAGGGTATTCCCGTGGCCGGATTCATTTATCTTCCCGTCAACCAGGCTTTGTATTTTGGCCTGAAAAATAAAGGATCATTTGAAAGGAAAAATGGATCGACACTAAAGCTAAATGCCCAACTCTATACAAAAAACGAAAAGGGCATTAAAGTTGTTGCCAGCAGAAGTCCCATGGATGTTTTAACCAAACGCTTAATCGAAGAACTACAGGAACCGGAATTGATTTATCTTGGCAGTGCATTAAAATTTGTAAGTATAGCCAAAGGCGAGGCTGTTTATTATCCCCGAATGATCCAGATAATGGAATGGGATACTGCCGCAGGGCAAATCATTATTGAAGAAGCAGGCGGTTCTTTGGTACATGCTGAAACTGGCATGCCCCTGACTTACAACAAAAAATCCATGTTAAATCCATATTTTATTGCATACGGAAAGTTAAAATGAAAGATACCAGCTTATACAGCGCCGTCATTATAGCAAAAAATGAAGCACGCACCATTGGCCAATGCATAATAGCCCTGCAAAAAGTAACCGATGACATTATCATTGTTCTGGATGACAGGTCTGAAGATGAAACTGAATCAATTGCTTCCGGACTGGGTGCCAAAGTATTTAAAAAAAGCTGGGAAGGGTATTCTATCAATAAAAATTTTGGGGTTGACCAATCCAAACACAATTGGATCATTTGTGTGGATGCAGACGAGATTATTGATGAAACACTTGCAGAAAACCTGAGGTTACTTTCACCACAGGATGACAGTGTGTATTATGTAAATATACTGACTTATTTAGGGCAAAAATCCGTGAAACATTGTGGGTGGTTTCCGGATTGGAATATCAGATTGTTCAATAAAAATATAATGCGCTGGAATCAGAATTTCGTACACGAAAAACTTGTTTCAAATCAAATTCTTAAAAAAAGGAAAATTCAGGGACTCATACATCATTACAGCTTCCGGGATGAAGCGCATATGAAAGAAAAATATCTTTACTATGCACATCTGCGTGCTAATGAATGGAAAAATTCAGGTACCCCTCCTCCCCTTATAAAACAAATTTTTGGTCCATATTACCGATTTTTCAGAACCTATTTTCTGAAAAGAGGTTTTCTGGATGGTTATACCGGCCTGGTAATTGCAAATAACGAGTTTATTCTAAAAAAGAATGAACTCCGGTTCTATAAAACTCAATTTTAATATATTGATTTTCAGGCTATAAATCTTTATAAATTGAGATACCTTAAATGAGATTAAAATTACAGTAATTACGGCTTCTTCTTAAAACAGGAGCAATTATGCATACTGAAAATGGGATTTAGTTAAATCATTCATGCTTATTCAGCCCATAATAACTTTTAACCTTTTACTTCGAATTAGGCTGCTAACACACCTGTCAGAATACGGATATTTCTTCTATCTTCAATTTGGGATCCAATTAAATTAAAACTTCAGTTTTATTCTGAAAAACTTTTGTATTGAATACAATCCAATACCGCATTTGGGTTTTTAATAAATGGATATTTTTTTGGTGATGAGTTAAAACACCCTTTAACTAAAATACTGAAATTCAATTATTTAAAATTGTCTATACTTCGTTTGAAAGTTTAAAAATTTGATGTAAATCATCATGACTGATGATTAATATCAATAAAATCAAGTTCATTAAACTGTTATTTCGCATCAAATATTGGAAAATAATTTAAAAATTAAATATCATGTCTAGCGTAAAATATGTTTATAGTTTCGGTGGTGGTCATGCTGACGGCAACGAATCAATGAAAAACCTGCTGGGTGGAAAAGGTGCCAATCTTGCAGAAATGGCAGGTCATCCTAATCTTTTACTCCCTGTTCCGCCTGGATTTACAATTACTACAGAAGTTTGTACATATTATTATGACCATGATAAAAAATATCCTGAAACGCTGGAAAAAGAGACGCTCTCTGCATTAGGCAAAATTGAGAAGCTTATTGGAAGAAAATTTGGAGATGCACAAAATCCGCTGTTACTTTCAGTAAGGTCAGGTGCAAGAAGATCTATGCCCGGTATGATGGACACAGTTTTGAATATTGGTTTAAACGACCAGACCATTAAAGGGTTGATTGCGCATACGGGAAATGAACGATTTGCCTATGATGCCTACCGAAGACTGGTGATGATGTATGCGGATGTCGTCATGGAGAAGGCTGCGGGAATTGAACCTAAACATGGTAAAGGAATAAGAAGAATACTCGACGATAAGCTGGAAGATGTTAAACAAAAAATGGGTTATGAAAATGACACAGATTTGACTACGGATGACTTAAAAGATTTGGTTCATGTATTTAAAAAAACAATTGAAAAACATCTGGGAAAACCTTTTCCTGACGACCCAATGGACCAATTGTGGGGAGGAATCAGTGCCGTATTTGGAAGCTGGAATGGGAAAAGGGCTGTAGAATACCGACGTATAGAAAAAATTCCAAACGAATGGGGAACTGCCGTGAATGTACAAGCTATGGTTTTTGGCAATATGGGTGATGACTGTGCAACCGGTGTAGCGTTTACAAGAAATCCGGGTAATGGAGACAACCACTTCTATGGGGAGTATCTGGTTAATGCACAAGGTGAAGACGTTGTTGCAGGTATAAGAACACCTGCCCCTATTAATGATTTCTCTGCAAATTCGCAAAGTAAACATCTTTCAACGCTCAATTCAATTATGCCTGAATTATATAAAGAGTTGGATGGGTATCAAAAAAAACTGGAAGGGCACTATAAGGATATGCAGGATATTGAATTTACAATTGAAAAAGGTAAACTATATATGCTGCAATGCCGGGTAGGTAAACGAAATGGGGTTGCTGCAGTCAGAATGGCAATGGACATGTTTAAGGAAGGACTTATCAACGATGAAACAGCCATAATGCGGGTTGGTCCAAACCAGTTGGTGGAGTTGCTTTTACCGAGACTGGATCCGGAAGCTGAATCTGCTTCGGCACCTATTGCCAAAGGATTACCTGCAGGCCCGGGAGGTGCAAAAGGCAGAATTGTATTTGATTCAGAAAAAGCAGTTGAATGGGCCGATAAAAAAATTCCTGTAATCCTGGTCCGGGATGAAACATCTCCTGAAGATGTGGATGGTATGCACGCCTCCAAGGCTATTCTGACCAGCAAAGGAGGTATGACATCACATGCTGCCCTTGTAGCACGGGGATGGGGTAAATGTTGTATCGTTGGTTGCAATGATATAGAAATCAATTCGGAGCACGGTACTTTAAAAGCAAAAAACGGAAAAGTGCTGCACGAAGGAGATTGGATCAGCTTAAATGGTACAACTGGTTTAGTGTACGAAGGCGAACTTCCGCTCGTATCAGTAAATGTCGATGAAAATGAATCTTACAGAGAACTGATGAAATTGGTAGATAAAACTAAAATACTGGAAGTCAGAGCTAATGTTGAAACGCCACAGGATGCATTGCAAGCATTAAGATTTGGTGCAACCGGGGTTGGATTATTCCGAACCGAACATATGTTTTATGGGGAAAACAGTGAGGAGCCTTTATTTTTGCTCAGAAAAATGATTGTCAGCGACACGGAAGAAGAAAGAAGAAAAGCATTAAATGAATTATTTACTTATGTAAAATCAGATATTAAAAAGACCATGGAAGTCATGGACGGGCATCCGGTAACGATTCGTCTGCTCGATCCGCCTCTGCACGAATTTGTGCCTCACGACAAAAACAGAATGATTGAACTTAGCCATGAATTGGGGATAAAAGTGAGCACGCTCAAAAAAAGAGTTTTAGCATTGCATGAAAATAATCCTATGCTTGGTCACAGAGGGGTAAGGTTAGGTATAAGTTATCCTGAAATTACAGAAATGCAAATCAGAGCCATTTTTGAAGCCGCAGTTGAACTTACAAATCAAGGCAAAAAAGTATTTCCTGAAATCATGGTTCCGGTTACCTGTACAGTAAATGAATTAAAACATCAAAAAGAAATTGTAGAACAAGTATATGCAGAAGTACTGGCTAAGTCCGGTAAACAAAAAATTGATTATGCTTATGGCACAATGATTGAAACGCCCAGAGCAGCTTTAAAAGCTGACCATATGGCACAAGAAGCCGAGTTCTTTAGTTTCGGTACCAATGACCTTACTCAAATGAGTTTTGGTTTCAGCAGAGACGATATAGGAGGATTTCTGCCTACATATCTGGATAAAAAAGTATTAAGAGACGACCCGTTTGTAACAATCGATCAACAAGGGGTTGGAGAACTATTAAAACTGGCCATTCAAAGAGGTCGTGCAACACGTCCGGGAATGGAAATAGGTATCTGTGGTGAACACGGTGGTGATGCAGCCAGTGTTAAATTCTGTCATAAACTGGGAATGAACTATGTAAGTTGTTCGCCATTCAGAGTACCTATAGCCAGACTCGCTGCGGCACAAGCAGTTATTGAGGCTAAAATGAATTAACAAAAAAACTTTTCATACCGGGGGCATCAGGTAGTTTAACCATCTGGTGCCTCTTTTTTATATGCAATCTGATTTTTTTTGCCACCATATTGCCCATCTTTCCCGTAGTATAAAAATAGATTTAAAAAGCGCTACCGTTAATGTCACCTGATTTTATTATAATAAAATCCTGGTTATCTTTATCACCGTTCAGATTTATAAATTCAATGAACTCCTGATTTGTATTCCCACCTGCAACCCTGAACTTCCAATTGACAGGAATGGCTTGGGTTATACCCAGTATCAGCTTTCTGATTATGACCATATCCAATACAGTCACTTTCCCGTCATTATTAACATCGGCAGCCAGTTGTTTATAACCATTATTAAATACATCCAATCCTAAAATATGCCTGATTATTAAAACCAAATCCAATGTACTGACCCCATTGATAAAATTGTTGTTTCCACTGTATTTAGTATACAGTTTGTAGTTTCCCCCAAGAACTACGCCTTCTATTCGGTATTCTGTCGTATTCAGAGGTAAAATTATTGAATCATTGGAATTAATGTTTTTAAGTACAATTTCAAAATTTTCAGGTATTCTTGAAAAATCCAAAACACCCAAACCAACCTTTCCGGAAATGGTCGCTGTTTGACCCGATACTTTTAATCCAATACATGTAACCAGAAGAATAAAAATTATATTTGCTTTCATAATCGTTTGTATTTTATAAAACTAATAATAAAAATTATTCCGGCAACAGACTTTACCATTGCCGAAATATTTCAAAATTTCCCAATTCTTTTTTTTGCTATATTTTTAGTATTTCTCACAATAAAGGGTCGTTATATTTTAATAAAATTTATAAAAGCCCTCGTTTGCTGATTACAGGATATTTTTATAACATATTTGCCAGCTATGACTTTTTCGCAATTGATATGGTTTATATCATTGACTAATGTTCCGTGTTGTATGACCTGACCATTGGCGTTGATCAGTTGATATGTGGCAGAGGTAAATTTTTCTTTTTTCATGTCTATGATAAAATTATCCTGCGATGGGTTTGGGTATATTTCGGTGCTTAAAGGTTCCTCTACCCAATCTATGCCTGTCATGATAAAATTTTTTCCAATAGTATGAAATTCTTTATTTGTAACAACCGGAGCATTAAAATCAAAAAATATACTTGCTTCGTTCTCTATTTTGTCTTCATTTACCAGACTTCCCGACGGGGTAATTTTATATTTGATGAAGCCATGGGACAGTCTTTCATTAACCGTACTATCCGGAAGCAAAATATGGTTAAAATTAATGACAAGTTCTCTGTCCTGATTTATACGATAGGTGTAAGGATGGCTTGACGAACCCATTTGCAAACTACGGATATCCAGCGACTCCGGTATGGTGTTTTTTATTATAACTGAAAAAGCAGTATCTGTTCCGGTGTTTTGAAACCTGATGAGATATTCCGGTTGCACTTCTTTTTCAATATATTTTTTTTCACCATACCCTTTTGGCATTCCTGTTATGTCATTGGGGTCATAGGAACCAATACTTTCCTGGCAATCTGTGTCCACAAACAAATTTCGATCGCTTTCTTCAAACATAGTTACATATCCGGTACTTATTATTCCATTTTCTTCCCCGCAACCTTCGATGGCATAAGTTACACTAGCGTCTGTGTATGGAAAATTGTCATCCTGACTTGCTGTAACTCTGTAAGTATGCCCATTTGCAGGAAAATCCAGTGTCACTTCTTCCTGAATACCCAATAATATGGGTTGAGGAGGACTCATTACATCATCTTCTGTTACAATATAACTTCGTGCGTTTAGCATTGGACCAACGCCTGTATTTTTTATTTTGAAATTTACGGTATTATTTGCCAGAATGCAATCTCCATCAATTGAAAGAATGGCACCTGACCAGTTTGGAGATACAGTGCAGGGCTCATTGGGGAAAGCAGTAGCAGTAACACAGTGCGTTTGACCAATGGTGGTATTATTGCAATTTAAATTAAATTTTATATTAATTCTGCCATTTCCGTTTATATCCAGGTTTCCAATATTAAATGTTAAAACATTTGCAGAAATAGTATAATCCGGAAAATCGGTATTCACAAATGACAGGTCATCATCAAATTCAACCTCAATTCTGGCATTTTCAGCCACATCAGTTCCTTGATTTTGATAGGTCAGGGTATAGGTATTATCAAAACATCTGCGCAAAAAGGGCGTTGAAATGTCAGTTTTGATTAAATAGCATTCCTTTTGTTTTTGTGCGTAAAAATTTTGATTTAAAACATCGCCTGTAGTAAGATCGACCTGCACTTCAGCGTTACATACCGCCCATAAATCATTTAAAGGTAAAATCTTTACGTCATATATTCCGGGCGCAATCACTGTTGAATATTCCCCATTTTGCCGGACAGACCTGTATGCTTTTTTACCATTTCTGGTTAGCTCAATGATCCAATCGGATAACGTGAGATCTGAACTATCCGTCAAACAATTCTTATTTTCATCCAGAACCAGTTTACCGGCAAGAACATGACCAAAGCCGCTAGCCTCAATTTCATCGGTTTTTACACAGCACTTCATTTTGGTTGTTGATAAATTCGATAGGCAGCAAAGTTTCGGATATGGCAATAAAGGAAGAACTGTTTTGTTGTAAAACTTCAAATTTCAGAGTAATGATGGTAGACCCATCGGTCGTGGATTGACCTAAAGTTGAATTGTCCAACCATAAAAATCTGAGAATAGAATTGATATTACTGACATTAACGGAAGAAAAATCAGGTAAACCAGACTCGACGCCCTTAAATTTAAAAACCTGGACATCGTATTTCATCCCAAACTGAAATCCAATTATATCATTAAAATTTTCAGCTGAAATGTTAACAATCAGATCAGGTCCGCTATATTCTGTAGCTAAACTCAGTTTTACAGTGTCCTGACATGCAGACTGCGCCATTATAGCTGACAAGGGGGTCAGAAACAGCAGAAGAATAAATGTTACGTTTTTCATATGTTGTATGGTATATTATAGGTAAAGTTTAAAAACAATACAAATATCAGGGAAATATCAGGAAAATAAAATAACAAATATTTACATTTGTTTGTGATTTTTAAATACTATTTTACATTATATTACTGATTATCAATTATTTAATATATTTATTTGTTATTATAAAATTTCAAATGAAAACGAAACTTGAAAACATCATTTCCACATTGGAAGCAAAAGAGTTGCCACAAATCGTTTCGCTCATAACAACCCGCCTAATTGGGGGACTTCCTAAACACGTTCAATATTTAGAAAAAATATGGAAAAACCGCCAAACTCCGGCGGGAAATTTAGATTTGACGGAAAGAATGATTCGGAGTGAACTGTATAAAATGTTGGAAAAATATATCATTATTCGCGAATCACTTGGTTCTGTTGAACATACCAATGCTATTATTTTAAAACATTTTAGAAACTACGAAAACGAAAAACTATTTAACGAATATTATCAACATGCCGAAAAGCAAAACGCTTCAGGTTTGAAAAATACGGATTATTACCAGCACAATGGAGAACTGCTTTTTGAAAAATGGCAATTTGATCAGTTGAAAAACAGATTTTCAAATGCTAAGGCAGAAGAAATCATTCATAACATGGAAGTTGCCATAATTAGCCAAAAACTTAAACTTTCGGTTTCGCTGGCTCCACAATCCGCCCTGATATCAAAACAATTTAATACGACCTTACTGGACCACCTTGAACCTTATATATTGCAAAATAACTATTTGGACTATTCCTGCATATCGTTATATTACTTTGCTCTAAAAATGCTGAATAACCCGGAGGACGCAACCTGGTTTCATAAATTCCGGCAAACGCTGGATACATCAAAATCAGATTTTAATCACGATGAGTTAAAAACCCTGTATTTCCAGGCAATAAACTATTGCATCAGAAAACACAATTCCGGGGAAAAAGCTTTTAGCCAGCTTTTACTGGATTATTACAAAACTTCGCTTGAAAATAAATTCCTGTTGACCAACGGATATTTATCGAAAAATACCTACCGAAATATCAATACTATTGCAGTAAGGATGGGAAGATTTGAAGAAGCCATGCAAATTAGTGTTGAAAATATATCTTACCTGCGCAAAGAGGAAAAAGATAGTGCTTTCAGATTTAATATGGCAAATATACATTATGCCCGTCGAGAGTACAATAAAGCACTGGATGCACTCAGAGAAGTGCATTTTGATGATCATTTATCCAACCTTTTTGCCAAAACACTGATGTTAAAAATATATTATGAAACAAAAGAACTCCGATTGCTGGATTCGCACCTGGATGCCATGCAGGTATATCTTACCCGTAAAAAAATTATTGGATACCACAAAACCAACTATTCAAATATCGTCAAATACACCCGTAAACTGATGCGATTAAACCCTTATGACAAAAATGCACGACAAAATCTGGCAGAAAAAATTAGAAACGAGCAACTTCTGCCCGACAGAGACTGGTTGTTTTCTCAGGTTCAGGGATAATTCATCAAAAATCTGATGAACTTGATTACCTTTGCAAGCCTTGTAATACGCTTTTTATGATCAATTATGCAGAAGCTTCTCTAGATAGTGTTTCAGCCCACATTATTGGCAATAAAAATGAAGGAGAAGACATTTTGTATTCGCCATCATTGATTAATATTGAAGATGCTGAATTATATGACGTATTGTTTAAGTACTTTGTCAGCCATTTTAAAGAACCGGAATATTTCAGTTTTACCTTTACATCCGGTGAGGTAGAGCTCAACCCGGTTTATAATTTTGTGGCGAATATTTTTGACGACCCGTCATGCCTTCACGAGCAGTCGGTTAAAATAGCACGACACTTATACGAAAACTCCAAACATCCCAACATCAAATCCGGAGAGCTGTATGTTTCATACTTTAGCAATATTTTGGTCGATGACGAAATGGTAGATGCCGTGGGTATTTTTAAAGCAGAAAATAAAGAATTGTTTCTAAAACTGGAGAAAGACGGTCCGGTTTTCAATTTGTTAAAAGACACAGGGACCAATATCGGAAAACTTGATAAAGGTTGTCTCATATTCAATACAGAGCGCGAAAATGGATTTAAAATGTGCAACATTGATCACAGCAGCCGGTTTAAAGAAGCACAATACTGGCGTGAAGATTTCTTAAAGATCATTGCACGTGCTGATGACTATCATCAGACAAAAAATTATATCCAGGCAACTAAAAATTTTATCAGTGACAGAGCCTCCAAAGAGTTTGACCTTGATAAATCTGAAGAAGCGGCTATGATGAACCGATCTTTTGAATATTTTAAAAAGCAGGAAAAATTTGATGCCAACGAATATGAAGTACGTGTTTTTAAGGATGACAAAGTAGTAGAAGCTTTTCAGGACTTCAAACAGGAATACCAACAAACCAGATCTGCACCTATGAATGATATGTTTGATATATCAGATTATGCTGTTAAAAAACAAAGCCGGGTATTCAAAAGTATCATAAAATTGGATAAAAATTTTCATATCTATATTCATGGTGATAAAAACAAAATTTTAAAAGGTACGGATGACGAAGGAAGAAAATATTACATCCTATATTATGAAGAAGAAAACTGATAAACCGTAAATATTCATATTTTAAGATGGTGGCATAAAGTTGACTTTTTCAAAACCGAATGCTGCTTTTTATACCCTCTCCAATTGTTCCCTGCCCAATAATATTGATATTCGGGAGTCGATGGCATTATAAAAATAATTATCCCGGGTCAATTATACAATCCCCTCCGGATCATCATACCTTCACAAAAGATCCTATGCTGACCTTATCCAGTTTTAAAGGCTGCTTGGGGGGTAAAATGTTTTTGCTTCTGCATCATTTAACTCAATTATGCTCATCATAGCCACAAAGTTCGATGTACATATTGAGTTTAGGAATATACGTTACAAAATCAATAATGATCATCTGCATATGTAACAATGGTCACTCTTTGTGGTGAATAATTACTTTAACTTTGTAATTGTAAAATCATTAATTATGAAACGATTAGTAATATTAGGTGCAGGTACCGGAGGTACAATAATGGCACAGCATATGAAAAAAAAATTAGATCAAAAGAAATGGGCAATATCTATAGTTGATGAAAGAAAAGAACACTATTATCAGCCGGGCTTCCTATTTCTTCCTTTCGATGAGTACAGGCTGGAAGACATTGTAAAACCGATTTCAGATTTAATACCAAAAGGGGTTGATTTTGTGCAATCATCTGTTCAGAAAATTCTCCCGGAGGAACATCAGATTCTATTAGGCAATGGAAATACACTAATCTATGATATACTAATTATTGCGACCGGAACAGAAATAGCACCTGAAGAGACAGAAGGCATGAAAGGCAGTGAATGGGGTAAAAGTGTGTTTACATTTTATACTTTTGAAGGGGCTAAAGCGTTAAGAGACAAACTCCGTACATGGCAAGGAGGTAAATTGGTTGTTCATATTACAGAGATGCCTATAAAATGTCCTGTTGCCCCATTGGAATTTGCATTTCTTGCAGATAGTTTTTTTTCCAAAAAAGGAATTCGGGATAAGGTGGATATTACTTATGTCACACCACTGAGCGGTGCTTTTACAAAACCAAAGGCTACAGCCACCCTGGAATATTTATTAAAAGAGAAGAACATACGAATAGAGTCCGATTTTGCGATTGAATCTGTGGATAATGAAGCAAAAACAATAAATGATTATGGAGGCAAAATCATTCCTTTTGATTTGCTGGTCACTGTTCCAACCAATAAAGGCAGTGAAGTGATTGAAAAATCAGGACTCGGAGATGAACTCAATTTTATACCTACAGATAAAGAAACTCTCCAATCCAAAAAATATGCAGATATTTTTGTGATTGGTGATGCTACCAACGTACCCACATCTAAAGCCGGCTCTGTAGTACATTTTGAGGCCGAGATTCTCGCTGAAAACATTGTGTGCTACATCAACGGGGAAAAGATGGTCGAAGCCTTCGATGGACATGCAAATTGCTTTATTGAAACAGGTAAAGGCAAAGCCCTGTTAATTGATTTCAATTACAATCACGAACCGGTTACAGGTACTTTTCCTATTGCCGGGCTTGGGCCCTTACGACTATTAAAAGAATCCAGATTCAATCACTGGGGTAAATTAGCTTTTAAGTGGGTATATTGGAATATGCTGCTCAAAGGAACACCTATTCCCTTCGTTAGTGCCCGAATGAATGAGGCAGGTAAAGATTATAATTAACTTAAATAAATTTTAAAAAATGGACAAAATAATAGCTGGTAAAACCATTTCGGTCACCGAAGAAGGTTTTATGACGGATTTCAATCAGTGGGATAAAAATATTGGAGAAGCTATAGCGGCAGAAAACGATATCACACTAAGCCCACGTCATTGGGAGGTAATAAACTATATACAAAATGAGTATAAAAATGATGTTCCTCTTAGCATACGTAAAATTGGAAAAAGTGGAGTTGTCGATATTAAAGAATTTTATCAGCTGTTTCCGCAGGCTCCGCTAAAAACCGCAACAAAAATAGCAGGCATTCCGAAACCAGTTAGTTGTATTTAATTTCGTAAACAATAATATTAAAGAAAATGGAAGATAATGGCACAATTAAAAAAATGATGATTATTTTGTCCAAAGCGACTTTGGAAAATGTTTATGCGTGTTTTGTACTGGCCAATGGTGCCAGAATGGAAGGCATTGAAGCTGAAATATTTTTCACCTTTTTTGGCCTGGAGGCTATTCATAATAAAAAGTTGGACCATCTGCACGTAGCGACAGTTGGAAATCCGGCGATGCACATGCCTACTATGTTAGGAGGTTTGCCCGGCATGGAGGCCCTGGCCACAAGTATGATGAAAAAAGAAATGGAAAAAATAGACATGCCTGACGTACGGGAGTTTTTGGAGATACTGTCCGCATCCGGTGTAAAACTATGGGCTTGTAAACTCGCCATGGATATGTTTCATTACAAAAAAGAAGATATGTATACTGACCTGGACGGCGTCCTTACAGTCGGCGATTTTTATAAACAAGGCTCGGGTACCGGAACCCACATTTTGTTTATATAATGGAGTAAATGCTAATGATTATTAACAAAGGGATTTGCTGTAATAGCAAATCCCTTTGTTTTTTATTCAGCATTGCGTATTATTTCATCAGCATCCTCATCAGGTTGAGGTATCGTTACCGGCATATTTTTATTTACAAAATTGCACCACATGCAGTCCTGTGACCCACATCCGGGTGTAAAAATATGATTTTTGATTTCATTGTATGCATTTACAAGTTGTCGGCCAACAATTTCTGTTTCAAACGAGTCAATAGTAAATTTCTGGTTTTTATATTTTTTACTTAGCTTATCTTTCTCTACAAAATCCATTATTCCGGTTTTCATGATCCAGTTGTTTCGTTTGTCCCCATCCAGTAATAATCGGTAAAACATTATCTGACGCCAGTAATCTCCTCCTGCATCTGCCTCATCCCCTGTAGGTCCTTTAAGTTTTTTACTATCATAACTGCCTGTTTTATAATCTGTAACTGAAACATGGTCCTCAAAAATATTTATCCTATCCAGTTTACCTGAAATCGGTACTCCCTGATAAACTGTACCTGGAATACTATATTCCAGTTCGTATTTAATTGGGGTTAACCACTCCGTAGCATATTCATCATAATATTCTGATAGAATATTTGTCCCGTATTTACTGTAATTTTCAAATTCCTGTGCCGTAAAATGCGATTTATAAAGCTCCATGCCTTTTGCAAAATATTCACATAGACGCTTTTTACTGGCTATAGACCTGGGTATTGACTTTTCGATATCCCTGAAAAATTGTTCCAATCCATAATGTATTGCATTCCCAAAACCCATAGAAGCACTACGCCCCATTGGGACTCTCAAAATATTTTCAAAATAAAATGTGAGCTTACATTTTAAATACTTATTCAGGCTGGTAGCACTTATTTTAAAATTTTCCAGAATTTTGTCAATCAGCTGGTGTTCTATCAAAATTGCCTCACCTTGCTGATACTTCAGCAATTCCGCTTTATAGCCCAATACTTCCGCTTCCTCTACCGGGGTATTTAACAACTTACCTGCAGCTTCTTTTATCTCTGCTACAAATTTTGTGGCTTCTGATTTTTTTTCCTTTTCATCGTGTTCAGGATAGCTGATGTACAGGAAATTTTTAGCCCTGGTCATGGCCACATAAAATAACCTGCGGTCATCTTCTTCTTCTGTTTCGTTGGTAGATCGGGTTAATGTTGGTGGTAATGAAAAAGAATCATTTCTTCCGCTCCTTCCTTCCCAATGATTTTTATTGCAACGCATTATAAAAACATGCTCAAATTCGAGCCCCTTTGACCCATGAGCGGTCAAAAAATTAATTCCGTTTTCGTTCGATAGAATTCTGTTTACAGGTAATTCGATATGCGTTTCACGCATTAACTTTATGGTGCTTACCAGTTGCTTTAAAGAAAGCATTTTGACCTTAGCTGCTTCCTCTTTAACAAAATCAAAAAATGTATTGACAAGTTGAAGCTTCCACGCTTTTTCAGGGCTATTCAGTATACATTGCAACAGATTACTTTCTGTCATTATCTTCTCGATCAAGGTCTGTATGGTCACATTTACTGAATCCTTTATCCAACCCTCTATTAAACCGGAAACACGAAGGAAATTTTCAGAATGTTTTACTCCTGCCTCTTTTAACTTTATCCGATCACAAATGACTTCCCGCCATCTTTTATATTGATCCTTTTCATCCTCCGTTTCATTTTTTTTACGACAATATATGCTTATTGCAGCGATGTCCAGGGTATTTAATTCAAAAAAATCATAATGGAGCATTTCAAAGAGTACGTCTTCGCTACTGTGTGGTTTTGAATATTCATTTTCCAAATATTCCAGTATATTCATTATTCTGACCACCTCATGCTCATAAAGCACATTAATTCTTCTTTTTACATTGACAGGAATTTTTATTTGAGAAAAATACTTAACCAGGTTTTCAACTGTCCTGTGTTTGGTATAAATAACGGCAATTTCACGATAAGGAACTCCTTTTTCATGGAGCTGTCTGATTCGGCTGATAATGCCCGCTTCTTCCTGTGCTTCGTTGACATATTGAAAAATTTCAGGACCCGTGTTTTGCAAAGGATCTACATTTCGGACCGACTTAAGGTCTTTTACCAGATAAGGATATTTATTGACCAGTCTCTCCTGATTATTGCTTATCAATAATTTTGCACTATCTAAAATTTTCTGGCTGGAGCGATAGTTTTCAGTAAGTACAATTTCAACAGGATCATATTTTTTCTTAAAGTCAAGTATGCTGTTCATATTTGCGCCCTGAAACCGAAAAATACTCTGGTCATCATCGCCGACGATAAACAGATTTGGCTGATCCCAATATTCCGTGAGTAAAAACAATAATTCATTTTGAGCACCATTGGTATCCTGATATTCATCTACAAGAATATACTGGTATCTTTCCTGATATTTTCCAAGCAATTCATCAAATAGCTTAAATTTTTCAATTACCCATAAAATCATATCCTGAAAATCAAACCTTTCGCGCTCCGATAAAATGGTGTTATAATTTTGAAGTTCGCCTGCAGCAGCTACTCCTTTTTCATATTTCTCCACTTCAGCTTTTGCCTTCTCAGCATTAAAATCTCCCTTTTGATATGGAATGCCATTTTTGTCACGACCTGAACGGCCCCACCTGAAAGGCGAAGTTTCAGGGTCAAGGCTTTCCTTTTTAAAAATATCAAACGACAATTTAATCTGTTCCGTCGTCCACTTTTCCTGCTTCATCGTGGTAAAAAGGTTTTTTAACCTCCTTATTTCAAAATATTCATCGCTTTTATATCTTTTGAGTACATGTTTATCATCAAAATTGTCAATCAATTGTCTATAAATTTCTGCCTCCTCGATATCTGAAATCAGCTGCAATTCTCTGAAGTCTCCAAAATATTGGAGATTCTCTTTTATAACCGTATTACAGAATGCATGAAATGTATAAATATTTACATTGTAGGCTTCCGGACCAATAAATGAACTCAGCCGTTGCCTCATTTCAATAGCCCCGGCTTCAGTATAAGTCAGGCAAAGGATATTGTGGGGATAAACATCTGTTTTTTCCAGAATATTGCCTATTCTGACGGCAAGCAATTGCGTTTTCCCGGTTCCCGGTCCGGCAATGGTCATCACAGGACCTTCAATAGCATCTACCGCTTCCTTCTGTTTCGGATTCAGTTTATTATAAGCATTCAGCCATATATCCCTGTATTCTTGTTTTATGGTATTCATCATAATTAAATAAAAATAGGATGGTAAAGATATGCCCTGATTATGAAAGTAATTAAATATAAAAATGCCTGCAAAATGGTAAAAAAATGGTAGTTAATTCCAGGTCGTCCCTTATTTAAATACAAAATATCTGTTCATAAAAAAATTAAAAAAGACACCGATAAGTACAGCCACAATAATTCGGCTAAAAAGAAAGGAAATATCAAAATTTTCCTTAAAAAAAAATACACCAGTGGTATTCGCAAAAATACTAAAAACATTAATTATGAAAAAGCGGATAACCTGTTTCCTGATATGCCCGTGTCTGTTTAGAAATGCCCAGTTTCTCCCAAGCATAAAACTGGTCACTGCCCCAAAAAATGAGCCGATTGATGTGGCCGTGACATAATAAATGTCTAAAAAGTGATTCAGTAGCAAAGAAATAATAAAATCGACTGAAGTCGCGGTAAGACTTACTATTTGTGATCTAACGAATGTTTTTCTTAAAGGCATTACAGCTATTGCTCCGGCACCATTTGAAGTATTTTCCATATCAACTTATCGTATTAAATACATATACAATAGCCTGCATTAATAAATTTGCATAAACCCCGGCTAACGCATCGTCAAGCATCACTGACTGAGGGGTATGAAATGCATCAATTTTTTTAATACCTAAAGGCTTAAATATATCAAAGAAACGAAAAAATACAAATGCACCCAAAAGTACAGTTATTTGAGCAGGCAAAAACAGGATGCTGATCCAAAAACCAAATGTTTCGTCGATAACTACGCGTGAAGGGTCGCTACCCCAGGTCACTGCCAGTTTCCGGCAAGCGTATACACCGGCAAAATAAGATAGTAGTATCAATACCAGATGGATGGCATTAAAAAAAACCAAATCCTTTACATACTGACTCAGGCCAAAGCTTATCAGTAACCCCCCAAAAGCACCAAAAGTGCCTGGAGCAAAAGGAATATATCCAAGTCCAAAAAAAGTAGCTATAAGTTTTGCTGTCCGCATATAAAAGTTTCGGGATATGCACACAAATGTAATACATATCCCGTCAATATTTTATGCTTCGTAATCCAAACCCAGATTTGTTATTAGTTCTTCTCCTGCTAAATGCCTGATTGTATTTTCAAGTTTATTAAGCTGCTTAAAAATGTCATGCATTGGATGAACGCCTTTCGGTGCCTGAGGAGACTTTAAATAAAAGGATAGCCATTCCTGTATTCCGGACATACCAGCTCTTTTTGCAAGATCAAGAAAAATGGCCAGATCCAGTACTAATGGTGCAGCTAGAATAGAATCGCGACACAAAAAGTCAACTTTGATCTGCATAGGATAGTTTAACCACCCTCTGATGTCTATATTATCCCAACCTTCTTTATTGTCTCCGCGCGGCGGATAATAATTGATACGGACTTTATGATACAAATTACCATATAATTCAGGGTACAAATGTGGCTCCAGGATATCTTCCAGCACACCCAATTTTGAAACTTCTTTCGATTTGAAATTATCCGGATCATCAAGCACTTCCCCATCTCTGTTCCCTAAAATATTGGTTGAAAACCAACCTTCAATGCCTATTGCCCTGGATTTTAATCCCGGTGCGATGATCGTCTTCATCAAGGTTTGCCCTGTTTTAAAATCCTTGCCCGCTATTGGCGTATTCGTTAATTTAGCAAGCTCAACCATGGCAGGTACATCACAAGAAAGATTCGGTGCGCCATTGGCATACGGAATTCCCATTTTTATGGCTGCATAGGCGTAGATCATACTCGGTGGTATGTCCTTATGGTTTTCATGCAAACCCTTTTCAAGCGAAGCCAGTGATTGATGTACCTCAGATTCTTTAATATAAATTTCAGTAGATCCACACCATACCATAACAAGTCTGTCGCAATCGTTATCTTTTTTGAACTTCTCTATATCCTTCATCAGGGCTTGAGCAAGTTCCATTTTGGTTTTTCCCTTTTTAATATGTTTGCCATCCAGTCGCTTAACGTATTCATGGTCAAAAACGGCTTTCATGGGCTTGATTTGCTCCAGTTGGGGTTTCAGTTTTTTTAACAATGACTCCTCCAGTACTTTTGCGTGAACTGCAGATTCGTATACATTGTCATCAAAAACGTCCCATCCGCCGAAAACTACATTTTTAATGGATTGTAATCCAATGACGTCCTTTATAAAAGGCTGATGATTTTCAGTCCTTTTTCCAATTCTCAACCTTCCCATTTGTGTAAGCGAACCAATAGGAAGTGAGATTCCTTTATTGACAGCAAATACACCTGCTATTGTCGTAGTCGCCACAGCTCCCATCCCGGGCATTAATATGCCTAGTTTACCTTTTGGTTTTTCAACCTTAATTTTTTTTGCCATTTTTTCTAAACAAGATTTTCAATTAAAAACAATTCTATAGTAACGCGAATCACAGCTTCTATGTTCTTTGAATATGCTACTTATTAATAAATGATTAATCAGTAACAAAAATCATGCTATGATATTCGAAAAATTAATTCCTGCTGTCTACAAAAATCAGGTATCTGTCCAGCCACAATGAAAATCTGGTATCCACAATCCATTTTTCAAATATAAAAATAGCGGCACAAGCACAGCCCAGACCTAAAACAACGTCGATTACATAATGATGAAATGAATAGACTGCCGCAAACCAGATTCCGAGTATATCTATAAAAATTAATATGGATATCCAGGTTAACTTCTTTTTCAGAGCAAAATACCAGGTTACTACCGGGTACGCGGCATGCAATGAAGGAATTGCCGCAAATACATTGGAGTTTTTCGTATACATTTCCGAAAAAAACGGATATCCTATTAATTGATCAAAACGGATTAGCTGTGCTGCATTACCAGGAATATTAAACATCTCAATATCCCCATATTTAGCAAAATACCACGGTGGTGCTGCCGGATAAATATAGTATATACAAAATCCAATAAGGTTGGTAAAAAGATAGGTAGCACTGAAATGCATCAGCATCCTTTTATCTTTATAAAATAAATATATTCCCAAACCAATCGGAACCGGTACCCAGCTCAGATAAAAAAATCCACTAATAGCGTCATAAAAAGAGCTAGCATGGTTCATTAGATATTCATTTGGTGTTAAAACCATATTACCTTCCTGAATACCAAAAAACTGTTTTTCTATATTGTAGGGCTCCAAAATATTTACATCATTTACCAGATAATTTGGATAGACCCGCATGGAGTCATATAATATCCAGAAAATGATAAAAAATATAAATGTATAAGTAAATGTTCTGGTCCACCGGTGTGCAAGGAGCATGATTAGCAGAAAAAGGATAAAACTTAAATGATCAGATCGAAATCCAACAACCAGATTGGTCCACGTAATATAACAAATAGCAAAAATACCGATAACAAAAAAGTGATTTTTATCGGTAGGAAATAAATCTTCTTTTACCTTTTGAAAAGCAGGCATCGGGTTACATTAATTCTTAAGCATTTTTTCGGCGTACCTCAACCTGGAAATTGCAGTCACATTAGCCAATAATGCCAAAATAAAAATAGGGAAAGTAAAAAAACTGATGGTTTCAATCAATGGAAAAGGCAACCAATCCAAAACAATTTTAAATTCAGGTCCTAAAATGCCTGAAATTACACCACAAAATATACCACTTAATCCTATCAGCAGTATACGTTCAGGTCGTTGCATAAAACCCACATCTGCCATTTTAAGTCCCAGGCCTTCAGCCCTGGCCCGGGTATAACTAACCATCACCGAACCTATCATGGCAATAAATGCAAATAACGAACTAAGAAAATAATGGTGTGCTATAAGATAATAACAAATGCCGAGAAACATAAACATTTCACTATATCGGTCTAATACCGAATCATATAAGGCTCCATATTGTGAATCCATTTTTCCAACCCGCGCAAGTCTGCCATCAACCATATCCATTAAACCTGCAAATAAAATTACAGCACAGGCCCAACCCACTATCTGATGGTTATTTCGTTCAATTTTTTCTGCACCAAATACAAAAATTCCTGCTGCCAGTATATTCAGAATAAGTCCCGTAAATGTAATATGATTGGGGGTAATGCCAACACGGACACACCATTTTATAAAGGGGTCTATCAACCTGTAGATCAAAGTTTGCCCTTTTGATTTCCAATCCGCCATTAATCTTATATAATTTGGTTAATAACAAAATTTATGCTACCAAAGTTCCTATTTTTTCTCCGGTAGCTATTCTGACCAGGTGTCCCGGCTGATTGATATCAAATACTATAATTGGCAAATTGTTTTCCTGACATAATGTAAATGCAGTCATGTCCATGACGGATAAGCCCAGGCTTATTACTTTTGTAAATGAAATGGAGTCAAACCTGATTGCTCCGGGATTTTTTTCAGGATCGCTGTCATAAATACCATCTACCCTCGTTCCTTTTAGAATCACATCTGCGTTGATCTCATTAGCACGCAAAGCTGCGGCAGAGTCTGTTGTAAAATACGGACTTCCTGTACCTGCTGAAAAAATTACAACCCTTCCTTTTTCAAGATGCCGGATTGCCCTTCGTCTTATATATGGTTCTGCAATTTGACGCATTTCAATAGCCGTAATCAGTCGGGTATACACGCCATGGGATTCAAGAGCGCTTTGTAAAGCCATGCCATTAATACACGTGGCAAGCATACCCATGTAATCCCCCGTCACCCTTTCTATGCCGGACGATTCTGCACTTAATCCTCTGTAAATATTTCCTCCTCCGATTACAATAGCCACTTCCGCTTTCTCAGCTACCAAAGTTTTTATTTGTTCGGCATAGTAATTCAACATTTCTGATGCTATACCAAATTTCTGATCTCCCATGAGCGATTCACCACTAAGCTTCAGAAGGATTCTTTTATATTTCAAGGCCATAGTAATAAAAGTTAAGTGGTTATTAATATTGAAGAAGAAATAAAAATAAAGCTATGTTTGAATCAGGAGTATAAAAAAAGAGCGGCTTTAATACCGCTCTTAAAATTTTATCCCAACTTGATGTGTCTGAAACCAATGGCTGTTAGTTCCGGGTTTTTACTTTTCAGAAACTCGGCAACACTGATTTTTCCATCTTTCACAAAAATCTGATTCAGCAGGGTATTATCTTTGAAAAACTTATTTAATTTTCCAACTGCAATCTTCTCTAGCATTTCTTCCTGCTTTCCTTCATTCCTGGCTATCTCTTTACCAATTTCAATTTCTTTTGCAATTATATCCTGAGGAACATCATCTTTATCCAAAGCCACTGGTTTCATAGCCGCAACCTGCATGGCAACATCCCTTCCTGCATCAATGTATTTTTCATCACTCAGGTTAAGACCAACCAAAACGCCGGCTTTATTGCCCATGTGAATATAAGAAGTAACCAAAGGTGCTTCTATTTTCTGATAATCTGCAATTTCGATTTTTTCACCAATCTTGGCAACCTGCTCCGCAACTACGGTTTGCAAATTTATACCATTCATTTCCTGTTGATACAAGCTTTCAAGGTCAGCAGGGAAAGTATCTAAAGCAATTTTTGTAATGGATTTGGTCAGGTTTATAAAATCTTCATTCTTGGAAACAAAGTCAGTTTCGCAACTTAATCTTACAACAACACCTTTTTTATTATCGTCTGATACCATAGCGATAACCACACCTTCTTTCGCATCTCTGTCCGCTCTCTTTTCTGACATCTTCTGACCCCTTAACCTGAGTAATTCAATGGCTTTGTCAAAATCACCATTTGCTTCCACAAGTGCCTTTTTGCAATCCATCATACCCACTCCGGTTTGTTCTCTGAGTTCTTTAACAGCAGTTGCTGAAATATTTATTTCACTCATTTTAACTATCTTAATTTTTTAAATTTAATTTATTATTCTTCTTTTGTATCTAATTTAGCCACTCTTCTTTCTTCCAACCCTTCCTTAATTGCACCGATTACATAATCTGTAATCAGTTTTACTGATTTTGAAGCATCGTCATTTGCAGGGATGGCAAAATCAACTTTATTTGGGTCAGAATTGGTATCCACCATGGCAATCGTTTTCATTCCAAGACGTTTTGCCTCAGCCAGCGCAATGTGTTCGTGATGTATGTCTACCATAAAAACAGCACTTGGCAGTCGGTTAAGATTTGCTATACCTCCTAAAACTTTTTCAAGCTTATCTTTTTCTCTGGTCAGCGTCAACCTTTCTTTTTTAGTAATTGAAATGGCAGGATCACCCAGCATTTTATCTATACTGTTCATCTTCTTAACTGACTTTCGAATTGTGGCAAAGTTAGTCATCATCCCTCCCAGCCATCTTTCAGTAACATAAGGCATTTCAGCACTTCGGGCCGCTGTAGCAACTATATCTTTAGCCTGCTTTTTTGTTGCAACAAACAGAATTTTTTTACCTGATTTTGCCATTTGTTTCATAGCATATGCTGCTCTGTCAAGACACTCAGCTGTTCTGTTCAGGTCGATGATGTGAATACCTTTTCTTTCCATAAAGATGTAAGGGAGCATTTTAGGATTCCACTTTCTTTTTAAGTGGCCATAATGTACCCCGGCTTCTAACATCTCATTATATGTCGGCTTATTCATTTCTTTAAAATTTTTGACTTTATTATTAAAATAATGGTGATTAAAAGATTAACGTTTAGAGAACTGGAAGCTCTTTCTTGCTTTTGGTTTTCCAAATTTCTTTCTTTCAACCTCTCTTGCATCTCTGGTAAGATATTTTTTATCCTTTAAAGGTTTTTTGAAATCTTCATTTATTTTAACCAGAGATCTGGAAATCGCCATTCTTATAGCTTCTGATTGTCCTTTGAATCCACCACCGTCAACTGTGATTTTGATATCATATTGCCCTTCTGACTCAGCTACTTTTAACGGATCGAGAATAGTTGCCTGCGTGCTTGGCATCGGAAAATAATCCTTAAGGTCTTTACCATTAATCGTTATTTTACCGCTCCCTTTGGTAACATATATCCTTGCTGTAGAAGATTTTCTTCTTCCAATGCTATTTATCATTTCCATAATTTCTTAAAATTTAAAGGTTTCAGGTTTCTGTGCTATATGCGGATGACTGGCACCTGTATATAAAAACAACTTTTTAATCATGGCTCTTCCCAACTTCGTTTTAGGAAGCATTCCCTTTACAGCAAGTTCAAGCACCATTTCCGGTCTTTTTGCCAGCATCTCTTTTGCTGTTCTTCTTTTCAAACCGCCCGGATAACCTGAATATCTCTGATATTCTTTATCATCAAGTTTTGATCCGGTAAATCTGACTTTATCAGCATTTACAACAATAACATAATCGCCTGAGTCAAAGTGAGGGGTAAAATCAGGTTTATGCTTTCCTCTCAGCACTGAAGCAATTCTGGTAGCCAATCTTCCTACTACCTCCCCTTCAGCATCCACTACATACCACTTTTGTTCTACTGTAGCAGCATTTGCAGATTTGGTTTTGTAACTTAGTGTATCCACTTCTTTTATATTTTATTATTACGCAAATTCGTTAACGATTTTCCGTTAGCGGGCGCAAAGGTAAATTGTTTAAGAATAAAAAAAAATATTTTACTGAGTTTTTTATTAAAAAAAACACATAACTACCTGAAAAACAGTCAAAATATTGCAATACTTTAATAATGGCACCTGTTTTTTTACTTCAGTACCTTAACGTCCGATGTATTTTACATCACTTTTATTTCCCATTCTTTGTGTCAAAACCCCTGCTTAACATAAAAGCAATATATAATTACCTAATTTATAACACTATATATAAAATAAAATTTATAAAATTATTGGAAGATTCATGTTTATAATTATTTTTGCACATAATTTCTTAAAACCTAAACTTATCAAAACGAAATACTACGGTCATGGCAAGCTGTTGCTCACAGGTGAGTATGCGGTTTTAGATGGTGCAAAAGCACTAGGATTACCTACCAGGTTTGGACAGAAAATGGTGGTCAAACGAACTACCAGTTCTGATCTGATCTGGGAGAGCCTTGATAAGAATGGGAAAACATGGTTTGAATCAACGATCTCTCTTTTTGATTTTTCTGCCATCACAACCACAAATCAAATCACTTCTGACTACCTTCAGAAATTACTTAAAAATGCCGTCAGACTGAATTCCGAATTTTTATCTCAGTGGAACGGGTTTAAAATTGAAACACAATTAGAATTTCCGCTGGACTGGGGTCTTGGTTCCAGCAGTACCCTAATATTTTTAGTTTCAGAATGGGCAGAGGTCAATCCTTTATTGCTGTATTTTAAAACCGAAGACGGCTCAGGATTTGATGTAGCCTGTGCATTCGCAGACGGTCCCGTCGAATATATCAACTCTCCGGATGAAGTTTCCTACACGGAGGTGGATTTTAACCCTGCATTTAAAGACAATCTGCATTTTGTACATTTGGGTAAAAAACAGGATTCTAAACTCGGAATAAAAGAGTATCTGAAAGTGGTTAAAAATAAATCTTCCCTGGTAAAAAATATTACTAAGATTACTGAAGACATCAGATCAGTAAATAATTTATCAGATTTTACTTCGTTGCTCGACAAACACGAAGACCTCATTGCTTCTCACACCGGATTTGAAAAAGCCAAGGACCTGTATTTTAAAGATTTTCAAGGTTCTGTTAAATCGCTGGGTGCATGGGGTGGAGATTTTGTCCTGGCAGCTTCCGAACAAAGCCCCGAAGAAGTAAAATCATATTTTAATAACAAGAATTACCAGACAGTACTAACTTATAAGGAACTGATCTTGTAAGATTCCGGATTTTTTGAGAATAAAAACTGAATAAACTATCTGTATACTTTGTTTCTATTGAAATTAAGCCATAATTATTATTAAAGAAAAAAATTTACCCGCTACCTAAGCCCTGGCAATACTGTCTTCAAAATTAAGTACAAAAACAAGAAAAATATCAGTTTTTTGTTTTCCTTTCTAAAATGTAACTTTGGTTTAATCACCATTTCTGCCATGTAAAAAAAGGCTTTCTTAGGGGGTTGTCCCGAGGTTGTCCCGACCTTGTCACGACCATACGTCTGGTATAACCCATAGATACGTCATAGCAACCTTATGGATACCTCAGGTATAAACCTGGTAATTTTTCTGAAGTGTATCACACCGGGGCATCCAATTCCGGTAGTATGTTTCTGTAATATAATCAACTAACTTGAATTCGATATTCATACTGCCATGAACAAAATAGTATACTATAAACAAGTTGTAAGTTCAGGCATTAAAAAACTTGAAAAGGTATCACGTGGAGAAGCCGGAGTTTCACCCCGGCATATTCATACGAAAGTGCCTAATTTATGTGGACTTTGTGCCTGAAATGGCAATAATCGTATTCGATTAATATCAAATGCACTGGTGAATATGTGTTTTATCTAAAATAAAACCAACACCATCCGCTATTTCTTTTGAAGCTCCATATAAATGTTTTACTGCTTAACATTTATATGTTTGATAAACATGGTGGTAGTTTCTTAAATGGGAAAAAATAAATCAAAGAAAAAAACATTACCAAAATGAATTATAAACATCCCGTTCTGCCGCCATCAACAGGAACATTAATACCGGTTATATAAGAAGCCGCAGGGCTTGCAAGAAAAGCAACAGCGGCCGCAATTTCCTCGGCCGAAGCAAATCTGCCCATGGGTATTTCTGCTTTCATTTCTTCAATAACCTGCTCTTTGGTTTGCATTAATTTATCTGCTTTGTTTTCAATTATTTCAGCCAGTCTGTCAGTTGCCGTAGCCCCGGGAAGTACATTGTTGACAGTGATTCCAAAATATGCCAGTTCATTGGATAAGGTTTTAGCCCAGGAAGCGACAGCTCCTCTCGTGACGTTACTTACACCCAGTCCTTTAAGCGGAATTTTAACAGAGGTAGATATTATATTAATGATGCGCCCATAACCTGATTTTTTCATCCCCGGAACCACCAACCCTGTCAATATATGATTGGAAATCAGGTGATTTTGGTAGGCGGATAAAAACTCCTCAGGACTTGCATTCAGGATAGCACCACCGGCAGGTCCGCCGGTATTGTTGACCAGAATGTGTATATTTCTATTAGCAACCAATGATTTAATTTTTTTCTGTAATGCTTCAGAATCCGAAATATCGGCCACAATATAACTATGATGCTGACCGTCGGTTAATTCCAATTCCTTTACAACATCCATAAGTTGATCCGCACTACGGGATAAAAGAATGACGTTGGCGCCTAATTTTGCCAAAGCAAGCGCAGAAGCCCTGCCTATTCCTCTGGAACTCCCGCAAACCAAAGCATTTTTTCCGTTCAGACGTATGTTCATTATACAGAATTTAAAAAATAAGGCAATATTACAATTTACTTTTTGATTTGGCTGCTATAAATATTTTCATCGTATCTTTACACGCAGTAATTCAAAATCATTAAATTGAAATCTGCAGACAGTAAATTGCTTCATGACAAGGCTAAACCAAGAGGTAAATACCCGCACGTAAAAAAAGCGGGCCCGTTTATTTTTGTTTCCGGAACCAGTAGTCGAAACCCGGACAACACCATTGCAGGTGCTCAGGTTGATGAAATGGGTACCACTCATTTGGACATTAGAATACAAACCAAAGCTGTTATTGAAAATATCCGGTCAATACTGCAAAGTGTAGGTGCTGATTTAAACAATATTGTTGATCTTACCACCTTTCTGGTAAATATGAATGATTTTGCAGGCTATAATGAAGTATACGGACAATATTTTGATTATACCGGACCAACCAGAACCACAGTTGCTGTTCATCAGCTGCCACATCCACATCTTCTTATTGAAATTAAAGTCACCGCTTTTTTACTTGATTAAACAACTTGTAGTATGTCCACTGACAATAAATATTCTTCGATCCATTATAATTCCTATTTGCAGGTAGATAAAATTACATCGGCCCAAACATTGAGAAGTGACGAACTCGGTGTTCATGCCCATGACGAAATGCTTTTCATTATCACCCATCAGGTGTACGAATTGTGGTTCAAACAAATTAATTTCGAACTGAGATCTGTAGTCACAGACTTCAGCGAAAGACAAGTGAATGAAAAAAATGTAGGAATCGCTGTAAGTCGGTTAGGCCGGATTATTGAAATTATGAAACTTTTAGTCCAGCAGATTGGCGTAATGGAAACAATGACTCCGCTTGATTTTCTGGACTTCAGAAATTATTTATTCCCCGCTTCAGGATTTCAGAGCTATCAGTTCAGAGAAATGGAAGTGATGCTCGGCCTGAAGGAAAACCGCCGGACAACTTATAATAATAAACCATATCATTGCGTTTTTGCATCTGATAAAAAAGATGCGCTGGAAAATTTAGAAAAAGGAAATTCGCTTTTTGAACTTATCGAAGATTGGCTGGAAAGAACGCCATTTCTTGAATTTGGATCTTTTAATTTTATTGCTGAATACCAAAAAGCAGTAAAAAACATGCTAAGTGAAGAAAAAAAAGCGATAACTGAAAACGATATTCTCTCAGAAGAATCCAAACAGATGCGGCTGACGATGCTCGGCGATACCAATACTTATTTTGCAAACATAATGGATGAAAACACACATAAAGTGTTATTGCAGGAAGGGAAATTAAACCTGTCTTATAAGGCTACGCTCGCTGCTCTTTTTATTCATTTATACAGAGACGAGCCAATATTACATATCCCTTTCCAGTTATTATCCAAACTGGTAGAAATTGATGATCATTTGACTACATGGAGGTACAGGCATGCACAGATGGTGATGAGAATGCTGGGCAAAAAAGTGGGGACAGGGGGATCTTCTGGTCATGAATATTTGGCAATGACAGCAGCAAAACATCATATATTTGCAGATTTTCACAATGTCAGCACCCTTCTGATTCCCCGGTCTGCTTTGCCGGTTTTACCCGAAGAATTCAGAAGAAATCTGGGATTTTATTTTTCCGCCCTGAATGCCTGAAAATCCATCAACCCGTAAAATGAATAACCTGTTTAAACTTAGCAATTATATCGGTGGTCAAAAATTGGCACCTGTTTCCGGTCTTTACATAAAAAATTATGAACCTGCCAGTGGTGAAGCGTATAGCTTAATCCCCGATTCTGATTTGCAGGATGTTGCTCTAGCCGTGTCTGCAGCACATCAGGCATTCCAGCACTGGTCGTCCCTGACAAGTGAAGAAAGAGCCGGGTGGCTTATCAAACTGGCTAATAAAATCGAAGAAAAATTTGAATTATTTGTAGAGGCTGAAAGCAAAGATAATGGCAAGCCAATATCCTTAGCACGGTCAATGGACATTCCAAGAGCCATCTCAAATTTTAAGTTTTTTGCACACGCCATCACCCAATTCAGCTCCGAATCCCATTTTATGCCCGATGTCGGCATTAATTATACCTTACGGCAACCGCTGGGTGTTGTTGGTTGCATTTCACCATGGAATCTTCCTCTGTATTTACTTACCTGGAAAATAGCACCTGCTTTGGCCGCAGGCAATACAGTAGTGGCCAAACCATCCGAAATTACACCATATACTGCTTACCTTTTGTCTGAAATATGTATAGAAATCGGCTTGCCGGATGGAGTTTTGAATTTTGTACATGGCTTAGGTCAAAAAGCAGGGGAGGCAATTTGTGTTCATCCGGATATAAAAGCCATTTCATTTACCGGAGGGACTCAAACAGGCAAACGTATTGCGGCTGTCGCCGCACCCATGTTTAAAAAGTTGTCACTTGAATTAGGCGGTAAAAATCCGGTAATCATTTTTTCTGATTGTAATTATGAAAAAATGCTTTCAACTACCGTCAGGTCTTCATTTGCCAATCAGGGTCAGATTTGTTTATGTGGTTCGCGTATTTTCGTTGAAAAATCGATTTATGAGAAGTTTCGCACTGATTTTATTCAAAAGATAGAATCACTTACTATAGGTGATCCGTCCGACCAACAAACAAAAATCGGTGCAGTCGTCTCAGAAGCGCATATGCATAAGGTTTTATCATACATCGAACTTGCCAAAGCAGAAGGAGGTAAAATTCTGACCGGCGGTCAACAAATTCAACTTCAGGGAAGATGCGAAAAAGGCTGGTTCATAAAGCCAACCGTTGTCGAAGGCTTAAGTTTTGATTGCAGAACAAATCAGGAAGAAATTTTTGGACCTGTTGTTACCATAATGCCCTTTGAAAATGAAAATGAAGTTTTATCCATGGCAAACAGCACGTCATATGGGCTTGCTGCAACGGTTTGGACAGAAAATTTAAACAAAGCCCACCGCGTTTCAGAAAAGATTGAAACTGGAATTGTTTGGGTGAATTGTTGGTTGATCCGGGATTTAAGAACTCCATTTGGCGGCATGAAAAATAGCGGAGTTGGCAGGGAAGGAGGCATGGAAGTTTTACATTTTTTTACTGAGGCCAAGAATATCTGTATTAGTTATAAATAACTTAATACAGAGTTATATATTTGTTAATTAATTGAAGAGCGTAACTTTGCCCGGACAGAGCTCGTTTCAAACCTATAATTTTTTATTAATTACTTAAAATCTAAAAAACAAAACATGAAGACCAGTCTGATTTTACTTTTTGCGTCATTTTTGAGTTTGAGCACGGCTTTTAGCCAACAAAACTATACCTGGAATGAATACGGTATTTCATTTACTTTAGCCGATGACTTTAAAGAAACAGTAAATAATATTGAAGAATTTTCTGCGGTTGGTGATGGAATGGATCTCTCAATCATACCTTTTAAAGATGAAACCATTGACGACAGTGATATTAACGCGTATACCATGTCGATTGCCGCTTCGTTAAAACTACAACGTATTGATGATGTCAGTGTTATTGATATCAATGGTTTTAAAGGCGGATATGCAGAAGGAGCAAGTGATGGTGCCAGAATATTTATTATGGGCCTGATTGACCCCAATTCAGATACCAATTTTTTCGTGATCATTACCTTTTTGGACGATGATAAAAATGCTTCTGAAGAAGCAGTAAATATCTGCAAAAGCATCAGAAAACTCTGATTACAGGCTTTATTTTTTAAGAAACACTGATTATTAGATATTAATTAAATGATTCTTAAAAAATGTATAACTTTGATTATTTATTTTATTATTTATTTACCAATTAAAACAAACAAAATGAAGTTCCTTTTCTTTTTATTAACAGCATTTGCAGTAATGCAAAACGCTTCAGCCCAGCAAAATTATACTTGGGATGAGTATGGATTATCTTTTAGTTTAGCAGATGATTTTGCAGAACAAGTGAATAATGCAGAAGAGTTTTCTGCTGCTGGTGACGGAATGAATATGTCTATTATTCCATTTAAAGATGCAGATATTGATGATACCGACATTGCAGCTTATACTATTGCCGCAGCAGCAATGCTTGAACTGGGCCGGGTTGATGATGTAAATTTAATTGATGTAAATGGTTTCCAGGGAGGTTATGCAGAAGGCGAAAAAGATGGTGCGAAAATATTTCTGATGGGTCTCATTGATCCCGATTCAGACACCAATTTTTTTGTAATTATTACATTTTTAGATCAGGATGCCAACGCTACTCAGGAAGCAGTCAACATATGCCGAAGTATACATAAAATGTAAAAAAGCATTAAAAACAAAAAGCCCCGCTTTATTTTAAGCGGAGCTTTTTCAAACATTTCGATATTATTTAAAATTACTTTTTTCCAATATTTTCAACAAAAGTATATTGTTGATTTTGAAAGAAATAATTATTCATTTTATATCGATATAAGTTTTACTTATGAATGTACAATTTGCCCAATTAAAGTATTTTCTTGTATTGGCTTCTACAAAAAACTACAGCACAGCAGCCGAACAGTGCAATGTTTCGCAACCAGCGCTCAGCATGGCAATAAGAAAGCTGGAAGAAGATTTGGATTTAATTCTGATAGACAGAAAAAACAATCCCATCACTTTAACTGAAAAGGGTGAACTAATAGCTATACAGGCCTCAAAAATTTTAGAAGAACTTTCGTCACTGGGTAAATTGGCTGCCGACCTGCATCAGGATAAAATTAATGGAAGTTTAAGACTAAGCATCATTCCTACTTTAGCCCCTTATATTATTCCACTGTTTATTCAGAAATTTTCAGATGCACACCCTGAAATCGAACTGATAATTGAAGAAGAAACGACTAAAAATATTTTACAAAAATTAAAATCATCGGAAACAGATGTAGGTTTACTGGTGACACCTATCGATGAAAAGTCACTGGTAACACATCCGCTATTTTACGAAGAGTTTTTTGTTTTTTCCCATGAAAAAATGGATAAAACATATATTTTGCCTGAAGAAATTGACTTCAGACATTTATGGCTATTAGAAGAAGGTCACTGTATGAGACACCAAATGATGCGGCTTTGTGAACTTAGAAATCTGGAAAATTCAAATATTAAGTATAGTGCCGGTAGCATTGAATCCTTGATTAACATAACTGAAGCAACCGGTGGAATGACAATTATTCCGGAATTAGCTACCTGGAATCTTTCACCCGAAAAAAAAACCAGAGTTATTCCATTTTATGAACCCACTCCGGTCAGGGAAGTGAGTATTATTTATCATAAATTCAGCACCAAGATAAGACTCATTAACGCACTAATGAATTCAATTTCAGATTCAATTCCATCATATATGAAAATAAAAGATACCTTTCAGCGCATTGACATTGCTCCTGTATGATTTGGATCAATCTTTAAACCACCCTGAATACATTATATAGTTATTTGCAATGCGTTCTATTTCACCTGAAATTAGTTCCTGACTGATGTCTTTTACTTTTTTTGCAGGGACACCTGCATAAATGGAACCCGCCTCCACATGTGTGTTTTGAGTCACTACAGCACCAGCCGCAATAATTGTATTAGACTCTACAATACAATTATCCATCACAATAGCACCCATTCCAATGAGCACATTATCGGCAATTGTACAACCATGGACTATTGCATTGTGTCCGATTGAAACATTATTACCAATATTTGTAGGGAACTTTTCATATGTACAGTGAATGATAGCACCATCCTGAATATTAACTTTGTGGCCTATACGTATAAAATGTACATCTCCTCTTATAACAGCATTAAACCAGACTGAACAATGGTCACCCATTTTGACGTCTCCAACAATGGTAGCATTTTCCGCTATAAAACATTCCTTTCCAAATTCAGGATATACACCTTTGACTGATTTAATTAACATAATATCACTTCAATTTCTTTTATTTAATCCTTCTTGTATACACTTAATAATCTCATTTCCAATTTCAGTCCTTATATTTAGTTCATTGATTTTGAGATTATCTCTTGATGGGTACACCCTGTTTGTTAATACAACATAAACCAAATTATATTCCGGATCAACCCAGGCATAAGTACCCGTAAATCCGGAATGACCATATGACCTTTCAGAGGCAAGTTTAGGCGCATTTTTAATTGGAAAGTTAAAATCCTTTTTATCAAATCCAATTCCTCTTCTGTTATTATCTTCCGGAAATTGATATGAAGTACAATAATCAATCACCTCAGGTAATACATACCTGGAGCCCCCATAACTTCCTTTTTGCAGGAACATTTGCAAAAGCTTTGTCAGATCATTTGCATTTCCAAAAAGACCGGCATGACCGGATATACCTCCCATCATGGCTGCGCCTTCGTCGTGTACAAACCCATGAATAAGATTTTTTCGAAATAAACTGTCAAATTCCGTTGGCACAATTCGCGCTGGAGGAAACTTACTTATTGGATTAAAACAGATCGAATTAGCACCCAGACTTCTATATGTTTGCTCCAGGTATTTGTCAAAAGATTGCCCGGTTAAACTTCTGATGATATCGGGATACAAATAAAAATGTAAATCACTGTAGACATATTGCTTATTAGTATCTAAAGAAGAATTTGCAATTTGATTCATTATAGTTTTTCGATAATACCGATTCAAAAACAAATTTTGATCAACCTGCACAGTAAAATCCCCCTTTTTTGTATCTGAAAAAATATTTGGTTTCCAGATTCTTGTAGAAGCTTTTAGCATTTTTGACCACAAATTGGGGTTTGCAGTCAATGACTCCAGATACATTACTTTTTTAATTGGCTTTTTCCCAAAAAGGCGCCCGAAAAAACCAGGCTTTTTAATATGCACAATACATTCTCTTTCTAATTCAGGATTTAATTCGAGACTTCGTTGCATGGTAGCTATTGTATCAATTGCATCTCGCCAAAAAGGAATCCATGGTTTTAGTCCGGCGCTGTGTGTAAGCAAATTCTTCATTAACAAATTTGCTTTATCCGTATTTTTTAGTGTTGGAAAGTAATCGACCAACGGACTTTCTAGATTAAGTTTATTTTCGCTGATCAACTGCATAACAGCTAATGTTGAAGCGGCTACTTTGGTAATGGATGCAAGATCATAAATATCCTGTTTCATCACCATACCTTTGGGTGCACTATTGGTTACTGCTTTCTTGCTGACGAAGTTCGTTGATACCGGATTATCCATGGCATCATCTATAAACCCATACTTCCCTTCTTTAGATTGGTCTTTACCTTTCGTAGCATTGGCGGCATCTTCATAAGTATGATAACCATAACCCCTCGTAAAAATTACTTTTCCATCTTTGGCTATTTGTACTACACCTCCGGGAAAAGCTTTCTGATTTAATCCCAAATTCATTAAGGAGTCTATTCCAAAATTTAGCCTTTCTCTATTCACCCCCGCCAATTCAGGAACACCGTAACTCAGTCTGTCTAATTTTGTAAAAGTAAGGCCCATGCCTGATCTAAATTCCCCGTTGATTTCCACAGGTAGCTTACCTTCAGGCACTAAAGCTCCAAAAATCATCTGAGCGATAGCATTTTCAGTATATATATTTTGCTGATACCCCAGTATCAAAGTCTTGCTGGCAGCCAGTTCAGGAATTTTCCCTAATATAAATGGATTTCCCAACAAACATAGAACTACTTTGGGGTTTAAGGCCAGCTCAGAAATAATGGCGATATTTGACGCCGTTAGCCCATATTTTTTACTGGCCCTGATATCAATTAAATGCACGGAAGCAATGATAAGGTCATATTTATGAAGTTCATTTTTAATATTGACCCAAATGGAGTCCGGAGCATTTTTAGGGATATAATAATAGTCTGCTTCTGTGTAGTTTAAAATCATTTTAGAAAGATTTGAAACACTATCAGACTCCATAGATACGATGGCTACTCTTAAAGAAAGATCTTTTACAGGCAAAAGATGATTCTCATTTTTAAGACACGTAATACTTTTTTCAGTTAATCGACTGTTTAATACGTCAGATGCAATAGTATTCAGGTCTTCAACTAAATTCTGTAATGCGACTGGCTTGTAATGATCAAGCCCGACCCAGGATTTTGCTTTAAGTATTTTTTTAACCTTGGAATCCAGCAATGTCTCTGGTATTTTTCCTGAAATAACCGCAGTTTTAATAGCTGCAACAGTTCCAGGAACATCTAAAAACGTTTCAAGAACATCATTTCCAGCTAACAAAGCTTTAACCATAGCCTCTCCTTTGGGAAAGTTTTTTACTGCACCCTGCATGTCCATCGCATCAGTAAAAACGAGACCCTGAAATTTTAAGTCTTCTTTCAGTAATTTTGATAAAACATTTTTAGAAAAGGTAGATGCCAGTCCTTTATTTGATTCCAGGGCTGGAACTTCCAGATGGGCCGTCATAACACCGGAAAGACCATGACTAATAAGTTTTTGAAATGGAAATAATTCTACATCAGTTAATCTTTTTATATCATGGAGAATAACCGGAAGTTCAAAATGAGAATCCAGGCCTGTATCGCCATGACCAGGAAAATGTTTTGCAGTGCAAAATAATTTTTCATTTTGCATTCCTCGCATATATGCTAAACCTTTGGATGCCACATTATCCTTGTCTGAACCAAATGATCTGAAATTTATCACAGGGTTGTCTGGATTGTTGTTAATATCTACAACCGGTGCATAATTAATATGCACGCCTAATCTTTTGCATTGACGGGCTATCTCAGTTCCCATTTCTTCAATTAAATCTTCATGCCCTTGTATAGCACCTAAAGCTATTGCATAAGGAAAACGGTCTGTACTATCCAGCCTCATACCAACGCCCCATTCAAAATCCTGACCAATAATTAAAGGTATTTTTGAAACAGCCTGAATTTTATTGGTTATGTTTACCTGTGTAGTGGGATTGGATGCAAAAAAAACCAAACCTCCAATCTTATATGTTTCAACCCATTTTAAAAGAGTATCAATCTCATGCGGCTTACCTGAATAATTCCCTCTTGGCATCAATAGTTGACCAATCTTTTCATCCAGAGTCATACTATTGAAAATAGAATCTACCCAATTTTTATTATAGTCCCTGAGAAATGCAGGAAGTACTGATTGCCCCTCGACATGACCAGCAAAACAAATAATAAAGCCTATGAATATTACCCTGATAATTTTTATCATAATTATTTTGAGTATCAACTTTTATGAAATCAGATACCCCCCATCCACTTTAAACTCCATCCCTGTGCAATATGAAGAGGCGTCCGAAGCTAAAAATAATGCCATTCCAGCCAGTTCATCAGGATGAGCCATACGGCGCAGAGGAACTTTTTCATTCCATTTTTCAAGAAGTGACTTATTGTTCCAGAGAGCAGAACTGAACTTTGTTTGAACCAAACCTGGACAAATAACATTGGATCTTACATTGTACATGCCCCATTCTTTGGCTTGAACTTTAGCTAACATAATCATAGCTGCTTTATTAATACTATAAACGCCAAGACCCGGACTCGGTATGATTCCTTCAACGGAACTGATATGAATAATTGAACCCCCTCCTCTCTTTTTCATCTCAGGGAAGCATAAATTGGATAAACTAAAAGCCGATTTTACGTTAATCGCCATCATTTTATCAAAAAGATCACTGCTAACATCCTCAATCGGGCCAAACTGAGGATTGGTTGCTGCGTTATTGACCAGAATATCTATTCTGCCAAAATGTGAAATGGTTTTTTCAACAAGGGCGTTGAGTTGATTTGGGTCCCCAACATGACACTCTACAGGTAAAACGTTATAACCATCCCGAATAAAAGTCTCGGCAACCTGTTCAATGTCTTCCTGCTTACGACTGGTAATAACCACCTGAGCACCAAATTCAGCAAAACCTCTGGCAATACTTTCTCCTATTCCTCTGCTGGCACCAGTTACAATAGCAACTTTGCCTCCCAGTTCAAAACTTTGCCGGATTCTGGTTTCTGCCATTATCGGACTAAAAATTTTACATTGCTTGAAGCAATGTTATACTTGTCTCTGATGGTAAGCACGTATTGCCCCTGATTTAAAGAAGAAATATTTAAATCCTTTGTTTCGCCCGAATTCAACTTTGTAGTTTCAAAATATACAATTTTACCGGAAATATCAGCAACAGTTATAAAGTAAGGTCCACCATTCCAAGCTGATGAGGTTAAATGAATAACATCATCCGAAGGGTTCGGATAAACGGAGATTGAAGCAGATTTAATTTCCGTTGTTGAAGATACGACGCTTCCGAGGTTTACAAAACTGACTGATTGAAGCTCATTTGACGTACTATAATCTGCAGAAACTATTATCTCTTTTTTTACATTGGAATAAAAATTATAAGTTATCGTTGTGTCCTTACCCAAAAACGCTCCAAATCCACCCGGAATATTGCCTCCTATTAATGGTAATGGATCTATCCATAAGCCCAAAATCTTAATAAATAATTTTGTTTCTGTTATATTATCCGACTTTTCCCTTAAGACTTGAAACTCCTTTCCTTGTATTTTCAAAGTTCCATAAGCATCCAGAATTCCTCTGCTGCTGTTTGCAAACTGAATCCGGATACTGTCCGGTTTAAATGGTAACCCGGCCAATAATGTATCCGGAATTATATTCGAACCTAAATCAATCCGGAATTCCCCATCAGAAGAGGTAGTTCCTATAAAAGTAAGCGGCGCTGTTCTGATGGTTGGCCTTTTGCTAAATCGTACTACAACAGGAGTGGGTAAAAACTGGTTTTCACCTCCAAAACCAAGACCCTCCATTTTAGTTGCAGTAGTTTTAATATATTGCTCCTGTCCTCCGGATTTAATTAACAAATTAGCATCAGGAAATGAATTTGAATCATTTCCTTCAGAAGGAGATACATAATAATCTTCCTGTATTGACCCTTCATTTAAAACACTAAAATTCCAGGTTTGAGGCCCACCTACACTTCCCATATTTAGTGTACCGGAAAAATTAAAGTTGGCGGCCGTTTTTAAAGTATCACCTATTTTGGGGAAAGTGGTATTAGTGACCGTAATCTGCCCATATTGGGCATGAACAATGAAACATACAAACATTAAAAATAAATAAGATCTCATATTAAATGTATTTTTTATTAGTCAATGTATTCTACTTTCCTTAAAAACTTGACTCCCACCTTAAGTTCTATCGACAGATTTCTTACCTGTCTTAACCCGAGGTTTACAGGTTGACTTGTCCAGGGATCAATAATATTATACAACGGTTGTTGTTCATACTGAAAAGATAAATCCGGTTGAATAGAAAATTCAGCAAAAACATTACTCAATTCTGACATAACCATTTCAAATCCACCTCCGGCAGTCACACCATAATTGAACTTTCTGACAAATTCATTGATTGGATAATACAGATTACCAAAATTTACATAATCATCAAGATTGGTGGATACAGTGTACTCTCCTCTTATCCCTACAAGAAAATATGGTTCAAATTCCTTTCCTACACTAAATGATTTTTTAGCCCCAATTTCAGCAACAACATTTCTGAATTTGAAGCCTTGTTGCTGTGAAAATGTATTATTAAAACTAAAAAATCTTAAGGAACTGCCCCGGGTATGAAACCCAATCTGCCCATATAATGCGCCTTTTTTATATTCATCATACGATTCAATATAAACATCCCCATTTATTGAAAACAATGGATTTCTATTTACACTGCCCGAAAAACTTCCATCGCCCCAACTTTGAAAATTCATAGCGCCACCGCCTTTTACCCCAAGCCAAAAACTTTGAGAATTGCCGCTAGATATTGCAATAAACAAAAACAGAATAGATTTAATAACCTTAACCATCTTTTGTGGCATGAATTCAAAAAATTTATAGGTCAAAAATACAATAAATAATTCAAGTTCAGTAAATTCACTTGAAATCAATTTTTAAACTTTTTATATATAAAGTTGTTAAACCGAATCTGAGTTAAATATTAATTTTCATTTTCCATTAAACAGTATGGTGGCTTATTCTATTAAAGATCTGGAAAGTTTGTCTGGCATAAAAGCCCATACACTCAGAATTTGGGAAAAAAGGTATGGAATAATAAAGCCAAGCCGCACAGATACAAATATCAGATTTTATAAAGATTCAGACTTACAGAAAATTCTGAATATAACACTTTTAAATAGAAAAGGCATTAAGATTTCAAAGATTGCTAATATGCATTATGATGAAATCCGACAAAAAGTTGCAGAAATTACTGAAGTAGGCGCAGTCTTTGAAGATCAGCTTGACGCTTTGATGCTATCTGTATTTGAACTTGATGAAACTAAATTTAATATTATATTGGATCATCAAATCACTTCAAAAGGATTTGAGGAAACAATGAATGTTATTATTTACCCTTTATTAGATAAGCTAAGCATGATGTGGATCGCTGGGTCAATTAAAGGCGTTCATGAAAATTTTGTGAATAACATCATTCGACATAAAACCATTGTAGAAATAGACAAGTTTAATAAAAGCGATTATCAAAGTGACTTTCGTTGTTTGATCTACTTGCCTGAAAACGAAACGCATGAATTGAGTCTCCTGTTTTTGAACTACCTTTTAGTTAAAAATAAAGCCAAAGTGCTTAATCTGGGTACAAACGTAACTTTGATAGATGTATTGGAGGGAAAAAATATTTTTAAAGCCAAATATATATTCACCATTTTTAATGACAGTTTTTCTGAATCTCCTTTACAGCCCTATTTAAATGAATTAGTAAAAAATGCACCCGATACCCAAATACTTATTTCCGGATATCAGGCAGCTGCACAACAATTGGAATTACCCCCCAATGTTCGGATTATCCACAGTATTCCCCAATTAAAAACCTTCCTGAAAGAAACTATAGGGCATTCTTAACTAATTATTGTGAAATATTTAAACTTTTTATATAACATTAGCATAATTTATGTCGTTAAGCTCTACAATTATTTATAATATTTAACTTTTTCAACAATTAACAAATTAAATTAAACCGTAATGAAGAATTTATTAAAATTTTCCCTTGTTTCATTTGTATTAGCTTCTGTATTCTTTTCTTGCAAAGATAAATCAGCAGAAAGTGTCGGCGAAGTCGCCGGAGAAGTAGGAACAAAATATATTACTGAAGCTGGTATGGCAAATATCACATGGCAAGGATCAAAACCAACCGGTACACATAAAGGAACTATTGGAGTTTCTGAGGGTCAGCTTTTTGTTTCTGATGGTAAAATTACATCAGGAAATTTTATTATTGATATGAACTCCATTACGGTCTCAGACCTTACCGGAGATGAAAAATCAAGCCTTGAATCTCATCTTAAAGGAACAGGTGCCGAAGGTGCCAGTGACTTTTTTAATGTTACAAAATACCCTACAGGAAAGTTTGAAATTACCGGCGTAGAAAGTTCAACTGAAAATGGAACGAATGCACTGGTTAAAGGTAACCTTACTTTACTGGACAAAACGAAAGAAGTCGCAATCCCCGCAACAGTTACAGTTTCTGATTCAACTATTTCCGTTGTTAGCAGCACTTTTAATATCAACAGAACTGATTGGGGAATAAACTATAAATCAAAAAATATATTCAAAGAGTTGGGTGATAAATTTATCAATGATGAAATTTCCCTGAATATTCAACTTTCCGGAAAACCTGCTTCTTCAGAAAGCAAATAATACCGGTTATTTTAAATTTTAAAAAGCCATTTGGATAAATTATTCAGATGGCTTTTTAACTTTGTAAAAATAAAATATGGCTCTTACAGAATCAAACATGCTTGAGTTAGGAACTAAAGCTCCTGAGTTTTTTATCATGGATACAGTTTCTGATAAGGTGATGTCTTTTTCAGATGTCCGTGGATCCAGAGGAACTGTGGTCCTGTTTTTATGCAACCATTGCCCATTTGTAATTCATATCAATGAAGAACTGGTAAGAATTGCAAAAGAGTATCAAAACCATGAAATTGGTTTTGTAGCTATTAGCAGCAATGACATTATTCATTATCCCGATGACGCTCCCGATAAAATGAAACTTGTTGCTAAAATATTAAAATATCCATTTCCTTATCTGTATGATGCAGATCAGAAAACGGCGTTGGCTTACAAGGCAGCATGCACGCCGGATATTTACGTATTTGACGAAAATGATAAATTATATTATAGGGGCAGGCTGGACGAATCAAGACCAGGAAACAACAAACCGGTAAATGGTAAAGATTTAAGGTTGGCACTTGAGTTGTTGATTCGAAACGAGGGTCCTATGAAAAACCAGTTTCCAAGTGCAGGTTGCAATATAAAATGGAAAACGAACCCTTAAAATAGCCGGATTTTTTATCTTGAATCTTTTAAAATTCGTAAAGCCGCAATTTCTTTATATTTTTCACGGGCTTCTCCGGCCGGATAACCAAAATAACTTTTCCCTCCTTCCAGATCTTTGGATACCCCGCTTTTTGCAAAAATTATACTATTTTCACCAATATTCAGGTTTTGTGCTACGCCAACCTGACCGTACATGATCACGTTATCTCCAACTATTGTTTTGCCGGCTATTCCTGTTTGTGCCGCTATCAGACAATTTTTGCCAATAACTGCCCCATGTCCTATATGAATCTGGCAATCCAATTTACTTCCTTCGCCAATAATAGTCTCACCGGAAACACCTCTGTTGATTGTGCACCCCGCTCCTATTTCTACATCATTACCAATAATTACTCTCCCACCGGAACGCCATTTAATATATTTGCCATCTACTTTTTTGAAATAAAAAGCATCAGTTCCAATTAATGCTCCTGCCTGAATTATAACATTGTCTCCAATAGTAGTCTGGTCACCAATAAATACCCCCGATTGAATATAGCAGTTTCGTCCAATGTTCACATCATGCCCGATAATTACGCCGTAATCAATATACGTTTCTTCCCCTATTAGAAGATTGTCGCCTCGATCATTTGTAAGATACTTCATTGGGCGATGCTCCCATACTATCTGGTTATATATGTCAAAAGGGTCAGAACAAATCAATAAAGCTTTGCCTCTGGGGCAATCTACAATTTTATTGATGATAATTATGGTTGCTTCTGAATTAAGCGATTTGGCATAGTACTTTTCCACATCAACAAAAGTAATATCACCTTCACGAACTTTATGGATCTCATTAATTCCTTTTGCCATAATACCAGAATCTCCTATCAGGTTCATCTGATACTTTTGTGCTATTGCAGAAACGGGTATAGGTTTTTTAAAATTCATATCTGTTAGACTTTTCAGTTTAGTTTTTAATTAGCTTTGCATTAACTAGCTTGTACATCAACCGATTTATATCCTTGTCATTTAGTTTTATTATACCTTTTAGTGTTATCGCATCAGCTGAATATTTAATACCTTCGCTGGCTTCTACTTCCATGACAGTCTCCGGTCCTGCACCACCGCAAAAAAAGCACATACTATACGGAAAGGCGGAAAAAATAAATTCTTTATGTGATTTATAACCCTCTATTGGAATAATATAGCCCTTTATTGTAATTTCTTTTCCGTCCAATGCTTTAATTTGTTCGCTGAATACGGGTTTGTCAATTTTAAAACCCATTAGCTCATCGTATTCCTTTTTATAACTTATCCTCGATAACGTTTTCCATATATTATCTCCATTTTGCGCTGAAATATTAATTTGGGGAGCTAAAAAAATTAAAGTAAAATAAATAAAGATATTTTTCATTCCGTTTTTTTTTATTCAGTTATAGAAGCATCCTCTAAAGTATACAATAAACTACTGGCATCCTTTGGATTTACAATTAATGTACCCCTGACTTTCACTTTTCGTTCTGAGATATTTATTTTTGTATTATTACTCATAAAAACCTGCATGGCTGATTCTGGCCCAGCCTTTCCACAAAAAAAACACGTGCTCTGAGGAAACTTGCTTAACATAAAATGACTTTGTGAAATTTGACCTGTTAAAGGAATTATATAGCCTTCAACCTCAATTACTGTCCCATCCAGTTTTTCAACAAGTGAGGAAACCTTTGGTTTTTTTATTTCCAGCATATATTCAGGATCGTAGGCGGTTTCAAAAGTAACCAGGCTTAAGGTGTTCCAAATATTTCCGGATTGGGTCAGCCCATTTGAAGCTAACCCTATCAGTAATATAGCAATCTGTACCCCACTTTTCACTGTATACGACAAAAAATTAATTTTTTATTGTAGATATAACGTTAAAAAATTCCTTTAATACTCAAGCAAAAACTATTTTTCTGATAATGTTTTGTTAATATCGGTACGTGCCGCTTGAATTGCAGGAATAATTGAAGCAATAAAACCCAATAATAATGAAACTGCAAATATAGACCACTCTTCTGTTACCCATTTCCACCCGGTAAAACTATATCTGAAATCATCTTTTAAATATCCTGCGATTAACTCCATACCTGCATGACTGATCAATGTCCCAATAATAAAACCGATGCACGCCAACATCAAACCTTCAATAAGAATTAACGAAAAAACTTTTATTCTTCCTGCCCCCATAACTCTTATTAAAGCCAGTTCGTACTTTCTTTCCCTCATACTTTTTAATAAGGAAATAAAAATACTTAAAGCAGAAACAATAGCAATAAGATAAGCAAGATTTGTTAATGCCTCTGTACCAATTCCGATCATGCTGTAAAGTCTGTTCATTTCAATAGCTGGAGAAGCAGCTTGTAACTCCGTGTTTTCATTAATATTGCGCCCAAAATTAAGAGCCTGAAAATTAGTCCTGCTTTTGTATTGAATTAAAACAGAAGTAATTTCATGATCAGGCAGATTGAGGACATCATTATTACTGTTTCCACTTGTCTTACTTATTTCTTTCTTATGATCTAATACTTCATTTTTTTGATCTGCTTCTGATTCCTGTATTTCTTTTGGACCATCCTCGTGTTGGTGGACTAACCAGATTGTTGCTGTATTGGTTAAAATTAGTTGATCTAATACGGTTCCCGTAGAATTTAAAATGCCCTTGACTGTGAAAGCAGCATGTTCATGTGTTAAATCTTTGTCTTCAGCAAACCCATGTGCACTTCTAAACGTATCACCATTTTTTAATCCAGTAGCATCAGCCACTGAACTTCCAATTGTGACATCAAAATCTTTGTTCCACAACTCTCCTGTATTAAGCTTCCCGCCGTATAAATCCACAAGTTCATGATTTGTCCCTACTATTCTGTATGACTTATAATTGTCTCCCAATGAGAGAGGAATTGCTTTTTTAATTAGCGGATGTGTTGGTTTGAGTAATGGTGCAACATTTTTTATCTTAACGTTACCTGTAGGATTATCTATGTGATACATACTGCACAAAATCATTTGAAGAGGACTACCTTTAGCCCCTACAACGAGGTCAATTTCTGCAAGATTTTTATCAAATTTTTCTTTTAATTGTGTACTAAAGAGGAGCAAAAACGAAATTAATCCTACCCCAAGACCGAATAGTACTATACTCATCAAAAGGTTCAGTGGGTTTTTTATTATATTTTTCCACGCAAGATAAAATATACTCATAATGCTATAGTATTATTCTGTTTGTAATTTTATCTTTTAACCGGCTATCATGTGTTACAATTATAAGTGCCGACCCCGCAGCTTTAGCTTGTTCATCCAGTAGGTGTAGTACTTCGCTGCAATTATGATCATCAAGTGCCGAAGTTGGCTCATCAGCTAAAATAAGTTTGGGTTGATTGATAATTGCCCTTGCAATCGCAACTCGTTGTTTTTCACCCTGACTTAAATCATTAACATCAGCATTTGCTTTATGTAAGAGATTTAACCTTTCAAGTAAGGATTTTGCTCTAATTTTATCCAGTTTTTTACCAGCAAGGTTTTGAGCCAAAAGAACATTTTCCAATACAGTCAACGCATAAACAAAATGGTTTTGTTGAAATACGATTCCAATATTCTTACCCCTGAATTCATCCAGTTTTACACCGGATAAATTATTTATTTCCGTGCCGTCAATATTTACATGTCCGTTTTGAGTACTAAGAATTCCTCCTAATAAATGAAGTAATGTTGTTTTACCAACTCCTGAAGCCCCTAATATTAATAGAATATCCCGGGCCTGACAATTCAAATCTGGAAAATCAAATTTTTGTCCTCCAGGATATTTGTATTTTAGTTGATGTGTAGAAATCATAATGCAAAGGTACTAAATTCACTTCTACAAAATATTATTATCCATATTAACTTTTAAAACACAGCCAAGCATTAATTACTGTTTCAGTTCTGATTCTCTTTGATAAAATCTACATTTGTACTTTAAACATTTATAAGTAATATTGAAAAAGTCCCTAAGCTTAATTAAAATTTCAATTTTCCTGATTTTAGGGTTATTACTGCTTTTTCAGTCGACCAAAGGCAAAGGAATTGATCTTCATTCAATTAGACATTTCGTTTCGAATAATAATCTGAGCTATTGGTACCTGATCTTTACAATTTTGTTAATGCCATTAAACTGGTGGTTGGAATCGTTAAAATGGCAAAAATTAATGGCCCCTCATCAGCAAATTAATACAGGTATGGCTATAAGGACAATTTTGGCCGGAATTACCTCTGGAATTTTAACACCTGCCCGCATTGGAGAGTATGCCGGCAGGTTGATTACATCAAGAAATGACCAAAAACCACAGGTAATTTCTGCAACATTATTAGGTAGCATTGCTCAAAATCTGTGTAATATCATTGCAGGACTAATATTTAGTTATTGTTTTCTTAAATCCACGTTTAATGTTACTTATAAGGATCACTTTACGTTTTCTATTATAATTACAATTCAGTTAATTATTTTTATTGGAATGTATTATAATTTGTCAAAAGTAGCCCATTTTATTGAACGGTTAATTGGAACAAAATTAATCGGAAAATATAGTGCAAAACTCAAGTCCCTTGATCTATATAATACCAAACTATTAAATATAGTTTTAATCATTTCTGCATGCCGGTATTTTGTATATTTTATTCAATATTTTTTTATGCTTAGGTTTTTTGGGGTATCCGAAGATTTAAACATCTTAAGCGGAAATATTGCAGGCATCTATCTTATTCAAACAGGTATTCCATTACCGGGATTTATGAGTTTATTTGCCAGAGGTGAAATAGCTGTACTGGTTTGGTCAGGCTTAGGGATTGAGGCAATTACAGCACTCTCAGCAACATTTGGACTTTGGTTTATAAATTTAATTATTCCTGCTGTTCTAGGTCTTTTTATTTGGATAAATATTGATTTACGTACATATTTTAATAAAAAATGAGAAAATATTTAATATTAACAGCTAGTTTTTTTCTTCTGGTCTTTTCATTTCTTTCCTTTTCCATGAAAGAAAATGACATCACCACGGATGAATGTCATTTAAAAAATTCAGTATTTAAAGGCGGCGAAAAATTGGAATATACAATATACTACAACTTAGGATTGGTTTGGATTCCGGCAGGTGAAGCAATCTTTTCTGTTAAAGAGACAAATATTGATTATGAGATTAAAGTTACGGGCAAAACGTTTAAAGGCTATGAAAATATATTTAAAGTTAATGATTATTTTTATTCAAAAATAGATAAAAAGACAATGCATCCTAAATCGTTTATCAGAAATGTTGAGGAAGGAAGCTACAGACTTTATGATAGTATTGCGTTTGATCAGTCCCGAAATGTCGCTGTTACCTTTTATGGCAAAACCAAAGCAACAACCCGGTCGCAGGTACATTTTTTGAATAGTTGCACCCAGGATTTAGTATCTAATATGTATTATATGCGTAATTTAAAAACTGAATCGTTGAATAAGGGAGATCAATTTTTGGTAAGTATGTTTTTCGATAAAGAAATGCTTCCTATAAATGTGCGGTTTGGCGGTAAAGAAACAAAAAATATTAAAGGGATTGGAAAATTTAACACCATCTTAATCATTCCTGATTTAGTAAAAGGCAATGTCTTCCAAGAAGGAGATCAAATGAAAATGTGGGTCTCAGATGATAACAATAAAATTCCCTTACTAATTGAATCTCCTGTTTCAGTAGGAAGTATAAAAGCAATCCTAAAATCTCATTCCGGACTTAAATATGCTTTGGACGCAGAAATAAAAGATTAAAATTCTACTAATGCTTCGGATTATAAATAAAACATACATATTGATTCTGCTCCTGCTGGTAATTGCAGTTGCTGGAATTTTTTTCTTTTCAAAAAATCAAATATTTAAAAGCACAAAAGCTGAAAATGCTACTGTTGTCCTTGAAAAAATAAAAACAGTAACCAAACTGATTAGTGTTGAAGGGCAATTTTCTGAATTATACAACTATAAAGAGTCATATGATTATGATTTCTTTAATTTATTTTCAAAAAAAATAATTTTAAGAGTAAATGCAAAAGTATCCGTTGGCTATAATTTTGAAAAAATCAACTTTAGCATCGATAGTATTAATAAAATAGTGACGTTAAACGAACTTCCACATGCCGAAATTTTATCAATTGATCATGACCTGGATTATTATGATATTTCGGAAGGTACTTTTAATAAATTTTCGACAGATGAATATAATATGATTCAGCGTAAGGCCAAGGAAATGGTTCGTTCCAAAGCACAAAATACATCACTATTAGACATCGCAGAAAAAGAAAAATCAGATTTTTTAAAAATGTTGGAAATGGCGCTTCAAAGTGCGGGGTGGACTTTAACGATCAAAGGAAATAGTCAACACCTGCAATAAATTTTATAAGACATGATTAAGATTTTAATTTCATTAATGCTTATTTTAACTTGTCAATGCTACTTATCGAGCCAGGTTATTACAAAAGATCAACTTTCTGTTACTGAAAAAAACTTGTTTAATGACGCAAAAAAAGCATCCCAAAGCGGCGATATCCAGAAAAGTAATAAAAAATATCTGGAATTATTAAAACTTCAGCCTAATTTTGCTGAAGCTAAACTGAGATTGGCAAGTAATTACTTCTCAATGAAATTAGCTGATAAAGCTGAACAGCTATTTCAGGAAACCATTAATCAGTTTCCTGATTATGATCCGGAAATGTATTTCTCTCTGGCTACAATTCAGGAAAATCAAAACAAATATGTTGAAGCAGCCACGAATTATGAAACATATTTACTCAAGGAAAAAAAGAATGTAGCTAAACTAAAAAAAGCAACTGTACTTAAAGACAATCTGTTGTTTAAAGTATATGCCAGACAACATCCCGTACCTTTTAATCCAATAAATATGGGTCCGGCAATAAATAGTTTATATTCCGAATACTCCCCAAGTCTGGCGATTGATGGTTCTTCGATGATTTTCACAAGAAATATTGGTCAGGAAGACTTTTTTATTTCGGCTAAAGACAGTTTGAATGGATTTAAAACCGCCTCACCACTTTTCAATTTAAACACGGTCCAAAACGAAGGAGCACATAGCCTATCAGCTGATGGTAAATTTATGGTTTTTACATCCTGTGACAGGCGTGATGCCTTTGGCAGTTGTGATCTGTACTTTTCCACATTGATGGATGGAAAATGGTCACTGCCGGTTAACATGGGGCATGTTGTAAATTCTGCCGCCTGGGATTCACAACCCACGCTATCGCCGGATGGTAAAACGATTATTTTCTCCAGTAGAAGAAAAGGAACTTTGGGCGGCGCGGATTTATGGATTACCTGGAGAGATGAAAAAAATTCCTGGGTGCCTCCTGTTAATCTAGGCCCTGAAATCAATTCTGAAAAGGATGATGAATCTCCTTTTTTACATCCTGACGGGCAAACACTTTATTTCAGGTCTGATGGAAGACCAGGAATGGGCAATTTTGATATTTTTTTAAGCAGAAGAAATATTTCAACCGGAGCGTGGCTTCAGCCTGTAAATATTGGTTATCCAATAAATACAGAGGGTGAAGAAGGCGCTCTGATTGTTTCATTGGATGGCCAAAAAGCTTATTTTGCTACTGATATGAATTATGTTACTGGAAAATGTACCGGAAATCTGGATATATATTCTTTTGAGTTATATAAAGAGGCCAGACCAATACCTACCACTTATGTAAAAGGATATATTACAGATGCGCAAACTGGGAAGTCTGTCCAGGGAAAAGTAACAATTAAAGATTTAAAAACCGGGTCGGTAAAATTTCAAATCACCACGGATAAAGATGGATATTTTATATGCGGTATTTCAACAGGTAGCAATTATATTTGTATTATAGAAAACAATGATTACCAATATTATACGCAGAATTTTAATCTGTCATCCGCAATAGAAAACAATCATCCTTATTTATTGAATATCAGATTAATTCCTATACTTGAAATTAAAAAAAATACAGTAAATGCCCCTGTGGTTCTCCATAATATTTTTTTCAATTCCGGATCAGCTGAATTAATGCCGGAATCAAGTACTGAAATTAATCTTTTGTATAATCTGCTTTCTGACCATCCTGAACTTAAAATAAAAATAACAGGACATACTGACAATGTTGGCATGGATAATGAAAACCTTCAACTTTCTATTTTGAGAGCAGCAGCTGTAAAGCATGCCCTTATTGACAAAGGTATTGAGGAAAACAGAGTTATTTCAGAAGGAAAAGGTGAAAGCTCCCCTATTGCTACCAATGATACAGAAGAAGGCAGACAAAAAAACAGAAGAACAGAATTTGTGCTCTCAGTAAGGTGATTAGTTATATATGCAGTTTTAAACCTATCAGCAAAGCAATGACACCTCCCAGGAGGCTGAATAACATATATCCAATACCAAATTGCCATTGGTCTCTCTGGATGTACAAATATATTTCATAGCTAAATGTCGAAAATGTACTGAAACCACCACAAAATCCGGTGGCTAAAAATAATCTGTACTGTTCAGATACCTGATTATCATACTGCTTTTGTAAAAGTATGCCTAAAATTAAACAACTAAGAATGTTAGCTAAAAAAGTTCCGTAAGGGAAAAACATAAATTCCCTTTCACTAAAGTTCCATTTCTGTGCCAGCATATATCTGCATACGCTTCCAAGACCACCACCTAAAAATATCAAAATCCAGCGTATCATTTCCCTGAATTTAATTTTCTTTTCTCAACCATGGAGGAGGCCAGAATGGACATAATAAATGCCAGACTTAATATAATTATCAAAAGAATCAGGTTTCCAACATCCTGCAACATAATTGCAAGTAAAATGAAAAGAATATTTGTCAGAAAAAGTACCCCAGTGGCTTGCATATGAGATAAACCCAGATCTATCAAAATGTGATGAATGTGTTTTCTGTCAGGATTAAAAGGTGACTTCCCTTCAATAAGTCTTAAAATAAAAACCCTTAAAGTATCAAAGAGAGGTAAAATAAGAATAGCAATAGCTATTGAAGGCGCTGATTTAAATGTATAAGGAGAATCAATTATCTCATTGTGTAATTCTATAAATTTTATTGCTAATATGGAGCATACTAAGCCAAGTAATAAAGCCCCGGTATCGCCCATAAAAATTTGTGCAGGCGTAATGTTATATTTAAGAAAAGCAACTAAAGCCCCTCCAAGAGCAAAAGCCACAATTGATATTTCAATACTCCCTACCAAATAAAACCAAATACCCAAAACAAAGGTAATGAGTAATCCCAAACTACCCGAAAGACCGTTTATCCCATCTATCAAATTAAAAGCATTAATAATTACAATAATTGTAAAAATTGATAATATTACACTGGCTATTTCAGGAATTTCATATATTCCAAAAAAACCATATAAACTGGTCAACTGAATTTTGGCCCTGAAAACCAAAATACCTGCAGCAAACAATTCACCTAAAAACTTCCTGGATGGAGACATTGGGTCAATATCGTCTTTGGCGCCAATTAAAAAGATAATAATGAAAGCACATAAAATATATTGAAGATCACCAAAATAATTGAACGGAGTCCACAATATAATGGAGAATAACGTGCCTGCAAAAATGCCTATACCTCCCAATGACGGCGTACTCACTTTATGAGATCTTCGCTCTCCGGGTTCATCCATCAGGTTCTTCTTTTTAGCTAAATGGATAATTGAGGGTATCGCCAGATAGGTTAGTGCAAAAGAAGTGATAAAAGCTAAAATAATATCATACATCCCAAAAACTTTAACAGGTCAAATATAAACATCTATTACCGAATTATTAAATGACAAAAAATAAATATTAGCGGTTAAAATTCTAGTCATATTGTTTAATGTTAAAACCAAGGGTTATTAGATCCTTCCAAAAAGATGGATAAGACTTTGATATCACTTTCGGTTCATTAATATTTACGGGGAAAAACAAGCCCAAAGGGGCAAAAGCCATAGCCATTCTGTGATCTTGATATGTTTCGACTATCTGACCTTCTCCTGCATTTAGCTCAGACTTACCTTCCTGCATAAAATACTCAATTTCCGATTTTTTTGAAAATCTGGCAGGCAATTTATTTAAAAAAACATTCATTTTCATATGCTCCTTCTGCAAGGCAATAATCCTGTCTGTTTCCTTAATACGAAGGGTTTGCAATCCGGAAAATAGAGCTGTCGTACCCAAGCCTGCACACATGACAGAGACGCTTTGAGTCAAATCAGGTACTTTAATGAAATCATACTCGAAATAATCAGGAATTGTATATTTACTTTTTTTAACTAATCTAATTTGTTGGTTACCAAAAATTGTTTCGATGCCAAACTTATTTCCGATTTCAACTATAGCGGAGTCTCCTTGTATACTGTTTTGATGCAATCCTTTTAATACGATATCCGCACTCTCGCTAAATGCAGCAATGGTATAATAATAAGAGGCTGCTGACCAATCAGCCTCTACATAAAAATCTTTCGGCTGGTATTTCTGTGGGACAATGGTAATTGTCTGATCTTCCCAATGCACATTGATATCAAAATAATTCATTATTGATATGGTCATTTCAATATATGGACGAGAAACTATATTGCCTTCAAGGTGTATAATTAAGCCATTGGTTAGAGTTGGGGCTATCAGTAATAATGCCGAAATAAACTGCGAACTGATATCGGCCGGCAAACTTATTTCGTGTTTCCATCTTGATTCAGGTGTACTTATTTTTAGTGGTGGGTAACCAACTTTTCCAACATATTCAATATTGGCTCCAAGATAATTCAATGCATCGACAAGAGCCTTAACCGGCCTTTGAGTCATTCGTTCAGAGCCTGAAAGCCATTGACTACCTTCTTTTGTTGCTAAATATGCAGTTAAAAATCGATATGTTGTGCCCGCATGATGTGCATCCAATTCAATTTTGTCTGACTGCAATAAATATTGCATTATTTTTGTATCATCACTATCTGATAGGTTTTCTATATTAAACTGGACGGACGAAAGCGCTTGAATCAGTAGAACCCTATTTGAAATACTTTTAGATCCACTCAGTGTGATTTCACCATAAATATTTTTATTTTGACACGATACGCAAATAGCATTCATGATTTTAATATAAATTTAATTGTAAAGGTAGTAATTCAATATAAAGCGAGGTCCTTTAAATAATAAATGTTGAATGCGGGTTTATATGTTAATCCTGCGATACAATAACTTAAAGCTACAAATCACTGTTCTTAAGAACTTTTTTACTGCATTTTGTTTTAAGGTTGAAATACTAAACCCATATGCCCTGATCGCTAAAGTGCCCCTAAAATTTACCATTTAAATTTTAATTTAATTTATACTTTATGCATGGCTGGCACTTAAATCCATATGAATGACCCGTCATAAAAGGAAGACTTATAGCTAAGTTAAGGCGGAGCTAAAGTAAATCTGGCACAGATTTAAACTAACTGTTACCATACTTCCCGATCAGTAAAAAATATTTATTAGCGTTATTTTAATAGGAAATGCTGTCCTTTAAATGATAGTACCGCTACTTCTTTTTATAGCATGTTATTTTAAACCAGTCAACATGCGTTTTGGTATTAATGCGATGATTTTAATAGTTTAATGAAAAGTCAGCACAAGATTTTTTAAAAAAATAGCCAATTGGATTTTTAATAACCAATCCAAAATCAAAAAAACTGTATGATTATAATTTAAAAAAACCTGATGTTAACAGAAATACTGCAATACGTTTATTTGTCTAAATATTGGAAGGGCTCAACATATTTTTTAAATGTGGGATCAGAAACCCAAATCAAAATCCATTATTTTTCAGTCTGATAATTATAAATGAAAAATACAACACGTTAGTCAAACCATACAAAATGGATATCCTGCTTAATTTCGGGATGGAGGCTCAATGCTACAGGGCAAGTTTTAGCTGCTGTTTCGATTATCTTTTTTTCTATATGGCTATAATGTACTTCAGGAAGGATCATTTTAATTTCTATGCCTGAAATTCTTCTTGGATCAGAAGCCATGTATTTGGTCACTTCCAGCGTTGCACCATCAACAGTAAAGTTATGATTTTTAGCAGCTATACCGATTATTGTTATCATACAAGTGCCAAGCGATGTTGCTGTTAAGTCCGTTGGCGAAAATGCCTCTCCCTTCCCATTATTGTCAGTCGGAGCATCAGTAATGAGACTATTTCCTGACATTATATGCGTACATTCCGTACGCAAATCGCCTAAATATTTAATTTTTGATGTCATGTTACTCCTTAATATATTATAACGAAGATGGTATATTATCATCCTTAACCGCCTCCCTCGCTGCGTCCTTTGCTTCTCTGATCTTTAGTTTTTCAGCTTCGTCAAACTCATCAGCTTTGTCATAGGATTTAATTATCTCTTTAACTAATCTGTGTCTGACAACATCTTCCGAGCTTAGAAAAAGTTGACCGATGCCGTCAATAGGGGCTAAAATTTGAAGCGCTTTACGCAAGCCGGATTTCTGATGCCCGGGAAGATCAATTTGAGATAAGTCGCCGGTAATGATTGCCTTTGCACTTGGTCCAATTCTTGTAAGAAACATTTTGAGTTGGGTTGTGGTACAATTTTGTGCTTCATCGAGTATAATAAAGGCATGGTCAAGAGTACGTCCCCGCATAAAAGCCAGTGGTGCCACTTCAATTATCCTATTGGTGATAAAAAAATTCAACTTCTCAGCTGGAAGCATATCATCAAGTGCATCATATAAAGGTCTGAGATAAGGATCCACTTTTTCTTTCATATCCCCTGGCAAAAAACCCAAATGCTCTCCCGCCTCTACAGCAGGTCGGGTAAGTATAATCTTTTTTACCAGCTTGGACTTTAAAGCCTTGATTGCCAGTGCTACAGCAGTATATGTTTTTCCAGTACCTGCAGGTCCTACAGCGAAAACAATATCATTGTCTTCAGAACACTGTACCAGCATTTTCTGGTTTTTAGTTTTTGCTTTAATCGGGCTTCCGTTTTTACCATACACAATAACGCCCCCTGCCGAATGCTGACTTATTTTATTATCTGCAGCATGATCACTGGCAAGCAGGTCTTCGACTACCTGAGTCGAAAAATCATGTTTGTCCTGAATAAGCCTGACCATAATTTCAAGCTTAGATTTTACATCATCTGTTCCTTTCTTCTCTCCTTTTATTTTAACCTGATTCCCCCTTGAGGTAATTTGCACATCCGGATAGGCTTTTTTGATCAGATTTAATTTTGAATTGTTTTCTCCATATAATTCAAGGGGGTCTATTCCATCAATGGTTAATATTACTTCACTCAATATGATTACAAAATTTGATGATTATTTAAAATAAGTATTAGCTATGGACCACAAATTTCTGCTTTAATATTTATATATAGTAAAAAATTATAATGTATGTATAATATTTCATTACTTTGCACACAAATATTATTGTTTTAATTAAATTTCTAATAATATTTAAGCATTATTTTAGCAAATAAACGAGATTTTAATGCAAATTGTTTCTTTGACCACTGATTATGGTTCTAAAGATTATTATGTAGCGGAATTGAAAGCATCTATTCTCAACGGCAAAAATGATTTTTATATTATTGACATCAGCCATGAAATTGATCGTTTCGATATTGTTCAGGCTGCCTTCTTTCTGAGCAATGCTATGCCCTCATTTAATGAAGGTTCAATACATGTCGTTGCAGTAAACTGCAATTACAAAAGAAAAAGTGAATACATTTGTTTTGAAAAACAAGGTCACTACTTTATTGGTCCGAACAATGGAATCTTCAGTCTTATATTTAATGATTTAAAGTCAGAAGAAATATTTGTCATTTCGCCGCCAGACAACGGTAATTTGTCAGTAAACTCCATATTTTCGCATGCTGCAGCTTATATTGGCCATGGCCTTCCCCTTGCCGAAATAGGTGAACCAGTGCAACACTTTAACACCAAGTTGGTTATCCAGCCTGTTGTTACGTCCAATCAGATTAGGGCGACCATCATTCATATTGATCATTTTGAAAATGTAGTTGTTAATTTAAAAAAAGACCAGTTTGAAAAAGTCAGAAATGACAGAAAATTTGAATTGTATTATAAGCCAAATGATCCAATTACTTTTTTGAGTAAAGATTATGGCGATGTTGCTATAGGCGATGCTTTAGCATTTTTTAATGCCTCCGGATATTTAGAAATTGCCATCAATATGGACAAAGCCAGCTCTATGCTGAATTTAATGAAAAATGAAATGATACAGATTAACTTCTACTAAATATGGATATAATTCGTATAGTGAGGCTTTCTTTCAGAAGTGAAAAGGTTGATGATTTTCTGCAAATTTATGAAAATTCAAAAAATAAAATCAGGTCTTTTAAAGGATGTACACATTTAGAATTAATGCGGGACACAACTTATTACAATGTATTTTACACTTATAGTAAATGGGACTCTGCCGAAGCATTGGAATTGTACAGGCAGTCCGCCATTTTTAAAGATACATGGGCCAAAACCAAATTACTCTTTGATAACAAGCCTGCTGCCTTCTCCCTTTCGCCTTTTATTACTGAATAATGAACAAATCAATCCATTATTGTATTTACTATTTCTATAAACTCCATATTTTCATATTTTGATCTTATTGGATACTATTTTATGTGTTAACCACATTATTTTTTAATTTGCGGCCTGAACGTGGACCAGAATATTTAAATGATCCACAACCCATTAAATAATGATACATTTTTTAGATTTGTTTTTTATTGTAACACTTGGAGGTTTAAACCTCAGGCACTTCCATTTTTGTCTTTATTCCAAAAGAATTAAAGCCAAATTTACAGTTACAGATAGAGAAAGAAAAAATACAGCCATGCCTGTAATAAAATTCAGGTTCTGATACCTACTGCCAACACCCCATCAGATCGAATTTTATGACTTCAATTAATTCTTGCATTATATGAAAACCATCTTTTGTAGCAACTATAAAATACACATCAATCATTGGATGGCTTTTGAAGAAGCGCTGCAAGAAATGAAACCTTCATCAATTTTTATTTTAGTAGATGAAAATAGTGAAAAGTTTTGTCTTCCTTATGTATTGGAAAAAATTGAAGTAAAAAGTACAATTATCAGAATAAACTCGGGTGAGCAGAATAAAAGTTTGAATACTTGTCAGCTTGTCTGGACCAAACTTTTACAAAATGGTGCAGACCGGCATTCGTTACTTATTAACCTTGGAGGTGGTGTAATTGGTGATTTAGGTGGCTTTTGTGCTGCCACCTATATGCGGGGAATTAAGTTCATACAAATGCCAACAACCCTTTTAAGTCAGGTAGATGCTTCTATAGGAGGTAAAACTGGTGTGGATCTTCAGGGATGCAAAAATATAGTTGGCTTGATTAAAGACCCAGCATATGTATTTGTTTTTACTGATTATTTAAAATCCTTATCTTTTGAGCAAATTCGCAGCGGGTATGCAGAATTATTGAAGCACGGATTAATCTCAGACAAAAACATCTGGCACAAACTATCTGATAATTTTAACCTGACCGGCCTTAATTTTGAAGATGTCGTTTTTGAATCCATAACAATTAAAAAATCTATAACTGAACAAGACCCTAATGAGTTGGGAATCAGAAAAATCCTTAATTTTGGTCATACCATAGGTCATGCTTTGGAATCCTATTGGATGGAAAGCCGTACTCCATTGCTTCATGGTGAAGCCGTTGCCATTGGCCTGGTCTGTGAAGCATTCCTTTCATACAGAATAGGAAATATCAACGAGCCAGAATTATTTGAAATCAGAAATTCTATTTTAAAAATATTTGGCCACCACCCCAAATTTGTAAAACCTGACCAAGAACTTATCACCCTAATGTTAAATGATAAAAAAAACTATGGCGGCAATATCAGATTTTCACTGCTTAAATCTATAGGTAATGCCTGTTTTGATATTCAGGTATCAAAAAATGATATTCAAGAAAGTATTATTTTCTATAAAGAAAAGATATAATTGAATTTAACGGCCTAATTTATTGTAGCTGCCAAAAGAAAAATGTAAAATTTATTTTGTCCATACTTTGTTCAGAACATAGTTAATTTAAATTTCCAGGCAATTATTTTTATTTACATCATTATTTTTAAATTGAAGCAGTTGTACGCAGGTAATTTGAAATTAGTCTTTTTAACCAGCAATAAAAGGTCAATGAAACAAAATACATACCAAACCATGTTACACTATCTAAGATATTAAAAGGTTCAATTGATAATTTTACCAGGATTATTTACTAATTTAATATGATTTTGTACTTTGCATCTCATATGGGCAAAATAATTACCACATTACTTTTTTCATTATGCCTTCTTAGTCTGAATGCGCAAAGTATTAATACTGAATTTGGTAAAAACAGGGTTCAGTTCCATGATGATTTTAATAACTGGTGGCAATATGAAACTGAAAACTTCATTACTTATTGGTATGGTAAAGCAAGGTTAATTGCACAACCTGTTATTCAGATAGCTGAAATGGACCATGACGCCATTCGAAAGATCATGGAACATAAAATGAATGATAAGATTGAAATAATTGTATATACTGATATTTCAGATCTCAAACAAAGTAATATAGGTACGGAAGAAACCTTCTCTAACAAGACCGGGGAAACTAAAATAGTTGGAAATAAAATGTTCGTCTATTTTGACGGAAACCATAAACATCTTCAAAAAAAAATAAAGGAAGGGATTGCTACGGTGTACTTTAACAATATGCTCTTTGGAACAAACTTGCAGGAAATTATTCAGAATGCCGTTTTAATGAATATTCCAGACTGGTATAAGCAAGGGGTAATTGCTTACTCGGCATCAAGTTGGAATCATTTGATTGAAGATGAACTGAGAGATATTTGGGAAAGGGAACCAAAGTACCATGATTTTAATAAAATAGCCGAGCAATTTCCAAGAGTTGCCGGTCATTCATTTTGGTTTTACATTGACCAAAATTATGGAAAATCTTCTATTGCCAATTTGCTTTACCTGGCCAAAATAAGCCGCGGTACTGATAATAGTTTTGAATATATACTAAATGCTGATCTCGAAACCCTGAAAGAAGAATGGGCTAAGTTTTACGAACTTTACTTCAATGCTGAAAAAGGTAAATTTTTACCGTTCAATAAAACATCTGAACTTAAACTCTCGAATAAAAAACATTCTCCGGTCAGTTGTCTTAGATTAAGTCCGGCCGGAGATATGCTGGTATATGTCTATAATGATCAGGGGAAATTTAAAATTGTACTGAATGATTTAAAAACTGGTAAAGAAAAACGAATATTTAAATATGGATACAAAAATGTTTTCCAGGAAACAGATTATAATTATCCGTTACTGGCCTGGCATCCAAAAAAACAAGAGTTAAGCTACATTTATGAGCATAATGACGTCATTAAGCTGGTCAAATATAATCTAAAAACCAATAAAAAGGAAGAGCAGATTATTCCAACTGATTTTCAACGAATATATAGTTTTTCATATATTGATGACCTGAATTATGTTTTTTCAGCCACTACAGATGGATTTTCAGATCTATATCTTTATAAATCAAAAAACAGAAACTATCAAAGAATAACGAATGACTTTTATGATGATCTTGATGCTGAATATGTTAAGTTAAATGGTAAAAATGGTATTCTTTTCAGTTCGAACAGAGTAAATGATACTATTACGGAATTAAAACTTGACACAATTTTACCATTAGACAACTTTGATATTTTTTTTCTTGAAGATAACTCTTCCAATGCAAAAAGATTAACTAAAACGCCGCAAATCAATGAAAGACTCCCATTCAAGTATTCTGATAAATATATTATTTATACCGGTGACGGTTCAGGAAATTTAAATATTAATGTTCTTGACTATAAAAGCAATTCTTCATATGCTGTCACCGATCTCGACAGGAACCTGATAAATTTTCATTCTCAAGAAGGCAATAACAAAATAGTTTCTACCATTTATAAAAATGGAAAGCATATTGTTTATTATCATGTCATAGATCCCTCTGCTGTCATTGAGCCCTATATCACCCAATCTGCGGTAACCAATTTAGTTCATGAAGATATTCAAATACCAATAAAAGAAACTCCTGTAAGTAACATTAGTAAGGAATATGATGATAAGTTTTTATTTCAATCCGCATTTAAAGATCCTGAGATTCTTGAGCCAATAAATATAAGACAACAGTCAGGTGAAGAGATTGCATTTCATTTAAATATTGATGCTACCAATTTTACGAATAAACCTATAGAACGATACAATAACACACGGGCTATTGCTGCAAATAATAAGTTTGGGTTAAATAATATCACTACCAAACTGGATAATGACCTGCTTTTTGGTGGATTAGAAAGTTATACCGGTGACCGCCAACAATTGATCACCACGCCAATGGGCTTTCTTTTTAAAGCGAACATAAAAGATTTATTTGAAGACTATGTAGTTGAAGGTGGGGTCAGGATTCCAACTACTTTTAATGGTTCAGAGTATTTTCTTGTATTTGACAATAAAAAATCTAGAATAGACAAAAGGTTTGCGTTATACCGAAAGTCAAATGAATATAATAATGCACCAGATCCAAATCAGGTTTTTCTAACAAAATCCAAAAAGACTATTTTACTCGGAATGTATCAATTAAAATATCCTTTTGATATTTACAGAAGTATCAGAGCCACTACCACTTTAAGGTTTGACAGGTTCTTAAAGCTGAGCACTGAAAGTAACTCTTTTAATGCCCCTGCTGTGAATGAAAAAAGAGTAAGTTTGAAATTGGAATATATATTTGACAATTCTCACGATGCTGCACTAAATATTAAAAACGGCACTCGATATAAATTTTTTATAGAAGCTATAAATCAATTTGATTTACAGGTAATTGATGGTTTTAAATTTGATTTATCAAAAGGTTTTACCGGAATAATTGGTTTTGATGCCAGACATTATATACCTATTTTACGTAAATCTGTTTTGGCATTAAGGGCTTCGGGGGCAACTTCATTGGGCTCCCAAAAAATGCTTTATTATCTTGGAGGCACAGAAAACTGGTTTTTCCCCAAATTTGACAATTCAATTCCTGTAAGGGAAGATGGCAGTTTCGCATATAAAGTGAATGCCTTTCAACTCAGGGGATTTAATAATAACATTAGAAATGGTGCTACATTCCTGCTTTCAAATATTGAGTTAAGAATTCCATTTATGCAATACATCCTTGGTACCAACAGAGGCACCTCTTTTTTTAAAAATATGCAACTTGTTGGTTTTTATGATGCAGGTCTTGCATGGCACGGCGCGGGGCCTTTTAGTCCGGAAAACCCGCTAAATAAAGTAAAAATTTCAAGTCCGCCCCTTATTGAATTAAACGTTGAATATTTTAGAGATCCACTGGTAATGGGTTATGGCCTAGGTTTCAGAACACAGTTACTTGGCTATTTTATTAAAGCGGATTATGCCTGGGGTATTGAAACAAGAAAAATTCAACCAGCCAAATTTTATCTGAGCTTCGGTTTGGATTTTTAATCCATTCTAAATTTGCTTTTGTATTTTAGCAAATCAAAAAAACTTCTAAATATCAGATGGATTGTTCCTGCTGACCTTTACATCAGGTTTGACCTTATTTAAGGTTATTGATAGTAGTTTTATATTTATCAGAATAAAATAAAATTATTGCTGTATTTAAATAAAAAAACGGACCTACTTTATCGGTTTCAAGGAGATCATTGATCAAACACATAGCAAAAATAATGATCAAACCCAACGTAGCGGCCATGATGATATATCCATCTCTTTTATTAGTACACTGATGATATATTTTTTCTCCAGTAAGTAATAATAAAAAACAAAGTGCAATTAAAAGTAAAAATCCAATAATGCCCTGTTCAACCCAAGTCATCAGAAAATAATTATGTATTCCTGACTGATCTGGATTATTGCTGACATAGGTTTGAAAACGTGAAATAGAATACGATTTATAATTGGAATAAAAACTACCGGGTCCAAACCCCATCCAGAATTTATCTTTAATCATTTCAGCTCCGGCCATCCAGCGATACACTCTTTCCATGGATGAAATATCTTCCAGCTTATAGGTAGCCTCAAGTAAATTGTCAAACTCCGTATGCGTTATTGTTTTTTCAAAATCCGGAGCAAAATCCATATATTTATTATTCCACGATAAATAGATAATGCCCGAAAATGCTATGACAGAACTTAATAACAATGCCTGTTTTACCCACATTTTTTTGATTATATACCAGGCTCCCCAGGCAATAAACATGGATAATATGGCTGCTCTTGTAAAGCTGAAATAAATACCGACAATAAAAACTATAAATATGAAGTACATCCATTTATTCGATTTTTTATCCAGCATATTTATTCTTAAAAAAGCCCATACAAACGGCAGGCATACTACAGAAATAGCCGCATAATTAACATGGTTTCTAAAAAAGGGTCGAACCACGTCATAACTGGCTGCAAAACTAAACCCTTCGAATGCATGCCTTACAAGAACAATACAAATAGCAAAAAATAAGAACCGATACAAAATCCGGTATGATCGTTCCAGGTATTCTGATTGTGTCACACAAAGTAAAGGAAAAATTAAAAATGGTAAAACATACCAAAGTTTTGCCAACAAAAACTTAAATGAAATCAGGTGGTTTTGTGAATTAATTGCTGTGATCCCGATCCAAAATATTTGCAACACCAAAGTGATAAAAACAGGATGCGTCACATAATTCAGTTTTAAAGCAAAATTTCTTTTTAACAATTCCGCAATAGTGATACCTGAAAGTAAAATCATCAGCGGTTCAGAAGGGATGTCTGTTCCTAATCCGGCCCCTTCAAAATAAAATTCCACAGAAAATGGCAGAACAGCAAAAAGTAAATAAAAAAGTCTTCTGTAATCCTCCAGTATAATGCCGAATCCAAGTATTAATAAGGGAATAATGAATGGTAAAACACTATCATACCAAACAGAAAAAAGAACAGAAAAACAAACAATAATAATAAATAAACGGTAGAGATTTGTAGTTGAAAATAGTGACCTCGTTTCAAATACCAACATATCAGTGTGATTTATTCACTTGCAATCCTTTTATGTTTTCCATTACAAATATTGCCAGAAAACAAAGCATAATTCCGCACAAGCTCGCCAAAATAACTAAAACTGACCTTTTAGGTCTTGATTTTTCTACAGGAATGTCTGCCTTTTCAACAATATGAAGGGCTGTAAACGGTACGGCATACGTCGCGCTTAACTGTTTTAATCGTTCCTTGTCCAAACTTATCTGGTCATTTAACCTACTTTGCTCCTGATCAAGTTGCTTAAGTTCGGATAAAACGGGCGCATACCTTGCAAGTTCCGCATTTGCTTTACTCATTTTATTGACTGCCCCCATTTCCATGGCCATATATTTAATCAGTGAATCCTTGTACGCAGGGTATTTTTTATAAAAAGTAATTTTACCTTTGGCATCTTCGAGATCAGAAGTGGCTTCAGCCAGCATTTTTGTGTAAATACCTGACTGTGTCCAGGTTTCAAAAATACCAGAGGCGTCTTTGATTCTTCTCTGTCTATTTGAAAGTGAATCTGTTTGTATTTGCTTTTTTACAAGATTTTGTTCATAGTTAGCAATTAATTTTGCCTGACTTTCCTTGACAATATCCTGAGCCAAACGTTCAATTTTTTCCCGTGCAGCGTTTGCCATGTTTGCAGCAATTACGGGGTCCTTATCTTCAACGATAAGCAATAATGCACCGTATTTTGTTTTAATTGTCTGGAAATTTTCCAATAATTCTTCTCTAACTTTAAACTTTGCTTTTTTATGACCGGGATCGATATCATAGTGTTTATATAATTCAAAGGAATCAACCAGATGAAATATAATATCGTGGGAGGTAGCAATAGTAAAGAGTCGGTCCAGGTCTTTATCATCTCCATAGATTCGAACATCTTTTTCGTCTCCTCCTATTGGAATCGGTTTTGCTAAATCCGGACTTGCTGCATAGAATGTAGTTTCAGCTCTATAATAATCTGGCAGCAGTAAACTTACCACGACACTTAAAATTACTATTATAACTGATGCCATAAACAGCTCCTTCTTCCATTTCTGCAATTGTTGTAAAAAATCTATCAGACTATATTCGTTATTCATGCTTTTTAATTTTGCCTGTGGTCACATTTAAAAAGTTAATTCTTTTTTATCAGGCTAAAGACTTCCTTTTTTCCTATTATTCGAAAAACAAAGGACAAAAGTAAACAAATTAATATACAAATTGTCAATTTAAAGGGCCAATGCACATCGAAATAGCCATAGGAAATATTAAAAACAATAACCACCGCCAATGCATAAAAGGAAAAATTTAATACTTCTTTGAATGTGATTCCAACCCCAATTTCTTTACGGGCCAAAAATACCTGACCAAACATTACCGCTGTTTGGGTTAACAACGTTGCTATAGCTGCCCCTTTAGCCTCTAAAACTGGAATAAATATGCTATTCAAAATGACATTTATCACTAAACCAGAACCAAAAAGTACATTTAATCTTCCTACCCTACCTGTAGCGACCAATAATGTTCCAAAAATATATGCCACAGCCATCATAAAATAACTCAAAATTAAAAACTTCAATGTATGAAAAAATTCTATTTCATAGGCTTTATACAGCCATACCAGTATTTCATCGCCATAAAAAAATATGCTACAGACGATTAGAAGTGCTGTTGCCGAAGTAAGTCTAAGGCCTATACTTTTTAATTCTTCCAAAGTGTCTTTATTGTTAAGGTTTGCTGCAAACATGGGCAAGAGTAATGCTGCAAAAAGATAACCAACCATATTGGCGGCATCATAAAACCGGTAAGCAGATGCATACACTCCAGCCTGATAATGATTGTCATCAAGCATATATCCTAACATTACCCCATCCAGCTTATTATAAGTTGTCATAAAAATTAATATTAAAATATATGGCGAACTCCATTTGATCACTTTCTTAAAAAACACAAAATCCAAAGGCACTGTATTAAAAGATATTCTTTTAAAGAGGTAGGCAGCAGCCAAGGTACAAGCCAAAAAATAAGAAATTCCCTGCCCGTAAATCAATATGGAAATATGGAAGTTTTCCTTATACACTGAAAACCATGAAAGGTAGCCAATAATTATTATCATAAATAATTTATCCAAAGATGAAAACAAGCTGTCTGCTCTATAATGGCCCAACCCTGCTATCATGCCCCGCAACAAAAGAAAAAATGAACTCAATATCATATTTAAGCAAAGAAAGAAAACCATCTTTATGTCCTGATAACCCAATAACCAAGCTGTCAGGCAGGTTATGATAATAAATAAACCAGCAAGGATGCTTTTGATTTTAAAAAGATTTACAGCATATTGATGAAGAGCATCCCTGTTTTTGGGAACATATTGCGCGCTCCAATTCTGTAAACCGGGATCATTTATAAACTGAAATAAGAAAACAAAATTAAAATAATAGAAGTACAAGCCATAACCTTCTGTTCCAACCAGATTTTGAATCCGGGCATCTACTCCAAAAATGTATACCGGCTTTATCAAAAAATTGATAAAGAACAGTAAAATAATATTAATAATAAATTCCCGTTTCATGCTGTCACAAAAGTAATGATATTTTAATCCCTGACAGCGTGCGGTAAATAAGTGTTTTTATTTAAAATTTCAGTCACAATAAAGTCAATAATTATTTTTTTGTTTTATTAGTGATAAACCTTACTTTTGTGCCCTTAATTAACAACAATTTAATAATTTTTAACGAACAATCAACAAAGTATGGGACAAAGTATCATTTATTTAATTCCTGTTTTTGGTGTTTTTGCACTTTTGTTTACTTTCTGGAAAAGCAGCTGGGTAGCGAAACAAGAGGTAGGAACAGAAAAAATGGCCAGAATAGCACTCAGTATTTCTCAAGGAGCTATGGCTTTTTTAAAGGCCGAATATAGGGTACTTGCAGTTTTTGTTTTAGCAGTTGCCATTTTAATGGGTTTAAGTGGAAATGCTGAAGGGTCATCTCCGTTAGTTGCTTTCTCTTTTATAACTGGCTCCGTTTGTTCTGCTTTAGCCGGATTTATCGGTATGAGAGTGGCAACAAAAGCAAATGTCAGAACAACCAATGCTGCAAGATCAAGTTTAGGGAAAGCCTTAGAAGTCGCTTTTGCCGGTGGTTCAGTAATGGGTATGGGTGTTGTCGGACTGGGTTTACTAGGTCTAGGAATCCTTTTTGCCGTTTACAATCAAATGTGGGCAGGAGACATCCATAAAGTAATAACTGTACTCACGGGTTTCTCTTTTGGAGCATCTTCTATAGCGTTATTTGCGAGAGTAGGTGGGGGTATATATACTAAAGCTGCCGATGTTGGTGCTGACCTTGTTGGGAAAGTTGAAGCCGGTATACCGGAAGATCACCCTTATAATCCAGCCACCATTGCCGACAACGTTGGTGATAATGTTGGAGATGTTGCGGGTATGGGGGCTGACCTTTTTGAATCATATGTTGGTGCGATTATTGGGACAATGGTTCTTGGTGCTGTTTTTGTAGGCACCGGCGGGTTTGAGAACACCAATGATTTTAATGGGTTAAATGCCATTTTACTGCCGCTTGTACTTTCCGGTGTTGGAATATTAACCTCTATATTAGGTACATTTTTTGTAAAAGTTGCCGAAGGCGGGGATCCACAAAAAGCGCTGAACAGAGGGGAACTGATATCTGCAGTTCTTATGCTTGCCGCAACCTACTTTATTGTACAATGGCTGCTTCCGACAAGTTGGACTGACAGCAAGGGAATGGCTTACACCTCATTAGGTGTATTCTGGGCTGTTATAATTGGTCTAGTGTCAGGATTGCTTATTGGAATTATAACTGAATTTTATACCGGAACCGGAACAAAACCAGTAAAATCGATCGTTAATCAATCATTAACCGGATCGGCCACAAATATCATTGCAGGATTGGGTGTGGGAATGCAATCTACGGCACTTCCTGTTTTAGTGCTTGCAGCCGGAATTATAGGTGCACATTATTTTGCCGGGCTGTATGGTATTGCCATTGCAGCGGTAGGAATGTTGTCTAACCTGGGTATTCAACTGGCAGTAGATGCTTACGGACCAATTTCTGATAATGCCGGTGGTATCGCTGAAATGGCTGACCTTCCAAAAGACGTCAGACAAAAAACAGATAAACTGGATGCAGTTGGAAATACTACAGCAGCCATAGGAAAGGGTTTTGCAATTGGTTCCGCTGCCTTAACAGCACTGGCTCTTTTTGCGGCTTATATGTCCACTACAGGATTACAATCTATTGATGTTGCAAATCCAGTGGTTATGGGAGGTCTGCTTATCGGGTCAATGCTTCCATTTCTATTTTCAGCTTTAGCAATGAATGCAGTGGGACGTGCCGCCATGGATATGATACAGGAAGTAAGAAGACAGTTTTCAGATATACCTGAACTTAAAGCGGCTTTAGCTGTAATGAAAAAAAATGATGGTATTGAACAGAAAAACTGGTCTGCTGCTGATGTAGCTACATTTGATGCGGCAGATGGAAAGGCAGAATATGGTAAGTGTGTCGAAATATCTACCAAAGCCTCCATCAGAGAAATGGTTTTACCTGGTGTATTAGCTGTTGCTTCACCTGTGATCATTGGTTTTGGAGGCGGTGCCGAAATGTTGGGCGGGTTATTAGCCGGTGTTACCTCATGTGGTGTGCTCATGGCTATATTCCAATCAAATGCCGGTGGTGCCTGGGACAATGCTAAAAAGATGTTTGAAGAGGGTGTTGAAATACAAGGTAAAATGTACTATAAAGGTTCTGAGCCACATAAAGCTACTGTTGTAGGTGACACTGTGGGCGATCCATTTAAAGACACTTCCGGGCCATCATTAAATATATTACTTAAATTAATGTCAATTGTTGCACTTGTAATTGCACCACTACTGGCTTAAATTTATATATTAGATAAAAAAAAGCCTTTCAGGAAATCATTCTGAAAGGCTTTTTTATTTATTGTTTACCCTTTGCAGCATTGAGAATATGAGCGTACACCCGGGTCCAGCCCGACCAGTCCCCCTCTTCGTCCAGGGAACTGTTATGCCAGATCATACAAAGTGGGCTATTTATTCTGACTGCGTATTTAATCAAACTTTCTGCATTTATTATGGCTTCATCAGGAGCGTACTTCAAATAGTTTTTTAATGTTACATCCATCAACTGAAATGGATATACACGCAATAATGATACTTCTTCCTTTATTAAATCATACCAAAAAAATGCGTGCCCTGTAGAAGCTCTATATCCGATAGTTTCTGGGTAACCCATACTATAATCTGCAATAATTCCTGCTTCAATCAATGCATCGTAGGTATTTGGCAAGTTAAGGATAACAAAATGCTGACGCGATATTTTGGGTGCCTGCCCTGTAATTTCCTGTAGTGTATCCATTTCCTCCTTCAGTTTCAATCTGGATGAGTTCGATAAAAAAGAAGGATGAATTCCCACTTCATACAGATTATTTAAAAATGTAATGAGACTTCTGAAGTATTTATTATCCGGAGAATGGCTTTTGTCGATGTTATTTGTTTTATGGCTGACTAAAAAGAAAAAAAGCGGATTAATATTTTCTTTCAGATGCATTTTTATAATCAATGAATACGTATTAAACGGATCATTTGAATCAGCGACCCAGGCAGATAAAATTCTTTTATGCAAGCCCTTTATTTTTAGAAACGCCATGTCCCGAAAAGCGCCAGCCAAATTACGAAACCCTTTATGGGCATAACACCATGCCTGATCAATATCAATGGTTGAGGTAAAATAATACTTTTCCCGGTAAGGAAATTCAAAGCCGGGATGCAGACTTTTGATCTTACCGGCCAGCTGTTCAATACACTCGTCTACAATAGCCCTTTGTAAAAAATCTTTTTTATAAGCTATACTTTCCTGAGCAGGAAACCTTCCATATTTATCTTTAATGTGTGGCAAGTACTCCTCATATCTTGAAAGGCACATAAAGATGAGTGCAAAAATATCGGTTTCGGGGTATGTAGGTTTTGAATTATTTTGAAGCCAATGATCGCATAAGGCTTCCATTTTTTGAAAAGTTTCCCTGTCGATGCCTACTTCAGCCAGTATTCCTGAATCCGGAATAAAAAATTCATTGCCCTCATTCTGTGAAAGATAATAAATTTTAGGGGCAGGATAATTCACATTTTCAGTATGTGTATGAAAAGCATAATCTACTTTCAAAACATCTTTAAAAATAAAGTCTAAAACATAATTAAGTCTGGCCGTAAGTTTATGCCCTATAATATGAATCATACCCTAATTTTATTCCTCTTAAATGGCATATGGCTTTTTTATATAAAATATATTAAAAAATTAATGCTGCTAAATTAAAAAACCTGATCATAAAACCTTTAATATTTGAATAATATTGCAAAATGTTATACTTTTGATTCAATGTTTGTGGTAGAAATCAGTGAATAATCCTGTTTGAAACTTCCTGCACGTATGAATAGATACATTATATTTTTGCTGTTATTTCATGGACTAAATCCGGAAGTTCAAGGTCAAAAATCATTTCAGCCTAAGCAAGTTGATTTTGAATGGAAAGGTATTGTTTACAGAAATGAATATACCGGAAATTTAACCTTTCATACAAACGGCTATACGCTGGCATATAACAGTGGAAAGATAAAAACATACTACAAGACCAATTATTACCACATTGAACTGGGGTATATGACGGATCCGCGGGAGCAGAAACAAAATAAGAACATACCCTTATCCTTTAATAAAGTATCACAGTCCTTTAAATTCGGGAAGCAGAACCATTTATACCTTATCCGGGCCGGAAAAGGGACAAAAAGGCTATTAACCGATAAAGCCAAACGTAAAGGTGTTGCTATAGGTTACAATTATGAGGCGGGACCAAGTATTGCTATATTAAGGCCCTATTATCTAGAATTGGTTTATAATTTTGAGCAGGACGGCCGATTTTATAATGAATTGAGGGCTGAAAAATATTCAGAATCCAATGCTACCAAGTTTCTGGATTACAATTCCATCTTTGGAGGTGCTTCGGGAAGCAGGGGTTGGTCGGATATCAGTGTTGTTCCTGGTATTCAGGGTAAACTCGGGTTGTTTTTTTCACTTGGTGCATTCGAAGAATATGCCAAATCACTTGAGATTGGGGTGATGGGTGATTTTTTTATCCGGAAGATTCCGATTATGGTAGAGACAGAAGCAATAAGCTCCAAACCCTATTTTTTGAACTTTTATCTTACATTTGAGTTTGGTAAGAGAAAAAATTAGCAAGCCAATATTTAAAATTTATAATCGTGGTTGAACTCCCAGTTACATCTAATGTAACGCCTGAAGAAAAGAAAAAGAAACCAGATTGGCTTCGAGTGAAGTTGCCAATCGGAGAGGATTACAGGAAAGTCAGAAATCTTGTTGATGAATACAAGTTGCACACCATTTGCCAAAGTGGCAACTGTCCAAATATGGGTGAATGCTGGGGAGCAGGAACTGCAACATTTATGATTCTTGGAAACGTTTGTACGCGAAGCTGTTCCTTTTGTGCCGTAAAGACAGGCAGGCCAAACGAATATGATGAAGATGAGCCAAGAAGGGTTGCCGAAGCGATATTCCTTATGCAGGTAAAACATGCCGTAATTACCTCGGTAAACCGGGATGAATTGAAAGATAAAGGGGCTGAAATATGGTATCAGACGGTATCAAAAATAAAAGAAGTTTCTCCGGAAACAACCATTGAAACACTCATTCCTGATGTCAAGGCGAATTGGGATGCTTTGGAAAGAATGGTCAGCGGGGGTCAGGAAGTAGTTTCTCACAATATGGAAACTGTTTTTAGTTTGTATCGCAAAGTAAGGCCTCAGGCCAAATATGAAAGATCTCTTGAGCAAATAAAAATTACCAAACAATTGGGCAAAAGAACCAAGTCGGGAATCATGGTAGGACTTGGAGAAACAAAAGATGAAGTTTTAAGGGTTATGGATGATCTGATGGCTCATGGATGTGATGTGCTTACTATAGGCCAATATCTTCAACCTACAAAAATGCACATAGAAGTAGCAGAATTTATCCATCCGGATACTTTTGCGATGTATAAGCATGAAGGAATGCAGCGTGGTTTTAGTTTTGTAGAAAGTGGTCCGCTGGTACGCAGCAGCTATCATGCTGAACGTCATCTTTAAAAATATATAAAAAGATTTAAAAAAAGATTTAAATAAATTGTGCAGTTTACATAAGTATTATATTTTTGCACCGCATTTGAAAAGAACGTAAGAGCCAACTCAAACTCAATCTCAAATGCCCCCTTAGCTCAGTCGGTTAGAGCGACGGACTGTTAATCCGCAGGTCCCAGGTTCAAGTCCTGGAGGGGGCGCAAAAGCCTGATCAGTAATATGGTCAGGCTTTTTTGCTTTTATAGTTTAAAGTATCTTTTAAACGGTGCTATTTTATTAAGTCCACAGTCATTTTTTTAATTCTGTCTTCTAATTTTTCTGATGACAATTTCTCCCTAAGCCTATCGACAATAATTGGAAACGAAAAAGGCGTTGCTTTCAACGGCCGGCTGATAATTATATTTGATGCTTCAATTTTTTGAAGTGATTTTCTCATTCTGTATTCTTCGAATTGAAAGGCCATCACTTCATCGTATGTTTGTTTGTAAAGGAGATTATCCGGTTCATATTCTTTAAACACTTCAAATATCAACTGACTTGAAGCCTGTAAATGTCTTTCCTTTTTTAATTTATTGGGAAAACCGGAAAATATAAGTCCGGAAATCCTTGCTATATCCCTGAATTTTCTTCGTGCCATCTCAACGCTGTTTATACCGGATAAAATGTCGGAAGTGAGGCCAGAAGTTGAAAAGAGGTCTTTATTGATCAGCTTGTCCACTTGTATGGGTTGATCTGACAGCAATTCAAAACCCAAATCGTTCATAGCAAGAGAAAATGTAATGGGTTGCTTTTGAGCTAAACGACCGGCGATCAGTGCTGCCATACCTTCATGTACATTACGGCCTTCAAATGGATACATAAGCAGATGATATCCTTCTTTGCTTTCAAAATATTCCACCAAAAACTCTCCTCTGCAAGGTATGACCGATCTTTCTTTTTGCATCTCAAAGAGGGGTTTTAATGCCTCTATCTCCCTGTCATTAATGGTGTTTTCCATGTAATTGTAGATCTTTTCCCGCAGTACTTCAGAAAGCTGGGAACTCAATGGCATTCTTCCTCCCATGTAGGATGGTATTTTACCCGTTTTAGAATGGCTAATTTTAACCTGGGTGACCATTTCTTTTATTCTTACCAATTCGAGTGCCCTGCCGGCGAACCAAAAAACATCACCCGGGTTTAACTGCGAAACAAACCATTCTTCTATCGAACCCAATCGGGTGCCTTTTAAAAGTTTAATACTGATCATGGCATCAGAAACTATGGTGCCAATCGACAATTTATGTTTCAGTATCATTCTTTTATCGCTGACGATACATTTACCGATCTCTGAAACCTCTACTTTTTTGTATTCATCATATGCCTTTAATGAATCACTACCATTTATCAAATAACTATTAATCCTGTTCCATTCCATCTGGTCTACAGAAGAAAAACTATACGTATTCGTAATTTCATTGTACAATTTATCCGGAAAATATCCTTCGGACACAGCCAATGTCATTAAGTACTGTATCAAAACATCAAAACTTCTTATGTATGGAATGCGCTCTTCGAGATCGTGCTGTGCTATTGCAAGTCGTAATCCGGCTGCTTCAATTAATTCCAGCGCATGGGTGGGGACAAACCAAATATCGCTCGCTGCTCCGGGCTGATGGCCGCTTCTTCCTGCTCTTTGCACAAAACGCGCTACACCTTTGGGGCTACCGATCTGAATAATGGTTTCTACGGGCCTAAAATCTACTCCAAGGTCAAGACTTGAAGTGCACACTACGGCTTTCAGGGTGCCGGTATATAGTGCTTCCTCGACCCATTCTCTGATATCTTTACTAATAGAGCCATGGTGCATGGCAATTTGCCCTGCCAGGTCCGGTTCGAGATCCAGCAGTTTCTGGTACCATATTTCACATTGAGCTCTTGTATTCGTGAAAATCAGGGTTGTTTTGCTTTTTTGTAAAATTTCAATGACTTTATCAGCCAGTCTAATTCCTAAATGACCTGCCCAGGGAAAGCGCTCCATTTCATCCGGAATTACGGACCTCAGTATTATTTGTTTTTCCAGGTCAGCTTTGATAACTACCCTGTTGGACGGCTTGACCGGAAAAAGCAAGACGTCTATGGCTTCTTCCAAATTGCCTATTGTAGCAGAAATACCCCAAATACAAAGTGCCGGGTTGATATTTATTATTCTTGAAATGGCCAGCTCTGTCTGTACCCCCCGTTTGGAACCAATGAGTTCGTGCCATTCATCCACCACAATTGTAGTAACCGTGCCAAAAACATTTGTATATCCTTCAGTTGCTAAAATAACATGTAAACTTTCCGGCGTTGTGATAAGAATTTCGGGTGGGTTTTTTAATTGTGCCTGCCTCACTTTAGGGGATGAGTCACCGGTTCTTACCTCTGCTTTCCAGGGTATTTGCATGCCCTGCAGGGCCTTTTCGCAGGACAAAAGAATTTCCTTAGCCAATGCCCGAATTGGTGTTACCCATATCAGCTTCAGTCCATTATTTTTCTTAATCTTATAGGACTCCGGATATTGATTGACGTAATTAATCAATACGGCTATAAGGACTGCATAGGTTTTGCCACTTCCTGTTGGGGCATTGACCAGTCCGGATTTGCCTTCATTGTACTGCTTCCAGGACTCCATTTGAAACTCTAACGGTGTCCACCCTTGTAAATAAAACCAGTTTTGTGCAGCTTGAAGCCCTAAATTATCCATACCCTCCTCTTGAGATTAAGGTAAAATGAAGAAAAAAATGATATACTTTATTTCCATTTTCTATAAAAAATAGCAGACCAGAGGTAAATTATTTCTACTGTTTTATAAATTTCAAAGGCTTATTATTACCTATTAATATCCAATAAAGACCGGGTATAAGTTCGCTGATGTCTAAGTTCCTATACCCTATTTCATCCTGCAGGTAATCGTCCTTAACCAGAATCCCAACATGATTAAATATTTTTATACAGTGCGGTTCCCGGGTATTGGTCCGACCAAGCCATGAAATACTGCTCCCCGAAGGATTTGGTACAATTGTTAAACCGGATTCCGAAGCTGTATTTTCAGTTGCAACAGGACTGCATTCCGAATTTATATAAACTTGTGTTATTTCTCTAAGAGAATCGAGTAACACGTACACATTTTGACCCGGGCAAGACGTATAATTCGGAGAGCAGCCATCTTTATGTCCTGAAATATTCGCCATATTTCCATAATAAGATACGATAGGACCACCCCCTTCCGGATTAATATCCTCTTTACAACTCTTCCATGAAAACAATTTTTTTAATGTTAAGAGTGCTTTTTTATCCGGTTTCAAATTTACAAAATTGCCCAACAAACACACGCCCATCGTGTTGCTATTGTATCCACACATATGCGCCCCGAGCACATTATCGCCGCCTCCCCGTCCTTTATACAGGACTCCGTTTGGGTCAATCAGCCAATTATATCCGATATCCTGCCAGCCGTTGGTATTTACATGGAAATCAAAAATAGCAGCGACCACGGACTGCCAGTTACTACTTATATTTGTACCTGCACTGTGGTGTACGATTAAATGGGTTACGTCTGTATAGGTTGCCGGCGGAATATAAATATTCTCATTTAATCCGAATGAGGCGCCCCAAACACTTCTATTCACTGCAGCCGGAACCGGGCATTCACATTCCGATCTATATTCAAAGTTATGATGTTGTTCTGAATCTAAAATATTCGCTGTCTGCTTTGCCGGTGAAAAAAGATGGATTTTACCGCTAAGCCGGGAGATATCCACCTTTTCGTTAAAATTAAATATGACTTTAAAGGTGCGATTCATGCTGTCAGGCAAATAAATGAGCTCGCTGACATACTTATGATCATCATTGGCTTCATGGAAGTGTTCCACAGGGAAAGTGCGCCCCGCTGCAGTAATAAAGCCAGTAACAGACGATGGGTTTATATTTTCACCTTCCAATAAAACTGAAACGGCTAAAAATTCTGAAATTTCGATATGGGAAACATCAATTGTTTGCTCATGACCATTTTTTGTAAGTATGGCATTGAATTGAACATCGAGGCTGGTATGCTGCCCATATAAAATATGAAGCAAGCCTACAAAATCAAACAACAAACAACAGAGGAACCGAATCATTTAAATGTCATTCAACAATGGTGATACAAATTTCGTAAAAATAAAAAGGCTTTCAAAAGAAAGCCTTTTAGATAATTTATTTTAATGGATTAACTTCGGAAAGGATTACTCCACTTCGGATCTACTGTTAATTCGCGGTCAGTTAAAGTTTTTAAGAAAGCTATAATTGCTTTTTTCTCCAGTGAAGTGAGGTTTAATGGTTTAACATTTCCCTTTCCATCCGTAAATTTAACATCCAGGTGTTTGTGTGGTTTTATTCCCTGAGAATAATGATCCAGCACTTCTTCCAGTGTGCTGAATCTACCATCGTGCATGTAGGGATTGGTGAGTTCGATATTTCTCAAACTTGGAATTCTAAATTTACCATCTCCCAGGCCATTATCTTTGTAGATAATATCCAAGCCTATATTGGTAGCCCCCCGTAAATCGCCTGAAGATGAAAATTCGCCGCCGCCTCCATAAGGGTCATTAGGTCCATCAAGGGCACTCATGTTTGAACCTCCGTGGCATGAAGCACATTTGGCTTTATCGCTGTTAAACAATTCCATGCCGAGTCGCTCCAGGTCATTTAAGTTTGAAAAATTATTGTTCAGGCCCGCATCAAATCTGGATCTGGAGGTGGTGATTGAGCCAACAAACTGTGAAATTGCTTTTGATATATTTTCAGCGGTGATGGTTTCTGATCCAAATGCCTTTTTGAATAAAGGTTTGTAATACTCTGTATTGTTTAATTTATCTACCAATCGGTCTAAATTTTCCATGCCCATTTCAATATGGTTTTTGACGGGCTGCAAAGAAAGATCGTGGATGGTTTTAGATCTGGAATCCCAGAAAAGGTTATTTTGAACTACCGGATTGATAATCGCCATACTATTCCTTGTCGTAATGCGACCTTCGAAACCAGTGCTAAACTGCTGGCCGTCTGCAAAAGCTTTATCCTGATGGTGGCATGATGCACAGGCTATCGTGTTATTGAGTGACAATTTTTTATCATAAAACAGTACTCTGCCTAAAGTTGCACCCCAGGGCGTAATATCCGATTTACTTTCAATAAAAACCGGAATTCCATTGATGATATCAAAGTCAGTAAAATTGTTTGTAGCGGGTGACGAGCCTATGGGGAGATCGAGTTTATCGTAGGCATATGGCTGATCGGGTAAAGACAGCTTGTCTTCCGATTGGGTAATCAGGGTTTTGTCAGTACAAGAAAAACCAACCAAAAGCAAGGCAAAAAATACGTAAGAAATTCTCTTCATGGTAATAAATTTAGGAAATGTGAATCAAAAATAATCCTTAATTATAATAAAGTCAATATTTTATAAAATTTTAACACTAATATAGCCTGACATTAACAAAAATCGCAGTCGGTAGTTTTAATTCAAGTAAAGGGATACCGGAATCACTACCAATTCCCAATTTAAACTGGGCTTCCGTGGAAATAAATACTCTTTTAGTAAAATGATATTCAAAACCATATCCTTTACTTACACCAAAAAGGGGGTTGTCGTCGCCATCTCTGGCCAGGAGAAAGATATCCCATGAACTTGTGTACGCTATTTTTTTATCTTTTGTAATCGGGAATCTCCTTTCCAATCCTAAAGCCAGATAAAAAAAATTGGTGCCCGAAATATCAAAATTATCTGAAATGCTGGCTCCCAAACTAAATCGGAAAGCCCGTTTGGAGTAATATTTTTTATAAATGAGGCCGATATTACCTGCATCATTTTGCCCCAGATTAAAAGGGACCAGTTTGGAAATTAATGGCGTAAAGTTGATGCCAATTTCTTTAGTATTAGACCAATAATACGGATCATCTTCATACTGGTCTTCTTCAGCGTATACAAATTCTTTATCTTTATTCTTTTCAGATTGAGCTGCCAATTGATTCATGGTGCAACAATATAAAAGCAGCAGAAGGGGTATAATTTTCATCATAATTAAAAAGAGATATTAAAAAACAGCGATTGAGGCAGTTCCAGTTTTACCGAAGAATTTTTTGTTTCAGGTTCTTCAGAAATTGTTCCGTTGATACTTAGTTTTTCTTTGGTTCTGCTGTAAAAACCGTATAGTGATGTTTCAGAGCTGATAAATATCCGATCGGATATTTTGTACTCCAGTCTTAATACAGGCCCTATGCCGCCACCCAGTGTTTTTTCATTACTGATAAATGTTTTCCCGTTAACATTGAAGTCTCTGATTTCGGAATCTTCGGTACCAAATCTCCCTAAGATATCAATGCCATAAGAAAATAAAACCCTTTTACTGAGAACAATGTGTCTTTCGAGTCCAATTCTGAAATCTGTTGAAACGATATTCAGTTTGCGGGAAAGAAAGGAGCCGGAACTAAAATCATCTTCTTCCTTGTTTGTAATATTAAGGTTAAATGCACTACGAAAAGAGACCTTACCCATATGTCTCCGGTAAGTTAATCCATAAGGAGAATTTGCATTTTCGGGATTTAAGCTCAAAACATTACCCAACACATTGGTAAAATTAATTCCTAATTCATTTTTAAAAGGATAAAACTGGGCTATTGAAGTTTCTGTTTTTTGGCTAATAGCCGGCAGCGCCAAAAAAAGGATAACAATAATCTGGTAATATAATTTCATTTGTTAATTTAAGATTGCACTTCGTGTGGATGATTTAATTGTCATTTGGTTTTGTTTCATAAACAGTATTATTGGTGTTAACCTGCGCCCATTTTTCCTACAATATCAACCTCCCTGTACCCTATTTTTTCTGTACGCCCGATGCACCAGATATTTGTCTCATTCAAAAACAGAAACGACCGTAAAGCCTGAAATGTTGCCCGGTAAAATAAAAATAGTTGCTTTTGAACCCGCCGGTAAAAAAGTATCGCTTTTATTGGTCTGGGTTTTAATCTGTTTTTTAGAAAAGATCTTTTCTTAAAAAAACTATATGGCCGGTTTCGCTTTAAAGGGCTTTGGGACCAGGTTTTTTGTGGTGTGTATTTCCGGGGGTTTCCCGGCTACAAAATACTGTCGATTTTCCGGGAGTTTTTGCTTGATTTTTATTCCCCCGGGTTTATTTCTGCGGATGGTGATACGTCTGACATGCTCTTCCACTGTTTCGGGTTCCAATGAATTGTCCACCACGTCGAGGACGGACATAAACAGCAGTCGGGCGGGCTCGTAGATGTCGCTTTCGCGCCATACCTGGACGATGATCATGGTCCATGGTGTGGGTTCTGCATTAGACATAGGCAGGGTATGGGTCGTGCACTGCTCCTTGTCGGTGCGGGTGCAGGTGATGGATAAAGCCGGTTCGTAATGGGCTATCTGGGTGTCGAAATCGAGGTGGAGGTAGCCGATGCGTACGATTTTTTTGTCGCCACTTTTGGCTTTTTCCCAGAGGAGGCTGCGGTTCAGTTTGAAAGCATTGGGGACGGAAGCGTTCTGGATCAGTGCTTCTTTATAGTGTCTGGTTTTTTTGGAAAATATATTCAGTCTTCGGAATGCCATTTGGGACTCCGGGTTTTTTAGTCCGTTGTTGAGTTGTTTAAAACCTTTGGGTTGGGTGACATCGGCGCGCAGGGTGTTGATCATGGCGGACATGACCTCCGGTGGATAGTTGTGTTTGGTGAACCCTTTGGTGAGGGGCATCAGTGCCTGGCGGAATAGCTGTCCTGCCCGGGATGCTACTGCAAATTCGGACTGGTTTTTACGGGTTTCTTCGTACTGGGGGGCGGTGCGCATTTTGTGGAGGTCGACTTTACCGTTAGAGCGGATGACATATTTACCGTGTAAGATGTAACCGACTTTATCGCCCACTTTACCTATAAATTTTATAATACTTTTATTCTTAGCCATGATTCAATAGTTTAATTGATGGTATAACGATGGAGGGAATAAAATGCGTGTGTTTTATGGGAATTTTAACATTTTGAAGGTGGGGAATTTGGGTTTGGGTGGTTTTTTGTTGATTTCTGTGTTCATACTCATCCTAAGAACTTAGCCACAAGCCGTGGTTTGTGGTTCCTTCCTTATCGAGTGAAATCGTTCACTCGATTTGCTACGCAACCAGTCAGTCATCTCCAGATACTTTTAAGCTAAAGACAAAAAGGCGGACGATATACCTTCATTTAAATAATTATTTTCAACCTACTTAGTTTTTATATTATTGTCCACTAAAGTTAGAATCGCTTTGGTTTTGAAGTCGTTTTAGCTCAAGCAGTTTTGCCTGCTGGTCGATTTTATTCCATGATATATTAACCCAAAATACACATTAGAAATTTACTGCGATAAAATCTGACTTTATATTTGTTTCAGTACTCATTTTTTTGACCTCAATGCAGCTATGGCTGCACCTGCGGTAAAAAAAATTCCGTGCTTCACAACTATTTTGTCATATTTCCTCTCGTAACAAAGTCCAATGCGTAATTTGGGTTTAACGGCAAATATATTAAGGCCGGCAGGAACGTTTGGATTACCTTTAAAAATTAAAGATACAGTATGTTTTAAAGGCATTTAAATAATGGATATTAGTATATAATAAAGCTATTGTTTGAACTCTATTGTCGTTATCAAGGGTAAAATTGGAGTGGGGTTATTCATAAGGTATCCATAGGGTTACCATAAGGTATCCAGGGCTTATCCATAAGGATGGGTCGGCACAACGTCGGGACAACCTCGGGACAACCCTATCTAAGGGGTTGATTTAGTGCGAATTATGAATATAGGTGAAATGAAGATTTTGGGGGTATTTAACTTTAGATATTACTTGTTTCTGATCATGGCTTATTTAGGGTTAATCATTTGATCTTTAGTTATTCTCCGCTCGAGCCGCTCAGGCTCACACTTTTTTGCCCCCCATCCGCAGACGCGGTGCCTTCACTTGACGCATTGTCATGCGTCATCAGCCAAAGGCTGAATCGTTCAGTTAAGCGAAAAAAAAGTGTGCAAAAAATGCCGCCGCTGTTTTGTCTTCTTAACGCTTAAAAGTATCTTCCCGGCGGAAACAAAAAAAACTCGCCTTTTACTTTTGTTCTTTAATTTTACTTACCAATTATTTTAGATTTGTACTTCGATAATTCGTTCTTTTGGCTCAAACAGTTTTTTGTTCACTCCGTCTCCAGATACTTTTAAGCTAAAGACAAAAAGGCGGACGATATACCTTCATCAAAAAGTACTTTCAACCTACTTAGTTTTTATATTATTGTCCACTAAAGTTAGAATCGCTTTGGTTTTGAAGTCGTTTTGGCTCAAGCAGTTTTGCCTGCTGGTCGATTTTATTCCATGATATATTAACCCAAAATACACATTAGAAATTTACTGCGATAAAATCTGACTTTATATTTGTTTCAGTACTCATTTTTTTGA
>WBZS01000179.1_pt1 | contig 113722 bp, 99 predicted proteins | sample 5204201 | NCBI WGS metagenome assembly WBZS01 (sample SAMN12344357, study PRJNA552823) | activated sludge metagenome | biome: Activated sludge suspended growth; feature: Nitrification reactor; material: Wastewater; isolation source: activated sludge from nitrification reactor of wastewater... | reverse complement strand
AGCGCGACCGATGGCCTTGCCAAAAAAGCCGGCAATAACGGCGCCAGCCAGTGGCGCCAGTGGTACCGCCAACAGCAGATTCTGTGAAAGTTGTGCAGCCATGTTCTTGTCCGCCGCGCGTGCAGGCGACTAACCTTTCAGCGTGTCGAGTTCTTCGACATCGATCGTGGAACGGTTGCGGAACAGCACCACCAGGATCGCCAGGCCGATCGCCGCTTCAGCCGCAGCGACCGTGAGAATGAAGAAAACGAACACCTGGCCCGCCATGTCGCCCAGGAAGTGCGAAAAGGCCACGAAGTTCATGTTGACCGCCAGCAGCATCAGCTCGATGGCCATCAACAGCACGATCAGGTTGCGCCGGTTCAGGTAAACGCCGATGACCGACAAGGCAAACAGCAGGCCACCCAGCGACAGGTAATGGCCGAGCGTGATCGGACCGGGAATCATGGCTTGGCTCCTGCGTCGGTGGCGGGTGCCGGCACTGACGCGACATCGATCACCGGCGCAACCTTCACGACACGCAGTCGGTCGGCCTTGCGTGCCAGCACCTGTTGACCCGGGTTCTGGTAATGGCTGTCCTTGCGGCGCCGCAGCGTCAATGCAATCGCCGCAATGATGGCCACCAGCAGCAGCACCGCGGCGATCTGCAGCGGATACAGGTACTTGGTATAGATCTCGATGCCGAGCAGCCGCGAGTTGCCGAGCTTGGCCAACGCCGGGTCCATCGGCGGCGCCTCGGTCAAGCGGAACCCGCCCATCAGGACCAGCGCCATTTCCAGCGCGATCACCGCGCCGATCAGGCCGGCCAACGGCAGGTGTTGCCAAAAGCCCTGACGAAAGTCGTCGTTGTTCAGGTCAAGCATCATGACCACGAACAGGAACAGCACCATCACCGCGCCGACGTAGACAAGCACCAGCGTGATGGCCAGAAACTCCGCCTTCAGCAGCATCCAGATCGCCGACGCGTTGGCAAACGCCAGGATCAGGAACAACACGGCGTGCACCGTGCTGCGCGCCGTGATGACCCGAAACGCCGCAAACAGCAGCACCGCCGCAAAAAAGTAAAAAAGCAAGCCGATGATGTTCATGGTGATGCCGCAAGGTTTTCGCCGGCGCCGGTGCTTGGTCCGCGTCGGCTCGGCGACGCGCACGCAAGTTCTACAGCGCGTCTTCAGCGGTACTTCGCGTCGGCCTCCTTGTTGGCGGCGATTTCACGTTCGTAACGATCACCCACCGCAAGCAGCATGTCCTTGGTGAAGTACAAGTCACCGCGCTTTTCACCGTGGTAATCAAAGATATGGGTTTCGACGATGGAGTCGACCGGGCAACTCTCTTCGCAAAAGCCGCAGAAGATGCACTTGGTCAGGTCGATGTCGTAGCGCGTGGTGCGCCGTGAACCGTCGCTGCGCACATCGCTTTCGATTGTGATGGCCATTGCCGGGCAGACTGCCTCGCACAGCTTGCACGCGATGCAGCGCTCCTCACCGTTTTCATAGCGCCGCAGCGCGTGCAGACCACGAAACCGCGGCGACAACGGCGTCTTCTCTTCCGGATATTGAATGGTTATTTTTTTCTGAAAGAAATAGCGGCCCGTGAGTTTCATGCCCTTGAGCAACTCAAGCAGCATGAAGCTGGAGATGTAGTCCTTCAATGAGGCGGTGCGTTCAGACATATCAAATCTCCCGAATTTCCGCCCGCAGGCTGTCCGGTATGCCGGAAAGAAACCGCAACTGACAAAAATCGAGGCGCATCATTTCCAGATATTGAAAGGCGTCTGCATCCACGCGCCGACGACAATCAGCCATACCAAGGTCACCGGGATGAAAATCTTCCAGCCCAAACGCATGATCTGGTCATAACGGTAGCGCGGGAACGTCGCGCGCACCCACAGGAACATCGTGACCACGCAGAAGACCTTGATGCCCATCCAGATCCAGCCCGGAATCCAGTTGAACACCACGGAATCGATCGGCGACAGCCAGCCGCCCAGAAACATCACGGTCGCCAGCGTGGAGACGAGAATCATGTTCGCGTATTCGGCCAGGAAGAACATGGCAAACGCCATGCCCGAATACTCGATCATGTGTCCGGCAACAATTTCAGATTCACCTTCGACGACGTCAAACGGCGCGCGGTTGGTTTCCGCAAGGCCGGATACAAAATAAACCACAAAAATAGGCAGCAGCGGCAACCAGTTCCAGGACAGGAAGTTCAGGCCCTTGGACGCGGCGATGCCCTTGGCCTGGCTGGCGACGATTTCGGACATGTTCATCGAGCCGGTCACCATCAGCACCACAACCAGCGCAAAGCCCATCGCAATTTCGTAGCTGACCATTTGCGCCGACGCCCGCAGTGCGCCGAGGAAGGCGTACTTCGAGTTCGATGCCCAGCCGGCAATGATGACGCCATACACCTCAATTGACGTGATGGCCATCAGGAACAGCAAACCGGCATTGATATTCGCCAACGCCACCTCGGGACCGAACGGCACCACCACCCATGCGGCCAACGCCGGCATGATCGTCATCACCGGGCCGAGGAAAAACAGCCCCTTGCTGGCCGCGGTCGGGCGAATGATTTCCTTGAAAATCAGTTTGACCGCGTCGGCAATGGGGGTCAGCAGGCCATACGGCCCGACCCGGTTGGGCCCCGGACGAATCTGGGTAAAACCAATGCCTTTGCGCTCCCACAGCGTCAAATAGGCGACAAAGCCCATCAGCGGCGCCACCAGCACGATGATCTTGACCAGATTCCAGATCACCGGCCACAACACCGATTGCCACATGTAGCCGCCGAACAGCGTGCCACCGGATTGGTAGATTTGATCGATCATGGCCGGAATGGCAGTTTTGGCTTACGGCCGGGCAAGCTTTTCAATGCTGACCGAACCGAACATCGCGCCCAGGCTGGCGGTGTCGGGGTGGCCGGCGGGAATTCGCACCGCTCGCGCGGCCAGCGTGGTATCAAGTCGCGCGGGCAATACCGCCGAAGCGCTGCCTTGCTGTACCACCACCCGGTCGCCAGCGGTCAAGCGCAAGGCCTGCCAGACGGTGGGTGGCAGCCCAACCTGGGGCGGCCGGGCATCGGCGGTAAGTTGCAGCGAGGCGGCCCGACGCACCAGTGCATCGGTGGCGTAAATCGGCACGTCGGCGATGCGTTCAAGCGCGGCGTCGCTGGCGTTCGCGCTCGACGCCGCGGCCGGAGCCGCCGCCACCGCGGCATTGCCCAGGCGCCGCGCCAGATTGGCCTCGCCACCCAGCGCCTCAAGGCGTACGTCTTCGACCGTCTCTTGACTGAAGCCCGGCAGTCCAAGCAGGTTGCCTAGCACGCGCAAGACCTTCCAAGCCGGCCGCGCGTCACCACGCGGCTTGACCACGCCGTGGAAGCTTTGCGCCCGACCCTCGGCATTGACGAAGCTGCCGGCGGTCTCGGTGAACGGGGCGATCGGCAACAGCACATCAGCCGCATCGGCCGCCGCACTGTCGCGGAACGAGGTCAGCGCCACGACCAGACCGGACGAGCGAAGCGCCGCGGCGGTGGCCGCCGGGTCGGCGCCGTCCAGCGTCGGCTCGACGTCGAGCAGCAGCAACGCCTTCATCGGCTGGGTCAGCATCTGGCCGGCATGGCGGCCGCCCGCGCCGGGCAAGGCGCCGACCAACTGGGCGCCGACGCTGTTCGCCGCCTCACCCAGGTAGCCCACGCTGGCGCCGGTGACCGCACCTATCCACTGCGCCACCCGCAACAGCTGCGTCGCCTGCGGGTGCTGCGCCGCGGCGTTGCCGAGCAAGATGGCCTTGGCGTGCCCATGGCGCAAACCTTCAGCGACTGCCTTTGCGGCATCGCTGGGCACCGCGTTGAATGGCGCGCTGCCGCCATTGGCTTCGGCCAAGGCCACCGCTACCTCGGACAACGCGTTGACCCAGCCGCTCGGCGCAACCGTCAACAGGCCGGCCAACGGCATGGCCCAGTCATCATGCACGGCATTCAGGCTGAACACCTTGGCACCCTTGCGTGCCGACTGGCGCACCCGCTGCGCGAACAACGGATGGTCTTTGCGCAGGAACGAGCCGACGACAAGCGCCGCATCCAGGTGCGACAGGCTGTCGATCGACGTACCCAGCCAGCGCGCCTGGCCATATTCGGCCAAGTTGCCGAAGTCGGCGTGGCGCAGCCGGTGGTCTATGCTTTGGCTGCCCAGTCCGCGCACCAGCTTGGCCAGCAGGTGAAGCTCTTCCACGGTGCGGTGTGGTGAAGCCAGCGCGCCCACTTCGGCGACGCCGTGCTCGGCAATCACCCGCTTCAAGCCATCGGCCACATAGTCAAGCGCGGTCGACCACGACACCGCCTGCCACTGGCCACCCTGCTTGACCATCGGCTCGGTCAGGCGCTGGTCACTGTTCAAGGACTCGTAGCTGAAGCGGTCGCGGTCGGCGATCCAGCACTCGTTGACTGCCTCGTTCTCCAGCGGCAACACACGCAGCACACGGTCGCCCTTGACCTGAACGATCAGGTTGGCTCCTGTGGCGTCGTGCGGGCTGATGCTCTTGCGTCGCGACAGCTCCCAGGTGCGCGCCGCATAGCGGAACGGCTTGCTGGTCAGCGCGCCAACCGGGCAGACATCGATCATGTTGCCCGACAGCTCGCTGTCGATGTTGCCGCCGTCGACCGTGGTGATCTCGGAATGCTCGCCGCGGTTGATCATGCCGAGTTCCATTTGCCCGGCGATCTCTTGACCGAAGCGCACGCAGCGTGTGCAGTGGATGCAGCGGCTCATTTCCTCCATTGAAATGAGCGGACCCACGTTCTTGTGCAGCACGACGCGCTTTTCTTCTTCGTAGCGCGACGCCGACCCGCCGTAGCCGACCGCCAGGTCCTGCAACTGGCACTCGCCGCCCTGGTCACAGATCGGGCAGTCCAGCGGGTGGTTGATGAGCAGAAACTCCATCACCGACTTTTGCGCCCGCTTGACCTTGTCGGTCTGGGTGCGCACGACCATGCCTTGCGTGACCGGGGTCGCGCAGGCCGGCATCGGCTTGGGTGCCTTCTCGATTTCGACCAGGCACATGCGGCAGTTGGCCGCGATCGACAGCTTGCGGTGGTAGCAAAAATGCGGAATCGAGATGCCGGCAGCGTCGGCAGCCTGCATCACCACGCTGCCTTCGGCGACCGAAACCTTCTTGCCGTCGAGTTCGATTTCAACCATGTTCGTTCAGCGGCGCAACCGGCTTGGCGCCGAGCCGTTCCCAGCCGTTCCAGTAGGGCCAACCGCCAAAACGGTCAGCACGCGAGCCTGCGCATGCACGTTGTCATGCATACGCCGGCACCACGCAGGTCTTGTGTTCGATGTGGTGAACAAACTCACCACGGAAGTGCTTCAACATGCCGCGCACCGGCATGGCCGCCGCGTCACCCAACGCGCAAATCGTGCGGCCCATGATGTTTTCGGCCACATTGTCGAGCAGCGCCAGATCTTCGATTCGACCCTGCCCATGTTCGATGCGGTTGACCAGCCGCCACAGCCAGCCGGTACCTTCACGGCACGGCGTGCATTGCCCGCATGACTCATGGGTATAGAAGTACGACAAACGCAGCAGGCTCTTGACCATGCAGCGGGTGTCGTCCATCAGAATGACCGCACCGGAGCCGAGCATCGAACCGGCCTTGGCGATGCTGTCGTAGTCCATCGTGCAGTCCAGCATCACCGCTGCCGGCAGCACCGGCGACGATGAGCCGCCCGGAATGACCGCCTTCAGCCCGCGGCCACCCTTGACGCCACCGGCCAGTTCCAGCAGCTTGGCAAACGGTGTACCCATCGGCACTTCGTAGTTGCCCGGGCGCTCGACATCACCCACCATCGAGAAGATCTTGGTGCCGCCGTTGTTGGGTTTGCCGCACTCCAGATAGGCCGACCCCCCGTTGATGATGATCCACGGCACCGCGGCAAAGGTCTCGGTGTTGTTGATCGTCGTCGGTTTGCCGTACAGGCCAAAGCTCGCCGGAAACGGCGGCTTGAAGCGCGGCTGGCCCTTCTTGCCTTCGATCGACTCCAGCAGCCCGGTCTCTTCGCCGCAAATATAGGCACCAAAGCCGTGGTGGGCATGGAGCTGGAAATTGAACCTGCTGCCGAGAATTTTCTCGCCGAGATAGCCCGCCGCGCGGGCTTCTTCAAGCGCTTCCTCAAAGCGGTCGTAGACCTCGAAAATCTCGCCGTGGATGTAGTTGTAGCCGACGCTGACCCCCATCGCATAGGCGGCAATGACCATGCCCTCGATGACGATGTGCGGGTTGTAGCGCAGGATGTCGCGGTCCTTGCAGGTGCCGGGTTCGCCCTCGTCGCTGTTGCAGACCAGGTACTTCTGCGTCGGCAAGGCACGCGGCATGAAGCTCCACTTCAAGCCGGTGGGAAAGCCCGCGCCGCCTCGACCGCGCAGCCCCGAAGCCTTGACCTCGGCCACCACCTGATCAGGCGTCATGCCGCCCTCGGCCGCCAGCACCTTGCGCAGCGCCTGGTAGCCGCCGCGCGCCTCATAGTCTTTCAGGCGCCAGTTGCTGCCGTCCAGGCCGGCGTAGATCTGCGGGCTGATGTGTCGCCCATGGAAGCAGGTTTCCAAGCCGGTGACCTGGAAACGCGAAAGGTCGACTGCGCTCACTTGGCCTGCCCCTTCAGCGTGTCGACCAACGCGTCCAAGCGCTCGTTGCTCATCATGCTCAACATTTGGCGGTCGTTGACCAGCATGACCGGCGCGTCGGCACACGCGCCCAGGCATTCACACTTGGCCACCGTGAACATGCCGTCGGCGGTGGTGCCGCCGTCCTGCAGGCCCAGCTTGTGCAGCAAATGCTCAAGCGCCTGCTGGCCATTGCGCAACTGGCACGGCAGGTTGGTGCAGACGTTGAGCTTGTACTTGCCCACCGGCTGCTGGTTGTACATGTTGTAGAAGGTGGTGACCTCGTGCACCGCGATCTGCGGCATGCCGAGGTACTCGGCAATCGCCGCTTCGGACTCGGCCGACACCCAGCCCTGTTCCTGCTGGACGATCGCCAGACAGGCCATCACCGCCGACTGCCTTTGCTCGGCCGGGTACTTGGCGACCTCGCGCGCAAAGCGCGCCTTGGTTGAATCGCTGACTGTCATCGATCGATCTCGCCGAACACGATGTCCATGGTGCCGATGATCGCCACCGCATCGGCCAGCATGTGGCCACGTGCCATTTCATTGAGCCCGGACAAATGCACATAGCCCGGCGGGCGAATCTTCATGCGATAGGGCTTGTTCGCACCATCACTGACCATGTAGATGCCGAATTCACCCTTCGGATGCTCGATGGCCGCATAGGCTTCGCCCTCGGGCACATGGAAGCCCTCGGTGAACAGCTTGAAGTGGTGGATCAACTGCTCCATGTCGCGCTTCATCTCGACGCGCGCCGGCGGAGCCACTTTGTGGTTGTCGGTGATCACCGGGCCGGGGTTGGCGCGCAGCCAGTCGACGCACTGCTTGATGATGCGGTTGGACTGCCGCAACTCCTCGACCCGCACCAGGTAGCGGTCATAGGTGTCGCCGTGGACGCCGGTGGGAATGTCGAAGTCGAGCTGCGCGTAGGCGTCGTAGGGCTGGTGCTTGCGCAGGTCCCACGCAATGCCCGAGCCGCGCAGCATCGGGCCGGTAAAGCCCAGGTTCAGTGCCCGCTCGGGCGTGACCACGCCGATGCCGACCGTGCGCTGCTTCCAGATGCGGTTGTCGGTCAGCAGCGTCTCGTACTCGTCGACCAGGGCCGGAAAGCGGCGCGTGAAGTCGTCGATGAAGTCAAGCAGCGTGCCCTGGCGGTTTTCGTTCAGTGCGTCGATCGCGCGTTGGTTGCGGATCTTGCTGACGCGGTACTGCGGCATGCTGTCGGGCAGGTCGCGGTAGACGCCGCCGGGACGGAAATACGCCGCGTGCATGCGCGCACCGGACACCGCTTCGTACATGTCGAGCAGGTCTTCGCGCTCGCGAAAGCAGTAGATCAGGATGTTCATCGCGCCGCAGTCGAGCCCGTGCGCACCCAGCCACAGCAGGTGGTTGAGCAAACGCGTGATCTCGGCATACATCACGCGGATGTATTGCGCGCGGATCGGCACCTCAATGCCGAGCAGACGCTCAACGGCCAGGCAGTAGGCCTGTTCGTTGCACATCATCGACATGTAGTCCAGGCGGTCCATGTAAGGCAACGCCTGGATATAGGTCTTGGTCTCGGCCAGCTTCTCGGTGGCACGGTGCAGCAGACCGATGTGCGGGTCGGCGCGCTGAATCACCTCGCCGTCGAGTTCAAGCACCAGCCGCAGCACGCCGTGTGCGGCCGGATGCTGCGGACCGAAGTTGAGCGTGTAGTTCTTGATCTCAGCCATGGCTCAATGCAGTCCGCCGTAATTGTCTTCGCGGATGATGCGCGGCGTGATTTCACGCTGCTCGATGCTGACCGGTTCGTAGATCACGCGCCGCTGCTCGGGGTCATAGCGCATCTCGACCGTGCCGATGGTCGGAAAGTCCTTGCGCAGCGGATGCCCGATGAAGCCGTAGTCGGTCAGGATGCGGCGCAGGTCGGAATGGCCATCGAACACGATGCCATACATGTCGAAGGCCTCGCGCTCAAACCAGTTGGCAGCACTCCACAACTCGGTGACCGATGCCACCACCGGCACGTCGTCATTCGGGGCAAAGACCTTGACCCGCACCCGCCAGTTCAGGCTAACCGACAGCAAGTGAACCACGACACAGTAGCGGGCACCTTCCCAGGGCCGGTCCTTCCAGCCGCTGTAGTCGACACCGCACAAGTCGATCAGTTGTTCGAACTTCAGCGTCGGGTCGTCGCGCAGCCGCGCGCAAACCACCGGGTAGTCCGCCGCCGCCACCGTGAGGGTGATTTCGCCGCGGTCTCGCTTGAGGGTGATTTTTTCGCCCAGTGCGGCTTGCAGTGCCGCCTGCAGGTTGTCAAGACGTTGGGTCATCTCAAGGGGTTCCGCGATGTGACCGGACGGTGCATACAGCGTGGGGCAGTCATGCGCGGGCGATGGTATTTTCGCGGCGAATCTTGGCTTGCAACTGCAAGATGCCGTAAAGCAAGGCCTCGGCGGTGGGCGGGCAGCCCGGCACATAGACGTCCACCGGCACCACGCGGTCACAGCCGCGAACAACCGAGTAGCTGTAGTGGTAGTAGCCGCCGCCATTGGCGCACGAACCCATGCTGATGACCCAGCGCGGTTCGGCCATCTGGTCGTAGACCTTGCGCAGCGCCGGTCCCATCTTGTTGCACAGGGTGCCGGCAACAATCATCAAGTCGCTCTGCCGTGGGCTGGGGCGAAACAGCATGCCGAAGCGGTCGATGTCATAACGCGCGGCACCGGCGTGCATCATTTCGACCGCACAACAGGCCAGGCCAAAGGTCATTGGCCACAGCGAGCCGGTCTTGGACCAGTTGATCAGCTTGTCGACCGAGGTGGTGACAAAGCCTTCCTTCAAGACGCCTTCGATGCCCATGCTGTTTTACTCGCAATGATCAGGTCTGAACCGCTGCCGGCGCCCGTGCCACGGCCGCCGCGACCACACTCACTCCCAATCGAGCGCGCCTTTTTTCCATTCGTAGATGAAGCCGACGACCAGGATCGCGAGAAACAGCATCATCGCCCAAAAGCCGGGCGCGCCGATGTCGCGCAATGAAACCGCCCACGGAAAGAGGAAGGCGATTTCAAGGTCGAAGAGGATGAACAGAATGGCGACCAGGTAGTAGCGCACATCGAACTTCATACGCGCATCGTCGAAGGCCTCAAAGCCGCACTCGTAGGGGCTGGCCTTTTGTGCATCCGGGCGTTGCGGGCCAAGAAGAAAGCCCAGCGCCTGCGGCGCCACTCCGACACCGACGCCGACCAGGATGAACAGGATGACGGGCAGGTACTGTTGCAGGTCCATGGCGATGAAAAGCGGTTGGATGGCGCATCCGGCTGCGGGAGCCCGTGGCGGCGCTGCGCGCCGATCACCACACCCAAACTCCCCCTGTGAAGCCCATCTGCGGGGCTTTGGGTTCGGCGCCGGACAAGGGCCGAACCAGCTTATCGAGTCAAATTCTTCGCTGTCGAACTACGCTGTCAAATCCAGTCTGGTGCCGTCGGCGAGACTCGAACTCGCACAGCTTTCGCCACTACCCCCTCAAGATAGCGTGTCTACCAATTTCACCACGACGGCTTTGCGGCACCCACCCGAAAGCGGTACGCCGTGCGACCAGAAGGCATGAGGTTTGGCCGTCTGATCAAGTGTGAATTCTAACGCAAGAACACCAACAAGCTGCCGTGCAAGCCGGGTTCAATGGCCGGCGAGAACGCCGCTTGATCGCCTTCAGTCGGGATGCGTTACCCCTTACTTTGTCGGTATGCTTCCAGGCGCGGCGGAGGCCGCCGCCGGCAACGCATGGGCAGCGCCAGACGCCGCCGGAATGGCCGGCAAGCCGGCCGCCGAAGCCGTGCCGGCGGGTGCACTGGCGGCCACGCCGTGGTCGAGCACGCTTTCTTCGGCCGATCTGGTGCGCGCGCCGCCGCCGGCATTGGCAAAGAAGGCCAGGGTCAAGGTGCAGATGAAGAACACCGCGGCGCAAACCGCGGTCGACCGCGACAGAAAGTTGGCGCTGCCGGTGGCGCCAAACAGGCTGCCCGAGGCACCACTGCCGAACGAGGCACCCATGTCGGCGCCCTTGCCGTGCTGCACCAGCACCAGCCCGATCATGACCATCGCGGCAACGATCTGTAGCACCATCACCAGGTTCATCCAAATCTGCATCTCAAAAAACTCCAGTTGCGACGCCGCGGCGAGCGACTGTCACCGCTTCGCCGCACCCCGCGGAAGGCCACCCGTCCGCGGCGATTTGACCGCCAGTTATCCGGCCGCGCGACAAATGGCGACGAAATCGGCCGCCTTCAGCGCCGCGCCGCCGATCAGGCCACCGTCGATGTCGGGCTGCGCCAGCAGCGCGACCGCGTTGTCGGGCTTCATGCTGCCGCCGTACAGCAGCACCATGTCGTCGGCCTTTGGCGTTGCCGCCTTCAATTGGGCGCGCATCAGCGCATGCACTTCCTGCGCCTGTTCGGGCGAGGCAACCTTGCCGGTGCCAATCGCCCACACCGGCTCATAGGCGACCACCATTTCGCTGACGCAATGCGCCAGCGTGTGGATCACCGCCGACAACTGGCGCTTGACCACCGCCTGCGTTTCGCCGGCCTCGCGCTGGGCCAGCGTTTCGCCGACGCAGACGATGGGCGTCACGCCCTTGGCCAGCGCGGCTTTGGCCTTGTCGGCGACGACCTGGTCGGTTTCGCCGTGGTACTGCCGCCGCTCGCTGTGGCCGACGATGGCATAGCGGCAACCAAACTCCTGCAGCATCGCCGCCGACACCTCGCCGGTGTAGGCGCCGCTGTCGCGCGCCGAGCAGTCCTGCGATCCCCAGCGCACCGCGCTGCCGGTCAGCGTTTGGGCCACCGAGGCCAGGTAGGGCGCGGGCACGCAGACCGCGACGTCGCAGCCGAAGGGCTGGGCGCCAACGATGCCGGCCAGCAGTTCGGCGTTGGTTTTCAGGCTGCCGTTGAGTTTCCAGTTTCCGGCCACGAGTTTGCGTCGCATGGGTTGCTCCTGTCAGTCAGTCAGTGGTGGGTCAAACAGTCCAGTCGAGCACGATCTTGCCGATGTGTCCACCGGACTCCATCAAGGCATGCGCCTGTGCCGCCCGCGCCGCGGGAAACACGGTGTGGATCACCGGGCGGATGCGCCCGCTTGCCAACAGCGGCCAGACATGGCGTTGCAGCGACTGCGCGATGGCGGCCTTGAAGGCCACCGGCCGAGGCCGCAGCGTCGAGCCGCTGATCGTCAGCCGCCGGCGCAGCACCTCGCCGGCGTTGATTTCGCTCTTCACGCCGCCCTGCACCGCGATGATCACCAGCCGGCCATCGTCGGCCAGGCATTGCAGTTCGCGGCCAACGTAGTCGCCGGCGACCATGTCGAGGATGACGTCGGCGCCTCGGCCGTTGGTCAGGCGCTTGACCTCGGCGACGAAGTCCTGCGTGCGGTAGTTGATGCCGGCCTCGGCACCCAGGGCCACACAGGCGGCGACCTTGTCGTCGCTGCCGGCGGTGACCAGCACGCGGCTGCCCAGCGCGCTGGCGATCTGGATCGCGGTGACGCCAATGCCGCTGGCGCCGCCCTGCACCAGCAGGGATTCACCTGGCTGCAGCCGGCCGCGGTCAAAGACATTGCTCCACACGGTGAAGCAGGTTTCGGGCAGGCTGGCGGCCTCGATATCGGTCAGCCCGGCCGGCACCGGCAGGCATTGCGCAATCGGCGCCGCGCAGCGCTGGGCATAGCCGCCGCCGGCCACCAGCGCGCAGACGCGGTCGCCCAACTGCAGGCCGGCCGCGGCCAACTCGGCCGCCGTGCCGCCGACCACCGTGCCGGCGACCTCCAGCCCCGGCAGGTCGGATGCGCCCGGGGGCGGCGCGTAGGCGCCCTTGCGCTGCAGCACGTCGGGCCGGTTGATGCCGCTGGCGCTGACCTCGATCAGCAGTTCGCCCGGCCCGGGCTGCGGCTCGGGGCGCTGGCACTCGACCAGCACGTCGGGCGCGCCGAAGCGGGTGATTTCAATGGCGCGCATGGGCGTGGTCCGGACCGTGGTCGGGCGACGTTATCAGGACTGCTGCGGCGGCTCGCCGTGCGGCGCGTCGCTGGGCGGCGTGTCGCTGCCCTCGGACGGCGGCGCGGCGTCGGCGCTGCGTTCGGGACGCTCGGCGCGCTCGCCGCGCTCGTAGCGGTCGCCGCGGTCACGCCGCGGGCCGCGGTCACCGCGCGGGCCACGGTCGGGGCGGTCGCCGTAGTCGCGGCGCGGGCGCTCCATGCGCGGCTCTTCTTCCCAGCCCTCGGGCTTGTCGAGCAAGGCCTTCAGGCTGAGCTTGATGCGACCTTTTTCATCGGTTTCCAGCACTTTCACCTTCACCACCTGGCCTTCCTTCAGGAAGTCCTCGACGCGCTCGACGCGCTGGTGGGCGATCTGGCTGATGTGCAGCAGGCCGTCCTTGCCGGGCAGGATGTTGACCAGCGCGCCGAAGTCGAGGATCTTGGTGATCGGGCCTTCGTAGACCTTGCCGATCTCGGCCTCGGCGGTGATTTCGGTGATGCGCTTCTTGGCGAATTCGGCCTTGTCGGCGTCGGTCGAGGCGATGGTGATGGTGCCGTCCTCGCCGATGTCGATGGTGCAGCCGGTTTCATCGGTCAGCGCGCGGATGGTCGCGCCGCCCTTGCCGATCACGTCGCGGATCTTCTCCGGATTGATCTTCATCGTGTACAGGCGCGGCGCGAACTGGCTGACCTCGGCCTTGGACTCGCCGACCGCAGCCTGCATCTTGCCCAGGATGTGCATGCGCGCTTCCTTGGCCTGGGCCAGCGCCACCTGCATGATTTCCTTGGTGATGCCCTGGATCTTGATGTCCATCTGCAGCGCGGTGACGCCGCTGGTGGTGCCGGCAACCTTGAAGTCCATGTCGCCGAGGTGGTCCTCGTCGCCGAGGATGTCGGTCAGCACCGCGAAGCGGTTGCCGTCCTTGATCAGCCCCATCGCGATGCCGGCGACATGCGCCTTCATCGGCACGCCGGCGTCCATCAGGCTCAGGCAGCCGCCGCAAACCGAGGCCATCGACGACGAGCCGTTGGACTCGGTGATCTCGCTGACCACGCGGATCGAGTACGGGAAGTCTTCCTTGCTCGGCAGCGCGGCAATCAGCGCGCGCTTGGCCAGCCGGCCGTGGCCGATCTCGCGCCGCTTCGGGCTGCCGACGCGGCCGGTCTCGCCGGTGGCAAACGGCGGCATGTTGTAGTGCAGCATGAAGCGGTCTTCAAACTCGCCGGCCAGCGCGTCGATGCGCTGCGCGTCGCGGTCGGTGCCCAGCGTGGCGACGACCAGCGCCTGCGTTTCGCCGCGTGTGAACAGCGCCGAGCCGTGGGTGCGCGGCAGCACGCCGGTGCGGATCTCGATCGGCCGCACGGTGCGCGTATCGCGGCCATCGATGCGCGGCTCGCCGGCCAGGATCTGGCCACGCACGATGCGCGATTCAATCTCGAACAGCAGACCCTCGACCTTGACCGCATCAAATTCGACGCCGTCGTTCTTCAGCGCCGTCATGGTCGCCGCGTAGGCCTCGCGGCAGGCCTGGGTGCGGGCCTGCTTGCTGCGGATCTGGTAGGCCGCGCGCAGCGGCTCCTCGGCCAGCGCGGTGACTTTGCCGATGAAGGCCTCGTCCTTGGCCGGCGGCTGCCACGACCATTCGGGCTTGCCGGCTTCGCGCACCAGTTCGTGGATGGCGTTGATCGACAGCTTGCCCTGGTCGTGGCCGAAGACCACCGCGCCGAGCATCACTTCCTCGCTCAACTGGTCGGCTTCGGATTCGACCATCAGCACCGCCGATTCGGTACCCGCCACCACCAGCTCCAGCCGGCTGTCGGCCAGTTGCGCCTTGCCCGGGTTGAGCACGTACTGGCCGTTGACGTAGCCCACGCGGGCGGCGCCGATCGGGCCGTTGAACGGCACGCCCGACACCGCCAGCGCGGCCGAGGTGGCGATCATCGACGCGATGTCGGCCTGCACCTCGGGGTTCAGGCTCAGCACGTGGACGACAACCTGCACCTCGTTGAAGAAGCCGTCCGGAAAGAGCGGCCGGATCGGCCGGTCGATCAGCCGGCTGGTCAGCACTTCCAGCTCGCTCGGCCGGCCTTCGCGCTTGAAGAAGCTGCCGGGAATCTTGCCCGCGGCGTAGGTTTTTTCGATGTAGTCGACGGTGAGCGGGAAGAAGTCCTGCCCGGCCTTGGCCTCGGTGCGCGCAACCACGGTGGCCAGCACCACGGTGCCCTCGATGTCGACCAGCACCGCGCCATTGGCCTGGCGGGCGATTTCGCCGGTCTCCATCGTGACCTGGTGCGGGCCCCACTGGAAGGTCTTGCTGACCTTGTTGAAGATGCTCATCGAAGGGGTCTCCGGTACGGGGATAGACGCGCTTGGGCGGTGGCGTCGCAATAAACCGGGAGCATGTGCTGGCCTGGGCAGGCCTCAAGCCACCGTTGGCGGGATGCCATTCCAGCGGCCCCCCGACCGCCGGTCGGGACGACATTGGAATGACACAGCACGGCCGCGGGTTGGGCTGGTCGACGCCGCTCCAACAGCGTCGAAAAAACAAAGAGCCTGACGGGCAGCGTTTGGCCCGGACAGGCTCGCAGGCATCGCTGGCTTACTTGCGCAGGCCGAGCTTCTGGATCAGCGCGGTGTAGCGCTCGGGCGCCTTGCCCTTCAGGTAATCGAGCAGCTTGCGCCGGCGGCTGACCATGCGCAGCAGGCCGCGGCGGCCATGGTGGTCCTTCAAGTGGGTCTTGAAGTGCGGGGTCAGCTCGTTGATGCGGGCGGTCAGCAGCGCGACCTGGACTTCGGGCGAACCGGTGTCTGCGCTGCTGCGGGCATTGCCCTGGATGATTTCGGCGCGGTTGATTTGGGCGACGGGCATGTCAGTTTCCGAGGGGTGGAAAGCCGCGTCACCGGCGCGCCAGCAGTTCAAGGCGGCAGCCGAGGGCGGTTTCCGTTGACGACTTGCGGCAGCAGGTGAAACCAACCCACGCCGTGCGGCTGTTGTGCCTGTAATGGCAAAACCGGTTGATTATAGGTCGAGCGCTCGACGCAGCCGCTGCACCCCGGCCAGCAGGCGCGCCGGGTCGCGCGAGGCAAAGCACCAGCGCAGCCAGCCCTCGCCTTCCGGCCCGAACGCGGCGCCCGGCGCCAGGCCAAGGCCGACCTGCTGCACCAGGCGTTTGGCAAAGGCCAGTGAATCGTCGACGCCGTCGACCCGCAGCCAGGCATACATGCCGCCGGACGGCAGCGCCGAGCGCACGCCGGGCAGCGCCGCCAGCGCCGGGCACAGCGTGTCGCGCCCGGCCTGCAGCCGCTCAACCAGCGCCGGCACGAAGCGATCGGCGATCTGCAGCGCACGCAGGCCGCCGCGCTGCACGAACACCGGCGCGCACGAGCTGTTGAATTCGTTCAGGGTGCCGACCGCAGCCAGGTGGCCCGGCGGCAACACCAGCCAGCCGAGCCGCCAGCCGGTCATCAAAAAGCTCTTCGAGAAGCTGCCGATGACGATCAGCCGGTCCTCCGGCGCCGCGATGTCGAGAAAACTCGGCGCGCAGCGTGACCCGGCGCCGAACCAGACACGGTCGTAGACCTCGTCGGCGACGATCCAGGTGCCGGTGCGCCGGCAATGCTCGACGATGGCGCGCTGCTCGGCGTGGCCGAGCGTCCAGCCGGTCGGGTTGTTCGGCGCGTTCAGCAGCAACACGCGGCTGGCCGGGGTGACCGCGGCAAGCAGCCGCTCCAGGTCAAGCCGCCAGGCGCCGCCGGCATCGGGCTGCAAGGCAACGCGGGTCACGCGCGCACCCAGGATCGCCGGCTGCGCCGGCAGGTTGGGCCACACCGGCACCACCACCACCACCTCGTCGCCGGGGTCGGCCAGCAACTGCATCGCCAGCATCAGCGCGGTCACGCCCGACGAGGTCACCGCGATGCGCTCGGGCCCCGGGTCGCCATGCAGCGCGCCGACGTAGCCGCGCAAGGCCTCGCGCAGCTCGGCCAGGCCGAGGTTGTGGCTGTAAAAGGTCTCGCCGCGGGCCAGCGATTCGGCCGCCGCGTCGCGGATCTCGGCCGGCGTCACCTCGTCGCTTTCGCCGAACCAGAAGGCCAGCACGTCGGGGTTGCCGAGGCCGGCGTTGGCAACCTCGCGGATCAGGCTCGACGGCAGGCGGGCGATGGTGTCGCGCATCGATTTCGATGGGTGATGAAGGATGAACGATGAATCGATGCGCGCGCCGTCAGTCAATCGCCTCCAGCGGCCAGCGTGGGCGCACTTCGAAGGCGCCGTCGCGCGTCGGTCGCGCCAGCCCGGCCTGCAGCCGCATCGCCGCAGCCAGCGCGATCATCGCGCCGTTGTCGGTGCACAGCGCCAGTTCGGGGTAGTGCACCGTGGCGCCGCGCCGCTGCGCCGCGGCATCGAGCTGCCGCCGCAACTCGGCGTTGGCGCCAACGCCGCCGGAAACCACCAACCGCGCCAGGCCGGTGGCCCGCAGCGCGGCGATCGACTTCTTCACCAGCACCTCGACGATCGCCGCCTGGGTCGACGCTGCCAAGTCGGCGCGTGGCTGCTCGCAGACGTTGGGCCCCAGCTTGCGGTACTGGGTCAGCACCGCGGTCTTCAGCCCGGCAAACGAGAAATCGAGCTGCCCGCTGTGCAGCAGCGGCCGCGGCAGCTTGAAGGCCTCGGGGTCGCCGAATTCGGCCAGCCGCGCCAGCGCCGGCCCGCCCGGGTAGCCCAGGCCGAGCAGCTTGGCCGACTTGTCAAAGGCCTCGCCGGCGGCGTCGTCTATGGTTTCACCGAGCAAGGTGTAGCGGCCGACGCCGTCGACCCGCATCAACTGCGTGTGGCCGCCCGAGACCAGCAGCGCGACGAACGGAAAGCGCGGCGGGTCGGCCGACAAAAACGGCGACAGCAAATGCCCTTCCAGGTGGTGCACGCCCAGCGCCGGCCGGTCCAGCGCCAGCGCCAGCGCGCTGGCCACCCCGGCGCCGACCAGCAGCGCGCCGGCCAGCCCCGGGCCGCGCGTATAGGCCACCACGTCGACCGCCGACAACGTGCTCGATGACCGCGCCAGCACCGTGCGCGCCAGCGGCAGCACACGGCGGATGTGGTCGCGCGAGGCCAGCTCGGGCACCACGCCGCCGTAGTCGGCGTGCATTTGCACCTGGCTGTGCAGTGCGTCGGCCAGCAGCCGCGGCAGCGCGTCGCCTTCGGCCTCAACCAGCGCGACGCCGGTTTCGTCGCACGAGGATTCAATGCCCAGCACCCGCATGGGCGGCGAGTGTAGGCGCGGCGTTTTCTACTCCCCGCAGCCATGGCAAGGGCCGCGCCGCCGCCAGAATCCGCGCCCATGGGAAGCCTTTACCTCGTGCGCCACGGCCAGGCCTCGTTCGGCAGCGACGACTACGACCGCCTGAGCCCGCTCGGCCAGCGCCAATGCGAACGCCTGGGCCAGTACTGGCGCGAACGCCACCAGCGCTTTGACGCCGTGCTGACCGGCACGCTGCGCCGCCACGACGAGTCGTACGCGGCGATCGCCGACGGCCTGCAGCAAGCCACGCCGGCGCAGCGCCTGCCAGGGCTGAACGAGTACGACAGCGACGCCATCATCGCCGCGCTGCACCCCGGTCCGCTGCCGCGACCGGACACGCCGGAGCGCGCGCGGGCGCACTTTCGGCTGCTGCGCGAGGGGCTTTTGGGCTGGATGGCGGGCCAGTTGCGGCCGGCCGGCATGACGGGCTGGAACGAATTTCGCGCCGGTGTCGCCGCCGCGCTCGACCTGGCGCGTGGGCTGCCGCCGGGCTCGCGCGTGCTGCTGGTGTCCTCCGGCGGGCCGATCGCCACCGCGGTCGCGATCGTGCTTGGCCTGTCGCCCGAGGCGACGGTGGCGCTGAACCTGCGCCTGCGCAACAGCGCGCTGACCGAATTCGTCGTCAACGCCAAGCGCCACGCGCTGCTCAGCTTCAACACGCTGCCGCACCTCGATGCACCCGAATTTCGCGGTTGGGAGACCTATGCCTGAGCCGCCGCCGCCGGGTGCCATGCGCTGGGCCAAGGCGGCGCCGTCCGGCGGTTTCTACACTGCCGGCATACCACCTGGAGGACGCACCATGCCCGCAGATTCCCCGCACCGCCCTGCCCCCACCACGCCAACCGGCCTGCCGGCGGCCGCCTGCAGCGACTTGACGCCGCCCACCGAGCGCCGCACCGACCTCGGTCCCATACTGGGCCTGGACAACAGCGTGCGCGACGGCAGCTACGCCTGGCTCGGCGTGCCGTTTGCCAGGCCGCCGGTCGGCGCGCTGCGCTGGAAGCCGCCGGTCGACCCCGAGCCGTGGACCACGCCCCGGCCGGCGCAGCGCTTTGGCCCGGCCAGCCTGCAAATCGGCCGCATCTATGGCCCGGGCGCCAACAACACCTACGACGCCACCATCGGCACCACGCTGAACACGCCGGTCGGCAGCGAAGACTGCCTGTACCTGAACCTGTGGCGCCCGGCCACCGCCGAGGAAGGCCTGCCGGTGCTGGTGTTCGTGCATGGCGGCAGCAACGTCTCGGGCTACACCGCCGACCCGATGTTTGACTGCGCCGCGCTGGCCAAGCGCGCCAACGCGCTGGTGGTGACGGTCAACTACCGGCTCGGCATCCTGGGCTTTTTCAACCTGCCGCAGCTCAAGGACGGCGCCGATGCCGACGAGGCCTCGGGCAACTTTGCGCTGCTCGACATCGTGCAGGCGCTGCGCTTCGTGCAGCGCAACGCGGCGCAGTTCGGCGGCAACCCCGACAACGTCACGCTGATGGGCCAGTCGGCCGGCGCGATCAACGTCTGGGCGCTGCTGACATCGCCGCGCGCGGCCGGGCTGTTCCAGCGCGCGGTACCGGTCAGCGGCGGCATCTCGCTGCCGGGCAACCTGCCGCCGGGCAGCATTCCGACGCTGATGCCGGCGGCCGCCTACCTGGCCCAGTCCATGGGCCTGCTGGCGCAGTTGCTGATTGCCGACGGCAAGGCCAGCGACGCCGAGTCGGCGCAGGCCTTCATCGCCACGCAGTCGAACGCGCAGATTGCCGATTACCTGCGCGGCAAGGACGGCGGCGCGCTGCTGTCCATCGTCTTCATGAAGGCGCTGGGCGGCTCCGGACCCATCCCCGATGGCCAGGTGCTGCCGGCCGACCCGATTGCGGCGATTGCCGCCGGCCAATACCACAGGGTGCCGGTGCTGGCGTCGAACACCGCCGACGAAGGCAAGCTGTTCGCGCCATTTTTGACCCTGCTCGGCGGACCGCCGGGCTTTGTGATGGACGACGCGACGCGCTTCGAGCGCATGCGCAGCGCCGACCCCGACGCCGCGCCGACGCTCAGCGAGGCCGACATCATTCACCCGGCCTATCTGCCCAGCGACGCGCCCGAAACCGGCTGGAGCGCCAAGACCGCGCAACTGGCGGCGCTGTTCATGGGCCCGTCGCGCGACAGCGTGCTCAATACGCTGGCCGTGCAGCAGCCGGCGGCGGTGTGGTACTTCCAGTTCGACTGGGCGCAGGAGCCGCCGCCGTGGAACACGGTCTACGGCGCGGCGCACGCGCTGGACCTGCCCTTCCTGTTCGGCACCTTCGGCCCGTCGCTGTTCGCCAACGCCACCAACACCCGCGCCAATGCGCCGGGCCGGCTGGCGCTGTCGGGCGCGATGATGGACAGCATCGCCACCTTCATGCGCCAGGGCGACCCCAACCACGCCGGGCTCGGCGTGGCCTGGGCGCCGTGGCCGGCGGTGCTGCACTTTGACGCCACGCCAAGCGCCGTGAAGATCAGCCTCGCGCAGCCGTCATAGGCGCGCGTTTGCCAGCGCCAAACGAACAAGCCGCCCGGTGGGCGGCTTGTCGAGGTTGGCAGGGCCTTAGGAAAGCTTTTCCTTGATCCGCGCCGACTTGCCCGAACGCTGGCGCAGGTAGTACAGCTTGGCGCGGCGCACATCGCCGCGGCGCTTGACTTCGACCGCCGCAATCAGCGGGCTGTAGAGCTGGAACGTGCGTTCAACGCCTTCGCCGCTGGAAATCTTGCGCACGATGAAGCTGGAATTCAGCCCCCGGTTGCGCTTGGCGATGACCACGCCTTCATAGGCCTGCACGCGCTTGCGGCTGCCTTCGACGACGTTGACGCTGACGATCACCGTGTCGCCAGGGGCGAACGGGGGAATCGTCTTGCCCAGGCGGGCAATCTCTTCTTGTTCAAGGGTGCGGATCAGATCCACCGGGTTTTCTCCTGAGGCGATCGTGCGCGGCAGCCGCGTGTGGGTGTCAGATATGTGGGTATACATGCGGGTATTCGCATGCCAATCGCGAAGCGATCGCTGACTTGGGCCCGGCAGAGGATCGGGTAAAAAAGCCTTTGATTATAGCTGCAATGCGCGCAGGTAAGCGTCGTCGGCGGCGTCGAGCCGGCCCGCGGCGCGCAGCGCGGCCAGCACGTCGGGCCGGCGGCGCGCGGTCAGCGCCAGCGCCTGTTCACGCCGCCAACGGGCGATTTGCGCGTGGTTGCCCGACAGCAGCACCGGCGGCACCGGGTACTCGCCGTCGGCGTCGTGCAGCACCTCGGGGCGGCTGTAGTGCGGGCAGTCAAGCAGCCCGTCGGCGCCAAAGCTGTCTTGCTGGTGCGAGCCCTCGGTCAGCACGCCGGGCTGCAGCCGCGCCACCGCGTCGAGCAGCGCCAGCGCCGGCAACTCGCCGCCCGACAGCACAAAGTCGCCCAGGCTCAGCTCGCGGTCGACATGGCGCTCGACCACCCGCTGGTCGACGCCCTCGTAGCGGCCACACACCAGCACCGCGCCGTCGCTGTTGGCAAAGTCCTGCACCACCTGCTGCGTCAATGCCTGCCCGGTGGGCGTGAACAACACCACCGGCGCACGGTCGCCACGCTCGGCACGCGCCGCGGCCAAGGCGCGCTCCAGCGGCTCTGCAAGCAACACCATGCCCGGGCCGCCGCCATAGGGCCGGTCGTCGACACGCCGGTAGGCACCGAGCGCGAAGTCGCGCAACGGCCACAGGCGCACGTCAACCAAGCCTTGCTCGAAAGCGCGCCGCGTCACGCCAGCGTGCAAGTGCGGCGCGAACAGCTCGGGAAACAGGGTGATGACGTCAAAGCGCATCGGTCGCGGCGCACCGGGTCGCGGGAATCGAGAACTTAGTAATCGAGCCCCCAGTCGACGCTGATGCGGCGCTGGTCAAGCTGCACCGCGTCAATGTAGGCGGCAACGAACGGAATCAGCCGTTCGGCGTCGGCCGGCGTCTGCGCGGCGTCGGCGTCGGGCCGGCGCACGCGCAGCACGCTGTGCGCGCCGGTATCGAGCAAATCGGTCACCGTGCCGAGCAGCGCGCCGTCGCGGTTGACGACTTCCAGCCCGATCAGGTCGACCCAGTAGAACTCGCCGTCGCCGGCGGTGGGAAAACTGCTGCGGGCGACAAACACCTGCGCGCCTTTGAGCGCTTCGGCGGCGTCGCGGTCGGGCACTTCCTGCGCCGCGGCGACCACGTCGTCGCCCTGCGAGCGGCTGTGCGTGATGCGCAGCAGCGCCGGCAGGGCTGGCGCGCCGGCCGGTCGTGGACCGTCGGGCGGCTGCAAAAACCAGCGCCGCGACGAGAACAGCGCCTGCGGCTGGCTGGAAAACGGCTGCACGCGCAGCCAGCCTTTGACGCCCCAGGCGCCGGCTATGCGGCCGACGGCCACCGCATCGGAGGGAAACGCCGGCTCGTGCGCGTCGCCGGCTGCAAACGCGGGGGTCATGGGTGCGCCGAATGGCCAGCGGCCGGGCTCATGGTCGGCGCCCCACGCCGCGGATCAAGCGGCGGCGGCGGCTGCCGGTGCCTCGGCCGCCGGTGCGGCGACCTGCGCCTTCTTGGCGTCGACAAACAGGCGCTTGACGGTCGGCGAAAGCTGCGCGCCGACGCCTTGCCAGTAGGTCAATCGGTCCAGCGCCATGCGCAGCGGCTGTTCGCTGCCGGCGGCCATCGGGTTGTAGAAGCCAACGCGCTCGATGAAGCGCCCGTCGCGGCGCTCACGCGCATCGGCGACCACGATGTTGTAGAACGGGCGCTTCTTGGCGCCGCCGCGAGCCAGTCGAATAACGACCATGGTGAAGATTCCAAGCTTTGTCTGGGTGACGATGACCCGGCCGAGGAGACACTCAAGGCGGATTCATCTGGTGCGAGCACTCGCCGGCCCGGACAATGCCGGAAAAGGCGTGGACAGCGCCGCGGGTCTTTTCACAGCTCCGTAGATACGCCAACGCTGCCGCCGGCCAGAGCTGAAAACCGCGCATTATATAAACTGGCTGGGCTTTTCAACGCCGAGCAGTGCCCCACCCCACCCCATGTCGTCGAATTCCGCCTGGCTGATCCGGCCCTGCGCCGCTGCCGATCTACCGGCGGTGGCCGAGATTTATGCCGACGCCGTGCTGCACGGCAGCGGCACCTTCGAGCTGCAGCCGCCCGATCTGGCCGAAATCGGCCGCCGCCACGACGACGTGGCCGCCGCCGGCTGGCCCTGGCTGGTCGCCGAGCGCGGCGCCCAGGTGCTGGGCTACGCCTACGCGGCGCCGTTTCGGGCCCGGCCGGCATACCGCTTCTGCGTGGAAGACTCGGTGTACCTGCGCCGTGACGCGCGCGGCCAGGGCGTCGGCCGGCTGCTGCTGGCCGAACTGCTGGCACGCTGCGAGGCGCGCGGCGCGCGCCAGATGCTGGCCTTGATCGGCGATGCGGCGAATGCGGCGTCGATCGGCGTCCACGCCGCGCTGGGATTTGTGCCGGCCGGCGTGCTGAAGTCCGCCGGCTGGAAGTTTGACCGCTGGCTTGATGTCGTGCTGATGCAGCGCACGCTCGGCGCCGGCGACCGCACGGCGGCTGCGCCGTGAACGTCAGCACCAACCCAATGAAAAACAAGACCTTGGCCACCTGGCTCGCGCTGGTCGCCGGCAGCTTGGGCATGCACCGCTTCTACCTGCACGGCTGGCGCGACGCGCTCGGCTGGCTGCACCCGGTGCCGACGCTGCTCGGCCTGGCCGGCGTGGTGCGCATGCGCAACCTCGGGCAGGACGACCACATCGCCTGGCTGCTGATTCCGCTGCTTGGCCTGATGCTGGCGCAAAGCATGCTGACCGCCATCGTCTACGGCCTGACCCCCGATGCGCGCTGGGCGCAGCGCTTTGGCCAGCCCGAGCAACGCAGCGGCTGGACCGCGGTGATCGGCGTGGTGTTGGCGTTGATGGTCGGCGGCGCGGTGCTGATGGGCACGCTGGCCTTTGGCGGGCAGAAGTTCTTCGAGTACCAGGCCGACAGCGCCGCCGGGCGCTGAAGCAGGGGCGGCAAGCGCGTCAGCTGAACAGCACCAGACTGGCCCAGTAGCCGACCGCGGCGACAAACGCCGAGGCAGGAATGGTCAGGATCCAGGCCCAGACGATGTTGCCGGCCACGCCCCAGCGCACCGCCGAGGCGTTGCGCACCGAGCCGACGCCGACGATGGCCCCGGTAATGGTGTGGGTGGTCGATACCGGCACGCCCATCGCGGTGGCCAGGAACAGCGTCAACGCGCCGCCGGTTTCGGCGCAAAAGCCACCGACCGGCTTCAATTTGGTGATCTTCTGGCCCATGGTCTTGACGATGCGCCAGCCGCCAAACATGGTGCCCAGGCCGATCGCCAGGTAGCACGACCAGATCACCCACATCGGCGGCATGTGGTCGCTGGCCGACGAGGCGCCGGTGGCAATCAGCAGCATCCAGATGATGCCAATGGTCTTTTGCGCGTCGTTGCCGCCGTGGCCGAGCGAATACATGCCGGCCGAGACAAGCTGCAGCCGGCGGAACCAGCGGTCGACGCGAAACGGCGCCGTGCGTCGGCAAATCCAGGCCACCAGCACCATCATCAACGAGCCGAGCACAAAGCCCAGCAGCGGCGAGACAAAGATGAAGGCCACCGTCTTGGCAATGCCGCCGCCGATCAGCTTGCTGGCGCCGGACTTGGCGATCACCGCGCCGACGATGCCGCCGATCAGCGCATGCGATGAACTCGACGGAATGCCGTACCACCAGGTGATCAGGTTCCACACCACCGCGCCGATCAGCGCACCGAAGACCACATGGTGGTCGACCACCCCGGGCACGACGATGCCTTTGCCGACCGTCGCGGCGACCTTGAGCTGGAACACCGCGATCGCCACGACGTTGAAAAACGCCGCGAACAACACCGCCTGCTGCGGCTTGAGCACGCCGGTGGAAACGACGGTGGCGATTGAATTCGCCGCGTCGTGGAATCCGTTCATGAAATCGAACGCGATGGCCAGCGCGACCAGCATCGCGATGACCCAGAAACTGACCTCGACAACTGCCATCGAATTACCCGCGAGACGGATTGACCGGCGTGTGACTGGCCGCGGTGGCCGGCCGGCGCAGCGTCATGAGTTTTCGAGGACGATGCCCTCGATCATGTTGGCGACGTCCTCGCAGCGGTCGGAGATCGACTCCAGGTGCTCGTAGACCGCCTTCAGTTTGATCAGCTCGCGCACGTCGATGTTTTCGCGGAACAGCCGGCTCATCGCCGAGCGCATCACGCGGTCGGCGTCGCTTTCCAGGCGGTCGATCTCTTCGCAGGTCTTCAGCGCCGCTTCGGCCACCGCCGGCTGGTTCAGCTTGGGCAGCAGGCTGACCGCGTGTTGCACGCGTTCGCAGCATTTGGCCGAAATCTCGCCCAGCCGGACCACGTCCTCGCTGACGGTTTGCAGGTCATACAGCTGCATCACCTCGGCCGAGTCCTGCAGCAGGTCGAGGATGTCGTCCATGCCGTTGATCAGGCCGTGGATTTGCTCGCGGTCCAGCGGCGTGATGAAGGTCTTGTGCAGCAGCCGGTTGACGTCGGCGGTGATGCGGTCGGCGGCCTTTTCGGCGTTGTTGACGTCGGCGGTGTACTTCTCACGCAGACTGGGGTCGCCGTAATAGCGCACCATGGCCATGAAGGCGCGCGCACCTTCGGCCATGTGCTGGCCGTGCTCATTGAACATCTCGAAGAAGTTGCCCTCTCGCGGCAGCAGCTTGCCGAACAGCATGCGGTCCTCCAGTGGGCGCGGGCCGGTTGTGGCCCAAAGCGCTTGTTGTCGCAGTCATTGTAGGGGGGGGCCTGGGGCCGCGATTCGGTGACCATCAGGGCGCGGCGTGGACCGCGGCGGCGCACCATTCCTCGGGCAGGCGCTCTATGCGCTGGTCGGCCACGCCGCTCAAGTGCGCCGCCAGCGCGCCCAGGCCCGGCGCCGCCAGATCGGGCGCCAGTTCCAGCAGTGGGCGCAGCACGAAGGCGCGCTGGTGCAGCCGCGGGTGCGGCAGGGTAAGCCGCTGGCTTTGCAGGCCAAGCTCGCCGAACAGCAGCAGGTCGAGGTCGAGCGTGCGCGGCGCATTGCGGTAGGGGCGCTGGCGGCCGTGGTCGGTTTCAATCGCCTGCAACGCGTCAAGCAGCGCCAGCGGCGGCAAGGCGCTGTCCAGCGCGGCCACCGCGTTCAGGTAGTCGGGGCCGTCGGCGTCGACCGGCGCGCTGCGGTACAGCGCCGAGCAGCCGGCCAAGCGGCTGTGCGGCAGCGCCGCCAGCGCCGCCAGTGCGCTGCGCAGCGCCTGCCGCGCATCACCCAGGTTGGCACCCAGTCCGATATAGGCGCGCCGTGGCCCGGCCGAGGCGTCGTCGGCCTCAAGCGGCATCGGGCGGGTCGTCCACCGTCACCTGGCGCCCCGCGTCGGCGGCCTGGCCATCGTCGCCGCTGCCGGCCTCCCCCGCCGCCGCGGTGGGCTTGCGCCGCCGGCGACGGCGTTTGCGCGCCGCCGGCGCGGCTTCGCCCGTGTCGACCGCGGCCGGGTCTTCGGCAGGCACGTCGGCACTGGCCACCGCTTCGGCCGTGGCCGGCGCCGGCGCCATGGCGCTGGCCTCGGCTGCGGTGGCGGGCAATCCATGCGCCGCGCCGGCGCCCGCCCCCGCCACCGGCGCGGATGCGGCAGCGCGAGGCACGCGCCGTGGCGGCTTGCGCTGTGCCTCGCGGGCGGCGGCCAGCAAGGCCTCGCGCTCGTCGTCGTTGCCGAGCGAGAAGTCTTCCCACCACTCGGCCAGCTCGGCCGGCGCCTCGCCGGCGTCGGCGCGCAGGCGCAAAAAGTCCAGCCCGGCGCGAAAACGCGGCTGCTCGACCAGGGCCTGCGCGGTATTGGCCTGCCGGCGCTCAAAGCGCGGCTGCATCAGCCAGATTTCGCGCATGTCGGCACCCAGCTTGCCGCGGCCGGAGATGTCGCCAATGCGGGCGTCGAACACCGCGTCGATGGCCTGCAGCAGCGCCGGCACCAGGTGCTCGCCGGCGGCCTGGCGCTCGCGCCAGCCGGCGTTGACGTCGTGCCACAGCAGGCAGGCGAGCAAAAAACTCGGCGCCACCGCGCGGCCGTCGGCCACCCGGCGGTCGGTGTCGGCCAGCGCGTTGCGTACAAAGGACTGCTGCGATTCGGTGGCGCGGGCGTCGTCGAACACCGCATCAAGAATCGGGAACACATTGCGCAGCAGGCCGTGGCGCTTGAGCACCTCGATGCTGGCCAGCCCGTGGCCGGTCTGCAGCAGTTTGATCATTTCGTCGAACAGCCGCGACGCCGGCACGTTGGCCAGCAGCGGCACCAGTTCGGCGATCGGCGCCTCGGTGGCCGCATCCAGCGCCAGTGCCAGCTTGGCCGAAAAACGCATTGCCCGCACGATGCGCACCGGGTCTTCGCGGTAGCGCGTCGCCGGGTCGCCAATCAGCTTGAGGGTGCGCGCCGTCAGGTCGGCCAGGCCGCCGTGGTAGTCGACCACGGTCTGCGTCGCCGGGTCGTAGTACATCGCGTTGACCGTGAAGTCGCGCCGCGCGGCGTCTTCGATCTGCGGCCCCCAGACGTTGTCGCGCAGCACGCGGCCACTGGCATCGACCGCGTGCGCGCTGCCGGCCAGCGCCGCCTTGCTGGATTTTTCGTTGCCCTCGACCTGGGTGGCGTCGTTCGAGTCGAGGTAGGCGCGAAAGGTCGAGACCTCAATCACCTCGTGGTCGCGGCCGCGGCCGTGGATCACATGCACGATTCGAAAGCGCCGCCCGATGATGAAGGCGCGCCGGAACAGCGACTTGACCTGCTCTGGCGTGGCCGAGGTGGCCACGTCGAAGTCTTTCGGCCGCCGGCCGACCAGCAGGTCGCGCACCGCGCCGCCAACGATGTAGGCCTCGTGCCCGGCCTGCTGCAGCGTGGTCACCACCTTGACCGCGCGGTCGTCGAGCAGCGACGGGTCAATGCCGTGAACCGCTGCCGGCACCTCGGTGCGCTTGCCCAGCGGGATGCGCACCACGCTGGGCACCACCGGGGCGGCCGGCGTGGCGCCCTCGCCCTGACCCAGCAGCCGGCGTATGAGTTTTTTGATCATTGTTGTTCGAACAGTCTGAGGATGCGCCAGCCGCGCTGGCGCGCAATGTCTTCAAGCGCCGGGCTGGGGTTGGTGGCCACCGGTTCGCGCACCCGCTCCAGCAGCGGCAGGTCGTTGGTCGAGTCGCCGTAGAACACGCTGTGGTCGATGTCGTCCCAGGCCAGACCCTGCGCCGCCAGCCACTGCTCGACGCGGGCGATCTTGCCCTCGCGAAACGACGGCACGCCGGCGATGCGGCCGGTGCAGCGGCCGTGCTCGTCGCGCTCCAGCTCCAGCGCGATCAGGTGCTCGACGCCGAGCGCGGCGGCGATCGGCCGCGTCACCACCTCGTTGGTCGCGGTGACGATGGCCACCCGTTCGCCGGCGGCCTGGTGTTGCCGCACCAGCGCCTGGGCCGCGGCGCCAAGCTGCGGCGCAATGACCTCGGCCATGAAGCGCGCGCTGACCTGCGCCAGCTCGGCCGGCGAACGCTCGCGCCAAGGGCCGGTGGCGAACTCGATGTATTCAACGATGTCCAGGTTGCCGTCCTGGTACTGGCGAAAAAAGTCGTCGTTGCGGCGGCGGAATTCACCGGCGTCGGCCCAGCCGAGCTGGACCAGAAAGTCGCCGAAATCGTGGTCCGAATCGCCCGGAATCAAGGTGCCGTCCAGGTCGAACAGCGCGATGCGCGCGCCAGCACCGGTCATGTCGTCTCCTCATGGGCGCCGCACGGCGGCGCAAATGCCGCGTCGGGGCGGTCTTCGGCCAGCATTTTCTTCAGCAGCGGCACGGTCACCGCGCGTTGCTCGGCCAGCGCAAAACCGTCGACGCGCGCGAGCAGCCGCAGCAAGTGGCCCATTTCGCGCGGCTGCCGGGTCAGCAGCCAGTGCAGCACCTCGTCGGCCAGCCGGATGCCGCGGCGCTGCGCGGCCGCACGCAGCGCGGCGCGGGTGTCGTCCTCGGACAGCGGCGCCAGCGCGAACACATGGCCCCAGCCGAGCCGGCTGCGCAAGTCGTCGCGCAGCGGCAAATCCACCGGCGGCACGCGTCCGGCCGCGGCCCACTGCACGCCGGCGCTGCCGGCGTCGATGAAGCGCGCAAACGCCGCGTGCTGGCGCTCGGCGTCGAGTGCATCGGCGTCGTCGACCACCACCAGACGGCAGGCCTCGCCAAGCCGCCAGGGCAGCGGCGTCGTCGCGTCGAACCAGCCGACCGCGGCCGGGTCGGCCAGCCGGTCGGCCAGCGCGCGCAGCAGCCGCGTCTTGCCGCAGCCGGGTGCGCCCCACAGGTAGATCGGCGGCCCGGGCAAGGTGCAGCGGCGCAGGTGGTCGACCGCCTGGGCGTTCGGCCCGGTGACCAGACTGTCAAAGCCGTCGTCGCGGTGCGGCGCGATCGGCAGCGGCAGTTGCTTCATGACCGCGTCACGCCGCGCCGCCGTGGCCATTGAACAGCGCGCTGCCCAGCCACCACCGCCGCAGCCGCTTGACCGCCACCGACAACACCGCACTGGCCGGCAGCGCGACCAGCACGCCGACAAAGCCAAACAACTGGCCGAAGGCCATCAGCGCAAAAATCACCGCCAATGGCGACAGGCCAATGCGTTCGCCGACCAGGCGCGGCGTCAGAAAAAAGCTCTCCAGCGTCTGACCAATGCCATACACCGCGGCCACCAGCAGCACCCCGGTGATTTGGCCAAACTGCAGCAGCGCGGCCAGCAGCGCCATCGCCAGCCCCAGGCCAAAGCCGATGTAGGGCACCGCCACCGCGACGCCGGTGAACACGCCCACCGGCAGCGCCAGGTCCAGGCCAGTCAGCGTCAGCGCCACCGCGTAGTACAGCGCCAGCGCGGCCATCACCAGCAATTGGCCGCGCATGTATTGGCCGAGCACCGCGTCACACTCGTCCAGAAAGCCGGTCACCGCGCCGCGCAGCCGCGGCGGCACCAGCGCCAGCAGGCGCGCGGTCAGCGTCGGCCAGTCCATCAGCAGGAAAAACAGCACCACCGGCACCAGCACCGCGTTGCCGACCACCGCCATCAGCACGCTGCCGCCGATGCGCGCCGACGACAGCAGTGCGCTGGTCCAAGAGGCGCTGCCGCCGTCGTCGAAGACGTGGGTCAGCCAGCCTTTGATCGTCATGACGTCCAGCGACAGCGCGACGCCGAAGCGTGCCGCCAGCGGCGTCAGCCAGGCGTTGAGTCGGTCGAGCACCAGCGGCACCTGGGCCTTGAGCAACGGCGCCTGCTTGACCAGCACCGGCACAAGCAACAGCAGCAACAGGGTCGCCAGCAGCAGTGCAAGCACTTCAACCAGCAGCACCGCCACCCAGCGCGGCACGCGCAGCCGCAGCACGCGGTCGACCGCCGGGCGCAGCGCATAGGCCAGCACCGCGGCAATGACAAACGGCGTCAGCACCGGCGCCAGCAACCACAGCCCCAACCACACGCCGCCGGCCAACGCGGTCCAGCTCAGGGCATGTCGTTGGGCAGGGCTTAGGGTCATCTCGGGGCGGTTGGCGGCGGCTGCGCGGCGCCAGCGCAGGTAAACCTGATTCTAGGAGGCGGCCCCCCGTTCGCCCGGCGGCGCGGCCGGCCGGGCCGGGTCAATGCAAGCGGCGCTGCGGTCCGTCGCCACGCAATTCGGCCACCCGCTCGCGCAGCGCGGGGGCGTCGTCGGCGGCCGGGCGGGCGATCAGATAGGCCTCCAGGTCGTCGACCGCCTCGCTGACGCGGCCGATTTCGGCCCATGCCAGGCCGCGGTCACGGCGCTCGTCGGCGGCCTGCGGCAACAGCAGCACCAGGCGCTGCTGCACCGCGATCAGGCGCGGCCAGTCTTCGGCGCTGCGGTGGATTTCCTTCAGGTTGTGCAGCAGCCGCGCCAGCACGTCGCGCGGCGGCGTCGACTGCAAGAACAACCCGAGCGGGGCCTCGAAGTCGCCCTCCAGGCCGTGCTGCCGGCGGTAGGGCTGCAGCCGCTCGTCAAGCTCCTCGCGCGACATCGAGCGGCCATTGAACGGGTCGATCACCACCTCGCCCTGCGGCAGCTTGACCTTGACCAGGAAGTGCCCGGGAAACGACACGCCGCGCGCGGTCAGCCCAAGTTGCTGCGCCAGCTCGCAGTAAAGCAGCGCCAGTGTGATCGGAATGCCGCGGCGCTGGGTCAGCACGTCGTTGAGGTAGCTGTTGCGGCGGTCGTAGTAGTTGTTGACGTTGCCGGCAAACCCCAGTTCGACGAAGAAGTAGCGGCTGAGCGCGCGCAGCCGCATCAGCGCGGTGGCGTCGGCCGGCAGCCGCGCCTTGAGCTTGCCGGCCAGGCGGTCGACCTCGGCCAGCACCGACTGCACGTCGAGCTGCGGGTATTCGTCCTGCGCCACGCACACTGCGGCTTCGAGCAGCGCAAAGCCGTCGTCGGCGGCGACCAAGGCCGCGAAATACTCCAGCGCGCCGGGCGGGTGCAGCCGCAGGTGTTTCATGTCGGCTTGAGTCTAGGGCAATGCTGAATAAATCGTTCGTGCCCGCGCGGCCCTTGGTCGGCACACGCGGCACGAGGCGCTTGTTCAGCGATGCCAGAAACTCGCCTACGTTCGTCGCATGAAGGCGCGCAGCTTGACGCCCATCAACGCCAGCGCGCCAAAGTACAGCAGCGCCGAGGCCGCCAGCGCCAGCGCCAGCAGCCCGGCGCGGGCCAGCTCATGCTGGCCCAGCGCCAGCCAGTCGGCCTGACGCGCGAACGCCAGCATCAGCGCCGCCATCGCCGCGCAGGCCAGCAACACCTTCAGCGTGAAGCGGCCCCAGCCGGCGCCCGGCGTGAACGCACCGCGGCGGCGCAGGCCCCACAGCAGCACCGCGGCGTTGGCGTTGGCGGCCAAGCCGATGGACAGCGCCAGCGCCGCCGAGCCCATGCCCAGGCCGAGGATGAACAGCGCGTTGAGCAACTGGGTCAGCAGCAGCGCGCCGATGGCCACCTTCATCGGCGTGACCATGTCCTGCTGCGCGAAATAAGCCGGCGCGGCGACCTTGACCGCCACCAGCCCGAGCACGCCGGCGCCCCAGCCCATCACCGCCAGCGTGGTCGCCGCGACCGCCGGCTGGCCAAACGCGCCGCGGTGAAACAGCACCGCCACCATCGGCTGGGCAAAGGCCAGCAAGGCCACCGCGCAGGGCAGCCCGCACAGCAGCACCAGGCGCAGGCCCCAGTCGAGCTGTTCGGAGTAGGCCGCGCTGTCGCCGCGCGCGCGTGCGGCGGCCAGTTGCGGCGTCAACACCACGCCCAGCGCGACGCCGAGCAAGGCGATCGGAAACTCCATCAGCCGGTCGGCGAAGGCCAACGACGAGACGGCGCCCTCGCCCAGGTGGCTGGCGATTTGCGAGTTGATCATCAGCGACAACTGCGCCACCGACACGCCGACCAGCGCCGGCCCCATCTTGCCCAGCACGCGGCGCACGCCGGGGTGGTGCCAGGCCTCGGCCAGCCGCGACGGCCACAGCCGGATGCGCGGCAACATGCCCAGCCGGGCCAGCGCCGGCAGTTGAAAGCCCAGTTGCAGCACGCCGCCGACCATCACGCCGACCGCCTGCGCGTACACCGGCTCGATGCCGTGGCGCCGAAACACCGGCACCAGCGTCAGTGCGGCGCCGATCACCGACAGGTTCAGCAGCACCGGGGTGAAGGCCGGCACCGCGAAACGCTTCCAGGTGTTGAGCACGCCCGAGGCCAGCGCGACCATCGACATGCAGCCGATGTAGGGAAACATCACCCGCGTCATGGTCACCGCCGCGGCCTCGGTGGTCGGCGCAAAGCCCGAGGCCAGCAACCACACCAGCAGCGGCGCGCCGGCAATGCCCAGCACCACGGTGACCAGCAGCGCGGCGCAAAGCACGGTGGCCACCGCGTCGACCAGCGCATGCGTGGCGGCGTCGCCGTCCTGCGCCCGTGTGGCCGCCAGCAGCGGCACGAAGGCCTGCGAAAACGCACCCTCGGCAAACAGCCGGCGCAACAGGTTGGGAATGCGAAAGGCGATCTGGAACGCATCCATCATCGCCGAGGTGCCGAACAGCGCGGCGCCGATCTGGTCGCGCAGCAGCCCGGAAATGCGCGACAGCAAGGTCAGCGCCGACACCGAAAAAGCGGCCTTGAAGAGATTCATGCGCGATCGATCAAGGCAGCGGCGTGAGCTTGGCGATCGCCAGCGCCAGCCACTTCGCGCCGTGGCGGCCAAAGTTGACCTGCGCGCGCGCGTCGGCGCCGCTGCCTTCGAGCGTCAGCACCACGCCTTCGCCGAACTTGGTGTGAAAGACGTTCTGGCCGACGCGCAGGCCGTGCTCGGCGCCGGCCTGGGTGGCCATGGTCGGCGGCAGCGGCGCGGCGTAGTCGGGCCGCGGCGCGACGCGGCCGGCGCCGACAATCGAGGCCATGCCGCTGCCGCGCTGCCAGGCCTCGCGGTAGGGCTGCTGGTAGCCCGAGCCGAAGCCGGCCTGGCGCGGCGTCAGCCACTTCAAATGGTCCTCGGGCAGTTCGTCGAGGAAGCGGCTCTTGACGTGGTAGCGCGTCTGGCCGTGCAGCATGCGCGTCTGGCTGAAGCTTAAGTACAGGCGCTGGCGCGCGCGGGTGATCGCCACATACATCAGGCGGCGCTCTTCTTCCAGCCCGTCGACATCGCTCATCGCGTTTTCGTGCGGGAACAGCCCCTCCTCCAGCCCGGTGATGAACACGCAGTCGAACTCCAGCCCCTTGGCCGAATGCACGGTCATCAACTGCACCGCGTCCTGCCCGGCCTGGGCCTGGTTGTCGCCGGCCTCCAGCGCGGCATGGGTCAAGAGGGCGGCCAGCGGCGACAGGATTTCGCCGCTGTCGGCATCCGGCGTCAGCGCCGCGGCCGGCGCCGGCGCGACCGCGGCGGGCACGCCGTCGGCGATGGTGCCCGGGCGCGTCTCGTCGACCGGCAGCGCCACCGCGTCCTTGCCAAAGCCCTCCTGGGTGACGAAGGCCTCGGCGGCGTTGACCAGTTCGTGCAGGTTCTCGATGCGCTCGGCGCCTTCGCGCTCGCTGCGGTAGTGCTCGATCAAGCCGCTGGCGGCCAGCATCTGCTCCATGATCTCGCGCAGCGTCAGCCCGCGCGTGGCCTGCTGCAGGCCCTCGACCAGCCGGTTGAACGCCAGCAGCGACGCCCCGCCCCGCCCGGGCACCGCGCCCACGCTCTGGTACAGGCTGCGGCCGCTGGCGCGCGCGGCGTCCTGCAGCAACTCCAGCGTGCGCGTGCCGATGCCGCGCGCCGGAAAGTTCACCACGCGCAGATAGCTGGTGTCGTCGTTCGGGTTTTCGACCAGCCGCAGGTAGGCCAGCGCGTGCTTGACCTCGGCGCGCTCGAAAAAGCGCAAGCCGCCGTAGACCCGGTACGGCACGCCGGAGTTGAACAACGCCGACTCCAGCACCCGACTTTGCGCGTTGCTGCGGTAGAGCAGCGCAATCTCGCTGCGCGCGGTACCGCCGCGGTGCAGTTGCTGGATCTCGTCGAGCAGCCACTGCGCCTCGCCATGGTCGCTGGTGGCTTCGACCACCCGCACCGGCTCGCCCGAGCCGGCCTCGGTGCGCAGGTTCTTGCCCAGCCGGCGCGCGTTGTGCGCGATCAGCGCGTTGGCGCTGTCCAGGATGTGGCCGAACGAGCGGTAGTTGCGCTCCAGCTTGACCAGGTGGCGCACGCGGTACTCGCGCTCGAAATCGGCCATGTTGCCGACCTGTGCGCCGCGGAAGGCGTAGATGCTCTGGTCGTCGTCGCCGACCGCGAACACGCCGCCGCGCGCCTCGGGCGGCGAGAACAGCTTCAGCCACTGGTACTGCAGCCGGTTGGTGTCCTGGAACTCGTCGACCAGCACGTGGCCGAAGCGGCGCTGGTAGTGCTCGCGGATCGGCGCGTGGTCGCGCATCAGCTCCACGGTGCGCAGCATCAGCTCGCCGAAGTCGACCACGCCTTCGCGCTGGCACTGGTCTTCATAGGCCTGGTAGACCTCGACCAGGCGGCGGCTGTGCGGGTCATGCACCTCGACGTCCTTGGGCCGCTCGCCGGCGTCCTTGCGCCCGGAGATGAAATGCGCCACCTGGCGCGGCACGAAGCGCTGCTCGTCGAGGTTCATCGCCTTGACCACGCGCTTGACCGCCGAGAGCTGGTCCGCCGAATCCAGGATTTGAAAGCTTTGCGGCAGCGCGGCCTGTTTCCAGTGCGCGCGCAAGAACCGGTTGCACAGGCCGTGGAAGGTGCCAATCCACATGCCGCGCACCGACAGCGGCAGCATCGCCGACAGCCGGGTCAGCATCTCCTTGGCCGCCTTGTTGGTGAAGGTGACCGCCAGGATGCCGCCCGGCGACACCTGCGCGGTGGCCAGCAGCCAGGCGATGCGGCTGGTCAGCACGCGAGTCTTGCCTGAGCCGGCGCCGGCCAGGATCAGCGCCGGCTCGGCCGGCAGCGTGACCGCCGCGGCCTGCTCGGGGTTCAAACCCTTGAGCAATGCGCTGCCCGCCGACGGCGCGGCGGCCTGGGCGGCCGGCGGGCCTGCGTTCGACGGGTCATGCATACATCGTCATTCTAGGGGGGCCCCCCGCAACGGAGCGTGCGGCGCCGCGCCGCAACATGGCAGGCAGGCGTGGCTGGTCGGCACGCGCGGCCGATTCGATAACGTCGAGTCAATCGGCAAAACCGGATTAATTCAGATCAATAACGCCCGGCTGCAAAAACTACAGTGATCGGTGCAACAACGGGGCGCAAAGGCCCCGCGACTTGGCCACCTGCGGCGGCGCCACTGTCGCCGTGATCGACCACATCCTCCTGGAGATTCCCTCATGAAACATCACGTCAACCGCTGGGTGCTCGCGCTCGGCCTGGGGATGGGCCTGCTTGGCAACAGCCTGGCGCAGGACCACGGCAGCAAGGACGAAGCCATGGCCTTGACCCAGGCCGCGGTGCAAAAGGTGCAAAGCGCCGGCGCCGAATCGGCCTACAAGGCCTTCACCGAGGACAAGGCGGCGTGGGCGAAGAAGGACTTGTACGTCTTTGCGCTGGACTTGTCGGGCAACGTGCTGGCGCACGGCGGCAATGCCAAGCTGGTCGGCAAGAACATGCTGCCGTTGAAGGACAGCAACGGCAAAGAGTTCATCAAGGAAGTGCTCGACGTGGCCAAGTCCAAGGGCAAGGGCTGGGTCGACTACGACTGGGTCAACCCGACGACCAAGAAGATCGAACCCAAGTCGTCCTATATCCAGCGCGTGCCGAACGCCGACGCGCTGGTTGCGGTCGGCATTTACCGCTGACGCCACCAACCGACGGCTCGGTGGCCGCGGCAGCCGGGCGCATGCAAGCCAATGGGAGATGCAGTGAAATGGTTTGACGATGCCCCGGTGGGCGTGAAGGTGGTCATGGGGCCGGTGGTGGCGATTGCCGCGTTGCTGGTGGTCGGCGCACTGGGCCTGCTGGCCAACCACGCGATCAGTGCCGCGCTGGAGCAGGTCACGCGCCGCGACGTGCCGCAGCTTTTGAAGTTCGAGGCCGCGCAACGGCAACTCGAGCGGCTCAACGCCATGGTCAACCAGAGCCTGGCCTGGGAAGGCGCCGGCTACAAGGCCGAGAAGATTGCCGAACTCGATCAGCGCATCAGCACTGATATGCAGGCGGTCGACAAGACCTTGGCGGCGCTGGCGCAAACGCCCGGCATGGGCGATGGGCAACAGCAAGGCGTGCGCGCGGCGGCAACGCTGTTCAAGGACTACGGCCAGTCGGTGCGCGACGCGCTGGACATCAAGTCCGGTGGAATCGCTGCGGCGGCCATGTATCTGGCGGTCATCGACGAGTCGCACGCCAAATTGATGGCGGCGTTCAGCAAGCTGTCGGCATCCGAGGTGGCGCAGACCGAAACGCAGCTCGGCTTGGCCACGCAAACGCGCCAGCGCAACGTGGTGCTGATCGTCTCGGCCACGCTGGGCGCGGTGCTCTTGGCCGCCACGCTGGCGCTGGTGAGCGCAGGCCGCATCGTGCGGCCGCTGCGCGACGCGCAGTCGTATGCCGCCAACATGGCGCTGGGCGACTTCACCAGCCAGCCGCCGCCACACTCGCGCGACGCCACCGGCCAGGTGCTGGAGGCGCTGGGCACGGTGTCGTTGCAGTTGGGCGCCGTGGTGCGCGAGATCCGTGCCGCGGCCGACGAAGTCAACACCGCCAGCAGCGAAATCGCCAGCGGCAACGCCGATTTGTCGGTGCGCACCGAGCGCACCGCGGCGGCGCTGCAAAAGACCGCGTCGGCGCTCGAAGAACTCACCGGCGTGGTGCGTCAGAGTGCCGAGCATGCGCGAGAAGCCAGCGAACTGGCGCGCGCCGCGCGGCAGGTCGCCGACGACGGCGGCCAGGCGGTGCAGCAGGCGGTGGCGACGATGGTCGAGATTGACGCGCAGGCGAAGAAGATCCGCGAGATCACCGGCGTCATCGACGGAATTGCATTCCAGACCAACATCCTGGCCTTGAACGCCGCGGTCGAGGCGGCGCGCGCCGGCGAACAGGGCCGCGGCTTCGCGGTCGTCGCCGGCGAGGTGCGCATGCTGGCCCAGCGCAGCGGCGAAGCGGCCAAGCAAATCGGCGCGCTGATCGGCCAATCGGTCGAACAGGTCGAGGCCGGCTCGCGCATCGTGCAGACCGCCGGGCAGACCATGCAGCGCATCGTGACCTCGATCCGCGGCGTCAGCGACAGCGTCGAGGCGATTGCGCGCGCCGCCGCCGACCAGGCCACCGGCATCGAAAGCGTGCACGCCGCGGTCACCGACATGGACCAGTCGACGCAGCAAAACGCCGCGCTGGTCGAGCAGGCCAGCGCCGCGGCCACCTCGCTGAAGGCCCAGGCGCAGCGCCTGACCGCCACCGTCGACACACTGCACACGACCTAAGCGGCCGCGGGGCGGGGCAGCCGCTGAACAAGGCGTTCAGCCGTTGTTCAGCGGCTGCCGCGCACAGTGCGGGCACGGCAATCCCCGCCGCATGCCCAGGAGACACCCGCCATGACGCTGCACCCCGAACTCAAAGGCTTTCTGGCCCGCTTGGCCGGCGTGGTCGCGGCCACACTGGTGCCGGTGGTGTTGACCGCCTTCATCAGCTTTCCACTGGCCACCGGTGGCCACCCGGGTGAAGTGCGCAGCGCCGCCGCGGTGGCCGCGGCCGGCCACATGACATGACCTGAGGCCGCGGACACGCGGCGCTGCATGGCCGGCGTCGGCCGCCGTTTCCGGCGCGCCCGGCGCAGCCGGCGGTCAACCGCCACAATCCGCCCGCCATGCAAATCTTCGACTACGACAACATCCTGCTGCTGCCGCGCCGCTGCCGCGTGCAAAGCCGCAGCGAATGCGACCCGTCGGTTGAGTTCGGGGGCCACCGCTTCCACCTGCCAGTGGTGCCGGCGAACATGAAGACGGTGGTCGACGAGGCGATTGCCGAGCAGTTGGCGGCCAGCGGGCACTTCTACGTCATGCACCGCTTCGACCTGAACGCGCTGGCGTTTGCGCAGCACATGCGCGACAAGGGGCTGATCGTGTCGATCAGCTCGGGCGTCAAGGCGCATGACCGGGCGGCGATCGACCTGCTGGCGGCCAGCGGCACCGGCGCCGACTACGTGACGATAGACATCGCCCACGGCCACGCCGACAGCGTGCGCGCGATGATCGACTACATCAAACAGCGGCTGCCGCGTGCCTTCGTGATCGCCGGCAACGTCGGCACGCCCGAAGGCGTGATCGACCTGGAAAACTGGGGCGCCGACGCGACCAAGGTCGGCATCGGCCCGGGCAAGGTCTGCATCACGCGCCTGAAGACCGGCTTTGGCACCGGCGGCTGGCAGTTGAGCGCGCTGAAGTGGTGCGCCCGCGTGGCCAGCAAGCCGATCATTGCCGACGGCGGCATTCGCCACCATGGCGACATTGCCAAGAGCGTGCGCTTCGGCGCGGCGATGGTGATGGTCGGCTCGCTGTTCGCCGGCCACGCCGAATCGCCCGGGCAAACGGTGGAAGTCGACGGCAAGCAGTACAAGGAGTACTACGGCTCGGCCAGCGACTTCAACAAGGGCGAATACAAGCATGTCGAGGGCAAGCGCATTCTTGAGCCGATCAAGGGCGCGCTGGCCGACACGCTGCGCGAGATGCGCGAAGACCTGCAAAGCTCGATCAGCTACGCCGGCGGCCGCGTGCTGGCCGACCTGCGCAAGGTCAACTACGTGATCCTGGGCGGCGAGAACGCCGGCGAGCACCTGTTCATGTAGGTTAGGCGACAGCATGGCGCTCTCGGTCTTCGACCTGTTCAAGATCGGCATCGGGCCCAGCAGCTCGCACACCGTCGGCCCGATGGTCGCGGCGGCGCGCTTTGTGCAGCGCCTGGCCGACGACCGCCTGCTCGACCGCACGCAGCGGCTGCAGTGCCACCTGTACGGCTCGCTCGGCGCCACCGGCAAAGGCCACGGCAGCGACAAGGCGGTGCTGCTCGGGCTGATGGGCCACGCGCCCGAAAGCGTCGACATCGAGTCGATCGCGCCGCTGCTGGCGACAGCGCGCCGCGACCGCGCGCTATTGCTGGCCGGCGGACGGCGCATCGCCTTCAACGAGCTGACCGACTTGAAGTTCCACCGCCGCGAGGCGTTGCCGCTACACGCCAACGGCATGCGTTTTCATGCGGTCGATGCCGCTGGGGACGAGCTGCTGCAGCGCTGCTATTACTCGGTCGGTGGCGGCTTTGTCGTCGGCGATGAACGCGCACCCGACGGCGCGATCGTCCCGGCGCTGGTGGCCGACGCCACGCCGATGCCGTTCGCCTTCGGCAGCGCGCAGGAACTGCTGGACCATGCGCGCCTGCGCCGCATGGGCATTGCCGCGCTGATGCGCTGCAACGAGCGCGTCTGGCGCGCCGACGCCGACATCGACGCCGGGCTGCGCCGCATCTGGCAGGTGATGCAAGACAGCGTCGCGCGCGGCTGCAAGGCCGGCGGCGTGCTGCCCGGCGGCTTCAAGGTCAGGCGCCGCGCCGCGGCGTTGTACCAGTCGCTGACCAGCCACCCCGAGGCCGCGCTGCGCGACCCGCTGCAGGTGCTGGACTGGGTCAACCTGTACGCCCTGGCGGTGAACGAGGAAAACGCCGCCGGCGGCCGGGTGGTCACCGCGCCGACCAATGGCGCGGCCGGCATCGTGCCGGCGGTGCTGCACTACTACAGCCGCTTCGTCCACGGCAGCAGCGAGGCCGGGGTGTTTGACTTTCTGCTCACCGCGGCGGCAATCGGCATGCTGTACAAGCAAAACGCCAGCATCTCGGGCGCCGAGGTCGGCTGCCAGGGCGAAGTCGGCGTGGCCTGCTCGATGGCCGCCGGCGCACTGTGCGCGGTGCTCGGCGGCAGCCCCGAGCAGGTGGAAAACGCCGCCGAAATCGGCATGGAACACCACCTCGGGCTGACCTGCGACCCGGTCGGCGGGCTGGTGCAAATCCCGTGCATAGAGCGCAACGCGATCGCCGCGGTCAAGGCCATCAACGCCGCGCGCATGGCGCTGCGCGGCGACGGCACGCACTTCGTCAGCCTGGATCAGGTGATCAAGACCATGCGCGAGACCGGCGCCGACATGATGACCAAGTACAAGGAAACCGCGCGCGGCGGGTTGGCGGTCAATATCGTGGAGTGCTGATGGCGAGCATTTGCAATGCCGCGGCGAGCCGGAGCCTGGGGGATGGCAATGTCCCTTAAGCCAGGAAGACAGGCCAGCAAGAGGTAACATATGTGGTACTAATTGATGCTGGATGTTCGCGAGTACCTGGACGAAGACGGCACCAGTCCCTTTGCGCAGTGGTTCGCAGCCTTGGACGCTGTCGCGGCGGCGAAGGTCACGGTTGTGCTCGCACGCCTGGCGCATGGCAATCTGTCCAACGTCAAAGGCGTCGGGGCGGGCGTCCTGGAATACCGGCTCGATTTCGGTCCAGGCTACCGGGTGTATTTCGGCCGCGACGGTGAGGTGCTGGTCATCCTGTTGGCTGGCGGGACGAAGAGGCGGCAGCAGCACGACATCGAGGCCGCGCAGGCCCGTTGGGCGGCCTACAAGCGGCGCAAACGACCGGCGAGGTGATTTATGGTTTTGACACGAGACTTCAAGGAAACGGTGCTCGCGCGCGTTCAGGCAGATCCGAATTTCCGCGAGGCCCTGCTCAAGGAAGGCATCGACACCCTGCTGGCCGGCGATGTCGACACCGGCAAGGCCATCCTGCGCGACTACATCAAGGCGACGGTCGGATTCAAACAACTCGGCGCCGAGACCGGTTCTGCGCCCAAGAGCCTGATTCGCATGTTCGGTCCAAGCGGCAACCCTCAGGCGCGCAACCTGTTCGCCGTCATCAGCCACTTGCAGCGCCATGCCGGGCTGACGCTGCATGTCACTGCGCAGCCAAATTAGGGCAATGCTGAACAAGTCCCACGCCTGACGGGGCTTACACCCCCTGCAACCCGCCGCCAACCGCCTTGTACAAGGCCACCCGGTTGGCCTGCACCGCCTGGCGCAGCGCGACCAGCCCCTGCTGCGCGGCGTACAGGCTGCGCTGGGCGTCGAGCAGCGTCAGGTAGCTGTCGAAACCGGCCTTCCAGCGCGCGCGCGACAGTTGCTCGGCGCGCGCCGCGGCGGCGACCAAGGCCTGCTGGGCCTGCAACTGCTGGCCCAGCGTTGACGACAAGGCCAGCGCGTCGGCCACCTCCTTGAAGCCGAGCTGGATGGCTTTTTCGTAGCCGGCCAGCGCCGCGTCGCGGTCGACCTGGGCGACTTGCAGGTTGGCGTTGAGCCGGTCGCCGTAGAACAGCGGTACGGTCAGCGACGGTGCGAAGTTCCAGGCAAAGCGGCCGTCGCTGAACAGGCCTTCCAAGTCGCTGCTGACCAAGCCCGTGCTGGCGGTCAGCCGGATGGTCGGGAAAAACGCCGCGCGCGCCGCGCCGATGTTGGCGTTGGCGGCGCGCAACTGCTGCTCAGCGGCGGCCACGTCGGGGCGGCGCAGCAACACCGCGGACGGCAGGCCAGCCGGCAGCGCCACCCAGCCGACGCTGCGGTCGTCCAGCGCCGCCGGCAGCAGCGCCGCCTCCAGCGCGCCGCCGGCCAGCAGCGCCAGCGCCGAGCGCCCTTGTGCGATGCGGGCGTTGTAACGCGCCAGGTCGGTGCGCGCGGCTTCGACCTGGGTCTGGATTTGCGCCAGATTCAGCCCCGAGATGACGCCGATGTCGTGCTGCTTGCGCGCCAGCGCCAGCGACTGCTCGTGCGTGGCCAGCGTGGCGCGCGCGATGTCCAGCGCCTCGCCGTCGGCGGCCAGCGCGAACCAGGCGTTGGCCGCCTCGGCCACCAGCGCCAGCCGCGCCGCGCGCTGCGTGGCCTCCAGCGCCAGATAACGCGCCAGCGCCGAGTCACCCAGGCTGCGCACGCGGCCGAACAAGTCCAGCTCCCAGCCCGCCAGGCCCACACCCACGCTGTACAGATTGCCGGCGTCGGCACCGGCATGGCCGCCGCTGCGGTTGGCGCTGACCGAGGCGCCAACCGCCGGCGTCAGCTCGGCGCGGGCGATGGCGTACTGCGCCCGCGCGCGTTCGACGTTGAGCACCGCCAGCCGCAGGTCGCGGTTGTGGTCCAGCGCGCGACCGATCAGCGCCGCCAGCCGCGGCTCGCGCACGAAGGCGCGCCAGTCGTCGTAGGCCTGGGCCGGCGCCGCCTGCGGCACTCCGGCATCGGCCGGCCAGGACTCGGCGATGTCGGGCTGCGCCGACGGCATGGCCGGCGTCAACGTGGTCGTGCCGCAGCCGGCGGCCAGCAGCGCCGCGGCCAGTGCCACGGCCGCGCGCAGCGGCGGTCGCATCGCCAGATCAGCCATGGGCAACTCCTGAATCGGTGGCCGGGGCGGCAGCGGGCCGGTCATGGCCGAACAGCCGCCGCACGACGACGAAAAACAGTGGAATGAAGAACAGCCCGAGCAGCGTGCCGGCCAGCATGCCACCGAGCACGCCGGTGCCGATGGCGCGCTGCGCGCCCGAGCCGGCGCCGCTGGCCAGCGCCAGCGGCAGCACGCCCAGGCCGAAGGCCAGCGAGGTCATCACGATCGGGCGCAGCCGGTCGCGCACCGCCTGCATGGTGGCGTCGATCAACGCCATGCCGTGCTCGATGTTGAGTTTGGCAAATTCAATGATCAGGATGGCGTTCTTGCTGGTCAGCCCGACGGTGGTCAGCATCGCCACCTGAAAGTACACGTCGCGGTGCAGCCCGACCAGCGTGTTGCCCAGCGCCGCGCCCAGGATGCCCAGTGGCGCGACCATCAGCACCGCGGTCGGCACGCTCCAGCTTTCGTACAGCGCGGCCAGGCACAAAAAGACGATCAGCAGCGACAGCGTGTAAAGCAGCGTGGTCTGCGCGCCGGCCTGGCGTTCCTGGTACGACAGCGCGCTCCATTCCAGCCCGACGCCCGGCGGCAGCTCGGCGACCAGGCGCTCGACTTCGGCCATCGCCGCGCCCGAGGACACACCCGGCGCGCTCTGGCCCTGAATCTCGAACGACGGCACCGCGTTGTAGCGCTCCAGCCGGGTCGGACCCCAGGCCCAGCGCGTCGTGCCAATGGCCGAGAACGGCACCATCTGGCCTTGCGCGTTCTTGATCGACCACTTGGCAAAGTCTTCCGGGGTCATGCGTTGCCCGGGCTCGGCCTGCAGCAACACGCGCTTGACGCGGCCACGGTCGATGAAGTCATCGACATAGGCACTGCCCCAGGCGGTGGCCAGCGTGGTGTTGACCGCGTCCATGCCGACGCCCAGCGCGGCGGCCTTGGCCTGGTCGATGTCCACGCGCAGTTGCGCCGCATCCTCCTGACCGTTGGGCCGCACCGCGGCCAGCAGCTTGCTTTGCGCCGCCAGGCCCAGCAACTGGTTGCGCGCGGCCAGCAGCGCCTGGTGGCCGATGCCGGCCATGTCCTTGAGTTCGAAGGTAAAGCCGTCGGAGCTGCCGAGTTCGGGCATGGCCGGCGGCGCGAACACAAAGACCATCGCGTCCTTGATCTGAAACATCGCCCCCATGCCGCGGCCGGCCACCGCGTCGGCGTGCAGCGCCGGGTGCTTGCGTTGCGACCAGTTCTTCAACTGGATGAAGGCCATGCCGTTGTTCTGGCCGACGCCGCCAAAGCTGAAGCCCTGCACCGTGAACAGCGAGCGCGCGGCGTCCTGCTCGTGGTCCAGAAAATGGTCCTCGACCTTTTCCAGCACGGCCAGCGTGCGCTGCTGGGTGGCGCCGGCCGGCGCCTGCACCAGCGACAGCAGCACGCCCTGGTCTTCGGCGGGCAGAAAAGCGGTCGGCAAACGCAGGTAAAGCACGCCCATGGCCAGCGCCAGCGCGACATAAATCACCATGAAACGCAGCGGCCGCGCCAGCATGCCGCGCACGCCGCGCCGGTAGCCGCCGCTGGTGCGGTTGAACTGGCGGTCAAACCAGCCGAAGAAGCCGCGCTTGCCCGCGCCGCTGTCGCCGTGGCCGCCGCCGCGCGCCACCGGCTTGAGCATGGTGGCGCACAGCGCCGGTGTCAGCACGATGGCCACCAGCACCGACAAGGCCATCGCCGAGACGATGGTGGCCGAGAACTGGCGGTAAATGACCCCGGTCGCGCCGCCCATGAAGGCCATCGGCACGAACACCGCCGACAACACCAGCCCGATGCCGACCAGCGCGCCGGTGATCTGGTCCATCGACTTGCGCGCCGCCTCCAGCGGCGTCAAGCCCTCCTCGGCCATGATGCGTTCGACGTTCTCGACCACCACGATGGCGTCGTCGACCAGCAGGCCGATGGCCAGCACCAGCGCGAACATGGTCAGCATGTTGATCGAGTAGCCCAGCGCGGCCAGGATGGCAAAAGTGCCCAGCAGAACCACCGGCACCGCGATGGTCGGAATCAGCGTGGCGCGGATGTTCTGCAAGAACAGGTACATCACCAGAAACACCAGCACCACCGCGGTGACCAGGGTCTCGACGACGTTGTTGATCGAGACCCGGATAAACGGCGTCGAATCGAACGGAATCACCATCGTCAGCCCGGGCGGGAACGACGGCGCCAGCGCGGCCAGCGCCTTGTCCAGCGCCGCCGAGGTGTCCAGCGCATTGGCGCCGGTGGCCAGCGACACGGCGATGCCTACCGCCGGCTTGCGGTTGAAGCGGGTGACGAAGTCGTAGCTCTCGGCGCCGATTTCCACCCGCGCAACGTCACCCAGCCGCAGCGCGCTGCCGTCGGCGCGGCTGCGCAGCAAGATGGCGCGGAACTGTTCGGGCGTTTGCAGCCGGTCCTGCGCGGTGATCGGCGCGTTCAACTGCTGGCCGGCGACCGCCGGCGGGCTGCCGAGCTGGCCAAGCGCGATCTGCGCGTTTTGCGCCCGCAGCGCGGCGACCACCTCGGCCACCGACAGCGCATACGCGTCGAGCTTGGCCGCGTCGAGCCAGATGCGCATGGCGTACTTGGCACCGTAGACCTGCACGTTGCCGATTCCCGGCACGCGGCTGATCGCGTCGACCAGTTGGCTGGCGACAAAGTCGCCGATGTCGTCGGGGCCCATGCGGCCGTCGCTCGACACAAAGCCGATCACCTTCAGAAAGCCGGTGTTCGACTTGGCCACCACCACGCCCTGGCGCTGCACCTCCTGCGGCAGCAGCGGCATCACCTGCTGCAGCTTGTTTTGCACCTGCACCTGCGCCATGTCGGCATTGGTGCCCGACTCAAAGGTCACGGTCAGCGCCGCCTGGCCCGACGCCGCGCTGTTGGCCGAGAAGTAAATCATCCCGTCCAGGCCCTTCATGGCCTGCTCGATGACCTGGGTCACCGAGTCTTCAACCACTTTGGCCGAGGCGCCTGGGTAGGTGGCGCGGATCTGCACCGTCGGCGGCGCAATCGTCGGGTACATCGAGATCGGCAACCGGTACAGCGCCAGCGCGCCGGCCAGCATGACGATCAGCGCAATGACCCAGGCGAAGATCGGCCGGTCAATGAAAAAGCGTGCCATGCCGGCCCCTTCAGCGCGCGGCGGCAGCCGACGCGGAGGCTGTGGCGGGGGCCGACGCTGCCGTGGCAGGTGGCGCGGATGCGGGCGCCGCCGCCGCGCTGGCCGCCGCCGCACCCGGCGCGGCAGATGCCGGGACGGCGGGCGCCGCCGACGGCGCCGCGCTCACCTCGCTGGCCTGCACCGGCGCGCCAGGGTGAACCTTTTGCAGTCCTTCGACCACCACGCGGTCGCCGGCGGCCAGGCCGCTGTCGACCAGCCAGTGGGCGCCGACCGCGCGGTTGACCATCACCTGGCGCTGTTCGGCCTTGCCATCGGCACCGACCACGTAGACCGCGGCGTGGCCCTTGGGGTCGAGCGACAGCGCCTGCTGCGGCAGCAGCAGCGCATTGCGCCGCATGCCGTTGCCGACCACCGCGCGCACATAGCTGCCGGGCAGGATCCACTGCTGCGGGTTGGGCACCACGATGCGCAGCGTCACCGCGCCGGTGGCGGCGTCGGCGGCGGCTTCCGAGAACGCCAGCCGGCCCTTGTGGACGTAGGTGCTGCCGTCTTCGAGCAGCAGCGTCACCGGCAGCCGGTCGGTGGCGCCCAGGCTGCCGGCCACCAGCTCTCGGCGCAGCGCCAGCAGCTCGGCGCCGGACTGGGTGACGTCCACATGCATCGGATCCAACTGCAAGATGGTGGCCAGCGCGGTCGGCTGGCCGGCGACGACCAGCGCGCCGGGGGTGACGAACGAGCGCCCAATGCGCCCGCCGATCGGCGCGACGATTTGCGCGCGGCCAAGGTTGACCGCCGCCGTATCGACGGCCGCCTGCGCCACCTGCACGTCGGCGTCGGCCAGGCGCAGCGCGGCCTGGGCGTTGTCGTTGTCTTGCTTGCTCAGCGCGTCAATCGCCACCAGCTCGGCGGCGCGGCGCGCGTTCACCCGCGCCGCGGCCTGCGCCGCGCGGGCCTTGGTCAGCGCCGCCTTGGCGCTGGAGCTGGCGCTGCGGTAGGGCGCGTCGTCAAGCCGGTACAGCGGCTGACCGGCGCGCACCAGGCTGCCTTCGGTAAACAGCCGCGCCAGCACCAGGCCGCCAACCTGCGGCCGCACATCGGCGACCAGCGACGGCGCGGCGCGGCCGGGCAACTCGCGGGTCAGCGTCACGTCCTGCGGGCGCAGGGTCAGCACGCTGACCGCCGCCGGCGGCATCGCGCCCGGCGCGGCGGCTGGCTTGGCGGCGCCGGGTGCGCCCTTGTCGCCGCAACCGGCAAGCAGCAAGGCACCGGCCAGGGTCAGCGCGCCAAGCGCCAACGCTGCCGGTGTGGTGCGCAGCCGGCGGGCAAACGGGGGGTGGGGACGGGTGGGCATGGCAGGCGCGGCAGGTGTGGCGGCCGATCACGTCGTCGTCCGGCGCAATTGGCCGGCGGACGCCGGTCGCGCGCCAGCGCCGTGGGTGGGTCGTCAGGCAAAGGCGGGCAGTGTCGCGCAGTTGGGTCAACCGCTCGGCGACACCGGTGGCGCGTTGACAACAGGTGGTGGCTTCCGCACTGCCCCACCCACCTGGGCGGACCCTGCCCTTGCCTATGCGTTCGGCCCCTTAAAGTAGCCGCCCATTCGCGGTCCGCTGCATGCTGCTGGAGGTTGTTGCCGTGCCTGCCCTGCTCCCTCTGTCCCGTTTGATTGACCGCCTCAGCGAGGGCATTGGCCGCTCGGTGGCCTGGCTGGTACTTGCCGCGGTGTTGATCAGCGCGATCAACGCCGCGGTGCGCAAGATCTTCAACACCAGCTCGAACGCCTTCCTGGAAATTCAGTGGTATTTGTTTGCGGCGATCTTCTTGTTCGCCGCCGGCTACACGCTGATGCGCCAGGAGCATGTGCGCATCGACGTCGTGCTCGGCCGCTTTTCGCGCCGCACGCAGGTGAAGGTTGAAATCTTCGGCCTGCTGGCGTTTTTGCTGCCGTTTTGCATCCAGGTCATCCGGCTGGTCTGGCCGCTGGTGGTGCAGGCCTATGTCTCGGGCGAAATGTCGTCCAACGCCGGCGGGCTGGTGCGCTGGCCGGTGTTCGCGCTGGTGCCCATCGGCTTTGCGCTGCTGGCGCTGCAGGGGCTGTCCGAGGTCATCAAACGGCTGGCCTTTTTAAGCGGTGACGGGCCCGACCCCGGCGTCAAGCTGCAGGCCAAGACCGCCGAGGAAGAGTTGGCCGAGGTCATCCGCGCCCGCGCTGAAGCCGAAGCCGAGGCCGCCGCCAAAGCCCAGGGAGCCGCGCGATGACCGCATTCCTGCACGCCAACATGGCGCCGGTGATGTTCGTCGGCCTGATCGCATTTCTGCTGCTCGGCGTCCCGGTGGCCTTTTCGCTCGCCGCCTGCGGGCTGTTTTTTGGCTGGCTGGGCATTGAGCTGGGTTTGCTGCCGGCGTCGCTGCTGCAGGCCTTGCCGCTGCGCGTGTTCGGCATCATGCAGAACGACACGCTGCTGGCGGTGCCGTTCTTTACCTTCATGGGGCTGATCCTCGAACGCTCGGGCATGGCCGAGGACTTGCTCGACACCATCGGCCAGTTGTTTGGCCCGATCCGCGGCGGGCTGGCCTTTGCGGTCATTTTTGTCGGTGCGATGCTGGCCGCCACCACCGGCGTGGTCGCCGCGTCGGTGATCTCGATGGGGCTGATCTCGCTGCCCATCATGCTGCGCTACGGCTACGACCGGCGGGTGGCCTCGGGTGTGATCGCGGCGTCGGGCACGTTGGCGCAAATCATTCCGCCGTCGCTGGTGCTGATCATCCTGGCCGACCAGCTTGGCCGCAGCGTTGGCGACCTGTACAAGGGCGCGTTCATTCCCGGCTTCGTGCTGACCGGGCTGTACGTCGGCTTCGTCGTCACGGTGGCCATCTTTCGACCGAGCTACGTGCCGGCGCTGCCGAAAGAAGCGCGCAGCATCCGCGAGGACGATGGCTCGTCGGGCCTGCGCTCGCTCGGCCTGCTGGTTGTGCTGGCCGTCGCCGCCGCGGTGGCCTTTGCCAAAAGCCGCCCGGCCGAGACGCCGACCGACGAGTTGATCGTCGTCGCGCTGTGCGTAGGCGTCGGCGTGGCCTTTGCGCTGGCGGTGCTGAACAAGCTGTTCCGGCTCAAGCTGCTGTCGCGCATGGCCGAGCGCGTCACCTTTGTGCTGATTCCGCCGCTGGCGCTGATCTTCCTGGTGCTGGGCACCATTTTCCTGGGCGTCGCCACGCCGACTGAAGGCGGCGCAATGGGCGCGGTGGGCGCACTGGTGATGGCCATCGCGCGGCGCCGGCTCGACCGTTCGCTGCTGCGCCAGGCGATGGACTCGACGATGAAGCTGTCTTGCTTTGTCGTCTTCATCCTGCTGGGGTCGACCGTCTTCAGCCTGTCGTTCCAGGCGGTTGACGGGCCGAAATGGGTCGAACATCTGCTGACCAGCCTGCCCGGCGGCCAGATTGGTTTTCTGATCGTCGTCAACCTGCTGGTCTTCGTGCTGGCCTTCTTTCTCGACTTCTTCGAGCTGAGCTTCATCATCGTGCCGCTGATCGGCCCGGTGGCCGAAAAACTGGGCATCGACCTGGTGTGGTTTGGCGTGCTGCTGGCGGTCAACATGCAGACCTCGTTCATGCACCCGCCGTTCGGCTTTGCGCTGTTCTACCTGCGCAGCGTCGCCCCGACCACCGACTACACCGACCGGCAGACCAAGCAGCGCATCGCCAAGGTCAGCACCGGGCAGATTTACTGGGGCGCGGTGCCCTTCGTGCTGATCCAGATCGTGATGGTCGGGCTGATCATCGCCTTCCCCGGGCTGGTCTCCACCGGCGCCGACAAGGGCCCGCAGGTCGATGCCGACAAGGTCTTCAACCAGATGCAGGACCAGGTCAACCGCGACGCCGACGACGCCGCGGCCGCGGCGGCCGAAGCGGCGTCGGGTGCGGTCGCATCGCCCGACGCGGCGGCCTCCGGCGCGTCGGCGCCGGCCGGTGAACCCGGCGCCGATCCTGCACCCGACGCCGGTGCCGGCGACGACGACCCGATGAAGGCCCTGCAGGACGCGATGAAGCGCGATGCGGAGGCGGGCAAGAAGTGATGACTTCGGCAGGCCCCGCGCCGCCGCAGCCACCGGCGCGGCGGCCCGTGGCCGCGCTGCGCCACCTCTGCGCAGCGGCGTTGTTGCTGGCCGGTGCCGCGCAGGCGCAAAGTACCCAGGTGCTGCTGGTCAACGCCGGGCAAACCGATGTCGCGGTCCAGCGGCCCGACCAGTCGATCCAGGTCGATATCGCGCCCGGCGCACGTGCGCTGGCCAGGCTGTACCGCATCCAGTGGCTGCTGCTGGGGCAGCAGGCGCTGCGCTACGACACCACGGCCATCCAGCGCCGCGCCGGCGCCGGCCGGCGGCTGGTGATTCAAGTCGGCGGCCAGGGTGCGCTGTACTTGCTGCCGCGCGCAGCGGTGGGCAAGAGCTTGCGGCCACCCCGGCAGCCGCGCGGCTTTCCTGTTCGGCCCACACGCAGCGTCGATCTGACGTAAGACCTCCCGCCAAGCGCCGGCCACCAACGCGCGCCCGCGTCGCCATCACCCCAACTTGACCTGTCCAGCCAGGCACGCCATGCCGCCACACCGCTTCGCCGAAGACCAACTCGTGTCACTGGACTTCGGCGGCGGCCAGCAGCGTGCGCTGCACGTCTGGCAGCCGGCGCAGCCGGTGGCGGTGTGTCTGGCCATCCACGGCGGCATGGCGCACGCCGGCGATTGGGTCACCTGGGCGCGCTACTTCCGTGACCGCGGCGTCGCCACCGTGGCGCCCGAACTGCACGGCCACGACGGCAGACGCCGCACCGACATCCCCGGCTTTGCGGTGCTGCTGGACGACGCCGAGCGCGCGCTGCAATGGGTCAAGGCACGCAACCCCGGGCTGCCGCTGTTCGTCGTCGGCCACTCGATGGGCGGGCTGATCGCCAGCCACCTGGAGCTGTTTCGCTGCGGCGATGACCCGGCGATCAGCGGCATCGTGCTGTCGTCGCCCTACTACGGCAACGCCATCCCGGTGTCGCCACTGCTGGCCGCGCTGTCCGGCCTGCTGGCGCGGCTGGCGCCGACCGCCAAAGTGCCGATGGCGTCAATCACCGACTGGCTGACGCACGACGCCGAGATCACCCAGCGCCACCGCGCCGACGAACGCGACGGCATCCGCGCCAGCGACTGCAGCCTGCGCTTCGCCCACGCGCTGCTGCAGGCGCAGGCGGCGCTCAAAGCCGGCCTGGCCGCCTGGCGCCACCCGGTCTATGCCGCCATCGCCGGCGACGACCGGGTCGCCGACGCCGCAGTCGCCAGGGCGCGCCTGCGCACCATTGCGCCCCACCTGCTGACGCTGCACGACTGCCCCGACAACTTCCACGAAAACTTCAACGAACGCAACCGCGAAGCCCTCTTCGCGGCCATCCACGCGTGGATGAAAAAGCTTGGGGTCAGCAGCGGGCTTTGAAGTCAAGCCCCGGCGGTGGTGGCGGTGTGCCTGCTCACCAGTGGAGTTGGTCAACGTCCAGGCCCAGCGCGGTGGCCACCTTTTCCAAAGTTTCAATCGGACGCACGCTGCGGCGTCCCCTGTGTTGCCTAGCCCGTTCGGCGCCACCGCTTTCCTTGGAAGTCCTGGTAGAAGGCTAGGTCCGGCGTGTGTACGATGGCGCCTTATGATGTGTACCACCGTCCTGGAGTACGCCGTGCGCACGAACATAGTGATTGATGACAAGCTGATGGCTGCCACCTTGAAGGCGACGGGAGTCAAGACCAAGCGGGAGGTTGTAGAGCTTGGCCTGAAGACGCTGCTTCGCTTGAGGCAGCAAGCCGAGTTGCGCAAGCTCCGTGGCAAGTTCGAGTGGGAAGGCGACCTTGATGCCATGAGGCGCGACAAGTGATCCTGGTCGACTCCAGCGTCTGGATCGACTTCCTTCGCAACACTCGGTCACCCGAGGCCGAATGGTTGGATCGGCGCCTTGACTCGGAAGAATTCGTTGTGGGCGACCTCATCTTGGCGGAAGTGCTCAGAGGCTTCAAAGATGAGCGGGGCTTCAACGAGGCGCGCCGGCTGCTTGGTCGACTGGAACAGGTTTCTCTCTGTGGCCCAGAACTCGCCGTGGAAGCTGCGCGGAACACCATGCGCCTTCGGTCCAAGGGCGTCACGGTGCGGGGGACGGTCGACCTGATCATCGCGACCCGCTGCCTCACCGACGGGCTTCGTCTGCTGCACAGCGACCGTGATTTCGATGGCTTCGAGGAGCATCTTGGGCTGCGCGTTGTGAATTGCGGCGCATAACGTTCGAGTTAAAGAACCGCCGAATAAGCCCCCGTGAGTGCGCGCGCCCCAGATCGGGATGCGCAGCAAGGCGCAAGAGCAGCCATACCCGTAACCTGCATGTATGGCGACCTTTTGAAGCGTCGCTCCGCGCCCGAGTCCGCGGATGCGCGCGCCGCAAAGGACTTGTTCAACGTTGCCCAAGTTCACCGTCAACCCAAGGCCGTGACCGCCGCCGCCCACAAACCGGCGCAGCCGATCTACACGATGACACGATGCTGGCCAAGGGCGAGGAATACATCGACCAGGGTCAGTACGACTACGAAGAGCGTTAGCGCGAACGCGTTCTGCGGACGCTGTCCCTGTCCCAGGGTGCCGCCAAGCTCGGCATGCAGAGTGTCACCATCACTCCGATTCAACAACTGGACTGAAAAACCTATTGCCAATCAGTCACTTGGACGGAGTTTCTTGCGAGGCGACGCTGGTTGCAGACTCAGCCCGGGATCTGGCAACTCCAATAGTAGTCGGTGTCATTTGGCGATACCACCTCCAGGCGCGCTCCGGGTGGGAGCATTCTTGGTATTGCCGGATCGCAAGCTCCGCACGGCTGCAATTCGATCAACAACGTCGCCCGCGGAATCTGTCTCTGATGCATGATAGCTGCTGCGTGGCCTTCGACATGCGTCAGGGTGAATCTACTACTGCCGCTTCCAGGGCCGCGAGGAATGCCGCCGCGCTGAGTGCCTCCGCAAGGCCCTCCGTGTTGTCCACTCTTCAGTTCCAGGGGTCGCTCTCCAGGAATGAGAAGTAGCCCAACAATTGCCGTGGCACCGGGAGTTGGCGCGGCGGGGAGAGCGAAGTACTCCCGACAGTGCCGCAGTCGTTCTTGCTCGACGACCGTAAGGCCATGATCACGCAGCCGATCCTTCGATCCCGTTGCCATAGTTGGCCTCCTCTCTAGCATCGCCAAGTGTTAGCGTATTGCGTGAAGGAGCGCTCGTCATGCGTCAAATTGGGGAGATTGCGAACGTTGATGGTTAAACGGCTGACTTGCTTGCGCATGCCTGGTTTCCAGCGCGGAGACCGCGCGTGCCTCTGCCCACTTATCCACAGGGCATTCGACCACCACTATTCGTAAACCCCAAATACCAATACCCAATTCACTGCTCGGAAAGATCCATGGGCTTGGGTCTTGCAGGCAAAACTCAAGACCTGACCCCAGCCCAGGGCTTGGGCGCGGCGTGCGCGATGCCGCACAAGGCCAATACCCGCTCGACCGTGTCGTCGACCAGTTCGGCGATGGTTTGTGGTCGGTGGTAGAAGGCCGGCAGCGGCGGGAAGACGATGGCGCCCATTTCGGTCGCCGCGGTCATGTTGCGCAGGTGGGCCAGGTTCAGCGGGGTTTCGCGTACCAGCAGCAGCAGGCGGCGGCGTTCTTTCAGCGTGACGTCGGCGGCGCGGGTCAGCAGGTTGTCGCCAAAGCCGTGGGCGATGGCGGCCAGCGTCTTCATCGAGCACGGCGCGACGACCATCGCCGCGGTGTCGAAGCTGCCCGAGGCGATGCAGGCGCCGACGTCGCCCACCGCGTGGTGGTGGTCGGCCAGCGCGGCCAGTGCGTTACGGTCCAGGCCCAGTTCGTGGTGGGCGTTCAACACCCCGGCCGGCGTGACGACCAGGTGCGTGGCGACGCCGAGCGTGCGTGCGCGTTCGAGGAGGCGTACGCCGTAGACCGCGCCGCTGGCGCCGGTGATGCCGACGACCAGACGCTGCAGGCGCGGGTTGATTGACGCCGCTGCCGACGTGGTGTCGACCCCCGGCTGCGCCGCGTCAGACGCGCCAGGCGACGCCCGCGCGCCGGGTGAATCGAGCGCCGGGCCGGCCGCCACGGCTTACTTGGCCAGCAGTTGCTGCAGCTCGCCCGACTGGTACATCTCCATCATGATGTCCGAGCCGCCGACGAACTCGCCGTCGACGTAAAGCTGCGGGATGGTCGGCCAGTTGGCGTAGGTCTTGATGCCCTGGCGGATGTCTTCGTCATCAAGCACGTTGACGGTCTTGAACTGCTGCACGCCGGCGGCCTTGAGCACCTGCACCGCGCGGCCGGAAAAGCCGCATTGCGGAAACTGCGCGCTGCCCTTCATGAACAGCACGACACGGTCGCCTTTGACGATGCTGTCTATGCGTTGTTGAACCTGGTCCATGGTGTTGCGTCGCCCGGGCGGGCGTGGAAAGTGCAAAGCCGGGGTTTATACGGCATCGCCAGCCGTCCGCCGGCGCGCGGGGCCATCGCCGGCGCCGGGTTGGCCGCAGCGGACCGTGCGGCCTGAGCTCACGCCGTGCGCGCGCCGCCGGGCCAGGTGCCGCCACTGCAGCGCACCTGCCCGCCCAGGTCAAGACGCTGCGCGATCTGTACGAAACCGGCGTTGGCCAGCAGCGCGGCGACAGCCTTCGGCTGGTCCCAACCGTGCTCCAGCAGCAGCCGGCCACCTTCAGCCAGATGCGCTGTCGCACCGGCGATGATTTGGCGCAGCGCGTCCAGGCCATCGGCGCCGGAGACCAGCGCCTGCTGCGGCTCGTGGCGCAACGCGGCAAGGTGCGGATCGCCGGCGGCGATATAGGGCGGGTTGGCCAGCACCAGGTCAAAGCGCGGCGCGTCGGCCGGCAAGGCCTGCCACCAATCGCCTCGCCACCACTGCACGGCCAGCCCGAGCCGGCGGCCGTTGGCCTGGGCCACCGCCAGCGCCGCGGCGCTGTGGTCGCTGGCCCAGACTTCGGCGCGCGGGCAGGCATGGGCCACCGCCAGCGCGATCGCCCCGCTGCCGGTGCCCAGGTCGAGCACGCGCGGCGGCGGCGCGGCGCTGGCGGCTGCGGCTGCCGTGCCGGCGCTGCCGGCCAAGCAGGCCAGGGCCCAGTCGACCAGGGTTTCGGTGTCCGGCCGCGGCACCAGCACGGCCGGCGTCACTTCCAGGGTCAAGCCGTGGAATTCGCGCGCGCCGACCAGGTAGGCCACCGGCTCGCCCGCGGCGCGGCGCTGGCACAGCGCGGCAAACGTGGCGGCATCCGCCGCTGCCAGCGGCTGGTCGTCGTGGGCGATCAGCCAGGCCTTGTCGCGCCGCAGCAGGTGGGCCATCAGCAGCAGCGCGTCCACGCGGTCGATGCCTTCGCTGCGAGCCTGCCGCAAGGCGTCGGCAATGCGCAGGGTCGCCGCGGCGCCGGGCGCCGGCGCGTCGCTCACGCCGCGCCTTCGAGCGCCGCCAACTGGTCTTGCGCCTGCGCCGCCTGCAGCGCGGCGACCACGTCGGCCAGGTCGCCTTCCATGATCTGGCCCAGCTTGTACAGCGTCAGGTTGATGCGGTGGTCGGTCAGCCGGCCCTGCGGGAAGTTGTAGGTGCGGATGCGGTCGGAGCGGTCGCCGCTGCCGACCAGGCTGCGCCGCGTTGCCGCCTCCTTGGCCTCGCGTTCGGCGCGCTCGCGGTCGCGCAACCGGGCCAGCAGCACCGCCATCGCCTTGGCCTTGTTGCGGTGCTGGCTGCGGTCGTCCTGGCACTCGGCGACGATGCCGGTGGGCAGGTGGGTGATGCGGATCGCCGAGTCGGTCTTGTTGATGTGCTGGCCGCCGGCGCCGCTGGCGCGAAAGGTGTCGATGCGCAGCTCGGCCGGGTTCAGCGTCACCTCGGCCGATTCGTCGGGCTCGGCCAGCACCGCGACCGTGCAGGCGCTGGTGTGGATGCGGCCCTGGCTTTCGGTCACCGGCACGCGTTGCACGCGGTGGCCGCCGGACTCGAACTTCAACTGGCCGTAAACGCCGTCGCCGGCGATGCGCAGCACCAGCTCCTTGTGGCCGCCGAGTTCGGACGGGCTGTCGCTGAGCACCTCGGCACGCCAGCCGCGGCGCTCGCAAAAGCGCAGGTACATGCGCGCCAGGTCGCCGGCAAACAGCGCCGATTCGTCGCCGCCGGTGCCGGCGCGGATCTCAAGAAAGGCGTTGCGTGCGTCGTCCGGGTCACGCGGCAGCAGCGCGCTTTGCAGCTCGGCCAGCAGCCGCGGCAAGTCGGCCTGCGCGGCGGTGGCCTCGTCGCGCGCCATTTGCGCCAGCTCGGCGTCGGTGGCGGCGTCGGCCAGCAGCTCGGCGGCGGCGGTGGCGTCGGCCGCGCGCTGGCGGTAGGCGCGGTACAGCGCGACCACCGCGGCGGCCTCGGCCTGCTCGCGTGCCACCTGGCGGTAGCGTGCGATGTCCTGGCCGAGCTGCGGATCGGCCAAGTGCGCGTCCAGCTCGGCCAGGCGCATTTCCAGGCGGTCGAGTTGGTGGGCGAGCGAGGGTTTCATGGCGGACGGATGCGGCGGAAACGGTGCGTCGGCTGCCACCGCGGTGTCTGCGCCGCGGCGACCACGGCCGGCGTCGGCGACGCGCGGCTGCGGCGGGCGCCGCTAACGCGGCTCGTCGCCGGCCGGGTTGCGCGTCGACTGGCGCAGAAACAGCCGCGACACCGTTTGCGCCAGTTGCGCGCGCGACTCGGCGTCGCTGGCGTGCAGCTCGGCCAGCGCGCCGTGCAGCAGCTTGTGCGTCAGCCCGCGGGCCAACTGGTCGAGCACCGCATGCACGTCCTGGCCGCGCGCCAGCGCCTTGCGCGCACGCGCCAGCTCGGTAGCCTGCCAGTCGTCGGCCTGGGCGTGCAAGGCCTGGATCAGCGGCACCGTGGCGCGCTGGTCCAGCCAGTGGGTGAAGCTTTGCACGCCGGCGTCGATGATGGCTTCGGCCTGCGCCACCGCGGCCTGGCGCCGTTCGCCGGCGGTTTGCACCAGCGCCGACAAGTCGTCGACGGTGTACAGATAGACGTCGGACAGCGTTGCGACTTCGGGCTCGATGTCGCGCGGCACCGCCAGGTCGACCATGAACATCGGCCGATGGCGGCGCGCCCGCAACGCGCTTTTGACCGCGCCCATGCCGATGATCGGCAGCGTGCTGGCGGTCGATGAGACGATGGCGTCGAATTCATGCAGCCGCTGCGGCAGGTCGGCCAGACGCAGCGCCTCGGCGCCAAAGCGGCCGGCCAGCTTTTCGCCGCGCTCGAGCGTGCGGTTGGCAATCGCCATCGCCTTGGGCTCACGCGCGGCGAAGTGCGTGGCCACCAGTTCGACCATCTCGCCCGCGCCGACGAACAGCACGCGGATGTCGCGCAAATCCTCGAACAACTGCGCCGCCAGCCGCACCGCGGCGGCGGCCATGCTGATCGAATGCGCGCCGATTTCGGTCGAGCTGCGCACGTCCTTGGCGACCGAAAACGAACGCTGGAACAACTGGTGCAGCGTGCGGCCCAGGGTGCCGGCGGCGTCGGCCTCGCGCACCGCCTGCTTCATCTGGCCGAGGATTTGGGGCTCGCCCAGCACCATCGAATCCAGCCCCGAGGCGACGCGGAAGGCGTGGCGCGCCGCCTCGCGCCGCTCCAGCACATAGGTGTGCTGGCGCAACTGCTCGGCCGCCACGCCGCCGTGCGCGGCCAGCCAGTCGATGCTGGGCGCGACCAGTTGCGGCACCTGCGCGGCGTCGGCGGCGACATACAGCTCGGTGCGGTTGCAGGTCGACAGCAGCGCGGCCTCGGGCAGCACGCGCGCCAGCCGCTCGCGAAACGCGCGCAGCGTGGGCGACAGTTGCTCGGGCGCAAACGCAAAACGACCGCGCAGGTCAAGCGGCGCGGTCGTGTGGTTCAGGCCCAGCGCGAACACACTCATGCCGAAATTCTAACGAGGCGACCTTTGTGCTGCTTGACAGACGCGGCGCCATCGACATAGACGACGACCCGATGTGCCGCGCACCGGCACCGGCGCAGCGGCCACGGGGCCAAGGCCCCAAGGGCCGGAACTGCCCGGCCTGTGTTATCCTCATGGGCTCGCCCAAGCGGTGCGCGCCTGCCGTAATCGGCAAAGACCCGGCACGGCCACCGCTTCGGTTCGCGAGCGGCTGGTTCGGCAAGCAATCGCCGTCGCCCCGCCCCTCCATCTGGACACCCGCAAGACACAAGCCCCATGGCCACTGCCTCAAAAGCCAAGAAACGCACCGTCCGCCTGGCCTCGGGCCGCAAGCGCGCCCGCCAGGACGTCAAGCTCAACGCCGCCAACACGTCGCTGCGCTCGAAGTTCCGCACCGTGATCAAGAACGTCCAGAAGGCGCTCGACAAGGCCGCCGCCGGTGGCGACAAGGCCGCGCCGGCCGAGCTGTTCAAGAACGCGCAAAAGGTGATCGACTCGGTCGCCGCCAAGGGCATCTTCCATCCCAACAAGGCGGCCCGCCACAAGAGCCGGCTGTCGGCCAAGATCAAGGCGCTGAAGGCTTCGTCCAGCCCGGCCGCCTGACGCATCAGGCGGTAAAGATTGGTACTAAAAACGGCCCGCCAGCGCGGGCCGTTTTGCATTGGCAAACCGGCCTGGAACGTGGCCAGGTTTGCCGCGCGGTCAGCCCGCCTCGGGTTCGGGCAGCCAGCAGACCTCGGCCACCTGCAGCTCGTTGTCGCGCGCAAAGTGCATCACGAAGTCCCAGGCCATCGGTTCGATGTCGCGCAGCGCCTCGTTGACGATCACGCACTTCACACCGTCGACCACGCGTGGCACGCAATACGGCGAATAGGTAATGTGCGCGCCGATGCGCGCGGTCTTGGGCCGAAACGATGACAGCGCGCCGGCCAGGCGCTCGGCCCAGTCACTTGGGCGAAAGGTCTTGCCTTCGCGGGTCAGGCCCTGGATGAAGTATTCACGCGGCTTGTCTACAGGCATGTGGGCTTTCGCCGGCTCGCCCGCGCACCCGCCGCTGCATCAAAAACCTGCACCCGGGTGCGTCAAGCCACGCGCGCGGCATCAACGGCAAAGCGGCGATTGTGCCGTGCCGCTGTTGCGCCGCAGCAGCGGCCTAGCGCCCGCGCCAAGCCCCTGCAGCGGGCACCGGCGCAACGCCCGTGACGGATGACACGGGCCTTTAGAATCAATGCCCCCGGTTGCCATGCGCTGCGGTGTGCGCATGCCGGCTTCGCGCCGCCGCACGCCACCCCGCACCGCGGCCAACCGGCGCCATGCCCACACCCCTTGGTCCGCCTCCGGAGCACCCCCGTCCCATGACCTCGCATGTGATGAACACCTATGGCCGGCTGCCTTTTGCGCTGTCGCACGGCCAGGGCTGCCGCGTTTGGGACACCGAGGGCAAACGTTATCTCGACGGGCTGGCCGGCATCGCGGTCAACACCCTGGGCCACGCCCACCCCAAGCTGGTGCCGGCGCTGCAGGACCAGGTGGCCAGGCTGATCCACTGCAGCAACTACTACGCCGCACCGCTGCAGGAGTCGCTCGCTTCAACCCTTTGCGCGCTGTCCGGCCTGCAGAAGGCGTTTTTCTGCTCATCGGGGCTGGAGGCCAACGAGGCGGCGCTGAAGATCGCGCGCAAGTTCGGCCATGACCGCGGCATTGCGCGGCCCGAGGTCATCGTCTACGAAAAGGCCTTCCACGGCCGCTCGATTGCCACCTTGTCGGCCACCGGCAATGCCAAGGTGCAGGTCGGCTTCGAGCCGCTGGTCGAAGGCTTTGTGCGCCTGCCGCTGAACGACCTGGACGCGGTGCGCAGCGCGCTGCGCGGCAATCCGAACATCGTCGCCATCTTTCTGGAAACCATTCAGGGCGAAGGCGGCATCAACGCCACGCGCTGGGAGGTGCTGCGCGGGCTGCGCCAGTTGTGTGACGAATACAACCTGCTGCTGATGCTCGACGAGGTGCAGTGCGGCATCGGCCGCACCGGCAAGTGGTTTGCGCACCAGTGGGCTGACATCGTGCCCGACGTGATGCCGCTGGCCAAGGGGCTGGGCTCGGGCGTGCCGATTGGCGCGGTGGTGGCCGGGCCGCGCGCGGCCGATGTGCTGGGCCCCGGCAACCACGGCACCACCTTTGGCGGCAACCCGCTGGCGATGCGCGCGGGCATCGAAACCCTGCGCATCATGCAGGAAGACGGTCTGCTGGCCAACGCCGCGGCGATGGGCGAGCGGCTGCGCCTGGCCTTGAGCGCCGGGCTGCACGGCGTGCCGGGTTTCGTTGAACTGCGCGGCCAGGGGCTGATGCTCGGCGTGGCGCTCGACCGGCCGTGCACCGAGCTGCTGGGCCGCGCCGCCGAGCGCGGGTTGCTGCTGTCGGTGACCGCCGATTCGGTGGTCCGGCTGCTGCCGCCGCTGATCATCAGCGCCGCCGAGGTCGACGAAATCGTGGCCATTCTGGTGCCGCTGGTGCGCGAGTTTCTTGGCGCTGCGCCGCCGCCGCGGGCATGAAGCCTGGGATGCGGCTGATGAAGCATTACCTCCAGTTCAAGGATTTTCGTGCCGAGGAATACAGCTACCTGTTCGAACGCGCGCGCATCATCAAAAGCCGGTTCAAGAACTACGAAAAGTACCAGCCGCTGGCCGACCGCACGCTGGCGATGATTTTCGAGAAGGCCAGCACGCGCACCCGCGTCAGCTTCGAAGCCGGCATGTACCAGATGGGCGGCTCGGTGGTGCACCTGACCACCGGCGACAGCCAGCTCGGCCGCGCCGAGCCGATCGAAGACTCGGCGCGCGTGATCGGCCGCATGGTCGACCTGGTGATGATCCGCACCTTCGAGCAGGAAAAGATCCGCCGCTTTGCCGCGCACTCGCGCGTGCCGGTGATCAACGGGCTGACCAATGAGTTCCACCCGTGCCAGATCCTGGCCGATGTGCTGACCTTCATCGAGCACCGCGGCGACATTGCCGGCAAGGTGGTGGCCTGGGTCGGCGATGGCAACAACGTCGCCAACACCTGGCTGCAGGCGGCCGAGGTGTTGGGCTTTACGGTGCATGTCTCGACGCCCGGCGGCTACGGCGTCGACCCGGACATCGCCGGGCTGTCCGGCGACCGCAATTACAAAGTCTTTGCCGACCCGCTGGACGCCTGCCGCGGCGCCGATCTGGTGACCACCGACGTCTGGACCAGCATGGGCTTCGAGGCTGAAAACAGCGCCCGCCAGCAGGCCTTTGCCAACTGGCGGGTTGACGCCCGGCTGATGGCCGCGGCCAAGCCCGGCGCGCTGTTCATGCACTGCCTGCCGGCGCACCGCGGCGAGGAGGTGGCGGCCGAAGTCATCGACGGCCCACAGTCGGTGGTCTGGGACGAGGCCGAAAACCGCATGCACGCGCAAAAAGCCTTGATGGAGTACCTGCTGCTGGGCAGGATCGGATGAAGTGCGACCGATGAAGATTGCCATCATCACCGACCTGCATGCCAACCGTGAAGCGATCGAGGCGGTGCTTGAACACGCCCGCGCGCAAAAGGTCGACCAATACGTGCTGCTGGGGGACTTTGTCGGCTACGGCGCCGACCCCGGCTGGGTGGTCGACGTCTCGCGCGAGATGGTGCGCGCCGGCGCGCTGGCGGTAATGGGCAACCACGACCAGGCGGTGGTGCGTGGTGCCTCGCCGGGCATGCGCGCCGATGCGCGCCACGTCATTGAGTGGACGCGCGCGCGGCTGAGCGCCGAGCAAATTGACTTTCTTGCCGACCTGCCGCTGCATGTGGAACGCGGCAACCAGCTCTATGTCCACGCCAACGCGTGGGCGCCGACCGGCTGGGAATACGTGCACAGCCGCAACGAGGCGGTGCGCAGCATGCATGCCACGCCGTGCCGCTGGACGTTTTGCGGCCACATGCACGAGCCCAAGCTGTTTCACCTGTCGAGCACCGGCAAGGCGGGCGACTTCACGCCGACGCCCGGGGTGGCGATTCCGCTGCCGCCGCACCGGCAGTGGCTGGTGATTCCGGGCTCGGCCGGCCAGCCGCGCGACGGCAACCCGGCCGCCTGCTATGCCATCTTCAACGACGTGGCGGTGACCATCACCTACCACCGCGTGCCCTACGACTACGAAACCGCCGGCGCCAAGATCCGCGCCGCCGAGCTGCCGCAAAGGCTGGCGTCCAGGCTCGAAGACGGCCACTGAACAGGCCGCCCGTTTTCCGACCATGCCCTGACCACCCATTCCTGCGCTGCGCGCGCCGGCCGCCTGACCGGGGCGGCTTGTGCGGGCCGCACCCCCCATTCCACCCGCGACCGCCATGGACCGCAGCAGCAGTCAAGCCAACCCCGCGTCGACGCCCCCTCCGGCCGACCCCGTCGTGCCATCGCCCGACGGCGCGGCCTCGCCTACCGCGACGCCGCAAATTGATTCGCTGAGCTACAACGGCCCGGTCGGCCAGGACGCGACGCAGCTCAGTGCCGGGCAGGTGGTTGACGGTTTCCGTCTCGAAGAGCGGCTGCATGTGGGCGGCATGGCGCACCTGTGGCGGGTCAGCGTGGTGCAGTTGCCGGCCGAAGCGGTCGACCCCGGCGGCCTGCCGCTGATCATGAAGGTGCCGCGCATCAAGGGCGGCGAAGACCCGGCGACCATCGTCGGCTTCGAGGTCGAGCGGATGATCATGCCGCTGCTGGTCGGCGCGCACGTGCCGCGCTTCATCGCCAAGGGCGACTTCACGCGCCAGCCGTACATCGTGATGGAGCAGATCCCGGGCCAGTCGTTGCGCAACCGGCTCAACGAAGCGCCGCTGCCGCTCGACGAGGTGATCGAGGTCGGCTCGCGCATCGCCACCGCGCTGCATGACCTGCATCGCCAGCACCTGGTGCACCTGGACGTCAAACCGAGCAACATCCTGTTCCGCCCCGACGGCAGCGCGGTGCTGGTCGACTTCGGTCTGTCGCGGCATGACTTCATGCCCGACCTGCTCGACGAAGAGTTCACGCTGCCGATGGGCACCGGCCCGTACATGTCGCCCGAACAGGTGCAGTTCGTGCGCAACGACCCGCGCAGCGACCTGTTCGCGCTCGGCGTGATCCTGTACCACTTCACCACCGGCGAGCGGCCGTTTGGCCAGCCCGACACCGTGCGCGGCCTGCGCCGGCGGCTCTACATCGACCCGGTGCCGCCACGCGCACTGCGACCGGACTGCCCGCCATGGCTGCAGGAGGTGATCCTGAAGTGCCTGGAAGTCAAGCCCGAGCGGCGCTACCAGACCGCGGGCCAATTGGCGCTCGACTTGCAGGACCCGTCGCAGGTGGTGCTGACCAAGCGCGCCGAAAGAATGCAGAAGAGCGGCCTCGGGCGCACCTTCAAGCGCTGGTTCTTCGCCCTCGGCGCCGAACCCAAGCCGGTGACCGAAAAGGCCGGCGAGTTGCTGGCGCGCTGCCCGATCATCATGACCGCGGTCGACGTCGACAACGGCAGCGAGGCGTTGCTGGCCGCGCTGCGTACCGCCGTGCGGCGCGCCGCGCTGACCGAAACCGACGCCCGCATCGCCTGCGTCAGCGTGATGAAGACCGCGCGCATCGGCATCGACGAACTGGTCGACACCGAAGGCCGCAGCGTCCACGTGCGGCAGTTGGTGGCGCTCAAGCACTGGGCACGGCCGATCCGGCTGGCGCTCAACCTCGAAGAAGGCCGGCTGACCTTTCATGTGCTGGAAGCGCCCGACCCGGCGGCGGCGATTCTTGACTTCGCGCAGCGCAACCAGGTCGACCACATCGTGATGGGCGCGCGTGGCAGCTCGGCGCTGCGGCGCTACCTGGGCAGTGTGTCGGCACAGGTGGCTGCAAACGCCGAATGCACGGTGACCGTGGTGCGCGCATCCGAAGCCACCGCGCTGCCCGCGCCAGCCGCGGCGGCCGCACCGTCGGCCGAGTGAGCGGCGCCGGCAGCAGCGACCGGGTCAGATCGAGCGCGGGGCGCCCGCCGCCGCGGCCGCGGCGCCCTGGGTCAAGCGGCTGACCGCCAGCACCGCCTGTGTGCGCGAGCTGACCTCCAGCGTTCGCAGCAGCGCGGCGACGTGGTCCTTCACCGTCTCGACCGACAGGTTCAGCTCGCGCGCGATCAGCTTGTTCGGCAATCCCTTGAGCAACAGGCCCAGCACCTCGCCCTGGCGCGGCGTCAGGCCCAGCGCGGCGGCAGCCGCGGCGGGCGACGCCGGCACGCTGTCCAGCGCTGCGCCAACCGGGGCGCGCAGCGGCTGCGCCGGCAACAAGGCGCCGGGTTCGGCAGCCAGCACCACCTGGCCCGTGCCGCCAGCGCCCGGCGCCAGCAGCGCCGCCGGGACATACACCCCGCCGGCCAGCACCAGGGTCAGCGCCTGTTCAAGTTCGGCGTTGGGTGCGTGCTTTGAAATAAAGCCCATCGCGCCGAGGTCGATCGCCCGCACCACCTCGGCGAGCTGTTCGCCGGCGGCCAGCACCATCACGCCGGTGGTCGGCCAATCGTCGCGGATGCGCGCCAGCGCCGCCAGCCCGCCGTCGTCGGGCAGCGTCAGGTCAAGCAGCACCGTGTCCACCGGGCCATGCTCGGCCAGCAGCGCGTGCGCCTCGCCCACGCTGCCGGCGCTGAGCACCGTCGCGTCGGGCCGCAACGCGGCGACCATCGCCGCCAGCCCCGACAACAGCAACGGATAGTCATCGATCAGCAAAATCTTCATCGCCTGCCCCCACCCCGGCGTGGCCTGCGGCCGCTGCCTATGCCACCAACTGTACGCGGCGCCTCAAAGCAGGCGGTAGCGGCTGACTTCGGCCAACATGTCGCGGGCATCGTCGCGCATCGCGGTCGCCGCGGCGGCGGTCTGTTCAACCAGCGCGGCGTTTTCCTGCGTCGCGCGGTCGAGCTCCTGCACCGCCTGGCCGATCTGCACAATGCCTTGCGACTGCTGGCGCGCGCCGTTGGCGATTTCACCGAGCAAGGCGTTGACGTGCTGCGAGGCCTGGACGATGTCGGCAATCGTCGATGCGGCCCGCTCGACGATCGCGTTGCCCTCGACCACCTGCTCAACGCTGCCGCCGATCAAGTCCCTGATTTCGTGCGCCGCGGTCGCACTGCGCTGCGCCAGGCTGCGCACCTCGCCGGCAACCACCGCGAAGCCACGGCCTTGTTCGCCGGCACGCGCGGCCTCGACCGCCGCGTTCAATGCCAGGATGTTGGTCTGGAAGGCGATGCCGTCGATGGTGCCGATGATGTCGGCAATGCGCGTCGACGACGCCCGGATGCGCTGCATGGTCTCCGCGACATCGCCCATCACGCGTGCCCCGGTGGCGGCGATCTCGGCGTTGTGGCGGGCCATCGCCGAGGCCTGGTCGGTGTGGTCGGAAGTGTTCTTGATCGTGGCGGTGATTTGCTCCATCGACGCGGCGGTCTGCACCAGGCTGGCCGACGCCTGCTCGGTACGCGACGACAGGTTGTGCGCGCCGTTGGCCACCTCGCCGGCCGCGGATTCGACGTCCTCGCTCGACGCGGTGACGCGGCCAACCATGGCGCGCAACGCGAGCTGCATGTCCTTGCAGTCGCCAACCAGTTGCGCCACCTCGTCGCGGCCGACCGGTTCGGGGGTCCGCGTCAGGTCACCGTCGCGCATCGCCCGCAGGTGGCTGCCGAGTTGCTGCAGCCCGCTGTCGACGGCGAGGAAAAAGCACCACAGGAAATACGCCATCAATGCGGTCGCCAGCACCAGCACCGTGGCGTTGATCTTGGCCTGTTCGACGACCGTCTTGCGCAGGTCGTCGACATACAGGCCGGTGCCCAAGACCCAACCCCATTGCTCGAAACGCGCCACATAGGCCAGCTTCTGTGCCACCGGTTCGGACGGCTTGCCTTGCCAACCGTAGGTGACAAAGCCCGCGCCGCCGCGTTGCGCGGTGGCCTGGTTGAACATCGCGAACAGCGGTCGGCCGTCGGCGTCCTTGACGCTGGCGCCATCCTGGCCGTTGAGCTTGGGATTGGCAGCATGCATCAGGATGCGGTTGCCGACATCGGAGATCCAGAAGTACTCGCTTTTGTCGTAGCGCAGCGTGGCCACCGCCTGCAACGCGGCGTCCTGTGCCTGAGCACGGGTCAGCTTGCCCGACTGTTCCTGGTCGTACGCCCACCGCAGCACGCCGCTGGCGATTTCGACATGCTGGCGGATCGCGTCACGCCGCGACTGCATGTCGGTGTTCGACTGCTGCACCATTTGCCCGGCCACCAAGGCCATCAGCGGCAGCACCACCACCGCCGCCACCAGCAGCATCTTGGCGCGAAAGCGCAGCGCCCGGAACAGTTGAACGCCTGGCGACCAAAAGCTGCCGGGCGAATGGCACGTCGGCGTTAGAGTCGGCGGCTGCAATGATGTGGTTGCCACGGCGGCTGGCATCAAACGTCTCCCATTTGTCTGTGATCATGGAACTGCTCGAACGCTTGCGCGCGACAGCGCGGTGCCCGGCATCTATTGGCAAGGTTGCCCTGCCTAAAGTTAATTCTCATGGGCAAATTCTTCGAGCTGCGCGCCGGCGTCAAAACGCCGAAAACGCCCCTTGCCAGTCGCCAGATCGGCCCCGGGCACGCCGGCGCGAGCGCCCGGTCGGCGGCTGCGGCACCCGGCGCGGGGACCGCGCCTGATGGCGGGCACCGGTCACTGGCTGCACACCTCGCTGGTGGTGCTTGGCGCCGCGGTGCTGGCGGTGCCGCTGGCGCGGCTGGCCGGGCTGGGCGCGATCATTGGCTACCTGGCCGCCGGCGTGGCCATCGGCCCCTGGGGACTGCGGCTGCTGACCGACGCGCAGTCCATGCTGCATGTGGCCGAGTTCGGCGTCGTGCTGATGCTGTTCATGGTCGGCATGGAACTCGAACCCAGGCGCCTGTGGGCCATGCGGCGGCAAATTTTTGCCGGTGGCTCGCTGCAGTTGCTGGGCTCGGCGGCGCTCCTCGCCGCGCTCGGCGTGGCCGCCGGTGCCGATTGGCGGCTGGCGCTGGTCGCCGGCCTCGGGCTGTCGATGTCGTCGACCGCGATCGGCCTGGGCGTGCTGGCCGAGCGCAACCTGGGGGCCACCAGCGCCGGCCAGCGCGTGCTCAGCGTCGCGCTGCTGCAGGACATGGCGGCGATTCCGGTGCTGGCGCTGGTGCCGCTGCTGGTCGGCGAACGCGCCGCAGCCGCCGACGCCGCGTCCGGCGGCGGCTGGCTGGCGGCGGCCAAGGCGGTGGCGGCGATTGCCGCCATCGTGCTCGGCGGCCGCTTGCTGCTGCGCCCGGCGCTGCGCTGGATAGCGCGCAGCGAGACGCCGGAGATCTTCACCGCCGCCGCGCTGTTGCTGGTCGTCGCCACCGCGGCGCTGGCGCAATCGGTCGGGCTGTCGATGGCGCTGGGGGCCTTTCTGGCGGGCGTGCTGCTGGCTGAGAGCGAGTACCGCCGCGCGCTCGAAACCGACCTGGAGCCGTTCAAAGGCCTGCTGCTGGCGCTGTTTTTCATCGCCGTCGGCATGGGCATCGACTTTGCCGCGGTGGCCGCGCGGCCGCTGCTGGTGGCCGCGATGGTGCCGGGCTTCCTGCTGGTCAAGGCCGCGGTGCTGTGGCTGCTGGCGCGGCTGGCCAAGCTGCCGCTGGCCGAGCGGCCGGTCTTTGTGGTGCTGCTGGCCCAGGGCGGCGAGTTCGGCTTTGTCGTCTTCCAGACCGCGCAGCAATCCGGCGTGGTCAGCGCCGAGGCGGCGTCGCTACTGGTGGCCGCGGTGGCGCTGTCGATGGCCGCCACGCCGCTGCTGCTGGTGCTGGCCGACCGCTGGTGGGTGCCGAAACTGGCCGCCTGCGAGCGTGCCGACCGGCCAGCGCCGAGCGAGATCAACGAGCCGCAGCACGCGCCGGTAATCATCGCCGGCTTCGGCCGCTACGGCCAGGTGGTGGGCCGGCTGCTGGCCGCCAACGGCCTGGCCGCCACCGTGCTGGAACACGACGCCGAGCAGGTCGAGGTGGTGCGCCGTTTTGGCTGGCCGGTGTTTTTCGGCGACGCCGGCCGGCTGGACCTGCTGCGCATGGCCGGCGCCGAGGTGGCGCAAATCTTCGTGCTGGCGGTCGACGACGTCGAACAAAGCCTGGCCATTGCGCGGCTGGTGCGCGAACAGTTCCCGCACCTCCAGGTGGTGGCGCGGGCGCGCAACGTGACGCACTTCATCCGCCTGCGCCAGCTTGGCATCACGCAGATTGAACGCGAGACGCTGGACTCGGCGCTGCGCAGCGGCTGTTCGGTGCTGCAGGCCATGGGCTGGGCGGCCGAGCGGGCGCAGGCGCAGGCGGCGCGCTTTCGCCACCACACCATCGAGCTGATCGAGCAAATGCTGCCGCACCAGGGCGACGAGGACACGCTGATCAAGCTGGCGCGCCAGGGCCGCGACCAGTTGGAACAGATGTGGGCGCAGGAACGCGCCGAGACGCAGGCCGCGCAGGCGGCTGCCGGCAGCAGCAGCTCAGCGCAGCCCGTCCCACAGCAGCTTGATACCGGTCAGCAGCATGCCCAGGCTGAAGACGCGGTAGAACAGCACCGGCGGAATCCGCCGCACCCACTTCAGCCCTAGCCAGACGCCCAGCGGCGCGGCCGGCGCCAGTGCCAGCGAGGTGGTCATGTTGGTCGCGTCAATCAGCCCCAGCGCCGCATACGGCAGCCACTTGGCGGCGTTGACCACGGCGAAGAACACAGACATCGTGGCCGCGAAGCGCAGCGGCGGCAGCTTCAGCGGCAACATGAAAAAGCCCATCGGCGGCCCGCCGGCGTGGGCCACGAAGCTGGTGAAACCCGACACCGTGGCCAGCGCGAAGCCCAGCAGCGGCGACGGCCGGCTGGCCTCGGCCTTGGGCGGAAACACGGTGCGGATGGCCAGAAACACCAGCGTGATGGCGCCCACGACCGCCGCCACCGTGGGCGCCGACAGCACGCGAAACAGTGCAAAGCCGACCAGCGTGCCCAGCAAGCCGGCCGGCAGCAGCAGCCTGAGCAGGGCGGCATCGCGTTCGAACCACAGCGCGCGCAGGCCGATCAAGTCCATGATCGCCAGCAGCGGCAGCATGATCGCCGCCGCCTGCGGCACCGGAATCGCCAGCGCCATCAGCGGCACGCCGAGCGCACCGAAACCGGCCGCGAAGCCGCTCTTGCTGACGCCCACCAGCAGCACCGCCGGAATGGCCGCGGCATAAAACATCGGGTCGGTGATCAACGGCATGTCGCACACCGCCCTTTCTGGCACAGCAGCTAAAGCCGACAATTGTCGAATGTTCCAACCCAGCCAGCACGATGTGCGCCGCTTCTTCTGCGAGGTTCAGCGCAAGCAGCGCGACGGCCTGCCACGCACGGCTATGGAAGACCTGGCCGCGCCGTGGCTGGAAGAGCACCCCGAGTACCACGCCGACTTGGCCGACGTCGACCAGGCGCTGGCGGCGCAGTACACCGTCGAGGACGGTCGCACCAACCCGTTTTTGCACCTGGCAATGCATTTGTCGATTGCCGAGCAGTGCAGCATCGACCAGCCGACCGGCATCCGCCAGGCGGTGCAGTTGCTGGCGCGGCGCCGTGGCAACCTGCATGCCGCGCATCATGAGGTGATGGAATGCCTGGGCGAAATGGTCTGGGCCAGCCAGCGCAGCGGCCTGGCGCCGGACGGGCTGGCCTACCTGGAGGCGGTGCGCCGGCGCGCCACCGCCACGCCGTAACCCTTGGATAAAGTGGCTCCCATGTCCTACCTGTTGCGGCCCCACTCGCGCATCTGGCGACTGAGCGTAAGCGCCTTACTCTGCTGTGCCGCGGCCAGCGCGTTGGCGCAATACAAGGTGGTCGCGCCCGACGGCCGCGTGACCTACACCGACCGCCCGCAACCCGAGGCCGGGGCGAAGGTGTCATCACTCAAGCGCAGCGCAGCAACGCTGGCGACCTCTGCCCCCGGCACGCCGCTGCCGTTCGAGCTGCGCAGCGTGGCGGCGCGTTTTCCGGTCACGCTCTACACCAGCACCGATTGCGCACCATGCGACAGCGCGCGCCGCCTGCTGCAGCAGCGCGGCATTCCGTACAGCGAGCGCACGATCGCCGGCGACGACGACGTACTGGCGCTGGAGCGGCTGTCAGGCGGGCGCACGCTACCGGCCCTGGCCGTTGGACGGCAGTACCAGCGCGGGCTGCTGGACGCCGAATGGCAGGCCCTGCTGGACCTGGCGGGCTACCCCAGGCAGTCCATCCTGCCGCCGGCCTGGCAGCCGCCACCGGCCACGCCACTGGTGGCCAGAATGCCGGCACCCGAACTGCCCGCGCGAACCGCGCCGTCCGAGCCGTTGGCCAGCGCCGAGCCGGCCACGCCGACAGAGCCGCCCACAGGACCAGCGATTCGCTTTTGACCGAGCGGCGAGCACGGCACGCACCAAGTGCCGGTTGGCTTCAAGCCATCAAGCCCGCCGTGCACCGGGTGGCGCCGGCGCCTCTACCGAGCGGCGCAATCCCGGCACCGCCCAACTCGCCGCCGCCACCGCGGCACCCATCAGCCAGAACAGCACGCCAGCGCCCAACGCTGCGCCGGCTAGCCCAAAAGCCAGCGGCATCACGCTCGACGACAGGTTGATGGCCATCGAGCGGAAGGCGATCGCCTCGCCGTGTCGCTGCTCGGGGGTCAACAGGTGCAGCGTGTTCATCACCATCGGCTGCACCGCGCCCAGGGTCAGCCCAAGCAGCGCGGCGCAGCCGCCCATCAACGTGGCGCTGGGTGCCAGCGGATAAAGGGCGAAGGACAGCGCGGTCAACAGCATCGCGCCGCGCAGCACGTGCAACGGGTCCAGCCGATGCGCCAGCAGCGGGATGGCAAAGCGCACCAAGGTCACCGCGGTGGTGAAGGTGCCCAGCAGCAGCCCGATGGTGCCGGCCGAGTAGCCGCGCTCGTGGCCGAGCACTGGCACGGCAAAGCTGTTGACGTCCCAGCTCGCCGACAGCAGCCAGTTGACGAACAGCAGGCGCCGAAAGCCGGGCAGCCGCAGCAACGTCCAGGCCTTGGGCCGCGCCCCGCTGGCCGTCGGCCGCGGCGGCCGCTCGACCTGCGCCCGGCTGCCCACTGCCAGCGACAGCAGCGACAGCGCACCAAGTACGGCATAGGCGCTGGCGTAACCGGCACGGTCAATCACCTGCCCGGCCAGCACCGGCCCGACCACATTGGCCAGCGACGGCGCCATGCCGACCCAGGCGAAGATGCTCAGGCGCTCGCTGCCGCCCGCGCCCAGCCGGCCGGCATTGCGCAGCACGGCGATCATTCCCGAGTTGGCGCCGACGCCGCTGGCCGCCGAGCCCACGCACAGCAGCGCAAACTGCCAGCCGCCCGGCAGCCAGCAGGCGGTAAAGGCGCACAGCGCGCCGAGCAGCGTGCCGCCGACCGCCACACGCAGCGGCCTGTGCCAGCCGTGCCGGTCGGCCAGCCGGCCGGCGCCGAGTGCGGTCAGCACCGGCAGCGCGGCAAACAGCGCCAGCAGCACGCCGACCGCCCCCGCGCTGCGCCCGGCATGCAGCATTTGCAGCGGCGCGGCCATGCGCTGGCCGGCCATTTCGGCGTGCAACAACACCTGCGCCGCGATCAGCAGCACCAGGGTGGCGCGCGGGCGCTGCGCCGCGGCGGTGTCAGCCGCCATGAACGATGAAGGCCCGGCGCTGGTGCGCCGGGCATGAATGATGAAGAACCCCGCGACGCCACCGCCAGGCGACGGTCATCGGGGCACCTTACGGCCTGCGGCCGGTCCCGCCGTGCGGGAATGACCCCTTTCGGGCGGCCGGGCGGCGGTCAGGCACAAAGTCAAGCACCCTCGCCTTCTTCGCTGCCATCGTCGGCGCCTTCGTGGCGCAGGTCGGGCAGCAGTTGCTGGGTACGGTCGTCGGGCTGGGCCTCGACGCCGCGCAGCCGGCGCGCCATCACGCGGGTGCGGGTGGCGGCGACGTCCAGCGTGTTGCCGGCTTCCTGCAGCTTTTTCTTGGTCTTGGCCAGCACGTCGCCGAACTTGCCGAACTCGGTCTTCACCGCGCCCAGCACCTCCCACACCTCGGCGCTGCGCTGTTCGAGCGCCAGCGTGCGAAAGCCCATTTGCAGGCTGGACAGCGTGGCCAGCAGCGTGGTCGGGCCGGTCAGCGTGACGCGGTGCTCGCGTTGCAGCGCTTCCACCAGGCCGGGGCGGCGCAAGGCCTCGGCGTACAGGCCCTCGGTCGGCACGAACAGGATGGCGAAGTCGGTGGTGTGCGGCGCGGCAACGTACTTGGCGCGGATGCTGCGCGCCTCGTCGCGCAGGCGGCCTTCGAGCGCCCGGCCGGCCAGCGCCACCGCGCTGGCGTCGGCGCGGTCCTGCGCGTCGAGCAGGCGTTCGTAGTCCTCGCGCGGAAACTTGGCGTCTATCGGCAGCCACAGCGGCGCGCCGTCGTCGCGGCGGCCCGGCAGGCGGATCGCATATTCGACCCGCGCGCCGCTGCCCGGCACGGTTTCGACGTTGGCGGCGTACTGCGCCGGCGCCAGCACCTGCTCCAGCAACCCGGCCAGTTGCACCTCGCCGTAGATGCCGCGCGACTTGACGTTGGTCAGCACCCGGTTGAGTGAGCCGACGTCGCGCGCCAGCACCTGCATCTCGCCCAGGCCCTTGTGCACCTGCTCCAGCCGGTCGGCGACCTGCTTGAAGCGCTCGCCGAGCCGGGTTTCCAGCGTGGCGTGCAGCTTTTCGTCGACGGTGGCGCGCATCTGCTCCAGCTTTTGCTCGTTGCTGGCCTGCAACTGCGCCAACTGCCGCGCATTGGCCTCGGCCAGCGCGCCAAGCTGGCTGTTCAGCGACTGACTCAGCCGCTGCAGCGCCTCGGCGGTGCCGTCGGCGTGGCGTTTCAGCGCCGCGTCCTGGCCGTCACGCGCCGACTGGCCTTGCTGGGCGAGACTCGCCGCCGCCTGGCGCAGGGCGTCACCCACTTGCTGCTGGGTGGCGGCCAGTTGCGTGCGAAAGCTGTCGATTTGCTCGTTTTGCGTGCGCGCGACGTCCCCGCCCTGCGCCAGCAGCGACTGTTGAAACAGCGCCAGCGTGGCCTGCAGTTCCTGGCGCGCCGCGCGCGTGTCGTCACGCACACCGCGGCCCAGGCGCTCGACCTTGTCGCTCAGCGGCAGCACCACGCGCTCGGTCATTTGCCCGGCGCGCTGGCGCGCCGCGCGTGCGCCGGCCAGCAACAGCACCAAGGTGGCCAGCAGGTTGAGCACCAGCAGCAGCGGCAGCAGCCACGGCAGCCACAGTCCATCGGGTCCAGCCAGCATGGGCCAATTGTCGCAGGCCACCACCGGTCGGCCCGGCCGCACGCTCCAACCGTCCGGACCATATTCTGAAACTCAGGCCATCTTATAATTTTGGTGTTTTATGATATTTGTTTCATTAACATTTTAATGCAGCGGCTTTTCATGTCGCTGTGTTGTCAACCCCAAGAACAATAGTTGGTGTTTGTCAGAAATCTTTACTACGCCACAACTCGATTGTTGGCTTGCACCAATGACATTCGCTAAGCGATTGAAACCATTGAAACTTTTCCATCACACTGGGTGTCGGCCCAATACTTGCATGCAACTGCGCAATCAGTACTTTGTGCAGTGGAGGTTCGAATGAAACTGTTTCAACTTGTAAATATCGCCGCAGCTTCGGTCCTGTGCTGTGTTGCGGGCGCGAATGCCACCACGTTGACCTTGCCGTCACCGTCGGCGGCTGCTTTTCCGGTCGGCGACTTCACGGTTTATTCGCTTGATCTGCTGGCGCAATGCGCAGCCGCCGGCGACCCCAACTGCGTGCCGAACGCCGGGCTGCCAGTCTCGTCGTCCCAGATCAACGACGAGTTGGTGATCATGGACTTCAACAAGAGCAGCAACTACCCGCCGTTGACCGCCGCGCCCTCGGGTGGCCCAGCCGACGAGCCCTTCGACTCGCCTACCGGCAACGGCGCCGGCTCAAGTGAATTTGTGTTCAAGCCCGGCAATGAGCCGGGTGGCAAAGCTTCGCAGTTCAGCGGCGATCGGATCGGCACCTGGGAAGTGCAAATCGGCGCGCTGTACAACTACATCACCAGCGGCGGCGCGCCTTTTAATCTTGTATTTCTGTTTGGCAACACCCAAAACGGCACCGCCGCCGGCGACACGCAGTGGATTTTCGCCACCGCCAGTATTCTGGACGGTGCCGGAAACATTGTCGGCGGTAACTGCTACAGGTTGGCTGCCAACGGTTATTCCGGAACATGCACCAGCGCAACCACCACCGCCAATCCGGTAGCCCCGTCGTTTTCCGGAGGTGTGATCAACAACCCATTGACCACCAACTACACGGCCATGGGTTCGGTCTGTGTCGATAAGACGCTGGGCAGTGCCAGGCCGGTGCCAAGTGGTGGCTGCGACGCCAATGAATACTACGTCAGCAATAACCTGGGCAACAGCACCGCTGAATTTGCGGCGATCAATCCGAATTTGTCCGCAGCGATTGCCAACCTGTACCAGACCAATCCGAACTATGTGCTGTCGGTCGACATCGACCTTGCCAACCTGAACGGTGGTGGTGAAGTGGCCTGGATTCTCGGCCCGCAAGCCGGTGCACCGACCCATGTGCCGGAGCCTGGCTCGCTGGCCCTGGTCGGACTGGCGATGGCCGCCGGCGCCATGCTGCGCCGCCGCCAGCGCTAAGGGGCTCGGTACTACTTGCGCAAGCCCGCCAACGGCGGGCTTTTTGCTGTCTGGCTGCGCATGGTTGGTATGCGCAACGCCAAAATCCGTCGCCGGATGGATCTATCGACTGCACCAGCCGTGGCGGTATGACGGGGGTGGATATGCAGATGAAGCGCCGACGCGCACCTGCCGGCTTGATTTTGACCGCGGCCGTTGCGCTATTGCTCACCGGCTGCAGCGAACGGGACTTAGATTCCCGTACCGCCGCCGCCCGGCAGGCGGTCGAGAACAAGGCCTACGCCGAGGCCATCGTTGAACTCAAGTCGGTATTGAATGATTATCCGCAGGCCAATGCCGCGCGAATATTGCTGGGCAAGGCATTTCTCGCCGATACCCAGCCGCTGGCGGCGGCAACCGAATTGAAAAAGGCCTTGTCGGGCCAGCACCAAGCCGAGGATGTGCTGCCCGACCTGGCCCGGGCCATGCTGGCGCTCGGGCAGTACGCTGAAGTCACCACGCAATTTGCGGCCGATGAACTCCGCGGTGAACCACAGGCCGACTTAATGACCAGCATCGCCGCGGCATACGCCGCGCAAAATCAGCCCGGATCGGCCACCGCCGCGCTGGACGCGGCCCTTCAGGCCAAGCCCGATCACACCCCGGCACGGGTGCTTGAGGCGCGCTTTCTGGCGGCCGACGGCAAGGTCGATGACGCCTTTGGCCGGTTGCGCAAGGTGTTGGACAGCCACCCCCAAGACAGCCTGGCCTGGCGCACCCAGGGCGATTTGCTGCTTTACGCACGCCACAACCCGGCCGCCGCGCTTGACGCCTACCAACGCGCCATAGCCGCCGAGCCGCGCAACGTCGAGGCCCATGCCGGCGCGATGGCCTTGCTGCTGGCAGGGGCCGACCTGGCCGCGGCGACCAAGCAATTCGATGCCATGCGCGCCGCGTTGCCCAAGCATCCGCAAACGCGTGCGGTCGAGGCCAGACTGGCATTCCAGCGCCGCGACTACGCCCGAGCCGAGGCGTTGCTACAGACCGTGCTCCCGATTGCGCCCAATGACGCCAACGTGCTGCAGTTGGCCGGCGCAACGGCGTTGAACACCGGCGCGCTGGCACAGGCCGAAAAATACCTGCAGCAGGCGCTGTCGGTGGGCGATGCAAGGCAACCCACCACCCGGCAACTGCTGGCCTTGGCCCTGGCCCGTGGCGGCCGGCTCGACAAGGCGCTGGACGCGCTGCAGCCGCTGCTTGAACGCCAGCCCGACAGCCGCACGCTGTCGCTGGCCGCCGAGCTGCAGGTGCATCGCGGCGACCTCGCCAAGGCCGATGCGTTGTTTGCCGCCGCCGCCAGGCAGTCGCCGGAAGATACCCGCAGCCGCACCGCGCTGGCGTTGTCGGCCATGCGTCGCGGCAAGCCCGACCTGGGTGCCGAGCAACTGGCGTCGCTGGCTGCGGGCGACAGCCACAGTACCACCGCCGACCTGGCGCTGATCGCCACCGCGCTGGCGCGGCGCCAGTTTGACCAGGCCTTCCAAGCCATCGACGTCTGGGCCAGGAAAGAGCCGAACAAGGCGCAGGTTGAGCTGCTGCGAGGCCGCGCGCATGTGGTGGCCGGCGATTTGAAGGCCGCCCGGCGCGATTTTGAGCAGGCCTTGCATGTCGAGCCCCAGGCCTTTGCCGCGGTAACCAGCCTGGCCGCGCTCGACATCCGCGAGCGCCTATTGCCGCAGGCGCAACGGCGCATCGAGCAGTGGCTGGACAGCCATCCAGCCGACGGCGAGGCACTGCGTGCGCTGGTCGAGGTACGCCGCCAGGCCGGCGCCTCGACGCAAACCCTGACCGAATTGCTGCAGCGCGCGGTGCGCGCCGCGCCATCTGACGCCGCGTCACGCAGCGCGCTGGTGCGCCACCTGATGGCGGCCCAGCAACTGCCCGAAGCCGCCGCTGCGGCACAAGACGGTGTTGCCGCACTGCCGAAAGACGCCACGCTGGCGGCGCTGCTGGCGCAAACCCAAATCCAGCTCGGCGACTGCGCGCAGGCGTTGCGCAGCCTGACGCTGCTGCAGGCACTGCAGCCTCGCGCGCCCGAGCTGGCCACCGGCCGCGCCACCTGCCATCTGCGCGGCCACAATTTCGATGCGGCGCGCACCGCGTTGAAGCAGGCGCTGGACCAACAACCGGATTTGCTGCCCGTGCAGCAAATGCTGGTGCAGGTGGAATTGGCCGCCAGCCGTCCGGCCGAGGCCCTGGCGGTGGCCAGTTTGGTGCGCAAGCAGCGACCCCAGCAGGCGGTCGGCTGGGTGCTGGAGGGCGACATCGAGCTGGCGCGCAGCAATGCCGCCGCGGCGGTCAGCGCCTACCGCGCCGGGATGGCAAAACAGGCCCAACCGGCGCTGGCACAACGCCTGTACAGCGCGCTGGTCAGTGCAGGCAAACCGGCCGAGGCGACGCGCTTTGCCGACGGCTGGATCACGTCACATCCGCGCGACCTGCTGCTCAACGCCACCCTCGCCGACGAAGCGATGCGCCGCGGCGACACCGACAGCGCCGAAGCGCGCTACCAGGCCATGCTGAAGTTGGCACCCGACGACGTGCTAGTCTTGAACAACCTGGCGCAGGCGTTGCTGCGCGGCGGCAAGCCCGGCGCGCTGCCACTGGCCGAAAAGGCCAACCAGTTGCGGCCACAGCGGCCAGAGCTGATGGACACGCTGGCGGCGGCGCTGGCAGCCGAAGGCAGGCTTGGCGCAGCCATCGAGCTGCAGCGAAAGGCGGTGCTGATGCAGCCCAAACGTGTTGACCTGCGCCTGGCGCTGGCTGAGTTGCAGATCAGGGACGGACAGGCCGATGCCGCCACCTCGACCCTGGAACCGCTGCTGGCCGGCAAGGCGCAAGACCCCGGCCGCGCCGAAGCCGAACGACTGATCAAGTCGATCAAGCGCGGGTAAGGCCTTAGGCCGAGGCCTGCCGCACCGCCGCCGGCACGGCACCGCTCGGATTGCCGAATACAGAGTCGAGCAAAACCTGCTGCGAGCAAGCGCGCCTGGTCATGGTCAGCAACGCGGCCACCCGGACTGGCAATAATTCATACGAATACTTGCCCAACGCCAATCAATCCATTCGTGCCACCATCCAGTCACCAAGAATCAGCACATCCATTTTGGTGCGCAAGAAACAATCCAACGCCTCCTCCGGCTTGCATACCACAGGTTCATTCTCGTTGAACGAAGTATTCAAAACGATCGGCACCCCGGTCAGTCTGCCGAACGCGCTGATCAAACGGTGGTACCGAGGATTCGTCTCCCGCACAACAGTTTGTAATCGCCCGGACCCGTCGACGTGGGTGACAGCAGGAATAGACGCCCGCTTGTCGATCCGAATGGGATAGACCTGCATCATGAAAGGCACATCATCATCCTGATCAAACCAATCGGCCACGGCCTCGCGTAATATGGACGGCGCGAACGGCCGAAAGGATTCACGGCGTTTGATCTTCAGGTTAAGGATATCTTTCATGTCTGCACGGCGCGGATCCCCTAGGATTGATCGATTTCCCAAGGCACGCGGCCCCCACTCCATACGCCCTTGAAACCAGCCGATCACTTTGCCTTCAGCGATTGCCCCGGCGGTAATCTCACATAGCACTGCCTCATCAGGCACGTGTGTCACCTCACACGAATGGGCTTGCAAGTCGGCCGCGTGCTTCTCCAGCAATGCGCTGAACTGCGCATCAGTAAAGTGCGGCCCCCAATAGGCATGATCCATCTCAAAGCCACGGATTCCGCCAAGCCTGTGCCAAACATCAAATGCCGCCCCGATGGCCCCCCCTGCATCACCCGCCGCAGACTGGATGTACACCCTCTTGAATGGCGTATTGTGATATATCTTGCCATTCGCCACCGAGTTCATTGCGCAGCCACCTGCCAAGCATAGTTGATCAACCCCATGCCGTTTATGCGAAGTATTCAATAGATGAAAGAATGCTTCTTCATATACCGCCTGGACTGACCGCGCTATATCCTTGTGACGTTGCGTCAACTCTTCGCCCTTTTCGCGGGCAGGCCCAAGCAAATCAATCAACGCTTGCGAGAACAGTCCACCAACCTTCGGCTCACCCTTCTCCCACTCATATTCAACTTTGTCTTTGTGGTGCCGGAAGAAGTCGAGATTCAGCTTAAAGCTGCCATCCTTCTGCAACAACACAATACTGTGCATTTCGGTCATGAAATTGCGCTGTCCATACGGCGCAAGTCCCATGACCTTGTACTCATCGCCGTAGTGTGGAAAGCCAAGCCACTGCGTCAACGCCTGATAAAAAATGCCAAGTGAGTGTGGAAAATAAACCTTGTCATCGACGGCAATATCGCCGTCGCGTCCCAATCCCCAAGCCGCACTGGCAAAGTCTCCAAAGCCGTCCACCGAAACAGCTACAGCCTCTGAAAAGGGTGACACATGAAAGGCTGATGAAAGATGAGCCATGTGGTGCTCAACCTCATGAACCGTCCCCTTGAAGCCCCGGCCGACGGTACGAACGAGTTCATCGACAACGTTGGCCCGTTCCCGCTTGTTCTTAATGCGATCAATAACCAACCCCAGGTCCGGCCGATTCGCCAAAGAAAATCCAACCTTCTTCCAGATATTGGCCTTGGAATCCTGATTGATAGCAACATGTTGCACATCACCAAGTCCAATGCCGGCTTCACTGATGCAATATTTGACCGACTCCGACGGGAACCCCGCCCAATGCTTGATGCGGCGAAAGCGTTCTTCTTCAACCGCCGCAATCAAAACGCCGTCCTTGACCAGACATGCTGATGCATCTCCGTGATAGGCGTTGATGCCGATGATAATCATGATGATGATCCTAGAAAATCTTATTGTCCATTTTTTCAATTGGAAGAGGTCGCGATGTGAAACCACAAAGCTTGAACGAGCTTCGAGTCAGCAAATGAATCATGGCTTCGTTATGCTCACCTGTTTCAAGCAATACCGTCGTGTATCCATTCAAATGCAGAAAATCCTTCGCCGCCTCAAGAAGGCTAAGACCTATCCTTCGACCCCGATGCCCGTCGGCAATCGCGATCGTATAAATACACGCCTCATGTGCATGCAGTGGTAGGTGCGTCAACCTATCGAATCTGATGCCAAGCAGACCAACCACTTGCCCCGAATGTATTGCCAGAAAAAAAATCCGACCGAAGGCCATCAAAATCAGCATCTTCAGCCAAAGCAGTTTTCGCCGAAATTTGTTGACGGCCCAGAAGACCTGTGAACCGGACAATAACTGCCCCCCGTCACAATCCGCGTTGACATGGGTAACCTGGGATTTTAGCCAGGTCGCCTGAGAACAATAAACCAGCGACAAGCATCGCCCCGGCACCCTCAATAGATCTGCCCATGGGGTGGGAGTTGCTGACCTCGCTTGCATGACTGGAGTATGAAGGGTGGAGGGGAGCATCACATATCAAATACTTTTCGGTTAACAATGGATGCATGCTGGGTCAATCCAACAACTTTGTCTACCACCAACGGATCGGCCATGATGATCGACGTCTCTGGTTCTTTTCCCTCTATCCTCTTGAACGCGTTGACAGCAAGACTGAAGGCCAATGAAAACTTTCCTGGAACGGCAGCAAACACGCCATCATCAATTTCGCGAATGATGTATTGATAGTTTCGCTCATTAGAATTCGTCACGATTTCCGTCTTGAATCCAAGATAGCTCTCGCAAATTCTTGAACTTTCCAATCGCGGGAACACCGATGACGCCATCGCGTGCAGGTTACGCTTTGCCTCATCAATCTCAGTAGGTGAATCCGGACTGGCAAAGTAGCCGCCCCCAATCAACGAGTATTTCCTGCCATTTAGATCGTGATGAATGTGGTTGACACTCTTTTCCACGAACGGTGTCATGCGCACGAAATTTCGATCCGCTACCACGGGATAACACACAATGAGCGGCGAAGCCACAACCTTGATGTCAACATCACTGTTCAGGAACGACTTTAGATATCGCCCGGCCGTGATGATGACCTTGTCCGCCACAATGTCTTCACGCGTCGTGTGGACAAGCTTTGCGGCGCCCGAAGTCTGGATTTTATCAACTCCGCATCTTGTGAGTAATGCACCCCCTGCCCCCAGAAATGATCGGGTGAGCTGTGTGATGATCTCGGTCGCACGCATCGGCCGGTCATATCCAATGATGCGAAAATGCGTGTCCACATCCAGCTTGACGTCCGGGTGATGCGGCTTTGAAATCACATCACGGGAGTAATCACCAAATCCTGCCTTCGGAATCCACTCCGAGGCATTTGTTGAACCACCCCAGCGATGCCGATGAAATCGTTGATGTCGGCTGATGAACTGCTTGATGGCAAGTTCCCAAGTGAGCAGGAAGAAGGTCTTGCGAGCATAATCCCGAATACCCCCGAAGCTCGACATGTCAAAGTCGGGGTTGTTGCGCGAACTAACGATATATTCGATTGGCTCATCGCGAAACCAAGCTCCCGATCCCTGGGGGAATGCCAGCGAACCATTGTCCGTAATCTGAATATTCATCCCGGGAAACGCACCATAGTAGGCGAGAAGGTCTTCCACACCACCTACAAGGGTACGCAGGAACTGGTTCTGAGGAAATATTGAGTAGAGCGATCCGAAATGGAACCAGCCGTGTTGGCTGGCACTTGCTTCCTGACATAGCTGTTCGTTGCGCTCAAGCAGGACAACGCTTCGCCCGGACCTTGCGAATATCTCGGCAATGGCTAGACCAGCGATCCCGCCTCCGACAACGGCAAGATCGTATCTATTCGTACTCACCCCAACACCGCTGCAATGGCGTCAGCAATCCGAATGGCATCCTCGGTCGTTGTGCCGGAAGTAACAGGCGGACAAATATGCCGCGGACACCATTCCTCCGTTGCAGTCAGCTCGTTCCTGGCCGCGGGCACTTCTGAAAACACCGGCTGCAGATGGCAGGGAACCTCATATACACCCCCGCCACAGAATACGCCGAATTCAGCCAAAGCCTTCTTGGTCTCCTCCATGGATCGGCCCGACGGCAGTCGAATAATGAACTTATATTGACTCGCCCGGTCCATGTGGTTTGTGTCGCAATAAGCCATCCCAAGCCCGTTCAATCGTGCAGAGATGATGTCGACAGCATGCTGACGAGCAGCAACCATTCGGTCGAGCTTGGCCAACTGCACCAGCCCCATGAAAGCTCCAATCTCACTGATGCGCCAGCTACTGCCCAGGTCGTAATGTAGCCCTCCGTAAGCTGCGTGGCGCTTACCTTGGTTACGGAACGATCGCGCCAGCTGTGCCTCCTCTTCACTATCCGTAACGATAATGCCACCCTCCATCGTGGTCATCACCTTCGTCGGAAAGAACGAAAACGCACCTCCATCGGCAAGGGTGCCGGCGGACTTTCCATTCAGCCAACTGCCATGTGCATGAGCCGCATCTTCAAGAAGGAAAATTCCGCGTGACCGGCAGTAATCGGCAATTTCGCCGAAGTCAGGCACAATAATTCCTCCGATGTGCACCCACATCACGCCCTCGACGCCATACTTTTCGACCGTATGCTTTAATATTTCAAAATTGGGAGCGAAATACTCGGGTGTCATCTCCATAAAAATCGGAATTCCCCCGGCACGGATTATTGCAGCAACCGAAGCAAAGTTGGTGTTCGATGGCACCGCCACCTTCCTGCCTTTAGCACCCTTTAGCACACAAAGCACTTCCAGGGCTGAAGTGGCAGTATTCAGTGTCACCGCAAACTTGCTGCCAACGTACTTAGCAAACTCTGCCTCAAATGCCTCAGTGTGCTTGCCCAGGATCAGTTGCCCGGTACGCAGAACGTCGCCCATTTCTTTCTGGATTGTTGTAATCTCATCTTCCGTCAAATCGAGAAAGAATGGTTTGAGCTGTTTCATTCGAATTCCTTGGATATTTATATGGAAAGATGGTCAACTATTGGGGCATCAGTACGACTGGCAAGGCGCGCCTCGTAAACCTTGGCATCAATGTAGAACCGGTACCAGAAGCCTTGCAATAGATGAAAGATTAGGCCGGGAACTCCATCCAGGAAACCAAGGCAGACGAAGTATCTATACAGGAAGTACAGGAATGGGCGCACGAACAGTGGCGTGCGTGAATAGACCCGTTCCTTGAGCCAGCGTGTCCGGTGTACCTTGGCGCCGAACAGACTGGGTGTGATCGCCTCGTTCGCTCGCGCCTGCCCTGACTGAGCTTCGATGATTTCGTTCAGCTCACCGCGCGCGGTAGCCAGATGCTTCTCGGTGAAGTAGTCAAGGTGATTCTTCTTGTTGTCTTCGAGGAAATCTGCCTTCATGTAACCGATGGAGCCGTCCACAATCAGGTGTTCTTCGGTCTTTTCTTCATAGCGCGCCTTGCCCTTTCTGAACAATCGGACAATGAAGTGGGGATACATGCGTCCGTGACGAAGCCACCGCCCCATCCAATACATACGGCGATTAAGGTAATACGCCGTGACGGGTTCGTCATTGGCAAGGCGAGCACGTAATTCCTGCTTGAGTCGGTGTGGCACCATTTCGTCAGAGTCAAGGCGTAATATCCAGTCATACTTCGTCTGAATGTTGTCAAGCGCCCAATTGAACTGAATTGCCTGGTTTACAAACGGATTCTGGTAAATACGTGCACCGTACTTTCCACAGATATCAAGAGTACGATCGGTGCTGAACGAATCAACGACGATAATATCGTCACTGAGATCACGTATGGACCGCAGGCAGTTCTCTATCTGTATCTCGTCCTGGTATGTGAGAAGGATGATTGAAATCATTTCTTCCGCACCTTGAGCCAAAATGTCGTTCCCAGAAGCCAGTTACCCGTCGCGATCGGGGCTGGCGCAGTAAATGGGACTAATGACTCGACATCGAAGCCGTGGCTACGAAATGCCGCAGCGTAGCGATGCGGGCTGAACAGCCTGGCCGGGTTGGGCTTGCGATCAGCAAAACGTCGATAGATCGACAATGGACAAAGATAATTAGCATCCATGCTAATGAACACCCCTCCCGGCTTGAGCGAGTCCCTGATCCTGACAATGAAATCGTCAAGCATGGGTATGACGAACATCATCGTCAGGCAAGCAAAGACAATGTCTACTGGCTCTGGAAGTGCGACTTCAAGAAAATTTCCTGGAAGCGCGACATAGCGACTATCATTTTTACGGGAAGCCTCTAGCCGCTGAGGAATCAGATCGTTTGCGTAATATTTTTCGCATCCATTGGACAAAAAGACCGTCGTATAGTCCGAGCACCCGGCACCAATTTCAAGTATGGTTTTACCAGAAAATTCCGCAGGCGACATCAGCTTGCCGAGGTAGCGCTTCACCAGTAAATCTGGTGGGTACTGGGTGAATTTGATACCAGCCTGATCCGCGTAGCGAGCCGCGATGATCTCGGTGTGCGGGCTGGTTCTCATAAGGGATTTTACTTCAAAGTCCACAAGTCACTCAAAGGTGCGTTAAGCATGGCCAAATGGTTTAACCTGCTCACTGAGCATCATTTCAAACGTCTCTTGAAGGCGCTTGGCAACATTAGTCCAAGTATAGCGTGCGGCCAATTCCCTGGCGCTCATGGACATCGCGGCACGATCGCCGCCGAGCAACTCGAGCATCGCCGCTGATGTTGCCGCGACATTATTGTCAACCCATTTGCCGCACCCAAACTCCTCGACCTCTTCCCAGGGAGTTCCCTTGCTGGCGACGACCGGGACACCACAAGCCAACGCTTCCAGGTAGACGTTGCCAAAGTTTTCGCTGTGTGAAGGCAACACAAACAGGTCGGCTCCAGAAAGAAATTCGGCTTTATCTGGCCCCGTTACTTCGCCAACGAACGTCACGCGCCCACGCAATGACAACGATTCAACGCGCCGCTCAAGGTCAGCCTTCTCACCATCATCGGCACCGGCGATCAATAGCAACGCACCGGGGTAAAGTCTCCAAACTTCAGCGTAAGCATCAATCAACACGTCAAAACCCTTCTTGCGATGCAGTCTTCCCATCGATACGATAACTGGTCCCTCATTTTCACTCATTTTTGCGAATCGCATTAGATATTGACTTTTGCTTAAGGTTGCAGGATTCGAGAATTCTTCCAGATCAATCCCATTTGGAATTAACACCACACGGGCGGCCGGATAATATTCCTTGATCTCATCACTTTCCTGCAATGATGTGGCGTGCCACCAGCTTCCGTGCAAAAACGGCTTAATCAGTAATGCCAACCAAAGTTTCTTGAGCAATGGGCGTTTGCTTGAGAGCGACCATTTGCTTAAAACACCACGTGGAGAAATGATAAAAGGTTTGCGAAATAATTTTGCATAAAGCAGTGATGGCGGAATGTTAGCCGAAAAAATGTCTTCAATCTTCACGGCATTACATCGACGTATGTCCCTCCAAACAGAAATGATGAACCGCCAGGAGAATCTACCTATAATTGCATCGTTGTAATATTTGACGCGATAATTTTCCTGAAAAGTATAGTAAACATTCGGGGTCACATTCAACCGGCAGTCCCCGTTTGCGTTCGTGGTCGATACATCGACTTCAATACCCAGTGCGCAAAGTTGCCTCGCGCATTCATGTATCGAAACGATAGGGCCACCGTATATTGTGGCCGGATAGTACGACGGTACGACGATGCAGACTTTCACCGGACACCATTGACTGGATCTTCAATTGGATTTGAAGCCCTTTTTGATCGACTCAATACAGGTATGACGAAGTATTTGACAAGCACGAACAGCGCAATCACGTTTGCGATCGGGCCGACATAGGTCGCGGCAAACCAGTCGCAAACTGAATAACCTTGGGTGATGCCAACGAATACGATCGGCAGGTATTCAAATTGCCTGGATGCCAGTGTTTTTGCCGAAAACAGGCTGAAGGCGCGAAAAAGCATCCCGAGAAACAAGCCAATGCAAACCACTAGTCCCCACCCCCCATTCCAATATGCTTCGGCAAACACCCCCGCAGCAGTTGCCGTTTCAGAGTAATTACCTTCAATCGCGGATGTAAAATCACGCCCCGGTGTCATTGTTGGCTTGTCAGGGTATAGAAATCTTGGTATGAATGCGTACAGCGCCAAGGCAATCGTCGAACCACCTCCACCGTTGTCGTAGTCGACCATGGCAAATGTTTGCGCATTTGTATAAACGAGTCTTGTCCACCAGCCTTGAACACCCGAGGAGATTCCGGCGACTTTATTAAGATCCTCTCGATCAGCGGTCATCGAGTATGTAGAAATTGATTGAGCTAGTTCGCCGACTGAGCCCACGCCCACCGCTCCGGAAAGAATTCTTGCATAGGTAACGAATGGCGAAAGGATTAAAACATAAAGAATTACCAATGCAACGGCACTAGCAGAAAGCTTCTTTAGGTTTGGGCGGTGGGTGACAATCCACCCCAGTAATACAGATAGAACTACCTCAATGACTGCAAGTTTTGACAAAGTCATCAAAGCAACGGTCAGCTCCTCAGCGACTAGCGCATAAAGCAGCCATTGTAATTTTACCGAATCTTCGTGAATCAAAATGAATAGAAGAACTATGGCGATCCTGGGCAGCGTCGCAAGGAATTGAACAAAACCTGGCAGGGTCCAGGAAATCCATCCCATATAATATGGGAAGGCAAACACAAATTTTATTGTGAGCCCAGTAATTATGAAAAGGAAGCATATTCTTTGCAACGTTATCGGACTCTGAGAGGAAGTGTAGGGAAAATATTTCCTATCGCGGAAAAATAAAGTCGTGAATTTATATCCCAATAGTACAAGTACAATTCCCGCAGCATTCAATATATTCGTTCGCAATAACGCCAGTTCATCTACTGGATAAAAATAGTCGCAGTATTCAATACTCTCTGGCGTGCCAAAGTGATAAATCAGCGGGGCAAATCCGAAATAAACTCCATATGCCAGAAAAAACCAAGGCAACGGCGTAAAAAGGGAAAAGCGTATACCCGCGAACGATTTGTAAGCCCCGCGAGCGCAGCTTGCCAGCAGCAAAACTGGACCAATCTGATTAATCGCCGCGAAGAAATCCTGATCCCTTACCAAAAGCGCCAGTAAATAGGCAAACGTAAGGCATAAGTTTGACAGGATGATCGTCGTCATTTGGAAATGAACAATTCGTGGCGAAGGTTGCCGGCAATGACTTCATTTGCCAATGCGCGTATTGATAGCAAACATGCCTTCTTACGAATACCTGGCCACGATGGCTTGATCGGCGCAATCCGGGCTGCAAACTTTTCCGGATCCGGATCCAGCACCAGCCCGTTGACGCCGTCTTCGACATAACCTGCCGCGATCGATCCCGGTACGGCAACCAGGACACCACAGGCCAACCCCTCTACCAGTGAACTGAGGCCTGCAGGATTTGTATCCGTCCTGGTCGGAAGACACAGTAGTGCGGCGCCCGCATATAACGATCGCAGTTCGGTACGCGTTGGGTTGACAAGAATTAGCGCATCGTCTTCCAGATGCTCTGCTTCGAGCGCAACTCTGGCTCGCTTTGCCCACTCAGCACTGTAGGTTGACCGTACATACCGCAGCCTTAGCGCCTTCGCTACACGTGCGGCATATGTTTCGTCTCGATCCGATCCGCCCACCGTCAATACGTACTCATTTCGACTCAAGCCGAACCTGGCAAGGCTCACGTCGAGCTCGGGAGGATCAGGCCGCCAGAACGAACTGTCAACGGATACAGGCGCAAACAAAACCGGGCAATGAACGCCCTGCTTCTCGAGCTGCTCCTTTTGCAACATGCTGGCGACCACAACGGCGCGTGCCCTCCGGATTACACGCCGCAACAAAATATCGTGTATGCGAGCACTGAGGTGTCGGTCAGAGAAGCCAGGCACCTTCCAAGTGTGGACAATGAAACGTCCTTTTCTCATGAAAAATGATGCCAGCGCACCCGATACAACAGGATAGTCGGGGCAAAGTACTGCAAGCCTAGCATTCCAGACTGACGGAACGTGGCGAAGCCCATCAACAATCACGCCACCAATGCGCCGCCTCGGGTAAATATTCACCTTGCAGTCACGAAACACCTCCTGGTATAGCGCGAAAACATGTTGCTGCAACCCAACCTCGTTTAACGGTCGAATCCAGTAGTCATTGGAGTAAAAAATACTAACCGTCATCGGTGGAATCCATGCATGTGCGCATGGAAAAGGAAGGTGAGCGATATGACGAATTTTTTATTTATTCGCGCGCTCATAGAGGACATCGCAGTAATATCCACTCGGGTGCACCGCGAACTTCCTCGATGTTTTTGTTTGCCTTAGTTCAACCGCGTGCAAAGATCAATCTGAGGAGAATCCTTTTCGATGCATCGAAAAAGTCTGCGGCATCGGCGCGTTGAAAGTGAATGAAGCGGCCTGCTGGACAGCCTATTGCTGCGGCTGCCCTATGCACCAGCCAGACGCACCGTGCCAAGTCCCCGGCTGCCATGGCGATGGCGATGATAAACAGGTTGAGTTCGGGTTCAAGTAGCCAGATTGTCAAGCCCAGGCTTGTGACATAAAGCAGTCTTCCGACAACATCCTCGAAACCCCGACGTTGACCATTCAGGTATTCTGCCAAGCTATCGGCGAGCAACGAGAAGAGAGTGGATGTGAGTAATACTCCGATGACATTGATGTCATAGATGAATTTGTGACCAAAGATTAGTGGTATTGCCAAGGGAGCAAGCAGCCACAACGGGACAATGCAGAAAAAGTACACGATCAGGCTGAAACGGAAAATGCGCGCCATATCTCGCTGGTCGCCGGCAATGCCGAGGCGAAAGACATGTGAACTGACGGCGCCACCGATCGGCGAGAGTAGGCGGCTGTAGGTGTAGAGAACCACGAACAACCCGAGTGCCGTCACACCCATCCAATGTTCGACGATGATCTGGTAAGCCACGCCGTTGAATTGGGCCAGCGCGAGCGGAACTGCGAACATCATGGCTTGAGACATCACGCCACCAAGCCCGCGTCGAGCAGATGGGTCTGCTTTTCGTGGCGCCATGGGTTCAAATTTGCGTAAAAGCCATACGGAATAAAGCCACCCTCCAAACGCGGAAACAAAATTGGCGAGCAGAACCAGTTCCAGTGTTGGCCGTGGCAGCGGTGCACCAACCCAGATCAAGCCGACCAGAAGGAAGTTGAGTACGTAAAAGCCTAGGCGAACCCGATTGAAACGGCTAAAGTCCCCCAGACCGTTGAACATGGCCACCATCATCACGAAGAAGTGGGTCGTCGGAACATAGAAGATATAGAGTTTCGACAAATAGGAAAGATATGGATTATCTATGCGCCAGCTGATTGTGATCCAGGCGACAATCATCGTGGGCAATGAAATCAAAACCACCAATTTGAAAATTGTATTAACCGGCTGTTCCAGCTCGCCCCGCCCAGCCATGACGGCAACCGCCTTGTCAATGCCGAGCAAGGCCATCGAGGCCACGAGTTGCGGATAGAGAAGTACGAGCGCCAGTTCTCCTCGACCGGTTGGCCCAAGCACCCGTGCTGCCATTATGGACGTGGCGAATGTAATGGCCTGGATCGCCAGGTTGGTCCGCACGGTATTGGCAATCATTACCGACCCAAGGCGCGGCGTGCGAGCGACGCAAGTACGACTGGCGCCGCCATGTCAGCCAATAGAGGCGCGACGCGGCGTAGGCGCGTTCGATGTGGGAATTCCGCGCTCTGTTCCTTGCGTGCGACCGCGCGAATCACTGGCAGGCGTCGGGCGGCATAAGCGCCCATTTCCAGTTCGAGGCGTGAAACTGTAAAACCTGTTTTTTCGAGAAACCGCGAAAGCGTGTGCCGGCTGAAATATGCCACATGGCGCCAGTCACCCAGGTGACGAAACAATAGTGGGGTATACAATTCGAACGGCACCTCGACGATCAATGTGCCGCCCGGCTTCAGGGCCCTGCTGCCGATGCCGAGCAAATCTGTCGGCGAGAACACATGTTCCAGGACGTGGTTCATGATCACCACGTCGAAGGCCGCTTCAGTGATGTTCGAGTTGAGTAAGCCGGGAAGCTTCTCAATTCTCGGATCGACGGGTTCCGCGCTGGTCGCATCGGCAACAACCACGCGGTGCTGGTCAACAAGGTGTTTGCAGCACTCACCCCGGCCGCCACCGACATCGAGTACGGATGCCGGCGGTCGAATCCCAGCCGCATTCATTGCCCTTGAAATGACTGCTTGGCGTTCGAGTAGCCCCGCGCGCACCTTTGCGGTCTCTTCGGCCTTGCTGCCGAAGTCGAAACTTGTGTCGTTGCCGTAGAGGTCGGAAAGTAATTCTTCCGTAAAACGCTCACGCTGGTAGACAAACCGGCATTCGCGGCACACGACAGTATTCAGGCGAATTTTGATTCGTGGGTGCTCCATGGCGCCGGACGCGACGACTTTGCCTTGGCGGAAAACGTCGGCTCCGCATAGATCGCAATGATCGCTTGCGAAGATATGGTCAGCCAGATTCATCGAGTGCCTTTTAGTGACTCTTCATGCACGCGCAATGGCCGCCAATTCGTCAGCAAGGCATTTCGCTATCCTGACGACGTCTTCCTGCGCAAGGCTATTGGAGGACGGTAAACATATCCCGCGTTCCGCCAAATCTTCCGCGACGGATTTTCGAGATTCCTGGGCTCGGCGACAATTGGCGTATGGTGGATTTTTCGACAAGGGTACGAAGAAGGGCCGTGTATCAATACCATGCTGGCTTCTGAGCCTGTGCATCAGGCCCTCACGCTGGGCATAAGTTGTGGTCTCGGGCAACAGGCCTGCCACCAACCAGCAGACCGCGCCACCATTCGGAGGAATGGGGTTGAGCGAGATTGGCAACCCTTGCATGGCTTCCCTGTACCAATTCAGCAATCGGTCCTTGCTCCTGCGGATCTGCTCATATCGCTCGAGCTGTGCGCAACCCAGCGCCGCCTGAAGGTTAGTCATTCTGTAGTTGTAGCCAACATCCGGGTGATAGTAGCGACGCTCCTTCGACATGGCATGGTCTTTGAGGAAACGCACCCGGGCAGCGAACTCAGCATCGTTCGTAGTAATCGCGCCGCCTTCACCCGTGGTCACGAGCTTGTTACCATAGAAACTGAAAGCTGCGGCGTCCCCAAGCGAGCCGACTGGTTTGCCGTGATACGTCGCGCCGTGCGCTTCGGCCGCGTCTTCCAATACGAACAATCCATTGCGCTGGGCGATGCCGCGTATTTCATTCATGCGCGCCGGGTGACCGAACAAATGGACCGGTATGATCGCCTTGGTACGTGGGGATATTGCATTCTCGACAAGATCGGGATCCATACACCAGTCATCCGGTCGCACGTCGACCAGAACTGGTTCAGCGCCGGCATGCCGCACGGCCGAACCGGTCGCTACAAATGTAAGGTCCGGGATCAGAACTTCGTCACCTGGACCTATGCCTTTGGCCACCAGCGCCAAGTGCAGCGCCACCGTGCCGTTGGCCACCGCCACCGCGTGTTTTGCATCACAAAACTTTGCAAATGACTGTTCAAAACGGTCGATAAAGGCACCTATTGAAGAGATCCAGCCCGAGCGAACAGCTTCCAGTACATACCTCTCTTCCAGCTCGGAGAGATCCGGTTCAGCGACCGACAAGAATTTTGTGTAAATAGGGGAAGTCATTTGAAGTTCCGGATTCGGGAAAGAAGATCGCGATGCTGTCTTTCGAATCGCTCATAAGAGAAATTCGCTCGAACAAATTTGGCGGCAGCTTCGCCCATGGAGCGAAGCTTGCCTGGGTTGCAGGCCAGTTCCTGCAGCGCCTGCACCAGGGCATTTTCGTCGCGCGCGGGCAGGATCAGGCCGCTCCTGTCATGTTCGCAGGCCTCGCGTGAACCGTCGTCGTCGCCTACGATCATCGGTACACCACACGCGGCTGCTTCCAAGGGGGTGAGTGGAATCCCTTCGCCACCGCCAGCGTACCGGCGGCTGACCAGTACAAACAGTGATGCAAGTCGATACACGGCCGCAAGATCTGCATCCGGCACGCGACCGAGGAAGCGTGCCCGACTGCCAAGTCCCAACGAGTGAGCCAGCGCCTCCAGCTCGGCTTTCCGATCACCGGAACCGACGATTACAAGCTCCGAATCGGGAGGAAGTCTGGCTTCTGCAAAACACCTAATCAGCACGTCAGGGTTCTTGTGTTCGGCGCCCTGAACCAATCTTCCGAGGAACATCACCCGAAACCGTCCGTCCATGCGCAGTCCGTAGCGCGCTGCAACTGCTTCATCCGGCTCACCGGGATGGAACTGCGCCAGGTCCACCGGGTCGTGGATAACCGCTGTACGGTTTACGTCGACAATACCTTCGCTTGAGGCGATGCCGAGCGTGGAGTGGCAGTCCGCAATGACCCAGCTATGCCGTAGCGCAATTTCTTGCAAGCGGGTTCGGTTGGTCCATACCTCGTGTCCATAGATGTTGACCACGGAATTCCTGCGGTACGCCGATGCAAGCGCGGCAACGACAGGTGCGTAATTTATGTGCCCAGACCACCAGATATCTGTCAGGTTGCGACGGCTGGCAAGCGCCGATATAAAGGCTGCCTTGTTCTTGAAAGCTGTGCCTCCAGCGATCCGGTCGACATGGCATGCAGCCTCGAATCCCATATCATCCGGCGCGTGCATGGAAATCGAAAAGACCTTGTCCGTGCCCTCAATTTCACGCAACGCACGCAATTGGTAGCGACCGTACCGCGCAATTCCACCCATGTCGAACAAGCCTGGCGAGGCGTAGGTGATGCGCAGCCGAGCCATCGTGTTAATTTGATCTTCCAAGGTTTTATTTCCCATAAACTCCAGGCCTATTTCACGGATCCCCGTTTGCCAATGACGCGGGCCGGCGCGCCGGCGACGATTTCCCATTCACCGACATCTTTTCGCACGACCGCTCCGGCGCCTACCACCGCGTGGTCGCCGATCGATACCCCCGGCAGGACAACGGCATTGGCGCCAATCCAGACGTCGCGGCCGATCCGTACCGGCGCGTAGACCACAGGTTGGTTGACAATCAAGTCTTCGGGGGAAGACGCATACTGATTGCTCTGCGAATAGACGATAACGCCGCTTGCGATGGCACAGTGGTCGCCAATGATCAGCCCACCCTGTCCATAAAGGGTGCAGAACTGGTCAATGTGAGATTGCCCGCCAATCACGATTCGTCCTTTCGCGCCGGCGGCATTCAGGTAAGTATTGCCATACAGCGTCACACGTTCGCCCAACTCTATCGACTTCCGGCCGACCATTTGCACGTTGCGACCTATGCTTACACGCAGGCCCTTTGAGCAGTCCCGATAGCAGAGACCACGAAGGAGTGCCTCGACACCCAGGGAATCCTTGCCTGTCAGGCCAGAAATACCGGCGGCCACTAAACTGAAGACCGATGGCATAGCTTAACCCCGCAGATATTCGTTCATAAAGGCAACCAATCGCCTGAAATAATGATCATTCAAAGATCAATAGCAGTGTTCGCTCTTGGCGCGTGTCACATCGCTTCCTGCAAGTGCCTTCGCCACCTTGCTGCGGTTGAGCCCGCGGTTGGGCCAAGCCCGACCCGCGAATCGCGCGCAAATTGTTGGTCAGCCGCGTGACACCCTACAGGATCTGCGATGTCGCACTTCAGCTTCGAGCCGGCCCCATCTTCGCCCGCCACGTCGCCGACCGGTCAGAAAACGGTAGATCCCCCGCCTCGACCATTGGCAAGGGCACCATCCGCGCCATGGCCGGGAGCACAGCCAGGGGCTTTCGGGAGAAGTATAACGCTTAAATTAGATGTAAAATATCCCGTAAGGGCCCACCGATTCGAGATACACCAGTTGAACGCCGTCATCGCGGTTGTGGCCCAACAGGTATAGCTGGCCGAGGCAGCGGAACTTGCAAGCCCACAGTTCCTGGGGATCGCCCTAGTTCTTGTCGCCAGTGTCAGGATCCTGGGCCACGGCCTCGACGGCTGCATCCACCTCGGTGACGTGGCTGTCGTGAGGCTTCTCCACCTGGGCCATGCGCGGTACAGATCCCGGCTTTGGCTGCCGCGCGCGGGACCGACCGTGCTCTCATCGATACGCACCGAGACGGTGCTTTGCCCAATCTCCTTTGAATTTCAAGTTGCCACAATTGTAGTTATGCGCCAGTGTGGTCAAACTTCCGCTGCCCGAACGCGAATGCTTGGCTGCCACTGCGAACAGCGCCTTCATCGGAGCATGCAGGCACAAGACTCCGATCCCACCAAGCCCGCCCCGCGGACCTGCTCCGCCGCTCGGGTAGCCGACCGGATGAGGCTGACGAGTTGCGGAAAACTGGGCCGACGCGAGACCTGCGGTTGCGGGGCATCGGCCCGCCAATCGTGCAAGCGGTCGGTCAGGTTGTCCGCCCCCGTGGGCGTTACATGCCCACTTCCGCGATGTTGCACAGTGGCAGTTCGGGGGTCATCGGCGATGGCCCGTTCGCGGGCATCTTGGCGATCTACCAGACAGCGGATGCGCGCCTTGATCTTGCTCTGGAGATCTTCAGCATGCCCCGTATCGATGCAGGCCGATGCCTGGCGGCAGGGCAATGCTGACCAGAAAAAGGGGCGGCTGGCCGCTCCTACTTTATGTAACCATCTCGCCGCAGGAGGCCCCGGGACAGACGCCGTCTTTCGGGGTGGCACAAAGCCTTCTGACGTTTCTCATTGTCTGCCCGAGAAAATCCCTCGTCATGGGAAATAATATAACGATCTCCGTTGTCACCGCGACCTGGAATTGCGCCAAGACACTGCCGGATTGTCTGGCGTCCGTGGCGCGACAGAACTACGCTCGCCGCGAGCATGTGATCGTCGACGGCTCCAGTACCGACGGAACGATTGACATCGTCAACCAGCACATCGACCAGATTGCCATTTTCAAAAGTGAGCGGGATGAAGGTATTTATGACGCGCTCAACAAGGGGATTCGATTGGCGACCGGTGACGTGGTCGGCTTTCTGCACGCAGATGATTTGTACGCCTCAGATGACGTGCTCGCCAAGATAGCCAAAGCCTTCGAAGATCCAAAGGTCTGCACGGTGTATGGCGATCTGGAATACGTGAGCCAGCAAGATACCTCCAAAGTGATCCGGCGCTGGCGCAGCAAACCGTTCGCTCCACGGGATTTGGGTTGGGGCTGGATGCCAGCACACCCGACCTTGTACGTTCGGCGTGACTGGTATTCGAGGATTGGCGGTTTCGACATCAGCTACCGCATCGCCGCCGATTACCTCAGCATCCTGAAGCTCTTCACGCAGCCTGGATTCAAATCGGTTTACATCCCCGACGTATTGGTCACGATGCGGCTGGGGGGCGCCAGCAACAAATCCATCAAGGCCATCGTCAGGAAGTCCAGAGAGGACTGGCGGGCCTTGCGCAGTTGTGACTTCAGCGTGCCCGGCGCCCTAAGGGCCATCGCCTGGAAAAATCTGAGCAAGCTCACTCAGTTCGCCTGATCACGGCTTCAGCAGTGGTCCAAATGCAGCAAGCAAGCCGTTAGTTTCCAACAGTAGTGGACATTATCCGAGGTAAGTGATCCACTTCCACCTATGGAGTGGTCTTCCAACCTCGACAGCTACTGGCCATGCCTTCGGCGCAGGATTAAAAGTGGGCGCGGCATGGGCTCAGGTGCTGCGTACAAACCTTGGCTCGTGCTTCGGGAGAAGCCTGGCAAGGGCACCACAGGCGTACCGCTTGGCATCAAGACTGATCGCAGGCACCAGCTCCGAACTCCGGCGGCACAAACCTACTTCTTCTTGCTCGAACGGCAAGAGGATGTGATTGACATCCAAGAGATCTATCCGATCCTGGATCTTGAGGCGACGCTGAAACTCTGTGGCAAGTTCGACATCGAGCACGAGTACGACGAACTCAACCCAGAGCCGTTCTTGATCGACTTCGTGGTCACGAGAAGCATCGATTCGAAGCGTGTCGTCAGCGCACACAGCTTGGATCCTACGAACGGAAAACGCTCGGAGCGACAAGAAGAACAGTTCCGCATCCAGTACGAGTGGTGCAAGTCGAACGGCATCGGGTGGACTCCCGTGGACGTTTCAGACTTCACCGCGACGGTTCACAGTTCGCTGATTCACCTGCGCGGCTGGGAACGGCATCGCTACACGCCGGAGCAAAGCGCTACAGACAGCTTCGTGAAGCTGTTCCGGCGCGTCTACAAGCCACACCACACACTCAAGGAAGCCCTGGAACAGTGTTCCATCAAAGGGGGCGAGTCTTTCGAGCGGTGCGACAACCACTTTCGGTACGCCGCCTGGGCAAACTTGATCAAGGTGGACATCACCAAGCCCGTGATCCTCAACCAACCGGTTGTGCTGCGTGAACGGCCCTGACCAGAAGTTCGTTCCCTCCGGAGCCAGTGCGCCGTTCAAGGAAGGTCTGGTCCTGGAGCGCAAAACAGGCAAGACCAAATCCTACGAGCGGATCACGCACGTTTTTGCGCTAAGTGTCTACTGCATGCCCATAGGCACACCAGCGGAGGCTCGATACGCGAAGCGGCCTCGCCGGCGTCGACTCGTTGACTTGAAATCAGAACGAAAGAAGGGCCAAGTCATATTGGGGCAGTTCTCACTGCCGCCAGAGTTCACAAGGTCGATTCCAAAGGGTTCGGACGAGGACGCCACCATAGAGGCGGCACTTCTTGTACTGAAACCGCTGCTGGACTCGTTTGAATCTGAGAAAAACCTCGATCGAAGCAAGTTCACCCTGCTTATCGACACGCGAGCCGAAAAGCTGCAACGGAGCAATGTCAGCCTGCGAAGGCTGCTTCTGAGGTATTGGTACTTCGGAAAGCTGCGGACGGCGCTGCTCAGCTTGTCAAAGGGCCCCGCGCCAGGCACGACACAGGCAATCGCTAGACCGACATCACTCGCAACTGGCCAAGCTCGAAAGCGACCCGGGCGAAAGTCAGACCTCTCGGCGGAACTGGGACCGAACGAATTCATCGTTGGTGGCGAGGACATCGCCGACATACTCGCTTCGGTCACCCGCGAAGCGCGCGAGGCTGCGGCGGCCAGGAAAGAAGGTGCCGCGGAAGGCAGCGTCTCGCAAGCCTATCGTCATTGGCTGCACAACGGCTTCCAGAAGCGGCACTCGGAACTTCACGCGCGATGGATGGCAGGAAAGCATGATTTGCCCTTGTCGGAATCGCAGTTTCGAAGGTACGTCACGGAGTACGAAGAACTTGAAGACGATCTTCGCCAAGCAATGCCGGCGCTGGATCACGAGCGAAGCGAGCGAATGCTCAAGAGCTCCGGACCAGGCGACGTTTATGAACTGGATGCGACCGGCGGGCAAATCGCGCTGGTGGACAGCAAGGACTCCAGCAAGGTTCTGGCTACGCCGCTGATTTACATCCTGATTGACCGATGGAGCCGCTTCGTTGTCTCCGTCTACATCACGCTTCGGCCCGCATCTTGGGAGGCACTGCGTGTGGCCATGCGAATCGCATTCACGTCGCGCGCTCGGCGTACGGCACATTTCGGCAAGCCGATTGACGATGCCGAGTGGCCAGTGGGTGTCCCTCCGGCTCAGATCTTCGTCGACCGTGGCTCCGAGATGATCAGCGAATCAATGCTTCACGCTGCGGTGGACGGACTAGGAATTGTCCCGCAGATCTTGCCGCCCCTGACGCCAGACGGCAAAGGGATCGTCGAGAACGTCATCAAAGTGCTGAAGAGAAAGCTCAAGAACAAGCGGATTCCGGGTCTGTACGACAAGCAGGTGATGGACCCAAAAAGGCGGAGCGCAAAGAAGCAAGCCCGCGTCGCTGCGGTCTACACGCTCGCTGAGCTCTATCGAGTCCTTCTCGCAGAGGTAGTCCGACACAACAACAAGAACGTTCACTCATGGCTCAAGCGCAGATCGATCCTGAAGGTCAACGGGGTTCCTCCGCGTCCACGGGACGCGTTTCTTTGGGGATTGGAGAATCTGACCGGCGTCCAGCGCCCACCCTATACAGAGGATGACTACAAGCGAATCTTCCTAGGCATCGGCGAAGCAACGCTCAACGGATCGATCATGACCTACGAGGGTCGACACTACGTGCCTGCCAATGACGCCGCCAAGCGCTTGGCACCGTCGGTGCGCCCCAAGAAGTACAGGGTGCACGTTGATGTGTCGGATCCGTACGAGCTTTATGTCGGGAACTCGCGTGGGGAGTGGCCCAAGTGGAAGGTAAACGAAGCTGGTGCGGATGATTTGTCGAGCATTACGTTGGAAGAACAGAGCGTCCTGCGAACGGCGCATCGCAGCGTCATCGCGCGCGCGATGAACGACGCACTTCGTTCGGCAGACGAAGACGCCCCCCCCAGGCGCCCCGCGCGCAAAGCAGCTGTTTTGCCCGCCGAACCGCTGTCACCCGCCGAAACTCGCAGGCACCGGCTAAGCGAGTCGAATAGCTTGGATCGTGCGCTTGATGGGAAACCAACGCCCGCGCCTGCGCGGAAAGACGAGGCTTCAACGGCCGAGCAGCTCGCGAATACCATGGCCAAGCTCGAAGAACTTCGGCGCGAACAGCTTGTCGAGGCAAACAGAAAGCGGAGAAACGAATGATCGGTTCGTACGAAGTCATTCCAGCAGACTACTGTCGAGAATCGTCGATCGCCACCAGGCACCGTGATAACCCCCTCATCGCGGCGCTTCCCTTGTCGGGGATGAAGATCGAAGAGATCATGAAGCGCTTCAGCAATCTGCCGCCCTTACCTACCGCGGCGGATCGGCGTCTGCACAGGCTTGAACGGTTCGCCCAGCTCAACACGCTCGACGACATCATCTACAACAGGGTCGACTACTTCCACGCTGTGATGTCGGCTGTTACGTGCATCCGCGAGACATACGTAGCGCGAAACCATATCACCGCAGAAGACCGACGACGACGCCACCTTCTGCACTCCCACAACAATACGATCGACACGATTCCGATTCCCGCGAACTGGAAGAGCACCGCAAGGAGCCTGGGATTCTTTGGCCTCAGCGGCAGCGGCAAAACGACCTTTGCGAACCTGCTAGGGCTGCCGTACATGGTCGTGATCCGGCACACGAACTACAAGGGCACACCCATGAAACTGGATCAGATCCCTTGGATCTACATCCAGATTCCTCACGATGCGACCGTGAAGTCACTTTGCCTGCAGTTCTTCAGAAAGGTCGACGACATTCTTGGCTACAGCGACTATCACAATCAAGCTATAGCAGTAACAGGCATTGCCCAGATGGTGATGCTGATCGCCAGAGTTGCAACGACAGTGGCATTGGCAGCGCTGTTTGTAGACGAGGTGCACAACCTCAAGGTGGCGAAGGGTCCCAATGTCGTCATTGTGCTCAACCTCTTTAGCCAACTCGTAGAGCTTGCTGGTATCTCTGTTTTTGTCGCAGGGACACCAGGGGTCAAGTCTATCGTCGAACCTGGCACTGCCAACCAACGTAAGCTGATCACGGGCGGTGAGGTCTCCTTCAAGCTGATGCCAGAGAAGAGCGCAGAGTTCGAGGACTTCACGGACACGTACTGGCGGTATCAGTATGTGCAAAAGCCCGGACGGCTGACCCCGGCCATTCGGAAGGCTTGGCATGCTGCGGGCGCCGGCAATCCTGCGTTCACCGTCCTTGTGTTTCTGCTCGCCCAGCGCAACGAGATTGGCCTTAGGGAGACTGTGGATGAGGTCAGCTTGACCATGGCCGCACATGACAACATGGCTTTGCTCCAGCCGACGATTCGCGCCTTGCGGCTTGGCACATCCGCCGCGCTTCAGTCTGCAGACGACTTGATGACCCAAGCCGCGCTGAAGACGATTCGCGAATCCATGGGCCTTCCAGGCCCGGCTGCGCAGGCATACGCGATGGCCGACGATGGCGAGCTTGATGGTGTCGAGCCTCAGGCTGCTGCGAAAAGCGCGCGCGGCAACAACGCAGGCCGCAAGGGAAAGGCAGCCAAAGGGCCTGACCCGTTGCCGAGCAGCGAGAGGCCGCTTCTCAAGTTCTAGGTCATGGCGCAGACGCCTGCCGAGGTTGTGGCATTCGTTGATCGCCACCTGCCGAACGAGCTCTTCTTCTCCCTCGCTGCCCGTGTTCGGTCCGAAAACGTTTTACTAGATCCGCGTTCGACGCTGGGCCGCCTGTTTGGCGCGCGGAGCATGATTCCTAGTGCCGATCTCCCGGCTCACTTGCAGGAAGCGTTTCAGCGCTTCGCTCGCTACGCCGGGTTTCGGACAGTCGAAGACTTGATAGATCGGGCCACGCTGTACCCCTACTACCGGATGTTCATGTCCAGTGATCGGTGGGCTGACGTGCTTGCTCGTGCTCGCGGCGATGATGCTGGCGGGCTCAAGACTCGCTTGGGCCTGGTCGCTCAGCGTTTTGGGGCAAGCCCACGACTACGCAGTTGCAGACAATGCAGCTCGGACGCCATGCGACTTGGCGGGCCCTACTGGCATACCTTTCATCAGCTACCGGGAGTGCAGGTGTGCGCCATCCACGGCATCGCCCTGGGCGCGTTGAGTCAACAGAGCAGAAGCAGTAATCGGCATGAGTTGGTAATGGCACAGGACAATCTGGAGCCCCAGAAGATTCCCGTGCGCTGGATTCCGGCACTTCATGCCTTCGCGCGCCTTTCGCGTTCTGCACTCGATTGTGGTTCGAAGCCTCCCGAGCCTGCCGTTCGACGCGCTAGCTATCTGGCCGCGTTGCGCGACAAAGGCTTCGTTCGAGGCAAGCACCATATTCGTTGGCCCCGACTATTACAGGCGATCAACACCAGGTTTTTGCAACTCGAGCCGTTCGAGTTTGGCCCGAGACTCGCTACAGAGGGCGCCGGGCCCCCTGGATGGCTGCGATCGGTACTCAGTGAGCGTGACCGGCAGTCGCATCCAATATGCCACTTGCTGCTCATAGGGGTGCTGTTTGGTTCGGTGGATTCGTTCATGTCGGCATGCAAAGCCGCACCGAAGGCCGATGGCGAATCTCACAGCGGGGCGCATGGTGCTGCTCAAGGGCAGCGACACCTCAGCGAGTCGGCCGAAATGAAGCTCCTTCGCGACGCCAATCGCTCGTGTCGCAACGTAGCTGCTGAGTTGAAAATCAGTGTCTCAACTGTCGTCAAGCGTCGACGTGCTCTGGGCATGCCCATCGCAGAACGGCGCAAATCAATGATGCCAGAGCGACTGGCTGCAATCCGCGCAGCACTGGTCGCAGGGGCCGACATCGGGACAGTCGCGCAGACCCACGAGGTATCCCAAGTGTCCGTCTACCGGATTCTGGCCAGCTCGCCAAAAGCCGTGGAGCTGCGAAAAAGGGCCATCAAGATGGCGGTAGCCAAGTCCCATCGCGAGGATTGGGAGCAGGCACGAAAGCGGTGGCCTCGTGCGAGCGTCGCAGTTTTGCGCTCCCGCGTTGGAGCCGCCTATGCTTGGTTGCGCAAGCATGAGCCTGGCTGGCTTGATGCACATCTGCCAAAGAACCAGGAAAGGAAAGTGCCTCTTGTCAGAGTCGACTGGAAGAGTCGTGATCGCGAGCTGACCTCGAAGGTGGCCGACGCTGCTCAGCGCTTGCGGGCTGAAGATCATCCGAAGTGCCTCACTCCCTCGCGCATCGCATCATTGATCTGCCCTGAGAGTTCCTGGCGTCGGAACGCCGACAAGTTGCCGGCATTTGGCGCAGCTCTTTCCCGGCATTCTGAGACGTACCTGCAGTTCAAGCAGAGAGTAGGCCGGCGCTGAACTATTGATCGGGCTGGACCGTAGCGCCGAACGGCAGCGTGCGCCGATGGCTGATGGGCACCATAGCAGTGGGCTGGGGCGTCCAATCGCGAGGCAACTCCTAGAATTCGAGTTCAGTGCGGTTGCGCCCGTTGGACTTGGCGCGGTACATGGCGGTGTCGGCCCGCTCCAGTAGCGAGCACTGCGTATCTTGCGGTCGATAGAAGCTACCGCCTATCGACACGGTCAGGCGCTGCGCCCCCAATTCATCCATGCGCAACTCCTCCACGCTCTTTCGCAAGCGATCACAGGACGCTTGTGCCGCTGCTAAACCGTCGGCCATCATCATCAGAACGAACTCCTCGCCACCGAAGCGCGCCAGGTAGTCACCCTTTCGCAGCGTGTCCTGCAACCGCTTCGCGACAGCCTGCAACACGCGGTCGCCAGCGAGGTGACCATGCGTGTCGTTGATGCGCTTGAAGTGGTCGATATCCACCACAACCAAAAGAAAAGGGGGTGTGCCGCGCGTGCAGCGGGCGAGCTCTCGCTCCAGTGTGTTTGCAAGATGGTGCCGGTTGAAAAGGCCGGTCAGTGCATCATGCTGTGCGAGCTCCTTGATGGTGCGCAGCGACTCACCCAGTCGCCGACGAATGTTGCCGAGATAGCCCACGAAGGGACACAGCACCGCCAGCGTCGCCGTCAGTGCAATCCACTGCACCCACTCCAGTTCGACATTGATCTTTCCGGGGTGGTTCACGGTCAGCAGCACGATGACGGCGCCATAGGCCGCTGAGCACAACACGCCCATGAGCAGTACTTCCGCGGTCTTCAACTGCAGAACACCGAACATGAGGATCACCAATAGCAACATCAGCAATGCGCCTCGCGCTGCTTCTGCGTGGTACAGGACCATGGCCACAGCCGTGATGGCAACCGCCATCTGGGCCATGGTCATGCTGGGGTCCAAGAAGCGGAGATTGATGCGTGTCTTGATCAGCGCGAAGAACATCAGGTTTGTGGCGGTGAACGTGGCAATCCACAGCGGCACAAACCGGGCGGGCAGGTAGCCCAGCCAGGCCACCAGGGCAAGGAACACTGAACACGGTATGTACACAGCGACGGAGACGAGCAGGCGCCTGAGGCGCAGTGCCTGCTGGCGCTCTACTGCCTGTGTGTGATCGTCCGGCTGCTGAAGGGACATTGCTCGTGAGTGTTCTTGGACCGTGGCGCCTCGAGCGACCAGAGCCGGGCTTCGAGTGTGATCTTCGCGGTGGTCCCGCGATGGTCGGCTAGACGCCTACCTCGATTTCGACTGCAAACGGACGGAATGAAGGGCAGCTCATCGAGCGGCTGCCATTGCTCCAATGTTCGTGCAAAACCGGGCACTTGGTACGCAGATTTCAGAGAGGACCGTCCACATCCGACGGTGGCCGTCGGCCGTGGCTGCGTCCAGGTGACTGACCCCATGCACTGGCAGCACATTCCGATCCCACTGGCTTGGCAATGTACTGGGCCGAGTCTCGCGAAAGCAGCATGTGCGCCGCTATGTGGCGGACCTGGCTGCCAGCAGCCCCTTGTCCGTAAGGCGCAGGCGCTCCCCACTCTTGTCAAAGTGCAGAGGCTTGACCGGACGCTTCTTGCCGCCGTCATCCAAATTTTCCAACTGCCCGGCCTTGATCAGCCGGGCCAAGGACCCCTGAAGTTCGCCTGGAAGCCAGTTGGTCGATTCAAGTATGTCGGCGAAGGCTGCGGTGTCGATGCGCCGGGCGCCGTCGAAGAGGCATTTCCTCCAGTAGTCATCGACCTCTTCCGGCGTACTGCGCCCCTCTCCTGACACGGTCTCGGCGGCGTCCGCAAACATGTCATCGGTGCCTGACTTCTTCGCCTGCTGGTCGAACTGCTTCGCGGCACGCACCCGTGCTTGCACGATGTCTGCCTTCTCCGACGCATTCATGAACTTCACGATGCCGAGCGGGTGGCTGCTGAGGTAGACGAGGTGGTACTTCGTCCGGTCGTGCAGTGGGTGCAGCACCCCGACATAGGCCGTTCGCGGCCGGTAGTTTGCTTTGCCTGCGGGGACACACTGCTTGAGGCTGTCTCGATATGCACTGAGCAGAGCATCCTCTCGCTGCCTCGGGCTCAGGCCGGTCAAGTCGACCGAGCGCCCGAGCAGTTGCTTCATCTCCTCTTGCCAGCCCGTCATCGACGCGGTGCGATTGATGAAGTCGTAGATGAAGTTGATCAGGAACTCTGACTTGCGCCGCTGAAGCAAAGGCCGGAGCACTTCGATCACCACCGGCGTCCACCCCTTGGGATCGATGAAAAAGAAGGTGAAGCTGATGGTGCCGCACCATCTGAGGATGTCGTGGCGGAGATCAACGAAGTCCCCAGGGAAGCAGTCGCGCTCGACTTCGGAAAAGGTACCGCGCTTCAAGAAGGTGGACAGCCGCCCAAACGCCTTCTTGTCCTTCTCGATGAACAGGGCCCGCATGCGAGCATTCACGCCGAGGGATGCGAGTTTGGCCTTGCAGTTGGCCAGCGTCTTGAGTGACAAGGCGATCGACGTGCCGTCCAGGTTCTCGTCTTCCGATCCCCACGGTCCGGCGAAGCAATCGACGTAGCAAATCTCAGCCTGTGCCTCACCCTTCGCGCCCATCCCGATCGTGAGAACCAAGGTCTCCAGGTAGCTTTCGAGGAGCGTGTGCTTGATGAATGCGGGCTCGCGCTCTTTGTAGATGTCCGGGACCGTTGTTGCCACGAGTCAATGCTCCCTGCTATCCAACGTCATGGCCGAATGAACGTCTTCCGTCCACGCGTCCTCCACCACAGGCCCGCGCCTATGCAGGCGTTCCCACGCGCGATAGATTCAGTTTGAGAAGCCGTGTCCGGGCTTCACTGTCGGTCATGGCCGGCGTGTAGTCGGCCCAGCCATAGGCCTGCGCGACGGCCTTGTCCAGTTGCTGGTGTGCTGACTGCAGCCACGCCGGCATGTCGTTGTACAGCTTGGTCAGCGTGCGCTTGGCGACCTCTGCTTCGAATCCGGCTCGCGCCGATGTCCTCAGCGGATACGGCGAAGCGGTCATGCCCAAGGGGACGATGTCGGGCTTTCGTTCGGTCCACTCCACCGGATTGAGCCAGGCCTCGCGCAGGTCGTACAGGCGCTTTGCGGCGTCGGCGACGGCAGTGGCCTTGGCGACCGCTGCGGGCGCCAAGCCTGCAGGGATGAGTGCCCCAGCGGCTGTGGCAACGACCTTCTTGTCGGCCGTACACGCGGGCGTGAGACCGTCCGGGAACGGGAACGTGTCGAACGAGGTCGTCGGGGTGTACCGAGGACGGTCGTCGAGCGCGGTTCCAAGACGCAGTGACCACAGGACGTGCAGCCGGCTCTGCAGGATGCCGAAGGTCGTGTCGTCGCAACGAGCGAAGGCAATGAGCGCGTGGTCGGGCAGCACGCTGCTGTGCATCCACGTGAAGATGCGGTGCTTGGCGGTGCCGAGAACCGCCAGGTAGCGAGGCAATCCCGCCAGGGCAACACGCATCGCTGGGATCGGCTCGGCAAGCAGCCACCAGTGCTTCTTGTACGACGGCCTGGAATTCTTCTCACGTTCGGGCCGCACGTTGTCGACGACGTACTTGAAAGGGGCCTCGTAAAGACTGGCATCGGCTTCTGTCATGTCGGTGCCGAAGTCGATGATCCACATGTCCTTCGGGCGTTCGATCACACCCTTGCCGTTCGCCCACGGCTTGACCACGTCGGCGTTGGACCGCCCGTTGGGGTTCGGCAGCGCCAGCCACTGACGGGCGAGTTCGCCAGGGATGTCGAACGCGCCCGCTTTGACGGTCGTGTAGAACGCCGCGCCCTGGTTCTCCGGCAGTATGTTGGCCGTGGTCAGGTCCTCGCCAGAAGTCAGGTCGGCGTTGATCTTGGTCACCGGCTTGCCGTCCAGGTGCGGCTGCACTGTGAAGGCCTTGTTCGCAAACGCGATCAGCGACACCTGCAGCGACGCGCCTTCGTTGACCCATGGCAGTGAACTCCAGGCTTCGTAGATCGTCGCAGTCTCGGCGATGTTGTCGAGCACCTTGCGGTTCTTGCCACCGCGCAGGCTGTCAGTGGCGACAAGACCTGCAGCGCCCAGTTCGCCGGCGACGATCTTGGCCCTGGCCTTCTCGAACCAGTAGCAGACCAGGTCGGCGAACCCGAGCACCCGGCCGTCGTATGCTGCGCGGAGCTTGTCGGTGTAGTCGTTGCCGACTTCCCGACGCATCTTCTTCGTGCCAAGGAACGGAGGGTTGCCGACAACCACGGATGCGGTTGGCCAATCAACCTCTGCGCCGTTCTTGTCGATTAGTGCATCACGCGTCTCGATGCAGTCCAGCGGTTCGAGAACCGGGTTGGTCTTGAAGGCATAGCCGTGCTGCGAGCGCCACTGGAGTTCGCCGATCCACACGGTGATGCGAGCCAGTTCGGACGCGTACTCGTTGATCTCGATGCCCAGGACGTTGTGCGGCCCGGTCACGTCATGCTGTCGCTGCAGGCCCAAGGTCTCGGCGTCGAGGTTGACCTTGTGTTCGAGGTCCTTGAGGGCCTTCAGCGACAGGTAGAGGAAGTTGCCACTGCCGCATGCGGGGTCGAGAATCTTGAACTGACGCAGCTTCTCCAGGAATCCGCTGAATAGGGCCTGTGCCTCGCGCTGTCGCTCGTTGGCCCGTGTGCGCACCTGGCCGAACTTCTTCGTGTCCTTGATCGTCTTGGCCGACTCGCGCAGCTCGTCGCGCTTGGCCAACTGGTCGGCGATTGCCGCCGCAACGTTCGCCCACTCGGCCTCCAGCGGGTCTTGCACGACCGGCTTGACGATGCGCCAGATCGTGGCGGGGTCGGTGTAGTGAGCGCCGAGCTGGGCCCGCTTGCTGGGGTCCAGACCGCGCTCGAACAGCGTGCCGAAGATGCTGGGATCGATGGCGCTCCAGTCCAGGCCGCTCGCGATCTGAAGCGCCTTCACATCCTCCAAGGTCAGCTCGGGGATGTCGATCGTCTTGAACAACCCGCCGTTGAAGTGGAGCACCTCGTCCGCCCCGAACATGCCGCCTTCACGCATGGCCTCGAACAGGCGTTGCAGCTGGTTCCGAAGCTTCTCCGGCGTCATGTGCACGCCCACGACCCGCTCAAACAGTCGCGCAGGCAGCAGGTGCACGTCCTCGGCGAAGAAGCAGAAGAGGCACTGGCTGAGGAAGTGCGACGCCTTGGTTGCAGGCACGCCGGCCGCTCGCAACCGATCTGCGGTCTCGGCGAAGGTGCTAGCGGCCTCCTCGGTGATCTCGCGGTTGGTCTTGCTGGGCTTGAAGCGCTCCGGATCGGTGAACAGCCATCGCAGCTTGAGCTGAACATCGGGCCGGCCCAGGTCTTCGAGCCTGATGACGTGGCACTCGCTCGGGTGCCCCGTGAAGTGAGTATGAATCTCGATGCGAAGGCGATCGCTGACCACCAAGAGGGGTGGGTTCTCCAGCGGCAGGGCGTACATCATCAACTGCTTGAGCGCCGCGTCCAGGCTCTTGCCAGGCGCCTTGTACTCCCATGCAAAGTGCCCGCGCTTCCAGACATCGGCGAACCCACGACCGGACCCGGTCTTGGTGACGCAGGGCTCGAAGCAGTAGTTCTCGGCGTCACCCGGCGTGGACACACCCAGCATGGAGCACAGGTCCATGAAGTGCGGTTGCGCTCCAGCCCGTTCGCTAAGCGCGTAGGCCGGGCCACCCGCTGCCCACTTGTCGATGATTTCTTGTGGCGTCATGTTCTTGGTCTTCTAGATCGCAGCAAACAGCGTACGTTGGTTGGAGGCAATGATCTGGTCGGTCGCCTTGATCTGTGCTGCGGATCGTCGTCGGCCACCGTCGGCCGGCACAACCTCGATGATCTGTTCCGCGAGCAGTTGCCCGATCGAATCTCGGTAGATTTGCGCCGAGGCCGGCGAGCTATTGCAGGTGGTCGCGAACAACTCGCCGAAGCTGATCCCAGTATCGTCGGCGTACACCCGCCTTGGGATGTGCTCGTTCAAGGCAGAGATGCTTGCTCGCCGCGCGACATCATCGAACTCGAACCCCAAGGGCGACTGCTGAAGGTAGCTCGCGTCATGCACAGGGTCGTAGCCGACCATCTGGAACATGTCGAGGCCGGCGCCGCCGTAGTGGATGAAGTAGTTGTTGTTGGCCCAGTGCACTTCCGTCATCACGTCCCGTGCACGATGGTGCTGGGACATGTGGATGAGCCAGTAGTCGCCGTGGCCACCGCGATTGCGAATGAAGAATGGGGTGAAGTGGCGGGCGCCGCAGTTCTCGACGAGACGGCGATAGAGGGTGCTCTGCAGGAAGAGCCGCCAGTCACGGTCCGACGACTTGATCTCTTCGACCGAGCGGCCACCGAAGATGTCTGGGATGCCCAGGCCGTCGAGCAGGTCCTTGACCTGGTCGCCGTCGCCGGCGAAGTTCATGAACGAGTCGACGCCGAAAGTCAGGATCACCTCGGCGCTGGGCAGCGCGTCGAATATCTTGCGCAGCAGTTGCGTCGGGACTTCCTTGTAGCCGTACTGGTCGAGCGCGAAGATCGAGCGCCCGTTCTTCGGGCTCTTCTTCTTGATGAACGCGATGATCGCGTCGGCCTTGTCCTGGAATCTCGCCTCTTCAATGAAGATGCCGTTGCCGATCTTGTCGCCGTAGCCAGCCTCACGGAGCACCTTGCCGAGGTGCGTATAGGCGTGGTGGTCGGCCTCGGTGAAAAAGTAGTCGACTTGGAGTTGAACGGGCTTGCGCCGGTCCTTGTTGATCACGAACTCGGCTTCGCGCGTGGCTTCGAGGAAGATGAAGGGCGAGCCCTTGACCGTCTCGCGCGTGTCGTTGTGGACGTACAGGCCACCGCCTGCGAAGCCATCGACGAGGGTCAGCCGCAGGACATCCTGGTTCGGCGAGCTGACGAGGGTTCGGAAGTAGGCGGCGAGATAGGCCTGGAGGATGCGGTGCTTGGCGACGCTGTGTTGCTGGATGAGGTCGGGGCCGTCCTTCCAGTTGTACTGTTTCAGCGTCATGCGGTCCTTCAGACGTGGGCGGACAGTGCCGGCATGTCGTCCCAGGTCCTGCCCCCAAGCAAGCGGCCGTTGGCCTTCTTGGAGCGACGTTTACCGTCCGCTCCCCAGCCTCCCCACTGCTTGAAGAAGAACTGCACTCCCTGGTCCTCACATTGTTGGCGGATATTTTCAACCCATTCCAGCTTCATCGGGCGTGCCTTGGGGCCAGACTCGCCCCCGACGATCACCCACTGAATGTCAGTTAGGTCAAGTTCGCCCACATCTTCGAGCAGCGGCTCGACGGACAGGAAGCGGATGCGGGCGTCGACCTTGCGCAGGCCCTCGATGCGAGGCACGCCGTAGTAGCGATCCTCGACGGACACGCCCATCCAGGCGTTGGTGGGAACGTCGTGCGTTCGGAAGAACGCGGCCATGCGGTCGGCGCGTTTGGTCAGCACCTGGAAGGTGTGCTGCGGGCACTGCCGGATCACGTCGAAGACCTGCGCGATGTAGTTGTCATCCACACTTTTGTGGAAGAGGTCCGACATCGAGTTGACGAAGTAGACCGTCGGCTTCTTGCGCGCCAGCGGCTCCGCCAGGCGATCGGGCAGGATCGTCAGCTTGAAGCCGTTCTCGTAGCCGGGCGTGCCCATGGCCTTGAGCCGCTTGGCCATCGCCTCGGCGTAGCAGTGCTTGCACCCGGGCGAAATCTTGGTGCAGCCCACGGTCGGATTCCAAGTTGCCTCGGTCCACTCGATTCGGCTTGCTTGCGACATGAGAGTGCTCCTGGTTCTTCAAAGTTGTGCAGGCGTCTAGACGGCGTGAAGCACGCGCGTCACGACGCCCCAGATGTTCAGTTCGCTGTGGTCGCCGACCGGGATATCCGCGAAGTCCGGGTTGGCGGCCTCCAGCAGCCAGCCGGTGGATGTGCGCTTCAGGCGCTTGACGGTCAGCTCGCCGTCGATGTCGGCGATGACGATGCGCCCGTCTTCGGCCGCCACTCCACGGTCGACCACGAGTTCGTCCCCGTCGGCGATGCCGGCGTCGCGCATGGACCAGCCGTCCACCTTCATGACGAAAGTGCTGCTGGGGTCGCGCACGAGGTGCTTGCCGAGATCGACGGCATCCTCCTGGTAGTCGTCGCCCGAAGTAGGTTTGCCGGCGCGAACCCGGCGGCCGAGGGTGGGCACGGCGGTGGCGGCGCGAAGTGTCGCGATGGGCCGCAGGCCGGTGCCACCATCGGCGGCGCCGGCAGCAGCGACCTTCATCGCGTCCAAGTACCCAACAACCACGGGAACGAGGCTCTGCGGCACTCGGACGGTCTTGGTTGGCTCGCCGTAGGCAGCCTTGCGCCCGGCACCCTGTCGGGTTCCGCCGTGGCGAGGCTTGGAGGGCTGTGCTTGCATGATTTCGTGACGAAATCAAGCGTAGCATGCGGCGTACGTCGCAGGAAGCCGGTCTGGCCCTCGTCGTGGCGCGATTCGTGGTCGAACAGGGCAGGCGTCGCTTTGCGGCAACTTGATTCCGTGCGAAATCAAGAGCCCCGAGCCGTCCTTGGCTTGCTGAGCGGCTCGACAACGCCGGCGGGGCAAGTCTGCGCCCTGCCAACGAGGTTGCGTGACCCGCCCGAAGTCCTGCTGGATGGCGGCCTCGGTTGACTGGATATAGTGCGGTCAGGCCCCTAGGCTGCGTCCCACACCAGGCAATCAGAGCCGAAATGTCGTGCAGCCCCGGGGTCTCTTTCTTGGGCCGGCGCAACGCGACAGGCCTTGCTGCTGCCGCCCAGCTTCCAAGCTTGCCTCTCTGCAGAACATGCAGGCTGGGTGAGGAGCGTGGAACTGGATCGCGCTGGCTACTCAGCAGTGGCGGACAGCACCCGGGATGGCTCCCCCGTCACCGTACACACGACTCGCTGTCCCTCGCGCAGCGCGGCCAGGTCGACACCGTTTGTCTTGCGCGTGAGCGCATACAGGCGCCCGTCGCCATCGCGAACCTTGACCTGGTGGTACTCCGGGACGACAGCGACGACGACCGTCCCGACTCGCCGAGTTTGGCTACCGTCCACTTGGTCGCGAGGCGGGCTCATGGAGGTGATGGTTTTCGTTTGCGGTAGGACGCGGCGCTCAGCCATCTTTGACCTTTGGCAGTTGCATGATGGCGCAGTGATCGCCCAGCCGACAAGGCCGACAAGGTCAGCCCTTGGCGCCGTCGAAGAGCAGCCGTTTCAAGTCGGCAGCGTTCGAAACCTCGATCTGGTAGTCCGGGGGAGTCTGAGTCTCGACGTTGGTGGCGGCTCGAAGTTCCTGGATCACGTAAGCGACCAAGCAACTGCGGACTTCCAGGACCCGCCGAGCGGCGCCACCGAGCAGTTCCGCCTTGACTACCTCCGCCTGCTCCGCCGTCAAATCGCGGTGCGGCGCGATCCGCACCTTCGCCAGGACGGTCCAGCCTTTGTCTTCGGTGGATGCTCGCTGGCACGGTTCGTCCAGCAGCCTCGCGGATCGAATCCGACCGAGGTTGAAATCCGAGAATCTCTCCCGCAGCCGGCACCAGGCCCGGACGTGCCATCGTCGCCCGATGTGGATCAACGAGTGCGGCTCGATCACACGATCTAGACCCTGCGGGTTCGTCATGGATCGGTACTCGATCCTCACGGCCCTTGCCGACGAACACGCCTCGTTCAGGGCGGCAAACAGCGGCGGGGCCAACTCGGTGAAGTCCAGCCTTACGTCATGAACGAACGGCGCAAAATCTCGCCCCTGGCGGTTCAGCCCGACGACGAGTTCGAGGTACTCGTCAAGAGAGGAGCCTCCGTCGACGCCGCCACGCCACCAGTAGCGCTTCGCCGACACATCGTGCTCAAGGTGGGATGGGTGAGCCTCGATGTAGGCAGCAATCAAGCGACTGACCTGCACCGTATGCAGCCCTGTCAGGTCGCGGAGCCGGGAGTTGCTCAGGCTCCCCTCCCACTTCGAGACAGCCTCAATCAACCGGAACCGCTCCAAAGTGGTTCGGGGCGTCTTCATGAGGAATATAGTAGCACTTCTGCTATGGTAGTCTTATTGCTACTATAAGCAGCCCAACGGCGCGACCGCATACGGGATTGCCCGATCGGCCACTCGGCGACAGGCGAAGGGAGTGATTTGAGCTTCGAACTGATCCGCATGCTGTGCGTCAACAGCTACAAGCAACGCAAGGTCGCAGAGCTGAGGCTTGCCGACGGCCACGTCCTCATCCTCGGAAGAAACGGGGCAGGAAAAACAACGCTGGCCCAGCTGATCCCACTGTTCTATGGCGTGCCGGCCAACAGCATGGTCGACCGCAGCGGCGGCAGATCACCAATCACCGAGTTCTTGTTGAACAGTCGAGCTTCGTACATCGTCTTTGAGTACCGGCGGCATGACGGCGCCGACGGTGATGACGGGCTGCGGATCGTCGTGCTGAGGTCCGACACCGAGGGCCGGATGACCTACCAGTTCTTTCGCGGTGGGTACGACAAGCGCCTGTTCATCACGGACGACAACACCTTCCGCGACCACGCCGACCTGCGTTCGGCCGCAACGAGCTTGGGTTTGCGGGCATCTGAGGTTCTGTTCCTCCCAGAGTACACGGCCGTCATCCAGAACCTTCGATCTGGAACGAGACGCGCGGACAAGATCAGCGGCCTGGCTGCGGACTTCGCGTGTGTCGAAGCTGGCCGTAATCTCAAGCACATCGACAAGATCGTTGGATCAATGTTCAAAGAGTCGGCGGGCTTCGACGACTTCCAACGGATCGTCATCTCTGCCCTGCCGCTGAGGAACGACAAGCCCACGCGTGAGCTGCAGCTGGGCAAGACGGAAATCTACGCCTGGCGCGACCAGCGGGCCGCGTATGTCGACGTGATGCGCTACGAACCCGAGATGGCTCGGGCCAGGAGCGAGGCCGCCACGCTCGAAGAGCTGTCTCATGAAATTGGTTTGGCTCGCGCGCAAGCGATGAGGTTGAGGGCCCGCGTTGCCGCCGCAATAGAAGTCGAGGAAGCGAAGCGATCGAAGGAGGATCGCGATCACCGACTCGACATCGAAGACGTGGCGTCGAGGAAGTCGCAGCGCAGGGAAGAACTGGACGCCACCAGGAGACGGCTCAAGAACGCACGTACCGAGCTTGAAGAGTCGGAGGCCAAAGGCCGCCACTTTGAGCGCCAGGAGGTGGTTCGATGCGAAGGCGAGATCGAGAACGACCTCCCGGTGGCCAGGGCCCGGCACTCGCAGGCCGGAGAGCGTCGCAATGCGCTGCTGGGCGCTCAGGCTTCGATCGACAACAGCTTCGAGCGCTTGATCACGGACCGGCAGAAGGCCGCGTTGACCGAACAAGCTTCTGTGAACGAACAGCAGGAGCAGGCGCGACTGCGGGCGGAAGAGGACAAGAAGCCGGTTGCGAGCAGCCAGGACGTTGCGCTCCGACAGGTCACTGCCTCACTCCAAGCGGAACTTGATCCTCGTGAGACCAAGAGAGACGAGCTGATCGCTGATCGGGCGGTGCAGATTGGCCGCTTCCAGAACCCGGTTGCCTCGGCAGAGACCGTGGCGCGCATCGAAGCGCTGGAGGCGGAGGTTGAGACTGGCCGGGGCGCATGGTCGAGCGCGCAACAGGAGGTCAGCGCAGCGGAGGAGCAGGAACGAAAGGCGAAGCAGGCCTACGCGACATCGGAATCGCAGGTCGATGCCATCAAGGCGGAACAAGCGGCCTCGGTCAAGGCCATCGCTGAACTTGAAGAGGCAATCCGCCCGAGCGATGAGAGCCTCCTGGCGTTTCTGCGGGGCAACGTCGATGGGTGGGAAGCTACCGTAGGGAAGGTCATCGCGCCCTCGCTGATGCACCGTGACGACTTGCGTCCGACCATGTCGGCAGAGGGCTCGACTTCCGTGCTCGGGGTCGAGTTGGACCTGGCCAGAATTGAAGCTGACCCCACCCTGTCAGTCGAGGCGTTGAAGGCCTCAA